>Ga0247729_10000843_pt1 | contig 11832 bp, 9 predicted proteins | sample UWRJL133311R2_FD_180958 | JGI IMG/M metagenome (GOLD analysis project Ga0247729, IMG submission 180958) | Plant litter microbial communities from Arlington Agricultural Research Station in Wisconsin, United States - UWRJ-L133-311R-2 | ecosystem: Environmental > Terrestrial > Plant litter >... | reverse complement strand
TACCAGCCCGGTACGGCCACCTACGAGGAAATGCAGCGCCACATGCACGCCATGCAGAAGCTGGGCTGCAACCTGGTACGCGTGCACATTGCCGGCATCGACCCGCGCATCTACAACCTGGCCGACGAGCTGGGGCTGCTGCTGTGGGTGGAAGTGCCCAGCCCCCACACCTCCAGCGTGCGCAGCCGGCAAAACCACCGCGAGGAGCTGCTGCGCATGCTGGCCCTGATTGAGTCGCACCCCTCGGTGGTTATCTGGAGTCTGTACAACGAGGACTGGGGTTGCCAGGACATTGCCACCAACCCCGACACTCGCCGTTACATCACCGAGATGTATCACTTCATGCTCATCGAGCACCCCCAGTTTCTGGTGGTCGATAATGACGGCTGGCACCACATTTCGCAGGAGGGCCGCCTGAAGTCGGACCTGCTCACGGCCCACCTCTACACCCCCGACCTGCCCCGCTGGCAGGAGCTGCTCGACCGGCTCGTGCGCGGCGAGATGGTGGGCACTGCCGCCTTCCCGCTCATCGTCGGCGACGCTTTTTTCTACCGCCGCCAGAAGCCGCTGATTGTGAGCGAATGGGGCGGCTTCGGCTTCGCCGACTACGGCGGGCCCCAGGCTGGCGAGGAGCGCAACGAGCGAATCCGGCAGTTCAAGCGCGAGCTGCGCGCCCGCCCCATCGCCGGCGACGTATACACCCAGGCCACCAACATCGAGGATGAGCGCAACGGCATTATCGACCCGCACACCGGGGAGCTGTCGGTGCCGGCGGGCGTGCTGAACTCGCGGGAAAACCCGCCCGAAGCGTAACCAAAAAGGCCCGACTAAGTCGGGCCTTTTTTTTGGCTCTTGAGGTTCTCGAAGTGCCTGGCACAAGGCTAGGCACCGGTGGGCTTACTTTTCCAGGTGCACAAACTGCCGGGCAAACTCGGGAATGTCGGTGCTTTGGTAGGGGTCAATTTCCGTGGTGAGCTGGATCATCACCGGCTGGCCCTTAGTGACGCCGTAGGCCAGCAGCTCGTAGGCCATGCCGGCCTCGGTGCGGTAGCCGAACTTGTAGGCCTTAGCCGGGGCATCCTGAATAAAGCAGGTAATTTCCTGCAGCGGCTCGCCCTTAAGCTTCTTGCGGCGCTGCTTGGCGTACTCGGCCGGCGCGGTGCTTAGGGCGTTATAGTTGAGGTAAATCAGCATGATGTCGAACTTTTCGCCCTTCACCTCATAGGGTGATTCCAGGGTGGACCCGGTCGGCAGCTCGTATTGGTGGCCGCAAAAATCGATTTTCGCGCCCCCCGCAGTGCCTTGCCCCAAGGCCAAAGAGCTGATGGAAATAAAGGTCAGCAGGAAGAAAAAAGCTTTCATAGCCGGAAAATTACCAGAGATTAATGGATCCGCAAAAATAGCATCCTATTTATTCTAAGCCAATTAATATAGAACAGGCGCTATTTTTAGTGCATCCGGTCGTCGCGGACCGGCAGGCTGGTGATGATTTCCCCCTCGATTTTGAGCAGCTCCTGCAGGCGGGCGTCCACCTCCTTGGGGTCGCGGTATTCCTTGGCCAGGTCCACGTAGCTCACGAAATGGGCGGCTTCGGACACCATCAGCTCGTAGTAGAACTTGCTCAGCTCGGGGTCGGGAATATGCTGCCAGAGCAGCTTGAACCGCTCGCAGCTGCGCGCCTCAATCAGGGCGGATACCAGCAGCATGTCCATGAGCTGCCGGTCGCGGTGGTCGCCGCGGCGCACGTGCGTCAGCAGCTGCACCACGTACTCGTCGCGGCGCTGGGGGCCCAGCTCGTAGCCGCGCTTGCGCAGCTCAAGCAGCACCCGCTCGAAGTGGGCCCACTCCTCGGCTACCAGGGCCGTGAGCTCATCCACGAGGCGGGTTTTGTCGGGATACTTTACGATAAGGGAAATGCCCGTGCTGGCCGCCTTCTGCTCGCAGTAGGCGTGGTCGACGAGGATGTCCTCAATGTTTTTGCTGGCAATATCCACCCACCGCGGGTCGGTGTTGAGCTTGAGCTTGAGAATGGTTTTTTCCTTGGGCTCGGAGGTGGAGTCGGAATTGGGCTGGGGTTCCATAGGCGTTAATCGAAGAATTGCCACCGGATGCCGAACTGGAAGCGCCGGGGCAAGCCGCTGTAGTACGGCGTGGCGAAATACCCGTCGCGCCCACTCAGATACTGGTTGACGTAAGCCATTTTCAGAAACAGCGACACGGTTTTGATGTCAGTATTTAGGTACACGTCCACCAGCGGGTAGCCGGGGATGGAAAAATTGTCCTGCAAGTGAAACTGCTGGGTGCTGGGGCTGTAGGCGTAGCCCTTAAAGGCCGACTGGTAGTACAGCTCCACGCCTACCTGGCTGAACAGGGCCTGCTTGAAGATGTAGCTCTGGTAGTACACCTTGCTGTTGGTGACCAGCTTGGGAATGCGCAGCCCCCGCTCGTCGGCGCTGTAGGTATAGGTGGCCTGGTTGTCGGTGAAGAGGTGGCCAAACTGCCAGCGGTGGCGCAGCGTGCCGATGAGCAGCCGCTTGGCCTCGCCGAGCTGCTGGGGCCGCCCGTTTTGGTCGTAATACACCAGCTTGCCAATGTTGACTACGCTGCCTGACAGCTCGAAGCGCTGCTGGCCCAGCTTCTGGTCGAGGCGGGCAGTGAGCTGGTTGACGGTGGTGTTGCTGAAAACCGTGCTGTCCTCATTGATGTGGTCCCAGCGGTAGAGGTTGCCGTTGAACTGCTGCTGGGTGAGCGTGGGCGAATACGCCGCGCTGAGCAGCTCCCCGCTGAGCGGACCGAGCCGGGCGGCACCCCGCAGCCAGTACTCCACCTTGGAGTTGGAGCCCGACGACTTTACGTCGATCGGCTTTACCTCGCCGGCCGTTTCGATGCCCACCAGGTCGCGGTAGCGGAAAGCCGCGGTGCCCCCCATGAAGAACTGCTCGAAGCCGCTGTTGCCCGGCTCGGCAGAAACCAGGCGGCCCGTTTCGTTGCGGCTGGCCCCGCCCGTGAGCAGGCGGGTCGTCAGGTTGCTGCTGCGGTAGCGGGCGTACAGGCGGTATTCCACAGCCTCGGTGCGGCCCAGCACCCCCACGGTGTTTTCCGTCTGCCGCAGCTCGGCCCGGTCGTCGGTGGCCAGATTGCTTTGCAGCGGCGCCTGGAAATAGTAGTGGTATTTCAGCCGGTCCGTGAGCTGCGCCTGGCTGAAGGTTTCGGTGTATTTGTTGAGTTGCCGGCTCCAGTCGAAGATGTGGTACACGGTCAGGCCGCGGCCCAGCAGGCGGTAGGTATGCAGCAGCCGAACCCGGTCCCGGTCGTCGCGGTTGATGGCCTGGGTCAGCCAGACCACCTCCCGGTCGTAGCCAAACAGGTTATTGGGGAAGTTGGCCACGTCCGTGGTCGTATCGATGGCGCTGGGCTGAATGCCGCCCTGCTCGGCCGCCTGATGGCGGGAGATGTTGAAGCTGACCAGCGCGTGGTACCGGTCGTCCTTGGTTTGCAGGCGGGTAAAGAGCAGCACGTTGTTGTGCTCCACTAGCCCTTCGCGGCCGTTGGTATACAGCACTTTGTTGGAGGCAAACCGCTCGTAGGCAATACCCACGTTGACCTGCTTGCCGATGCTGCGGCTGTAGGAAAGCTCAAAGACCTGCTCGCCCGAGCCGCTCTGGTTGTAGCGGAAGAAGGTGTAGGGCGACTTGGTATCGTAGAAGGGAATAGTCGTCGCGTCGCGGGTGTATTTGTCGAATACATTGCGGCCGAGGCGGGCGCCGAGCTGGAGGTTCGGCTGCCACAGCAGCCGGCGGGAGGCCGTGCCCACATTGCCCAGGTCCTGCTGGTAGGTGGAATCGTGAAACCAGGTGCGCTGCTGCTGAATATTGGTCAGCGTGGTATCGATAATGCGGCCCTCGTATTGCTCGCGCAGGATGTCGGACTCGTAGAGCACGCGGGTGGTTTTGGCCCCGTAGAGCACCTTGGTCGAGTCGTCGACGATCTGGGCGCGCAGGCCCAAGGGCAGCAGCAGGGCCGTGAGCAGCAGCAGCCGCAGGGCCGGGGAAAAGCGCAAATTCAGGGGCAACAGCAGGTCAGACAACAGCTTGGGGCTGAAATAATGGCGTGAGCAGGCTCTGGAGGCGGGCGGCCCCGTCGGCCAGAAACCGGACGTCAATGGGAATGTAGAACAAGGGCAAGCCGGCTACTACCGGCCGCAAAGCCGGTTCCAGCAGGCGCGCGGCATCTTTCTGGGTGGTGAAAACGCTTTGCCCGGCTTCTAATTGCCCGGCCACCCCCATAATATCGGCCGGCGTGAAGGTGTGGTGGTCGGCAAAGGCGGCGTGGCGCACGATGCGGTAGCCGGCCGCCGCGAGGTACTCGCGCAGCGGGCCGGGCTGGGCAATGCCGGTGAGCAGCAGGATTTCGGGGCCGGCGGGCTCAGCCCCGGCTCCCACCGCCACCGGCGCGCCGTAGTCATAGGTCGAAAACAGCACCGGCACCCGCGGCCGGGCGTAGCGCCGGACCCGGGCGGTAATAGCGGCCTGCGCCGCCGCCGACAAATCCGGCGCGCACTTGGTCACGATTACCGCGTCGGCGCGGGCGGCCCCGCCCCGGCTTTCGCGTAGGCGGCCGGCGGGCAGCACAAAATCCTGGTAGAAAGGCCGCTGCTGCTCGGTGAGCAGGATGTTGAGCGCAGGACGCACGCGGCGGTGCTGGTAGGCGTCGTCGAGCACCACGGCCGTCAGTTCGGGCTGAGTTTGCAGCAGCGTGGCAATGCCGGTACGACGGTCTTCGCACACGGCCACGGGCACCCGGGCCCCGAAATCCTGGTAGTGCTGCAGCGGCTCGTCGCCGATGGTAGCGGCGGTGGCGGTGATATCGGCCCGCCGGTAGCCGCGGGTGCGGCGGCCGTAGCCCCGGCTCAGAATGGCCGGCTTTTCCCCGTTTTGGAGCAGCCGCGCAATCAGCCAGGCTACGTGGGGCGTCTTGCCTGTGCCCCCGGCCCGCAGGTTGCCCACGCTCACGACGGGCACCGCATACGCCGTGGAGGCCTTCAGCCCGCTGGCGTAGAGCCAGTTACGCACGCCCAGCACCGCGGCGTAGAGCCAGGTAAAGGGCAGCAGCAGAAAGGCAAGAGGGTGAGGCATCAGCGGGCGGCGAAAACGCGGAACCGCAAAAGTACGCCGACTTCCTGAAGGGAGGAAGGATTTTGCCCGCAGCTTCCGCGCCGTCCGGCAGCCCGCCGCGGCTGGGCTACGTATGCCCAGGCAACTTCCTGCGCGCTTATGTCCTCCTTCGCCGACCGCCTGCTCCGGTTTCTGACCGAATTTCCGCTGCCCGCCACGGCCCTACCCGACGACGTGGTGGCCGTGAGCCCCTACCGGGAACCGGGCCCGCGGACCCTGCTCACCGCGTTTGCCCACCGCTACTACACAGGGCCACAGCCCCGCGTGGCGCTGCTGGGCATCAACCCCGGCCGCCTCGGCAATGGCCGCACCGGCATTGCCTTCACCGACCCCACGGCTCTGGCCGAAAGCTGCGGCATTGCCAACGACCTGCCCAAAAACCGGGAAATATCCAGCCAGTTCATCTACGAGGTCATTGCGGCCCTGGGCGGCCCGGCGGCATTCTACCAGGATTTCTTCCTCGGCTCGCTCTACCCGCTGGTGCTGTTGCGCCACGGCCGGAACTACAATTACTACGACGCGCCGGCCCTCACCAAGGCCCTGGCCCCGGACATCCGGCTCTCGTTGGCGCGGCAGGTGCGCGAAGTGGGCCTGAGCCCGCGCGTAGCCGTGTGCCTGGGCCGCCGCAACGGCGAGTTTCTGGCCCGCTTCAATAAGGAGCTGCCGCTGTTCGAGAAAATCCACGTCCTCGACCACCCGCGCTACCTGATGCAGTACAAGCGCCGGGAGCTGCCCGCGCACGTAGCCCGCTACGCGGCCGTACTGGATTCAATCAAAAATGACGAATTAAAAAATTAAAACTCCGCGGACGGGGCGCAACTTGCGGTCCTGAACCGGCTCCGTAGCGCCGGGAAATTCCTGATGGCAGCTTTAATTCTCAATTTTTAATTCTTCATTTTTAATTGAAGACCATGCCTACCGTTGCCGACCTTGCCCGCGCCCTCGAACGGACCGCGCCCCTCGCCTACCAGGAATCCTACGACAACGCCGGCCTGCAGTGCGGCGACCCGCAGGCCGAAATCAGCGGCGTGCTCATTGCCCTGGACTGCACCCCGGCGGTAATCGATGAGGCCTTGGCCCGCGGCTGCAACGTGGTGCTGGTGCATCACCCGGTCATTTTCCGCCCGCTCAAGCGCCTGACCGGGGCCAGCGAGGTGGAGCAGACCATCATCAAGGCTATCAAAAATGACGTGGCCATCTACGCCGCCCACACCAACCTCGACAACGTGCGCCACGGCGTGAACCGCAAGCTGGCCGACAAGCTGGGCCTGACCAACCTGCGCATCCTGGACCCTAAATCCGGCACGCTGGGCAAGCTCGTCACCTACGCCTCCCCGGCCTACTCCGACGCCGTATTGCAGGCCCTCTACGCCGCCGGGGCCGGCCACGTCGGCGACTACAGTGAGTGCAGCTTCCGCTCCGACGGCTTGGGTACCTACACGCCGGGCGCGGGCACCACCCCGTTTCAGGGCGCGCCCGGCCAACCCGAAACTACCGCCGAGCAGCGCCTGGAAGTGCTGCTGCCGCTGCACCTGCAGGGCCGCGTGCTCCAGGCGCTGCGGCAGGCCCATCCGTACGAGGAAGTGGCCTACGAGCTGATTAAGCTGGAAAACAGCCACCAGGACGTGGGCGCCGGCATGGTAGGCGAGCTGGCCGAGCCGCTGAGTCCGGCCGACTTCCGGCAACGGCTGCGTGAGGCCCTGCTGGTACCGGTGGTCAAGCACACCGAGTTTGCGCGGCCCATCCGCACCGTGGCCCTCTGCGGCGGGGCGGGCAGCTTCCTCATCGGCCGCGCCCGCGCCGCCGGCGCCGACGCCTTCGTGACCGGCGACCTGAAATACCACGAGTACTTCGGGGCCGAGGGCCAGCTCATGCTCTGCGACGTGGGCCATTTCGAAAGTGAACAATTCACCGGCGAGATATTCCAGGATTTGCTTAGCGCGAACTTTGGAAGTACTTTTGCGGTCTTAATTGCTCAGACCCTCACCAACCCTGTCCGATATGATTTCTAACCCTTCCACGGAAACCACCGTTGCCAGCAAGCTGGAAGCTCTTCTGAACCTGCAGCGCCTCGACTCGCAGCTCGACGAAATCCGGCGCGTGCGCGGTGATTTGCCCGAAGAGGTTCGCGACCTGGAAGATGAAATTGCCGGCTACGAGGTGCGCGTGAGCAAGTTCGACGAAGAGATTCAGGCGCTCAACGACCAGATCAAGCAGCGCAAGCAGAACGCCAAGGACGCCGACGGCCTCATCAAGAAGTACGAGGAGCAGCAGCAGAACGTGCGCAACAACCGCGAGTACGAGGCCATTGCTAAGGAAATTGAGTTGCAGCGCCTCGAAATCCAGATTTCCGAGAAGAAAATCAAGGAAGCCCAGTACCAGATCGAGTTGAAAAACAACGACATCGCCGGTACCAAGCAGCGCCTGGACGAGCGCAAGAAAGACCTCACCAACAAGAACACCGAGCTGCAAACCATCGTGGGCGAAAGCGAGGCCGACGAGAAAAAGCTCATGGACGAGCGCGAGAAGGCCGTAAAGCCTATCGAGGAGCGCCTGCTGACGGCCTATACCCGCATCCGCGGCAACGTGCGCAACGGCCTGGCCGTGGTGACCGTGAAGCGCGACGCCTGCGGGGGCTGCTTCAACACTGTACCCCCGCAGCGCCAGGCCGATATCATCTCGCACAAGAAAATCATCGTGTGTGAGCATTGCGGCCGCGTGCTGGCCGACGTGGATCTGAAAGTGGTGGCGGCTTAGCAGCTGCGCCTGATTTGCGGACTACTTAAGAAAGGAACGGCCCCGCGCCGTTCCTTTTTTGTTGGATAACCCGGGTGAAACACAAACGGAACGGCTGGCTTGCGGCCATGCGCGCAGTAGCACGGGGAGCGGTTTTTTGCGCCGCTCTACTGGCTACGTACGCCCCAGCCGCGGCCCGGCAGCAGCCGGACAGCGGCCGCCAGCATGTGCCGGAAGCTGCTGCTTCCGCTCTATCAACCAGTGCTCTATCTGCCCCCACCCGGCAGGCTTACGCTGAGCTGTTTAAGCTGCGTATCGAATCGGCCCGCGCCCTGCTGCTGCCGGAGCTGCGGCGCCAGCCAGCCGCCGCCGGCTCCCTGCTGGTCGCCGACTGCATAGACTTCACCGAGTTGATGATTTCGCAGGACGCCGGCCGCTACGACGCCGTGGTGACGGCCCAGAGCCAACGCCTGGCGCTGCTGGAGAAGTCGGCGGAGCGCGGGGCCCTGCGCGACTACGCCCGGGCCGAAATCCGGCTGCACCAGGCCGCCGCGCAGGTGGCCTTTCAGCACGAGGTGCAGGGCGCCTGGAATCTGCGGCAAGCCTATCAGCAGGTGCAGGCCACGGCCCAGCGCTACCCGGATTTTCTGCCGGCCCGCAAAACGCTAGGCATGCTGCAGTTTTTCATTGGCTCCCTGCCCGAAGGGTACCGCTGGTTTCTGAAGCTGCTGGGGCTGCCGGGCAGCGTGGAGCTGGGCGTGCAAAACCTGCAGGCCGCCGCCCGCCGTCCCAACGACTTTCAGCCCGAAGCCCAGCTGATTCTGGCCCTGGTGCAGGAAACCTACTACAAAAAGGCCGACGAAGCCGTGCTGCTGGTGAGCCGCCTGGCCGCCCAGCAGCCCGACAACTTACTCTGCAGCTACCTGGTTATCAGCCTCAACAAGCGCCAGCACCGCACTGCCGCGGCCCTAGCGGCCTACAGCGCCCGGCCCACCGGCCCCGCGTACCTGCCTGTGCCCTACCTGCACCACATGGCCGCCGACCTGCTGCTCTACCAGGGTCAGTACGCGGCTTCCCGGCGCGAAAACCAGCAGTTTCTGCAGCTCTACCAGGGCGTGCACTACCGCAAGGACGCCGCCTTCAAGCTCTACCTGGCCGCCTGGCTCGGCAATGACGCCCCGGCCGCCGAGCAATACCGCCGCCAGATTGACGCCGCCGGCCGCACCGAGCTGGAGGAAGACAAGTACGCCCAGCGCTTTTTCGACGATAAGCTCCCGCTGAACCGCACCCTGACCCGGGCCCGCCTGCAAATCGACGGCGGCTACTACCGCGAGGCGCTGGGCACGCTGCGCGGCTTCACGGCCCCGGCGGGCACTTCCCGGCGCGACCAGCTCGAAGACCCCTACCGCCGGGCCCGCGCCTACCAGGGCCTGGGCCGCCTGGACTCGGCCCGGCTGTTCTATACCCGCACCATTGCGTTGGCCGGCAAGGCGCCCTACTACTTCGGACCGCAGTCGGCGCTGCAGATGGGCTACCTCTGCCAGGCCGATGGGCAGCTCAACCTGGCGCGGGTGTATTTTCAGAAGGTGCTCGACTCGCCCAGGCACGAGTACAAGAACAGCACCGATGCCAAGGCCAAGGTGGCGCTGGCGGGCCTGCCGACGGCCAAAGTCCGGTAGCGGCTGGTTACTTTTGAGGCCGTTGCCGCTTTTTCCGCCCGCTTTGTCGCTAGAAATTCCGTTTGCCGCCCTGCCCGTTTCGCCGGCCGACTTTCGCGCCCAGGCGCTGCGCTGGGCCGCGCAGTTTGCTTATTGCGCCTACTACGAGCCCCATGGGCTCAGCTACCCCCACGGCCCGTTCAGCCAGCTGCTGGGCGTAGCGGCCGCCGCTGACCCGTCTCCGGAAACGCTGGCGGAGCTGCGGGACTGGCTGCGGCCGGATTCCGGGGCGGCCCCGCGGTGCGGCTTTCTCACTTACGACCTCAAAAACGAGGTGGAAGCGTTGCACAGCCGGCACTTCGACGGCCTCGGATGGCCGGCGCTGCACTTTTTCCGGCCCCGGACTTGGCTGACCTGGCACCCGGACTCGGTGGCCATTCACGGGACTACGGCCGGCGTGCTCGAGGCCATTCTAGCTACTGAGCTGTTGGACAACCAAGCGGCGGCGGTAGGTTTGATGCGGCCCCGCCTGCCCAAGACCGAGTACTTGGCCGCCGTGGATTCCATTCGGGAGGACATTCTGAGCGGAGAAGTCTACGAGCTGAACCTGTGCCAGGAGTTCTACGCCGAAAACGTGGCCCTGGACCCAGTCGATACGTTTCTGCGCCTGAGCGCGGCCTCCCCGACGCCGTTTGCGGGCTTTTATAAGTGGCAGGACCGCTACCTGCTCTGCGCCTCCCCCGAGCGGTTTTTGCGCCGCACCGGTTCGCAGCTGATTTCCCAGCCCATTAAAGGCACCATCCGGCGCGGAGCCACGCCGGCCGAAGACGAAGCGCTGCGCCAGCAGCTGCGGCACGACGAGAAAGAGCAGGCCGAAAACCTCATGATTGTGGACCTGGTGCGCAACGACCTGGCCCGCGTGGCCCAAACCGGCTCCGTAACGGTGCCCGAGCTGTTCGGCCTCTACCCGTTCCGGCACGTCTGGCAGATGCTTTCGACCGTGGCAGCCGAGCTGCGCCCCGGGCCCGACCTGGTCGATATCCTGCGGGCCACGTTCCCGATGGGCTCGATGACCGGGGCGCCGAAAATCCGGGCCATGCAGCTCATCGAGCACTACGAGCGGACCCGCCGCGGCCTTTACAGCGGCAGCCTTGGCTACGTGTGGCCCAACGGCGACTTCGACTTCAACGTGGTCATCCGCAGCCTGCAGTACCGCGCCGATACCGGCTACCTCAGCTTCCAGGTCGGCTCGGCCATCACCTACGACTCCGACGCCCAGCGCGAATATGACGAGTGTCTGCTCAAGGCCCGCGCCCTGCTGGACGTGCTGGGCGCGGCGGTGGAATAAGTTAGGTGAGGAAATGGAGAGTCCGCTAGTTCAGTGCAAACGCAACAATAGCTCACGCCTACCTCACCAGCCGCCGCTCGAAGGCCTGCAGAAACTGCCCGACATGGTAGCCGTCGGCTAGGGCGTGGTGCACGTTGACTGCCACGGGCATGAAGGTGGCGCCATTTTCCTCGTAGAGCTGGCCGAAGGAAATCTTGGGGCAGCTGTCGGGGTGCCGGAAGCTGCGGGCGTGGGTGAGGCCGCTGAAGCGCACCCACGGGATGGCCGAGCAGTGCAGCACGTCGGGCCGGGCGGTGGTGGGGCTCAGGCGCAGACCGGTGCTATTTTGCACGGCCTCCATCTCGGCGGTGGCGGCGGCCACGAAGCCGGCCAGCTCGTCGTGCTGCTCGATAAAGGAAAAGGCGAAGGTATGGTCGGGGCGGCCCAGCGTGGCGGAGGCGTGCACCCGGTCGTAGAGGTACACTTGCCCGTCCTCGATGCGGGTGCGAAACTCGGGAATCTCGTTGGCGGCCTGCACGGCGTGGTGCAGGTAGTAGAGGAAAAACGAGACGCCCAGCTCCCGGGCCGCGGCCTGGGCCCCAGTGCAGCGCACGGGCGCCACCAGCCCGAAAAAGGGTTCTTCAAACGCGGAAAAGAAGGCAAAATGCTCGCGGCGGTTCCAGGTCGCCAGGTCAATCAGCTGTTTCATGGCCCGCAAGTTCGGTAACTTTACGGCCCGCCGGGGCCTTTCCCGCGGGTTTTCCCTCGTTTGCCCGTCATGCCCGCCGCCCACCTCATCGCCTTCGACGCCGACGACACGCTCTGGGCCAACCAGCCCCACTTCGACCAGGTAGAAGCCCATCTGCTCGAAATCCTGGCCCACTGCGGCGAGCCGGCCCACCTTACCCGGCGGCTCCATGACGTGCAGCGCCAGACC
>Ga0247729_10000842_pt1 | contig 11833 bp, 15 predicted proteins | sample UWRJL133311R2_FD_180958 | JGI IMG/M metagenome (GOLD analysis project Ga0247729, IMG submission 180958) | Plant litter microbial communities from Arlington Agricultural Research Station in Wisconsin, United States - UWRJ-L133-311R-2 | ecosystem: Environmental > Terrestrial > Plant litter >... | reverse complement strand
ATGGTGGCACCGCGCAGGGTTGCCCGGGTGAGGTTGGCGGCCCGGAAGCTCGCCTTGTCGAGTTTGGCCTCGCCGAAGTCGGTCTCCTCGAGGTTGAGCCCATCGAACGAGATGCCGCGGAGGTCTGCGCCGAAGAGGTTGACGTAGGTCCAGACTCCGCCGTCGAGGGTGAGTGGACGAAGCGCGGTGTTCCGGAACTGCACCCCGGTGAGTTTGCAGTGCCGCAGCGTCGCGCCGAACAGCGAACTGTCGGTGAAGATGCTGTTGTCGAAACGCGAGGTGTCGTGGGTGGACGCGTTCAGAGCCGTGTGCTGAAACTCGCAGCGGTCGAAGACGGTTCCGGTGGTAGTGATCTCGCTCAGGTCACAGTCGACAAAAACGCACGACTCGAAGCGCTCCGTGCCGAACTCGCGTCCGTACCAGTCTTCGCCAGCGAAACGCTGGCCGGTGGTGACCTTAGACGAGTCCATACAGGCGGTCGCCCGCGTCACCGAGTCCGGGCACGATGTACCCGAGCTCGTTGAGCTTCTCGTCGAGTGCTCCAAGCACGATGGTGACGTCGCGGCCGACCATGGCTTCCTCAACGGCCTTGAGGCCCTCGGGAGCTGCGATCAGGCAGACGGCAGTGACGTCGACGGCGCCTCGCGCGAGCAGGAAGTCGATGGCCGCGATGAGCGAGCCGCCGGTGGCGAGCATCGGGTCGAGAACGAAGCACTGGCGGTTGGACAGGTCGTCCGGCAGACGCTCGGCGTAGGTGGTCGGCTGCAGGGTCTCCTCGTCGCGCACCATTCCGAGGAAACCGACCTCGGCGGTGGGGATGAGTTTGACCATTCCCTCGAGCATTCCGAGGCCGGCGCGGAGGATCGGCACAACGAGCGGACGCGGCGAACTGATCGCGAGGCCCTGCGCCACGGCGACGGGGGTCTCGACCTCAACAACGGTTGTCCGCACGTTCCGGGTGGCCTCGTAGGCCAGCAGCGTCATCAGTTCTTCGGCGAGGGCACGGAACGTCGGGGACGGCGTGTTCTTGTCGCGAAGCACCGTGAGCTTGTGCGTGATGAGCGGGTGGTCGGCAACGTGGACTCGCATAGGCTCAATCTATCGGAAGGGCGGGTGGGCAATGCAGCAATACAGGCAGTGGATGCTGCAGGCTCTTGCCGACGCTCGCCTCGCTGTCGCGACCGGGGATGTACCGGTAGCCGCCCTCGTGATAGCCGCCGACGGCACCATTATCGGGCGGGGTCGCAACGAGCGGGAGCTCCACCAGGACCCCACCGCGCACGCCGAGGTGGTGGCGATTCGGGATGCCGCGGCAACAACGGGCGACTGGCATCTGACGGACGCGACCCTGGTTGTGACCCTCGAACCCTGCGTTATGTGCGCTGGCGCGATACTGTCCGCGCGGATCCCGCGCGTGGTGTTCGGCGCGTGGGACGACAAGGCCGGGGCTGTCGGCAGCGTGTACGACGTGCTGCGTGACCGCCGGTTGAACCACTCGGTGGAGGTCATCGCGGGCGTCGAGGCAGAGGCGAGCGCGTCGATGCTGCTCGAGTTTTTCCAGGCGCGCAGGTAGGCACCGCGGCATCCACACCCCGTATGCAGCGCCGGACGGCGACGCGAACGACTGGCCCGAACGGGCCGGTGCAAACGGGTTAGTGCAAACGGGTTAGTCGGCTGCCCGGATGATGATGGCGTCGGTGGAGGGGTTGCCCTCGCCGGGGGTCACGTAGACGTCGGGCTCGATGTAGATGATGCGCGCGGACGGCACGGCCTCGCGAATACTCGCCTCGACGTTGTTGATCGAGGTGGCGACATCGGTGAGGCGGCTGGTCGCGGCGAACGCGACCTTCGCGCCGACGAGCAGTTCGTCCGGTCCGAGGTAGAGCGTCTTCATGTGGATGAGCGCCTCGACCTCCGGGTGAGCGTTGATCGCGTCCCGGATGCGGGTGGTGTCGTCGGGGTTGGCTCCCTCGCCGACGAGCAGGCTCTTGGTTTCGATGCCGAGCACGATCGCGACGAGAACGAGGAGCACACCGATGAACAGGGTGCCGATGGCGTCGAAGATGCCGTTGTCGGTGATGACGGTGAGACCGACGCCGAGCAGGGCGAAAACGAGGCCGATGAGTGCGGCGAAGTCCTCGAGGAGGACAACGGGCAGTTCGGGCGCTTTCGCGCGGCGGATGAACTGGATCCAGCTCTGCTTGCCGCGGACGAGGTTCGATTCGCGGATCGCGGTGCGGAACGAGAATCCCTCGAGGATGATGGCCGCGAACAGCACAACAACCGGGATCCACCAGTTGTCGAGCGGGTGAGGTTCGGCGAGCTTTTCGATGCCCTCGTAGATGGAGAACACACCACCGACCGAGAACAGGATGATCGAGACAACAAACGCGTAGACGTAGCGCTCGCGGCCGTAGCCGAACGGGTGCGAGTCGTCCGCTTTTTTGCGCGACTGGCGTCCGCCGAGCAGGAGCAGCAGCTGGTTGCCGGTGTCGGCGAGGGAGTGGACACTCTCCGCGAGCATCGAGCTTGACCCCGAGAACACAAAAGCGATGAACTTCACAATCGCAATTCCGAGGTTCGCCGCCCCTGCCGCCAGGATTGCCTTGTTACCGCCCGCTGTGCTCATGGGTCAATCCTAGGATGGTGGCTATGGCTACCCTTCCCACGATCGCAATTCTCGGCACCGGATCCATGGGAGGCGCGATCCTCAGCGGTCTCCTCGGACCGGACGTCTCCGTCACGGGCGGTATCCGGGTCACCAACCGCACCCAGTCGAAGGCCGATGCCCTCGCCTCCTCCACCGTGACGTCATACGCGCTGGAATCCACACCCGACGCGAACGTCCGGGCTGTCGCGGGCGCATCCATTGTGTTGCTGGGTGTGAAGCCGTACATGATCGCTGATCTCCTCACCGAGATCGCTCCGCACCTGGAACCGGACGCCATCGTGATCAGTGTCGCCGCGGGTGTCACGATCGCCACAATGGAGGCGCTGACCAGCAACGTTGTACTCCGCGCGATGCCCAACACCCCCGCGGTGGTCGGCCTCGCGGTGACCGGTATCTCCGCCGGCACGAGGGGTGGCGAAGCGGATGCTGCGCTGGCGCGCCAACTGTTCGAAACTGTGGGGACCGTGCTCGAGGTTCCGGAAAGCAAGATCAACGCGCTCAGCACGATCAGCGGCTCCGGCCCCGCGTATGTGTTCTACCTCATCGAGGAACTGACCCGCACCGCGGTGGACCTGGGCTTCACACCTGAGGAGGCGGCCGTGATGGTCAACGGGACGTTCCGTGGCGCGAGCGAACTGCTCGCTGGCAGCGACGTGGGCCCGGAGGAGCTGCGGCGCCGGGTGACCAGCCCGAACGGGACCACCGAGCGCGCAGTTGCCGTGCTGCAGGATGCCGGGCTGAAGGAGACGTTCGACCGGGCGACTGCGGCGGCGCTTGCTCGCGCCGAGGAGATGGCGGGCGAGTAGCATCCGCCACCCATAAAACCGGTCGGATCGGAGACGGTCGCGATTGCGCCAGCCGGTAGACCTGTGGGCCGCATGGTTTTGCAGTGTTTTAGGGGGCGTCCCATAGCGCCTTGATAGCTGCGGTTCGAAAGATAGTACGCAGACCGTGGGAGAACTCTCTTTCACGGCGAGCGAAAGGACGTCACCATGGCTGACGACAACACGACCAAGCCCATGCCCAGCTCTGAGAACCTCGCCGGCGAGGCCGACTCCACCACTGCAGCGAACGCGGACACTGAGGTTCTCGCCAGCGGCACCCCGGCGGCTCCGACCGAGAACCTGACTCCGGTGATTCCGACCGGGAACCTGGCACCCGCCTCCGCAGCTGCACCCGCTGCACCCGGTGCCTCCGTCGAATCCGGCGCAGCCGTGGCCGCCGAGAACGTGGCGCCGGTTGCAGCCGAGCCCGTCTACACCGACGCGGCGGGACAGCCGGTTTACTCCGACGCCGCCGGCCAGCCCGTCTATACCGACGCCGCCGGCCAGCCCGTCCACGCGCCGCTTCCCGCGTCCAAAACCGCCAACCGCACGGCCTTTGTGCTGATCGGTTCGATTCTGGGCGGGCTTATTGTGCTCGGCGCCGTCTTCGGTGGTGGGGTTCTGCTCGGGGCACACCTCCCCGGAGCGCTTCCCGGCCAGAGCGTGAACGATGGCCAGCAGCGCGGCCCCGGCATGCGCGGTGGGGATGGCCGTCAGCAGGAGGGGTTCCCCGGCGGAACCCAGGGCCAGCAGGGCGGCACGCAGCAGGGTGGTCAGCAGGGAACCCAGGGTGGTCAACAGGGCACGCAGGGTACTCTTCCCGGCGCACCCGGCACTCAGCAGGGAACCCCGGGCGGACAGCAGGGGCAGCAGGGCACAACGCCGACGGTTCCGCAGCCGAGCGACACCACCCAGCCGTAAGTCGGACCCGGCCTGGTGGCGCGGCACACCTCAGGGTGCAACCTCCGGAACCTCCGGACGGGATGGTTGCGGTGCGTGACCGCGACGGCTTACTGCAGGGTTGCGAACTTCTCGATGTCGGTGGAGTTTCCACTCACAATCACCAGGTCGTGGTTGGAAACCACCGTCTCGGGGGTCGCGTAGGTGAAGTCCTTGCCCGGCGACTTGATACCCACGACGGTAACGCCGTACTTGCGGCGTACCTGGGACTCTCCGAGCGGGAGTCCACGGATCGGCTTCGGCGGGTACATCTTGACGATGGCAAAGTCATCGTCGAACTCGATGAAGTCGAGCATGCGACCGGAGACGAGGTGGGCCACACGCTCGCCCGCTTCCGCCTCAGGGTAGATGACGTGGTTGGCACCGATGCGCTGCAGGATCTTGCCGTGCGACTGGCTGATTGCCTTCGCCCAGATCTGGGGGACCTTGAGGTCCACGAGGTTTGCGGTGATGAGCACACTCGCCTCGATTGACGAGCCAACCGCCACGACGGCGATGGCGAAGTCCTGGGCGCCGATCTGGCGCAGCGCGTCGATGCTGCGAGCGTCCGCCTGCACGGCGTGCGTGACGCGTTCCGACCACTTCTGCACGAGGGTGCCGTCCGCGTCGACCGCGAGTACCTCGCGGTCGAGCCGGTCGAGTTGGCCGGCGGTCGCAGCGCCGAAGCGTCCGAGCCCGATCACAAGCACCGGTGCATCGTGGGGAATCTTGTCAACCAACGATTGGCCTTTCTTCTGCCCTGCGGAACAGCTGCCGCCGTGTGCTCGCGGCGAGAGCCGCGGCGAGGGTCACTGTACCAATGCGGCCCATAAACATGGTGGTGGCGAGAACGTAGATCGCCGGGTCCGACGCGCCCTGGGTGAACCCGGTCGACAGACCGGTGGTGGCGAACGCGGAAATAGCGTCGAACAGCACGTAGTCGAGCCGTTCGTCGGAGAGCTGCATCAGGATGATGCAGCTGGTCGCCACGATGGTCGCGCCCCAGAGCACAACACTGACGCTCAGTCGAAGAACGTCCGAGGGGATACGACGGTCGAAAGCCTCCATCTCGGTGCTGCCGCGCGCCTCTGCGAATGCAGCGAGGAAGAGGATCGCGAGGGTGGTCACCTTGATGCCGCCGGCCGTTGATGCGGATCCGCCACCGATGAACATCAGCATGTCGGAAACGAGCAGGCTGGACCCGTTCAGCTGGGAGATGTCGATCGTCGAGAACCCGCCCGAGCGGGTCATCATCGAGAAGAAGAAGGCCTGCAGGATGCGCTGGCCGCCGTCCATTCCGCCGAACGTTTTGGAGTTGTTGAACTCGAGGAAAAAGTAGGCGATCGCACCAAGGACCAGCAGGATGAGCGTTGTCGAGATGGTCAACTTGACGTGGAGCGACCAGCGCTTCGGTTTGCGCAGGTTGCGGGCCAGGGCGTAGATCACTGGGAAGCCGATGGCACCCAGGAACACCCCGATCATGAGCAGTCCGAGGAACCAGGTGTCTTCCGCGTAGGGGGTGAGTCCGGCAGCCGTAGGCAGGAAGCCGGTGTTGGTGAACGCCATCACCGAGAAGTAGAAGGACTGCCAGAGCGCGTCGAGGAAGTCGAGTCCCTCCAGCAGCATGCGGGGCAGCAGCAGGAGGGCGATAACGGCCTCGATGAGCAGCGCGCTGATGGCGACTGTCGCGAGCAGGCCGCCGATCTCGCCGAGCCGCACGGCCTGGCCCTCCGCGACCGGTCCCTTCTGGATACGCAGCGGGTTGCTGTCACTGGCGGCCATGAGCTTGGCACGCAGGCCGAGGCGGCGTGAGATTACGAGCCCCAGGATCGAGGCAACCGTCAGCACACCGATGCCGCCGATCTCGACACCCAGCACAATCAGCACGTGCCCGAACGCCGACCAGTGGGTCGCCATATCGACCGTTGCGAGGCCGGTGACGCAGATGACGGAGACGGCGGTGAAGAGGGAGTCCGCCAGCGGGGTGACCGTTCCCCTGGCCGAGGAGATCGGCAGGGAGAACATCAGGGTGAAGACCAGCACCAGGCCGGCGAAGATCAGGATCGCGAACCGGGCGGGGGTGGCCGAGGCGAAATCGTCGGCAATGTCGCGGATGCGTCCCAGAAAGGAGACGTGCGACACCGGCTTCGTGCGCATCATGGTCCCCTTTGTGCCTGCTCGCCGATCAGGATGTCATGGTACTACCCGCGCGGGATGGCTACCCTGAGGGCATGGCTGACATCTTTGACGTGGTTGCTGACCCGACCAGGCGTGACCTGCTCGCCCTCCTCCTCGAGCGCTACATCGCCGAGGACTCAGACAGCGGGGAACTCAGTGTTGGCGAGATCGTCATCAAGCTCGGGCTGAGCCAGCCGACCGTGTCCAAACACCTCAAGGTGCTGCGCGACCACGGCCTCGCCGTTGTCCGCGAGGAGGGCCAGCACCGGTACTACAGCCTCGACACCTCGCCGCTGGAGGAGCTGGAGGACTGGCTCATTCCGTTCCTCAGCGCGGACTTCGACCCGTCGCGCATTGACCCGGACGACGAGGACGGCTCCGCCGTATACGCGGCGTGGTCGGGTACCGCGGTGGGGGAGAAGGTCGGCAGGACGATCGCCGAGCGCTCACACAAAGCGCGCGGAGTGCTGCAGAGCGCCTCCGAGACCGTCAGCACCAGCCTGCGCCGGATCACCAAAAGGTAGACGGCGCCTCGCACCAGCCCCTATATTTACAATTCAACACTCCGGCACCATCCGTCGGAGTGGTCTTCCGTAGGCCTAAAGGGGCAACATGTCGAGGGATCTCTCGGACGTTCGTTTCCTCACGGTCGCAGAAGTGGCACAAATGATGCGTGTGTCGAACATGACCGTGTACCGTCTTGTGCACTCCGGGGAGCTGCCGGCCGTGCGTTTCGGACGGTCGTTTCGCATCCCGGAATCGGCCGTTGCGAGCGCTATCGCAACTCCCGCCTCCGACGTGGGGTAATCTAAGACGTTATGTTTTTCCGCGGTTCTGTTGGACCGGTGGTCCAATCAGCAATTCAGCGAGGTGATTTATGGGTTCCGTCATCAAGAAGCGCCGCAAGCGCATGGCGAAAAAGAAGCACCGCAAGCTGCTTCGCAAGACGCGTCACCAGCGTCGTAACAAGAAGTAGCCTTCGGGATCGAGGAGCGCTAGGCCGAAAGGCTTAGCGCTTTTTTGATGCCCTTTTGGAGCTTCTGGCGCTCCCGCCGGTACCTCTCGGCGTTCTCCCAGTAACGTCCCGGCGGGCATCGGCGGCCACGAGCTTGCCCTCCCGGCGAACGCGTCGCTGCGCCTCCCGGATGCTGGCGTGCTTGAGCTGCAGCACCGACCAGCCGGCACCCTTCGCGTGGCGCTCCAACCGGGAATCAGGGTTCACCACAACGCGGTTTCCGACGAGCGAGAGCAGGGGGATGTCGTTGCTGGAGTCCGAGTAGGCCCAGCAGTCAGCGAGGTTGGCACCGGCCGCGGTTGTCAGCGCCCGCGCGGCGACAGCCTTGCGCTCGCCGTGGAGCAGTGGGCCGTCGAGGGATCCCGTGAAAACACCGTTCTCGTCCGCTTCGATGAGGGTGCCCAGCGCACCGGTCAGTCCCAGCCGGTCGGCAATGACCTGCGCGACGAGCTGCGGGCTCGCCGTGATCAGCCACACCTCGTGGCCCTTGCGCAGGTGCTCCCTGGTGAGTTCGACGGTCTCCGGCCACAGCCGCGCCTCGATGTCGCGCTCGAATACCTCATTGGCGAGCAGCGTCAGCTCGTCCTCCGTGTGCCCACCGAGGAGGTCCATGGCGCGGTCCTTGATCGACATCAGGTGCCGTTTGTTCTCCCCAATAAACAGGAACGTTGCCTGGTGCCATCCGAACCGCAGGATGTCGGTGAGAGAGATCAGGTGTCGTCGCCGGGCGGCCTTGGCAATGTGGAAGATGCTCGCTCCGCGCAGGAGCGTATTGTCCACGTCGAAGAAGGCGACGATCGTGGAGTCGCTGGTGGGCAGGCTGCGTGCATCGGGCATCCGGATAAGTCTAGAGAGCGTGCCTTGGTGTGCGCCCTTAGGCTGGAGCATGTGCCCACGCCTGTAACCCTCACGATCCTCAGTCGGCCCGACTGCCACCTCTGCGACGACGCACGAGCCGTAGTGACGGAGGTCCTCGGCGACTTCGCGGATGTCGAACTGGTGGAGAAGTCGATCCTCGACGACGAGGAGCTGCACGAGCGGTACGTCGAGGACATCCCCGTTGTCCTCATCAACGGCAAGGTACACAACTACTGGCGCATCGACCCGACGCGTCTTCGCTCCGCCCTGAAAGAGGTAACCGCATGATCCGCCACGTCGTCTCCTGGAAGCTGAAAGCCACCGACGACGCCGGTCGTGCCGACGGGTTCGCCACTATTTCAAGCACACTGCTCGCCCTGCAGGACACCATCCCCGAGATCAAGGCGATCTCCATCAACCAGAACGTGGTCGATGTCGGAGTGAACTTCGACGTTGTCCTCATCGCGGACTATGACTCCGTCGAAGCCCTGCAGGCGTACCAGGTGCACCCGGACCACGTCGCTGCGGCTGCGATCATCCGCCAGCTGGTCGAGGCCAGGGCGAACGTCGACTTCGTCGTCTAGGCGAAGGGCCCGACCAGCAAGTACTCGACCAGGCAAAGCACTCGACCAGCCGCAGCGGTCGGCCGGGAAGAGCTACTTCTTCTTCGGTTTGTTCTTCATCGCGTCGCGTTCCTTCTGAAGGGACTCGACGGTCGATGCCTCAAGCCCGGGCTGGGTGAGCTCGGCAAATGGGCTGGGCAGCGCGGTCTTGACCCACACGGCTTCGGCGTACTCGGCGGCGGCGGTCTGAACCTCGGAGGCGACGCGCTGCGCCTTCTTGAGGGACACCGCCGGGCTGCCGACAACGGATGCGTGCTTCTTCAGGGCCTGGGTAAGGCGCTTACGTGCTGCGTCAATCTTCTTGGACATGATCCTCATCATTCCCTATGAAGGTTAACAAAGTGACGATCGGCGATAAACGCTCTATTGGAGTGCACCGCCGGGGGTTACGAGCCCCTCGGCGAGTGGTGCGGCTCCGACCACAACTGACCCGGCGAAGCGGTCCTGGGCGCCCTGGCCCAGGGGCGGACGTGTGGTCGCAATCATCACTGCCCAGCAGATCGGAGGCAGTGCGAGCGCCGCGAGAATACTGGTCGTCGCGAACAGCGCACCCACGGCGACCGGCAGGAACAGGGCAACCACCCGCAGCGTGGCCTTGCCCGTCGTCAGGGCGGCTCCGGTCTCGACATTGACCACCCGGAGCCCCAGGATCCGTTTGCCCAGGGTGTATCCGCGACTGCGCATCAGCGCGATGCTCAGCGCGCAGCTGACCAGCGGAATCAGAACAGCGGCCAGCAGGGCTAGCCAGGCGGATGCCTCGTTGTCAAAGCCGGACGTGTCGCTGAACTCGGCGGCCACCAGCAGCGGGAAAACCACCGCAGACGCGATCACAACAGTGGGAACGTAGTCGATCAGAAAAGCGGCTGCACGGGACCCACGGCTCGCCGGGACAAAGCGGGCGGGGTCGCGAATCACGGCTGCTGCAGCAGCGGCGGAGCGCCCATCGCTCACGCGCTGCCCCACTCGCCCGGCGTTGTTGCGGGTTCCGGGAGAACCGTCGCTGTCACCACAACGGAGTGCGCGGCGAGGTCCTGCCAGGTCTGCTTGAGCGGTGGTCGTGCGGTGCTGATGTTGATGATCCAGATCACTCCGGCAATCACCGGGGCGAGCAGAATAACGATGTTGGCCAGAACCTGCCCAACAACGAGTGGCGCGAAGATCACCAGCACACGCGCGATCGAGCGGCCCCAGGACAGCGGTGCACCGGTCTCGACCGACAGCACACGAAGCCCCATGATCCGTTTGCCCACCGTGTAGCCGCGCGTGTGCATCAGGGCGATGTTCATCACGATGCTGAGGAACGGGATAACAAACACCGCGGCAACGCCGAGACTGCTCGCCCCCGGGCTGCGAAACCCGTCGGTGTCGCTGAAGTCCCCGGCCAGGATCAGCGGCCCGGCAACGGCAGAGGTCACCACAACGGTGGCGAGGTAGTCCATCGCGAACGCGATAACTCGACTGCCGCGCGGAGCGGGGGTGAACGCGAGCGGGTCCTGCAGGATCAGCGCCGGGGTTGTCATGGGGTCAGCCTATGGCGAGGGAGGCTCATTCTTGACGGACGCGGCGGAAGTCGGAAAAGTGGCGTGGCGCCAGCGAGGCGCTGAAGTCGGTCCGGGCCGTGGCGGAGGCCCAGGGACGAGAAGGGGGCGGATGCTGCGGGCCGACGGAATCGTCGGGCCCAGCAGCATCCGCCCCCACATCAGGCGAAGCCCCGCGGTCACGCGGGCTGGCGGGTGGCTACGGCAGCAGGCGGGTGGGCCCGCGGAACAGGTACGTGGCCTCGCGCAGGTTCGGCAGGTGCAACATGAGCATCAGCACGCGGGACAGTCCCATACCGAATCCACCGTGCGGCGGAACGCCGTAGCGGAAGAAGTCGAGGTAGAAGTCGAGCTCCTCGGGGTCGAGGCCCTTGTCCTTTGCCTGCTCGATGAGCACCTCAACGCGGTGCTCGCGCTGGGCGCCGGTGGAGATCTCCACACCGTTGAAGATGAGGTCGTAGCTGTTGGTGATCGACCCGTCGCCCTCGCGGCGCATGTGGTAGAACGGCCGGATGCTGGAGGCGTAGTCGGTCAGGAACACAAACTCGTGGCCGTAGGTCTCCTTGACGTAGGCCGCGATCTGTCGTTCGCCCTCGGGGTCCATGTCGTCGTCGGTGCGGGGAACCTCGTAGCCGCGCTCGGCGATGATCTTCTTCGCCTCGGCCAGTGGGATGCGCGGGAACGGCAGGGTCGGAACGGTGACCTCGACGTCCCAGAGGGCCTTGATCTCGTCGCCGTGCTTGTCCTTGACGGCCTGGAAGCCGGCAACGAGGAGCTCCTCGTGGAGCTTCATCACGTCTTCGTGGCTGTCGATCCAGCTGATTTCGGAGTCAACGCTGGTGAACTCGGTGGCGTGACGGCTGGTGAAGCTGGGGTCGGCGCGGAACGCGGGGCCCACCTCGAAGATCTTGCCGAAGCCGGCCGGCTGGGCCATCTGCTTGAAGAACTGCGGGCTCTGCGCGAGGTACGCCTTGCCGTCGAAGTAGTCGACCTCGAACAGCTCGGCCTTCGACTCGGAGGCGCTCGCCATGAGCTTCGGGGTGTGGAGCTCGATGAAGTCATGCTCGACCCAGTAGGTGCGCCAGGCGTGCTCGAGAGTGGTCTGGATGCGGAAGATGAGGGCGTTCTTGGGAACGCGGAGGTCGAGGAAGCGCCAGTCCATACGCTTGTCCACACCGGAGTCGTCC
>Ga0247729_10000841_pt1 | contig 11849 bp, 7 predicted proteins | sample UWRJL133311R2_FD_180958 | JGI IMG/M metagenome (GOLD analysis project Ga0247729, IMG submission 180958) | Plant litter microbial communities from Arlington Agricultural Research Station in Wisconsin, United States - UWRJ-L133-311R-2 | ecosystem: Environmental > Terrestrial > Plant litter >... | reverse complement strand
CCCCGCTGGTTGAGCCTGTCAAAACCGCCGCCGCTGGTTGAGCCCGTCGAAACCCGGCACTCGCGGCCGTCACCCGTCAGTACGGATTTGGCAAGAGATTTCGACAAGCTCAATCAGCGGCTATTCGTAGGCGCGCGAATCAGGTATGCAGGCAAAACCGCCACCGCTGGTTGAGCCCGTCAAGACCGCCGCCGCTGGTTGAGCCTGTCGAAACCCGATACTCGCCGCCGTCACCCGTCAGTCGGGTTTTGCAAGAGATTTCGACAAGCTCAATCAGCGGGCGTTTTGGGCGCTCGAATCAGGTCGGCCCGTCGAAACCGCCGCCGCTGGTTGAGCTTGTCGAAACCGGGTACTCGCGGCCGTCACTTGTCAGTACGGGTTTGGGCAAGAGATTTCGACAAGCTCAATCAGCGGGCGTTTTGGGCTCGAACAGGTCGGCCTGTCGAAACCGCCGCCGCTGGTTGAGCCCGTCGAAACCCGGTACTCGCGACCGTCACCCGTCAATACGGGTTCGGGCAAGAGATTTCGACAAGCTCAATCAGCGGGCGTTTTGGGCTCGAACAGGTCGGCCCGTCGAAACCGCCGCCGCTGGTTGAGCCTGTCGAAACCCGATACTCGCGGCCCTCACCCGTCAATACGGGTTCGGGCAAGAGATTTCGACAAGCTCAATCAGCGGGTGTTTTTGGGCATACGACTCAGATCGGCAAACAAAACCGCCGCCGCTGGTTGAGCTTGTCGAAACCGGGTACTCGCGGCCGTCACCCGTCAGTACGGGTTTGGGCAAGAGATTTCGACCCTTCGACACGGCGCTGGCGCCTGCTCAGGACAGCGCGAGCTCAACCCGCGTGAGCAACGCAAAAGGCGCCCACCCCCTCGCGGGGGTGGGCGCCTTTTTTGCCGTTGCTGTGGCGGGTACTGCGGAAGTGCGAACTACTTAGAGGGCAGCGAGCTGCGCGATGATCGCGTCGCCGGGTGCTGCCTGGTCTACCGTCGCCTTGATCTCGGCGCGGCCGAGAAGCTCATCCATCTTGCGACGACGCGCACGGGGGATGAGGGTGACGACGGTTCCGACCTTGCCCGCGCGACCGGTACGGCCGGCACGGTGAAGGTAGGTCTTGTACTCCTCGGGAGCATCGGCCTGGATGACCAGGCTGATGTCGTCTACGTGGATACCGCGGGCTGCGACATCCGTTGCGACGAGTACGTTGACGCGGCCGCTGGTTAGCAGCTGCAGGTTGCGGGTACGGCGTGACTGGTTCAGGTCGCCGTGCAGGCTGGTCGCCGGAATGCCGGCGTCTTCGAGCTGGTCGGACAGTTCCTCGGCGAACGCGCGGGTGCGCGTGAAGACGAGGGTCTTGCCGGCGCCCTTGGCGAGCTGCTCGATGATGGCACGCTTGTCACGCTGCTCGATGAGCAGCACGCGGTGGTCGATCGTGGAAGAAGCCTGGTCTTCACCGGCTACTTCGTGAACGGCCGGCTCGACGAGGAACTCCTTGACGAGGGTGGCGACACCCTTATCGAGAGTTGCCGAGAACAGCAGCTTCTGGCCGCCCTGCTTCGTCTCGCGCATGATGCGCTGGACGGGCTCGAGGAACCCGAGGTCGCACATGTGGTCAGCCTCGTCGAGAACCGTCACGATGACGTTGCTCAGGTCGAGACGACCCTGTTCGACGAGGTCCTCGACACGGCCGGGAGTCGCGATGATGATGTCGACTCCACGCTGCAGTGCGGAAACCTGCTTGAACTGCGGAACGCCTCCGACAATGGTCGTGGTGAACAGGCCGACGCTGCGCGCGATGGGCTGCACGGTGCGGTCGATCTGCTGGGCGAGCTCGCGGGTCGGGGCGAGGATCAGTGCGCGGGGCTTGCGGCCCATCTGGCGATCCTTGCCGCCGTTGTTCTCCATGAGGCGCTCGACGAGCGGGGCTCCGAAGGCGATGGTCTTGCCCGAGCCGGTCTTTCCGCGCCCGAGGACGTCCTTGCCGGCGATGACATCCGGGATGGTCGCGGCCTGGATCGGGAACGGTGCGATCGCACCCATCGAGATCAGCTGGCGGGTCATGTTGTCGCCGATGCCGAGGTCGGCCCAGGTCTTACCGTCGACGTCTCCGGCGGTGACTACCTGCGCTTCGAGGCGCTCGAGGACGACGTCTTCTTCGTGGAAGTTTCCGCCGCTGGTCTTGGTGTCGCGGTTCGGGTAGTAGCTCGAGTCACGCGGGGCGCGCTCGGCACGGTCACCGAAGTCGCGACGGGGACGGTCGCCGAAGTCCTTACGCGGGGCGCGGTCATCGAACGAACGAGCCGGGCGGTCCGAGTTGTAGGAAGGACGCTCGGTGCGAGCCGGGCGGTCCGAGTTGTACGAGGGACGCTCGGTACGGGCCGGACGGTCGGAGTTGTAGGCCGGGCGGTCCGAGTTGTACGACGGACGCTCGGTACGGGCCGGACGGTCGGAGTTGTAGGCCGGACGGTCCGAGTTGTACGACGGGCGGTCGGTGCGCGGTGCGCGGTCGTTGTACGAGGGACGCTCGGAACGCTCGCCGTAAGCGGGACGGGCCGGGCGGTCGTTGTTGTACGAGGGACGGTCACCGCGGGCGGGACGCTCGCCGTAGGACGGACGCTCGGTGCGGGCCTGGCGGTCGTTCGTCGCCGGGCGGTCGCTGCGGTTCGGGCGGTCGCCATAGGCGGGGCGCTCGGTGCGGGCCGGACGGTCCGAGTTGTATGCGGGGCGCTCGGTGCGGTTCGGACGGTCGCCGTAGGACGGACGTTCGGTGCGGTTCGGGCGGTCTCCATAGGAGGGGCGCTCGCTGCGGGCCTGGCGGTCACCGGTTGCGGGACGGTCGCCATAGGCAGGACGGTCGGACGAACGGTTCGGGCGGTCGCCGTAGGCGGGCTTCTCGCGCGGGTTCCAGTCGGGGCGACGGTCGTTCGACGGACGCTGGCTGCCGGCGGGGCGATCCCCGGTGCGGGCTGCGCGGTCATCCGACTTCCACGGCTGCTTGGCAGCTGACGTGTTGCGGTCGTTGTACGGCTTCTTATTGAAATTGGGCATAGTTTTTTCCTGGGTTGTACTCAGTTGCATGAAACAGTGCCTGCACGTGTTTGCACTGCAAACATGTGCGCGGTGCGGGAGTACGCACAGCACTTACTGAACCCGGGCAGTCTTTGACCGAGGCCATCACATACATCGTGTGATTTTCTGCGAGCAGATTTGCTGCAGATCCGGCCTCTAAGACTTACAAACCCATACGCGTCGAATGCGCGCTGTCTTGAGCCGACCTGTCTACGTTAGTACACACTCTCGTTTAACGCGAGCATCAGGCCCGAAACGCCCGCTCACTCGGGCAAATCGGCTCCTCCCACGCGCAATGGCGGGTGGGAGGAGCCGATTCACCGGAATGTACTAGTCGCCAGCGGGAGCGGTGGCCGCAGCTGCGGCCCGGGCTGCCCGGCGGTCCTGGCGACGTTCCTTTGCGCCCTCAACGAGGAAGTAGAGGGTCGGGAGCACCACGAGCGTCAGGATGGTGGACGAGACGAGTCCACCGATCACGATGATCGCGAGCGGCTGCGAGATGAAGCCGCCGTGCCCGGTGAGGCCGATGCCGAGCGGCAGCAGCGCGAAAATGGTCGCGAGTGCGGTCATGAGGATCGGGCGGAGCCTGCGCGACGCCCCGTGGATGATCGCTTCGCCCACCTTCATACCGCGCTCGCGGTACTGGTTGATGAGATCGACGAGCACGATGGCGTTCGTGACCACGATGCCGATGAGCATCAGCACGCCGATCAGCGACGGAACCCCGAGCGGGATACCGGACACGACCTGCAGGATGACGGCACCGGTCGCCGCAAACGGCACGGACACGAGCAACAGCAGCGGCTGGCGCAGGCTCTTGAACGTCGCGACCATGACGACGTAGACGATGAGGATCGCGACGAGCAGGGCGAGACCGAGTTGCTGGAAAGCGTCGCCCTGCTGCGCGGTGACTCCGCCCAGCTCTGCCGACGCACCGGCGGGCAGGTCGATCGCGTCGACGGCATCAGCGACGGCGGTCGACGCGGTTCCGACATCGTCGCTGTTCGGCGTGATGCTGATGGTCGCGCTGCGCACGCCCTTGATCGTGGTGAGGCTGGCCGGAGCCTCCACCTGGGTCACCTTGGCGAGCTTCTCCAGGCGGATCTCGTCGGTCGGCGCCTGGATCTCGAACCGCTTGATCTCGGCGATCGTCTGCGGCGCCTTGGTGTTCTCGATGTAGATCGACAGCGTGTTCTCGTCGATCACGACAGACCCCACCGAGCTCGGGTTCATCGCGCCGGCGATCTGCCGGCCGACAGCGATCTCGCTGAGGCCCTCCTTGGCCGCCTTCGCCCGGTTGACCTCGATCTGGATGAACGGCTGCGTCACCGAGAGGTTGCTCGAGGCCTCAGCCACCACGTCCAGGCCCTTGGTGCCGTCGAGAACCGCGGTTGCCGCCGCCTCGAGATCGGCATTGCTGCTCGCCTTGATGTTGACCTCGATGTCGGATGACGCGAATCCGGAACTCGCGCCGGCAAGCGTGATCTCGCCCGCATCCGGAATCGTCTCGACCTCTGACCGCACCGCGGCCTGAAGCGCCTCCTGGTCGGCGTCCGGGTCGGTGGTCAGCGAGAACGAGGTGTCACCGCTTCCCGAGAACGCGGCGCGCAGCGAGTTCCCGCCCGTGCCGAGCGACAGCTGCACAGTGTCGACCCCGTCAATGCCGAGCAGCGCCGTCTCCACCTTCTTGGCGGCTTCATCGCGCACCTCGAGGCTGGTTCCGAGCGGGAGCGACTGGGTGACGGTGAGCGTGTTCTGCCCGCTGTCGCCGATGAAATTGGTCTTGAGATTCGGAGCGATCGCCACAGTGCCGCCCAGTACGAAGATCGCAACGAGGATGGTGGCGACCGGGCGCTTGAGAGTCCAGCGGATGACCGGCAGATAGGCCTTCTGCAGCCGGGTCGGGCGGTCGAGTTCGTCTTCTTCAGCGGCAGCCGCGGCTGCGTGCTCACTCGTCACGGCCTTGCCGCCGAGGAACCAGTAGGCGAGAACGGGCACGATCGTCAGCGCGACGAACAGCGATGCGCCGAGGGCGATGGTCACGGTGAGGGCGAACGGTCGGAACAGCTCGCCGGTGACGTCGCTGACCAGGGCAAGCGGCAGGAAGACGGCGACGGTCGTGACCGTCGACGCGGTAATCGCGCCGGCGACTTCACGGACCGCTTCCTTGATCGCGGTCAGTTTGTCTTGACCGAGCCCGAGGTGTCTCTTGATGTTCTCGATGACCACGATGGAGTCATCGACCACCCGGCCGATCGCGATGGTCAGCGCGCCGAGCGTGATGATGTTCAGCGTGTAGCCCGATGCGAGCATGCCGATGAAGGTGATGAGCACCGAGACCGGGATCGAGATCGCCGTCACGAGAGTCGAGCGGATCGAGAACAGGAACACCAGGATGATGATGACGGCAAAGCCGAGGCCGAGAAGTCCCTCGGTGGCCAGGCTGTTGATCGACTCTTCGATGAACGGCGCCTGGTCGAAGACGACGGTGAATTTCGTGTTGCCGCCGACCGCTTCTTCGTAGGTCGGAATCGCTTCGTTCACGAGCTGCGACACCGAGACCGTGTTGCCCGCCGGGCTCTTCGTCACCGCAATGGTCACCGACGGCTCACCGTCGACGCGCGAGATCCCCGTTACCGGATCGTCGACTACCGCGACCTTCGCGACGTCGCCGATCTGGTGGGGGTCGTCATCCGGTACCGTCTGCTCGACGGTTGTCGCGGGGGCGCCGGGGATGACCGCCGGCTGCTCGATCTTCTCTGTCTTTGTCGCGCCGAGCAGCGGAAGACTCTCGATGGTGTCGACCGACTCGACCTTGTCGCCGGCCTGCACGGTGAGGGTCTTGCCATTCTCGGTGATCTCGCCGGCGGGCAGCAGCATGCCGTTGGCATCGAGAGCATCGGTGATGGCCTGCGTCGTCAGCCCGAGGTCTTCGAGTTCGTCGGTGTCGGGAGTGATGGTGAGTCGCTGTGTCGTTGCACCGAGCAGGCTCGCATCGCTGACACCCTCGAGGTCGCGGACATCCGGAAGCACGGTGTCTTCGAGAGCGGTTGCGAGTTCACGCGGATCGAGATCGCTGGTAATCGCGATCTGGATCACCGGCAGATCGCTGAAGCTGAAGGTGAGCACCTGCGGCTCCACGTCATCCGGAAGCTGGCCGGCGATGCGGTTGATCGCGAGCTGCACCTTCTGCTCGGCGGTGGTGATGTCGGTGCCGTAGGTGAATGCCGCGGTGACAGTCGAGGAGTTGGCGTTCGAGGTCGCAGTCGTGCTGTCGAGGCCCGGGACCGCCTGGATGGCCGTCTCGATCGGGGTGGACACGTCGTCGTTCACGACCTCCGGGCTGGCACCGGGATAGCTCGTGACGATGAAGAGCTGCGGAAGCGACAGGCTCGGGATGAGCTCCTGCTTGAGCGACGTCAGGGCGATTCCGCCGAACAGGCCGACGACTATGGTGACCAGCGCGATGAGCGCGCGGTTGCGCAGGCTGAAGACGGAAAATAGATGCACGGAAGTGCTCCCCTGTTGCTGTGTGTTCGACGGCCTCACGCCGTCAGTTCACGGCGATTCTCGGCCGCGATAGACGGGACGGTATCGCACTCCGTTGTGCACCAGCCCACAGTCTGACAAATGGGTTGCCAGCCTCGCGTACTCCAACGGGATGAATTCGGCGTGCTCCGGATCACACCACCTCGGCGAGGAAGTTCGAGTCGACCACCGGCCCGCGCGCAAGAGTCGACCAGGCCCGGGACAACGCGGCGACAGTCCGGTCGGTTTCTTCGCGGCTGTGGGTGAACGGGATCCGCAGGAATCTCTCGAATGCGCCGTCGATACCGAACCTGGGTCCGGCTGCGAGCAACAAGCCCTCAGCCCGGGCGGCAAGTGTCAGCTGCGACGAGACGGGCGCCCCGAGGTTGATCCAGGCAGTCAGACCGCCGTCGACCCGCGGGATCGTCCAGCCCGGGAATGCTGCGCGCAGCTCGGTCTCGAGATGGTTGCGCCCGGCGAGCAACTGCATCCGACGCACCTCGAGGATCTCGTCGTACTCGGCGAGCAGGTTCTTCACGACGAGTTGTTCGAGGGCAGGGGTTCCGAGGTCGCCGGCACTGCGGGCGCGAACGAGCCGCTGGATGACCTGGCGGTCGGCCCGGATCCAGCCGATCCGCAGCCCGCCCCAGAGAGTCTTGCCCACCGAGCCGATGAGAATCGCGCGCTTCGACCCGGAGTCGTAGGCGGCGAAAGGAAGCGGAACACCGACGCGGTCGATGTTCAGCTCGGCCATGGTCTCGTCGGCGATGAGAGTCGTACCGTGGCGATCAGCGAGGGCCAGGGTGCGCTCGCGCAGATCGGCGCTCATGGTGCGGCCGGTCGGGTTGTGGAAGTCGGGCATGAGGTAGCCGAGCGAGGGGCTCGTGCGCTGGATTGCCTGCTCGAGGGACAACTCGTCCCAGCCGTCTTCCGACGTCACCGACACGGGCACGAGCCGCGCACCGGCGAGCCTCAGCGCTTCGAACGCGTGCGGATAACTCGGCGACTCGACGAGGGCTCGATCACCACGAGCGAGCAGGGTTCGCGACAGGAGCGCGATGGCGTGCTGGGCGCCGACGGTGACCATGATCTGCTCGGGGTCAGTAGGCAGGCCACGTTTCTCGTACCGGTCGGCGATCGCCTGGCGCAACGAAGATATGCCCACCGGGTCGAACCCGGATGTCCCGAGGTACTCCGGGAGTTCCGCTGCCGCTCGTGCTGCGGCATCCGCTATCGCCGGGATCGCCGGCATCGTCGCCTTGCTGAGGTCGAGGTACCCGCTGTCCCGGGACTCGAACGAGACGGGCGCCCTGCCCGGAAGCCGGGCGACGCTGCCCGAGCCACGCAGGCTGACGAGGTAGCCGGCCTGGCGAAGCTCGCCGTAAGCCGAGGTGACCGTGGTGCGGCTGACCGCGAGCGCGTCCGCGAGTTCGCGTTCCGCAGCGAGGCGGGTACCGAGCGAGATACGGCCGTCGAGGATGAGCAGGCGGATGCGGTCGGCCAGGGCGAGGTAAGCGGCACGCGCCGCGTTGTCGCGCCAGCCGTCGAGCATCACGGCGAGGGAACGGGCGGAAAGACTGGACACAAGGCCACTCTAGGCAGATTGGCCTCTTGGCAAAAGGCCAATCAGGTAATTGGATATGACCGTGAACACTTCAACCCTCATGGTCCGCCGCATCGCCCAGTTGCTCGTCGGGCTCTACCTCTACGGTCTCGGCATCGCCATGATGGTGCAGGCCACCGTCGGCGTATCGCCCTGGGATGTCCTCACCCAGGGGGTCATGAAGCAGACCGGCATTCCGTTCGGATTCGTCACCAACATCGTCGGCGTCCTGGTTCTGCTGCTGTGGATCCCCATCAGGCAGAAACCCGGGATCGGCACCGTTCTCAACGTATTGCTCGTCGGGCCCTCGGCCCAGATCAGCTTCGCCTTCATCCCCGCACCCGAGGAATTGTGGCTGCGCATCCCGCTCTTCGCGGGGGGCCTGCTCGTGCTGGCGATCGCGACCGGTCTCTACATTGGTGCCCGCTTCGGTCCCGGCCCGCGTGACGGCCTCATGACCGGCATCCACGCGCGCTGGGGCTGGAAGATCTGGAAGGTACGCACCGCCATCGAGGTCGCCGTGCTCGCCATCGGCTGGCTACTCGGCGGCAATGTCGGGCTCGGAACCCTCGCGTTCGCGTTGCTCATCGGCCCGATGGTCAACGTCACCATTCCGCGCTTGCGCGTTCCCATGCCCGCCGCGCCGCCCGAGCCGGTCGCCGTGGTGGAGGGCGCCTGACGGGAAACGGTCGTGCGGCCGCCCGGGGTGCTTGCCTCACCCCGGGCCGCCGCGCTTATAGGTTCTGCGTTGCGTAGATTCGCATCGCGTCCCTGACGAACTCTGCTCCGCTGGTCCCGCCGTAGTTCGCGGCGAATCGGTCATCAGCGACGTACATCTCGCCGAGCCCGATGAAATAGTCCTTCGCCAGGCCGTTGGCATCACGCGGAAGGCCCGGGATACCGGACAGCCAGGCGTGCTGGCGTGTGGCCAACTGCTGTGCCTCGTCGCTCGCCGGATCGACTGACCGGCGTGCGGCATCCGCCCAATCCGCGGCGAGCGCTGTTTGCGCTCGCTCGAACCCGGCCCGCTCACTCGCCGTCTTCGATGCCCACCAGTCGGCGCCGGCGGCGTAGGACGCAGGGTCCCAGCGCTCGGACACCTCGTCGCGGTACACAGCGGGGTCGAAGCCGTCGAACATCTCTTCTGCCATGAGTTGCTCACCTCCTCTCAGTCTCGTGATCGTCATCTCGACACTGGCGATCTGCCGGTCGAGCCGGGCCTGCTCGTCACGCAACCAGACAAGGTGAGTGACGAGGGCATCCGTGTCATCCCGCTGGCCAGCGAGGATCTCGCCGATCGCGGGCAGAGCGAGGCCGAGCTGGCGCAGCAACAGGATGCGCTGTAACCGCGTGAGCGTGAGTTCGTCGTAGTAGCGGTAGCCATTCGCTCCGACGCGACTGGGTGCGAGCAACCCGATGTCGTCGTAGTGGCGCAGCGTTCGGCTGGTTGTGCCCGCGAGTCGCGCGACGTGCTGGATCGACCAGTCCATCTCGACCTCCTTCCTGCTTTTCACCGTAGAGGTTGACGCTGCGGCAAGGTCAACCGAAAGTGCGGATCGGGGGTTGCGCCAGTGACAGACGCGATATATCGTGAGTTTCAGCAACTCGCGATATATCTTGAGTTGTCCCACTGGCGGGCCACCCTGGTCCGGAGGAAAGGAATATCCGCATGGCACAGGAGAAGTGGCTCGTCGATGGCGAGAAGGTCATCGACATCGAGCTCGTGCGATCCCTCAAGGTCAGTCTCTACGGCGGCCAGGTCGACATCGTCGGCCATGACGAACCCGGCGCGCGCGTCGAGGTCCATTCGGTTCGAGGCCGGGAATTGAAGGTGTCGATCGACGGCGATACCCTCGAGATCGATCACCCCCAGCTGAGCTGGGACAACTTCCTCGACGTATTCAAATCGATCGGCGGCAGCGCGAGGGCCGACGTGAGCGTCATGGTTCCCCGCGACGTCGCCCTCAAGTTCGGAGTCGTCAGCGCGAGCGCGCTCATCACCGGGCTCACCACGGATGCCTCCATCTCGTCGGTCAGCGGTTCGGTCGTCGTCGACGGCGTGACCGGTGACCTGCAGCTCAACTCCGTCAGCGGCGAAGTCGCCGTGCGCAACCACTACGGCAAGATCGCCGCGAAGACCGTGAGCGGTGACATCACGGCAACCGGCGAGATCATCAAGCTCACCGCCGAGACCGTGGCCGGATCCGTCTTCCTCGATCTCGAAGGAACTCCCGACGAGGTGCGCGTCAACACTGTGAGCGGTGCGATCACGACACGCCTCGCCGCCGGCGTTCCGGCGCAGTACAAGATCAGCACCGTCGGCGGGCGCGTACAACTCGACGATTCCGAGATCACGGGAGTTCGCGGTTCGTACACCGGCAAATACGGCTCGCTCGACAAGACCTGGCTGGAATTCAAAGCCAGCACGGTCTCGGGAAACATCAGCGTGCTGCACGCGGTGACGGCATGACGCCCCCGGTCTTCGCCCACGGCCACCTGCGTCTCTACCTGCTCAGCCTGCTCGCCGAGCAGTCGATGCACGGCTACGACCTCATCCAGGCCCTCAGCGACCGCTTCGGCGGCACTTACGTGCCGAGCGCAGGAACGATCTACCCGCGCCTCGCGAAGCTCGAAGAAGAAGGCCTCGTCGAGAAGACCACGGACGGACGCAAGACCGTCTACGCGATCACGGATGCCGGCCGCGCCGAACTCGCCGCTCGCGAGTCGGAACTCGACGGGATCGAGAGCGGAGTGACCGACTCGGTGCGACGGTTGGCCGATGAGGTGCGCAGCTCGGTCAACGATGCGATGAAGACACTGCGTGCCGACCTCGCCTCCGCTGCTCGAGATGCCCGCGAAGATACCCGTGGTCCCGGGTTCAGCGTGCGCACCGACGAACCGGTTACGAAGTCCGCTCGTGCCGACAGCCGTGTGAACCTGCAGGAGGCCGAGGTCATCCTCGCCGAGTTCCGTCACCAGGTGCGTTCCGACCTGCGCAAGCAGGTGGCGCACGGCGAGCTCCCGGCGGCTTCTGTGGCCCTGCTCAAGACCCAGCTCGACGCGGTGCGTCAGTCACTGAATGACACCTTCACTGCCCGCTAGCTGGTTGAGTAGCACGCGCGCCTTCGCTCCGCTCAGTCGTGCTACTCAACCAGCGCTGGCGGCAGCGGCGAACCCGACCGGCACGTACAGGTCCTGCACCCGGTCGTTCATCGCCGTGTGGTCGTTCCGGGTGAAAATGCCGCAAGCGTCGACCGTACAGTCAAGCCCGTCGCCGACCGGATCGCCGACCTCGAGGTACGCGGTGAACGTGCCGTCGGCTTCGTTGTCGTAGCTGCGCGAGCCGAAGAGCTTCCAGGCGAAAGCGTCGTTGATCCAGTTGCTTGGCGCATATTGCACTGTGCCCTCGTCGACTTCTTCAGCAGCCTGGTCGGGCACCCCGCCGATGCACGGCCCGGGTTTGGTCGCCGCGTCATCCGGGATCCTGCAGATCGCCACGTAGATGCCCTGGCTCGCGTCGTAGCCGGTGCCGGTCACGATGATCCTGTCGCCAGGAGTGAGAGCCGACGTGTCGAGGGGGACGGCGCTGTCGGGCGACGACACCGTGAACAGGCGCTCGCGACCGTCGGCACCGGTAGCCGCCACCTC
>Ga0247729_10000840_pt1 | contig 11852 bp, 7 predicted proteins | sample UWRJL133311R2_FD_180958 | JGI IMG/M metagenome (GOLD analysis project Ga0247729, IMG submission 180958) | Plant litter microbial communities from Arlington Agricultural Research Station in Wisconsin, United States - UWRJ-L133-311R-2 | ecosystem: Environmental > Terrestrial > Plant litter >... | reverse complement strand
CCGATCAACCGGCCCTCCGCACCCAGCACGTCGCGGTCGAGGTCTCCGATCTCGCTTTCGGTGCCGGCGATGGCGCTGATGCCGTCGGCATAGCCGTCGGCGGCCAGGCGCAACGGGGGATCGTCAATGGCCAGCGCCCGCATCCGCTGCGCGGCGAGTTCGGCGTTGGCTGGGTCGCGTGCCAGCAGCGCGGCATTGACCTGGTTCTGCGCCCTGAACAGGCTGCGCGCGGTGGCGCGGTCCGGCGTCTCGCCAATTGCCGCCTCGAATTTCTCGCGCAGCGGCGGCAACGCGGCCACCAGTGTGGCGCGACGGGCGATCAGCGCGCTGACGCGGTCGATGCCCTCGCGGTAGCTGGCCAGCCGCGCCGCGACGCCGTCGATCATATCGCGCTGCTCCGGCGCCAGTTCGATGCGGGTCTTCTTCAGCAATTCGCCGAGCGAGGCCGCGGCCTGCGAAACCCTTTCAGGCTGCGCGTCGGGATCGGTGACGAAATCCCGCGCCGCCAGCCGCAGGTTGCTGAGCCGGCGGTCGATATCCTCGGCGAGATCGCCGACGGTCTGCAGCCGCTGCAGTTCGGCAAAGGTCATGTCGAGGTGGCGGATCGCGACCACACTGGCGATGCTGGTGATCAGGATGACCGCCAGTACCAGCAGAAACCCGCTGAAGGTCAGTTGCCCGATCGAGAGCGACGACGATCGGACCCGCTGAAAATACGCCGCAATGGCAGTTCGCATGTTGTGGACCGGGCTGCAGACGGCCGTAATATAAACTGACTTCGCGTCCCGGGGGAACAGACTGGACGGGCCGCTGGCGGGCCGCCCAACGCGATGTTATTTCGGCCGGATTGCGTCCGCCGTGCCCTGGATGAAGGCCTGGATCTTGACCACATCGGCCTCGGTCAGCTTGCCGGTGAAGTCCGGCATGCCCTTGTCCATGAACGGGCCCTTGAACACGAAGTCCTTCAGGTTCGCGATGGTTTCGGTGGAGCCGTAGCCGAGATTGCGGACGTTGCCGCCCTTGTCGACGCCGGGAACGCCATGGCAGGTAGCGCAGCTGCCGACATAGATCGCGGTGCCCTCCGGCACGTCCTTCGGGTCGTACTTGACCCGGCTCAGCAGGTTGGCGGTCTGGTACTTGGTGAATTCGGGCAGCGGCGCCTTGCCGCCAACCGCGAAGGTGTAGACCGTGCCCGGCCCTTCCCGCTCGGACACGCGCTGGGTGATGCCGAACACCCCGCCCCAGCCTACCGCCACCGAGACATACTGCACGCCATCGACCATATAGGTCGCGGGCGCCGCTACCACGCCGGTGCCCACCGGCGTCTCCCATAGTTTCTCGCCGGTCGATGCGTTATAGGCCACAAAGCGGCCGTCCGCCGATCCCTGGAACACGAGGTTGCCCGCGGTGGTCAGCGTGCCGCCGTTCCACGGCGCGATGTGCTCGACGCGCCAAGCCTCCTTCTGCTTCACCGGATCCCAGGCCAGCAGCCGGCCGAACGGCAGGTTTTTCGGCGGTTCGGCATTCAGCGCAAAGCCGACGTTCCAGCCGGTGGTGCCGCCGAACTTCATCGGTGCCGGCGCATTCTGCACCAGCGTCTTCTCGCCGGTCAGGTTAAGCGGTACGCCCTGCGCCGGCAGGTAGACGAGGCCGGTCTGCGGATTGAACGACATCGGGTGCCAGTTGTGCGCCCCGAACGGACCGGGAATGCTGTCGAACGACTTGTCGGGTGTCCGCGCATCGGGGTTCTCGATCGGCCTTCCATCGGCGCCGTAACCCGAAGCCCAGTTTACATCGACAAAATTCTTCGCCGAGATGAACTTGCCATTGGTGCGGTCGATGACGAAGAAGAAGCCGTTCTTCGGCGCGTGCAGCACCACCTTTCGCGGCGCGCCGTCGATGGTAAGATCGGCGAGGATCATCGGCTGCGTCGAGGTGTAGTCCCAGTTGTCGCCGGGCGTTTCCTGATAGTGCCAGACGTATTTTCCGGTATCGGCTTTCAGCGCGACGATCGAGCCGAGATAGAGATTGTCGCCGCCGGCCGGGCTGCGCAGGTTGCGATTCCATGGCGAGCCGTTGCCGGTGCCGATATAGACCATGTTCAGTTCGGGATCGAAGGTGATGGTGTCCCATGCCGAACCGCCGCCGCCATTGATCCAGTACTTGCCGGCGGGATCCCAGGTCTTGGCAGCGGCTGCCATCGACTCGTCCTCGAACGGCTTGGCGGGATCGCCGGGCACCACGAACCAGCGCCAGGCCTGGTCGCCGGTCTCGGAATCATAGGCGGTGACGTAGCCGCGCACGCCGTATTCGGCGCCGCCATTACCGATCACGACACGGCCGTTGAACACCCGCGGCGCGCCGGTGATGGTGTAGGACATGTTGCGGTCGAGGACGGTGTCCTTCTCCCAGACCTTCTGGCCGGAGGCCGCATCCAGCGCGATCAGACGTCCGTCATAGGCACCGACGAACACCTTGCCCTTGTAGAGCGCGACGCCGCGATTGACCACGTCGCAGCAGCCGCGATAGCCCTTCTCGCGATCGACCTGCGGATCGAAGCTCCAGATCCGTTTGCCGCTGCGCACATCGACGGCGTGCACCACGCTCCACGGCGCCGTGACATACATGATCCCGTCCACCACCAGCGGCGTCGCCTCCACGCCGCGAATGGATTCCAGATTGTAGGTCGACACCAGCCCGATGCTCTTCACATTGTCGGCGGTGATCTGGTTGAGCTTGCTGAAGCGGGTCTCGGCGTAATCGAGACCGATGGTCGGCCAGTCCTTCGACGTCGCGGCGTTGGCGATGATCGCGGCGCTGTCGATCGCCGAGGTGACCGACTTGATATGTTCCGGCGATCCCTTGGTCTGCGCCTGCGCCGTACCCGCCAGCAGTATCGCGCCAAGTCCTATCGCAGCGGCCCCGCGACGCCTGTTCGAGAAAAGGCTGTCGAAGAAATTTCGGCGCGCGGACGCGACCTGGCGGGCAAGTTGCTGCATGCTTCACTCCCAATGGCCTCTGGCGGGCCTGCGCGAATGCTACGCGCGACGGCAGCAGCGTCAACAGTTCAGAACGACTCCAACCTGTGCATCTACACCGCAGCGCAGCGCTGGCGCTGCAACCGATCGCACTTGCGGGGCCCCTGCCCGCGGCTATGATCGCAGCCGCCGAACAGAGATGCGCCCAGCATCCGCACGGCCGATCAGGGAGAGCGCCATGAATATCACCCAGGGCCTGCGCCGGGTGCTGCAGACCAATCCCGAGGGGATCGCGACCATCGACGGCGAGCGCCGGCGCAACTGGCGCGAAGTCGGCGATCGTATCGCGAGGCTTGCCGGTGCGCTGCAACAACTCGGCGTCGGCCACGGCGACCGCGTCGCGGTGCTGATGCTGAATTCCGACCGCTATCTCGAACTGTATCTCGGCATCGCCTGGGCCGGCGCCGTGATCGTGCCGACCAATGTGCGCTGGAGCGCCACGGAGATCGCCGACTCGCTGCTCGATTGCCGCGCCAGCGCGCTGGTGGTGGATACCGCCTTCGCCGCCATGGGCGTCGAGCTTGCCAAGGCAACGCCGCTGACGCTGATCCATGCCGACGACACGGCCGGACCCGCCGAAGCGCACGATTACGAGCAACTGGTGCGCGAAAGCGAGCCCGTTCCGGATGCGATGCGAGACCGCGACGATCTCGCCGGCATCTTCTACACGGGCGGCACCACCGGCCGCTCCAAGGGCGTGATGCTGAGCCACGGCAACATCGTCAGCAACTCGCTGCACATGCTGGCCGAGGGACTGCTGCCGCAGGGCACGGTCTATCTCAACGCGGCGCCAATGTTTCATGTGGCCAATGGCGGCGCCATGTTCACCTCGCTGCTGTCGGGCGGCACCAATGTCATCGTCCGCGTCTTCAACCCGGAACTGGTGATGGCGACCATCGCCCGCGAAAAGGTCACCGCGACGCTGATCGTGCCGACCATGATCCAGATGCTGGTCGACCACCCCGCGTTCCAGACCGCCGACCTGTCGTCCCTCAAGCAGATGATGTATGGCGCCTCGCCGATCAACGAGGCGCTGCTGAAGCGCGCCATGGCCGGCCTGCCGGGCACGGAATTCCACCAGCTCTACGGCATGACCGAACTGGCGCCGCTGGCGACGCACCTGCCCTGGGACCAGCATGTTGGCGAAGCCGCCAGTGCGCGTGGCCGGCAGCGCGCCTGCGGCCGCGCGGCGATCGGCTGCGAGGCACGGATCGTCGATGCCGACCGCAAGCCGGTGGCCACTGGCGTGGTCGGCGAAGTCGCGGTGCGCGGCCAGAACGTGATGATGGGCTACTGGGAGCGACCGGAGGAAACCGCGAAGGCGGTGATCGACGGCTGGATGCACACCGGCGACGGCGGCTATATGGACGACGAAGGCTACATCTATCTGGTCGACCGCATGAAGGACATGATCATCTCCGGCGGCGAGAATGTCTATTCCATCGAGGTCGAGAACGCGGTGGCGCAGCACCCCGCGGTGGCGCAGTGCGCCGTGATCGGCATCCCCGATCCGCAATGGGGCGAGACGGTGCATGCCTTTGTCATCGCCAAGCCGGGCAGCGCAGTGAACGCCGCCGAGATCATCGCGTTCTGCCGGGACCGCATCGCCGGCTACAAGTGCCCGCGCAGCGTCGACGTGCGCTCCGAGCCGTTCCCGCTGTCCGGCGCCGGCAAGGTGCTGAAGCGCGAGCTGCGAAAACCTTTCTGGGAGAATGCGGCCGTTCAGCAGGCCAAGGCGGGGTAACAAACGGAGGCTTCAACGTTTCCCGGACGCGGTGCGGCATCCTTATGCCGCTCCGCAGATCCGGGATCCCGGTTCTACGTAACACCGGGACCCCGGCTTAGCAGCGCACCACGCTGCAAGAGCAGCGCGTTGCGCAGCATCCGGGGAACGAGATAGTCCGATTGGCGCTCTGCCTACGGCGCACCGGTCAGTTCGAACACTTCGCCGTCATAACCGGCCTCGCGTGGAATCGTGAGCGTGCGCTTGTCGCCGTCTTTGGAGACAATCGGCGTCACCGAAACGACCGTGCTGCCGCGCGCATCGGCCAGCGCCGCCGCCACGCTTTCCTGCTTGCCGAGCTTGATCAGGTTGCGCGTTGTCGGAAATGGCAGCGTGAAACGACCATTTGCGCCGCCTTCCAGCGCCTCGCGCGGCGACAGCCAGATCGAATCGGTGGACTCCTTGCCGTCGTGCATGCCGACCTGCTCCGGCGGCGCTTCGGCAAGGAAGAACCAGGTGTCGAAGCGCTTCTTCATGCCTTCCGGCGTGATCCAGTGCGCATAGGGCACCAGCAGATCGAGCGCGAGGACGAGGTCGTTGTCGGCGATGATCTGGGCAAAGCTTACCTTGCCGTCGTTGAGCGCGTCGCGATGGAGATCGGCGATCTCGCCAGCGCGCTCGGCATCGATCAGATCGGCAGAGCCGCGCGGACGCGCGAGCAGGATGCGGCTTTCCTCGAAGGTCTCGCGGATCGCCGCAATGCGGAAGTTGAGCGTCGCGGCGTCGTCGCCCGCGACGGTGGCATAGAGTTCGGGCCGGCCGACAATGTCCTGGTCGGCAGCGTCGACGCTGCCGCCGGGAAATACCAGCGCGCCGGAAGCAAACTCGATCTGGTAGTGCCGCACCATCATGAACACCTCGATGGCGTCAGCCGTCCCCCGGCGCAGCAGCAGGATGGTGGAGGCCGGACGCGCGACGCCTGGTTCGGTGGGCATGAATTCTACTCCCTGATCAGCATTCTTGACGATGCTCTGTCGCGTGGCCGTAGGATGGGTAGAGCGAAGCGAAACCCATCACCAACATCCGCAACCATTGATGGGTTTCGCCGACACGGCGCGTGCGCCGCATCGGCTCTACCCATCCTACAAGGACATCAGCCTGCGGCGCTGGACTGCTGCTGCACATGGGCGCGCTTGTCGAAGCGGGCAACGCGCGACAGCAGGTAATCGATCTCCGCCTTCGCGGTGGCGGTGATGGTCGGGCCCGGCTTGCGCTGCGCCGGCGAGGCGATCACGCCACGCTTGTGCAGCACATACTTTCGTGCCGCGAGGCCGATCGCGGGCTGCTGCTCGTAGCGGATCAGCGGCAGATGCGCGTCGAACAGATCGTGCGCCTTGTCGCGCTCGCCGTTCTTCTGGAAGTTCACCACATCCACCAGCAATTCCGGGAAGGCGTAGCCGGTCATGGCGCCGTCGGCGCCGCGCTCCATCTCGAACTCGAGAAACAGACCGCCATTGCCGGTGAGGATCGACAGGTCGCGCAACGAGCCGTCTTTCTGGAAGCCGCGCAGCGCCGTGATCTTCTCCAGGCCCGGCCAGTCCTCGTGCTTCAGCATCACGCAGGACTTCGATTCCATGACGATCTTGCGGATCACCGCCGGCGTCATCACCACGGTCAGGGTCAGCGGATAGTCCTGCAGCACCCAGGGGATGTCGGAGCCAATGGCCTCCTCGGCCTGCTTGAAATAGGCGGTGATCTGGTCGTCGGTGCGCAGGGTCGGCGGCGGCGCGATCATCACGCCGGCGGCGCCGGCATCCATCGACGCGCGGGCCAGCGAACGCATCGCGGCAAAACCCGGCGACGACACGCCGACAATGATCTGCATCTTGCTGCCGGCGCGCTTGATGAAGCGCGTTGCCACCGCCTCGGCTTCCGCGGCCTCCAGCTTCGGCGCTTCGCCCATGATGCCGAGCACGGTGATGCCGTCGCAGCCGGCCTCGCCGTAGAAATCGGTGAGACGGTCGATCGACGCCTCGTCGACGCGGCCGTCTTCGTGGAACGGCGTGGGCGCGATGGCGAAGGTGCCGGCGGCTTTCGGGGTCAGCTTCATGGTGTCTCCTTGAGATATCAGCGCGGGGCGGCAACCGCCTGCCCCGTCGCGGCGCAATATGCCCTGAAAGGACGACGGTTTACCAGCCGCGTTCGGGGCACAAAGTGCTTACGCCAGCACCGTCCGGCCGCTCTTGATGACGGTGACGTTGCGGGATTTTACCTTTGCCTCGAACGACACCACGTCGCCGTCCTTCCACAGGTCCATGGTCACGGTCTCGCCGGGATAGACCGGCGACGAGAACCGCACCGCGTGCTGTTTGAACGCCGCGGGATCGTAATCGGCATAGGTCTGCAGCACGCCGCGGCACGTGATGCCGTAGGTGCACATGCCGTGCAGGATCGGGCGCGGAAAGCCGGCGCGCTTGGCAAAATCCGGATCGGAATGCAGCGGGTTGCGATCGCCGCACAGCCGGTAGACCAGCGCCTGGTCCGGCCGCGTCGAGATGTCGACACTCTGGTCCGGGGCGCGGGTAGGCATCGCATGCGGCTCGGGCTGGCCACCGGACGGGCCGCCAAAGCCGCCATCGCCACGGGCGAAGCGCGACGCCACCAGGGTCGCCAGTTCGGCGCCGCTTTCGTCGCGCAGGACCGTCTTGTGCCGGATCACCGCGCCCTTGTCCTTGCCCTTGTCGAACACGTCGAGCACGGAGGAATCCGCTGTGATTTTCGCCGCCACCGGCATCGGCTTGTGAAAGGTGATGTCGCGCTCGCCGTCGACCACCAGCAATTTGTTGAGGTTCATCTCGCCGGGACCCGAGCCCCACGCCGCCACCGAGGCGAAGGTCGGTACCACCTTGACGGCGCGCTCGGTGAAATAGGCCTCATTGACAAAAGCGAGTTCGCGCTCGTCCATCGGATCGGCGCCGAGCCCGATCCCGTAGGCGTACAGCATCACGTCACGGTCGGTGTAGGCGTAGGGCTGGCCGATCTTGGTCATGGCCATCAGCGCATCGTAGTTGATCGGCATGGGGTGGTTGCTCCCTATTTTTTATTTGCGGCGCTCATGACGGCGCCTCTCGCCTTGTGGGAGAGGGCAGCTCCGTCGCCTTCTCCATACTCTGACGGGAGAGGGGTGCCGCAAGCTCCTGCGCTTGTGTCGCCCCCTCTCCCGTCACGGGCTTCGTCCGTGCCACCCTCTCCCACAAGGGGAGAGGGGAAGTAAGAAAGAAGCGCCGCTACACCGGCGTGAAGAACGCCAGTGGTGCGCCGTCGGTGGGTTTGAACACCACCTTGACCTTCTGGCCGATCTTCAGCGTCGCCATGTCGCAATCGACAAAATTCGTCAGCAGCGACGGGCCTTCCTTCAGCGTGACATAGCCGATGGCATAGGGGCCGCTGGCTGATTTGCGCATCAGGCTGAAGGTGTAGATCTCGGCCTCGCCGGAGCTCTCCTCCCACACGGTCTGGTCCGAGAAGCAGAACGGGCAGATCGAGCGCGGAAAGTAATGCGGCTCGTTGCACGCCGTGCAGCGCTTGAACAGCAGCTTGCCGTTCTTTGCGGCTTCCCAGTATTCTTTGGTCTCGGGATTGCCTTCCGGCGCCGGGTATTTCTTTGCGGTCGTATCCATTACACGCGCTCCAGAATGGCGGTCGAGGCGGCGTGGCGCACACCGAGTAGGCCGCCGGTGCCGTGCACGACCGCGAGGTCGCAATTCGGCACCTGCACCTTGGGATGGGCTTCGCCGCGCAACTGGCGCACGGCTTCGAGGATCTTGGTCATGCCGCCGCGATTGACCGGATGGTTGTTGCAGAGCCCGCCGCCGTCGGTATTCCACGGCAGCTTGCCGACGCCGGAGATCAGGTTGCCGTCGGCGACGAACTTGCCGCCCTGGCCCTTTTCGCAGAAGCCGATGTCCTCGAGTTGCATGATCACCGTGATGGTGAAGCTGTCATAGATCGAGGCGTACTTCATGTCCGACGGCTTGACGCCGGCCTCGGCGAACGCCGTGGGACCGGACCACACGCCGGCAGAGTAAGTCAGGTCGAGATCCTTGCCGCCGCGCGGACCCTTCAGCGCCTCGCCATGGCCGATCATCCGCACCAGCGGCTGCTTCAGGCTGCGCGCAATTTCTTCCGAGGTGACGATGATGGCGCCGCCGCCGTCCGACACGACGCAGCAGTCGAGGCGATGCAGCGGATCGGAGATCATCGGCGAGTTGATGACGTCCTCCACGGTGACGACATCCTTCAGCATGGCATGCGGGTTGTACTGCGCGTGATGCGAGGCGGCGACCTTGACCCAGGCCAGTTGCTCGCTGGTGGTGCCGTAATCGTGCATGTGGCGGAGCGCGCACATGCCGTAGATGTTGTGGGTGGTGGCCTGATAGGCGGCCTCGAAGTCGACTTCCGGGCCGACCGCGCGCGGCGGCATCGCACCGGTGCGCGGCTTGCCGGCCAGCGTCACCAGCACGATGGAAGCCTTGCCGGCGTTGATGGCTTCGGCGGCATGACCGAGCGCGATGATGTAGGAGCAGCCGCCGGTCTCGGTGGAATCGAGGTGGCGCACCTTGAGGCCCATATAGTCGGCCATGGCCATCACGCCGCCCGGCGCGTCGCCCGCGCAGATATAGCCGTCGATGTCATGCTTGGTCAGGCCGGCGTCGGCTAGCGCGCCGCGGGCGCATTCGGCGTGCAGTTGCGCGGTGGATTTGTCGGGTGCATGCCGGGTCGGATGCTCGTAGATCCCGGCGAGGTACGCCTTGCCTTTGATGCTCAAGAAAGTCTCCGCTGGTGTTTCGTTCCCGCAGGAGTCTTGGCGCGTCGGGGAGAGGTTGGCAAGCCGCGCAAATGCGTGGCGGGCTTGCGGAAGCATCAGCGATTTCGCGGAGCGGAATGGTCTTTTTCCTACTCCGCCGCGATCTGCCGCGGCGCAGGCGGCGGGTTCGCCAAATCCTTTGCCAATTCCGCATAGCGAACCTTGGCCGCGGCAACCGACGCTTCCTTCACCGGGCCATAGCCGCGGATCTGGTCGGGCAGCGACAGCAGCGCCACCGCGGTATCCACCGTCAGCGGCGACAGCAACGCGAGCACGGTAGCGACGTCCTTCTCGTAGCCGGCGATCAGGTCACGCTCGAGCTTGCGGTCGGCGCTGTAGCCGAACACATCGAGCGGCGTGCCGCGCAGCCCGCGCAGGCCGGCGAGCACCTTGAACAGCGGCAGCATCCAGGCGCCGAAAGCGCGTTTCTTCGGCCGCCCCATGGCGTCGACGCCGGGCAGCATCGGCGGCGCGAGGTTGAACTTGATCTTGAAGTCGCCCTCGAATTGCGAAGCCACCTGCTTCTCGAACCGCCCGTCGGTGTAGAGCCGCGCGACCTCGTACTCGTCCTTGTAGGCCAGCAGTTTGGCGTAGTTGATCGCCACCGCGCGCGGCAGTTCGTCGTCGTAGCCGCCCTTCATGGCGGCATCGCGCACCCGGTCGACCAGAGTGCGATAACGCGCGGCAAGCTTCGCGTTCTGATAGTCGGTCAGCAGCGAGCTGCGATGGGCGATGATCTCGTCGAGCGACATCTGGTCGAGCGTCTTCGGCGCGATGGTCTCGTCGGCGCCCTTCAGCATGTCGGCGAGGCGGCCGGGGTCGGCGGCGGCGAGACGTCCCAACTGGAACGCCAGCCTGTTCATCTTGATCGACACGCCGTTGAGTTCGATGGCCTGCTCGATGGACGCGCCCTGCAGCGGCAGCAGGCCTTGCTGGTAGGCAAAGCCCATCATCATCATGTTGGTGGCGATGGAATCGCCGAGCAGCGCTTCGGCGGCCTTGGTGAAATCGAGAAACGTCGATTCTTTTCGCAGCGACATTTCCAGCACGTTGTTGACCTTGCGGGTCTGGAAATTGAAATCGCGGTTGCGGACGAAGTCGGCAATCGGGATCAGATGTGTGTTGACGATGCCGTAGGTGCGCGAGGACTCGCAGAGCCCGATCGTGTCCTTGGCAATCGCCACCACTTCATCGGCGGCGATCAGCAGATCAGCGGTGCCGGTGACGATGCGCGAACAGGTCACCTCCTCCGTGGTCTCGGCCAGACGGACGTGGCTGAGCACCGCGCCGCCCTTTTGCGCCAGGCCCGACATGTCCAGGATCATGCTGGCCTTGCCCTCGATATGCGCGGCCATGCCGAGCAGCGCGCCGATGGTCAGCACACCGGTGCCGCCGACGCCGCCGACGGCGACGTTGTATGGCTTGTCCAGGCCGGGCCGCGACAATGGCTCCGGCAGCGCGCCGATGCTGCCGAGTTCGACCGGCGCCTTGCGCTTCATCTTGCCGCCGTCGACCGTGACGAAAGACGGGCAGAATCCCTTCAGGCAGGAATAGTCCTTGTTGCAGGACGACTGGTTGATGGTGCGCTTGCGACCCAATGCGGTTTCCAGCGGCTCCACCGAGATACAGTTCGACTGCACCGAGCAGTCGCCGCAGCCTTCGCACACCGCTGGATTGATGATGACGCGGCGCTGCGGATCTTCCAGCGTGCCGCGCTTGCGGCGGCGGCGCTTCTCAGCGGCGCAGGTCTGCACGAACACGATGGCCGAACAGCCCGGCACTTCGCGCAGCGTCTTCATCACGGTGTCGAGTTCGTCACGATGCGCCAGCTTCGTCCCCGGCGCGATTTCATTGGCCGGATAGGCGTCCGGATTTTCCGAGACCAGGTAGATGTCGCGGATGCCTTCGCTGTGAAGCTGGAAGGTGATCTGCTGCGGCGACAGTTCGCCGTCGTGCTTCTGGCCGCCGGTCATGGCCACGGCGTCGTTGTAGAGAATCTTGTAGGTGATGTTCGCCTTGGAGGCGATCGACTGGCGGATCGCCAGCGAACCGGAATGGAAGTAGGTGCCGTCGCCGAGATTGGCGAAGATGTGCTTCTCGTTGGTGAACGGCGCGATGCCGGTCCATGGCACGCCCTCGCCGCCCATATGGGTGAAGGTCTCGGTGGAGCGGTCCATCCACAGCGTCATGAAGTGACAGCCGATGCCGGCCAATGCGCGCGAGC
>Ga0247729_10000839_pt1 | contig 11864 bp, 10 predicted proteins | sample UWRJL133311R2_FD_180958 | JGI IMG/M metagenome (GOLD analysis project Ga0247729, IMG submission 180958) | Plant litter microbial communities from Arlington Agricultural Research Station in Wisconsin, United States - UWRJ-L133-311R-2 | ecosystem: Environmental > Terrestrial > Plant litter >... | reverse complement strand
GGCGAGAAGCAGGAGGTACACCGGCAGCAGCACGATCTGCACCACCATCAGCAGGGGAGTGGCGGCGAGAAGGCGGCTCGCGGATCCGCCGGCGAGTTTCGTGAAGACGATCACGTAGTCGACGCACGGCGTGAGTAGCACGAGGAGTACGCCGACCAGGAGCCCGCGGTCGTCGGCGACAAACCGCGAGAGCGCGAAGACCAGCGCGGGAGCCACGACGAAGTTGGTGACGAGGATCGTGCCGAGAAAGCGCAAGTCACGGGCGGCCCGGGCTAGCTCGAGCAGGGGGACACCGAGGAACGTGGCAAATAGCAGGAGTGCCAGCGCCGGCGTGATCGAGACGGCGAGTGCGGGTGCGATCTGCGGAGTGATGAGGCCGGCGACACCACCAATGGCGATCGCGGCGAGGTAGAGCGGCACCTGGCGCGCGTTCCACCAGTCAGCCGCGCGTTGCATCCGCCCAGCCTAGGGCCGCCCGCAGCCTCCCACGCGACACGCCCGGCACTGCTCGCGGGTTGGTGTGTTTTTGCGGGTTCAATCGCTCTCAACCCGCAAAAACACACAAACCCGCGGCACCACCCGGGCTAGCGTCGCGCTACAGCAGCTGGTGCGGGATGCTCTCGACGTCGAGCTCTTCGTGCAGGGTCTCCGCGCGGCTCGGCCCGAGTGCGCGTGTCGCGGCGGCGATCACCGCGATCTCGTCCGCGTCATCGAGGTCGACGTGCTCAGCAGGAGACGTTGCCGCGAACAACTGGCTCGCTGGCCCGAGCACGATTCGCGCGACCTCGCGTGAACCGTTCCGGGTGATCGGCATATCGGCGATCCCACTCGAGTCGGACAACGCGAGCGCCTCGGCGTACGCGAGCAGCGCATCCGCGCCTTCGTCGCTCATCACAAGGGTTCCACCCGCGTACTGAAGCTCTTTCATGCGCTCTATTGTGCGTCGACGGATGCAGTGCTCCGGCCGCGCAGAAAACTTGCAAATGAAAGATCCAGACTCCGCAGAAGCAGTTGACACACGGCCCGCCGGGCCGATAACTCAGCGCGCCAGCAGCTCCAGCGTGTCCACGACGCGGTTCGAGAAGCCCCACTCGTTGTCGTACCAGGCGACGACCTTGATGTGGCGTCCGTCGACACGAGTGAGTGCTGAATCGAAGATTGCAGACGCCGCCTGCCCGGTGATGTCGCTCGACACCAGCGGATCCTCGCTGAACTCGAGGATGCCGGCAAGCGGCCCGTGCGACGCCGCACGGTACGCCTCGAGCACTTGCTCACGTGTGACGTCCCGAGCGACGGTCGTGTTGAGCTCGACGATCGAACCGACCGGCACCGGCACCCGGATCGAGTCACCCGACAGCTTGCCCACCAGCTTCGGCAGCACGAGCCCGATCGCCTTCGCCGCTCCCGTCGTCGTCGGAACGATGTTCACCGCAGCCGCGCGCGCACGGCGGGGGTCGCGGTGTGGGCCGTCCTGCAGGTTCTGCTCCTGCGTGTACGCGTGCACCGTCGTCATGAACCCGTGCTCGATTCCCGCCAGGTCGTCGAGCACCGCTGCGAGGGGTGCAAGCGCGTTGGTCGTGCACGACGCGTTCGAGACGATCGTGTGCGAGGCCGGGTCGTAGGCATCCGTGTTGACGCCATAGGCGAGCGTGACATCGGCACCGTCTGATGGCGCACTCACGAGCACCCGCCTGGCACCGGCCCGCAGGTGAGCGCGCGCGGCTTCGGCCGAGGTGAAGCGGCCGGTGGACTCCAGCACGATGTCGACGCCGAGGCTCGCCCACGGAAGATTCTCGGGGTCACGCTCGGCAAGAACGGAAATGCGCTGGCTGCCGATCACCAGGGTGCTGCCGTCGACCTCGACGGGCTTTCCGAAGCGTCCGAGTGTGCTGTCGAATCGCAGCAGCTGGGCGAGCGCCTCCGGGTCGGAGAGATCGTTGATGGCGACGACCTCGAGGCTGCTGCCGCGCTCGAGAAGTGCGCGCAGCGAGGCGCGGCCGATGCGGCCGAAGCCGTTGATGGCGATGCGGGTCATGGGTGGTTCCTTTCGTTTCACCTCAACGCTAGGCACGCGGATGCCGGGCAAACAGTGGCCCGGACGCCCACCATCGCAAGCATCACGCCGCGATGGTCGCCACGCGTCGCGAGGATCCCGCCACGCCGGTCACGCCGAGAACGTGTTCCGATACTCGGTCGGTGACGTGCCCAGGATCCGCTGGAAGTGCAGCCGCAGATTCGCGCCGGTTCCGAGGCCCGCGCGATCGGCGATCTGCTCGACTCCGAGCTCGGTGCGCTCGAGGAGTTCCCGCGCGAGGTCGACCCGCGCCCGCAGCACCCACTGCATGGGGGTGTACCCGGTGTCGTCGACGAAGCGTCGCGAGAACGTCCGCTCCGACACCCGTGCGTTGCGAGCGAGGGCCACCAGGGTGAGTGGCTCGGACAAGTGCGTGAGCGCCCACTCCCGTGTCTCGGCAAACAGGTCGCCGAGCGGCTCGGGCATGCTGCGCGGAACGTACTGCGCCTGCCCGCCACTGCGGTACGGAGCAGCGACGAGGCGCCGAGCCACGTGGTTCGACAGGCCGACACCGTGGTCGCGCCGCACCAGGTGCAGGCACAGGTCGATTCCGGATGCCGCCCCAGCGGACGTCAGCACGGATCCCTCGTCGACGAACAGCACATTCTCGTCGACCCGAACCTGCGGGTGACGCCGTCCGAGAGCCTTCGTGTAGTGCCAGTGGGTGGTCGCCCGTTTGCCGTCGAGCAGGCCGGTCTCGGCGAGGGCGAAGGCTCCGGTCGAGATCGCGGCGAGCCGGGCGCCCCGCGTGTGGGCGGCGACCAGGGCAGCGACGACCTCGGCCGACGGCCTTCGCAGGGTCGGTTCGCGGTAGCCCGGAATGAAGATGGTGTCTGCGCTCGCGAGTGCCTCGAGCCCCGAGGCGACATGGTACGAAAGACCGTCTCCGCCGGCGACCAGCCCGGGCGCGGCTCCGCACACCGTCACGTCGTAGGGCATGCTCTGCCGGTTCGAGAACACTTGCGCCGGGATGCCGACGTCGAGGGGCTTCGCGCCGTCGAGCACGAGCACGGCGACGCGGTGATTGCGGATGCTCATTCGTCCCATCCTGCGGATGTGCGGCATCCGCGTCCAGTGTCTGGAATGACAGTATCCGTAAGCATCCCGCCACGCGACGCCTGCAGCGTCACCATGACCTTTTTCCCGAGACCGCCCAGGTCACGGTCACGGTCTTCCTCCACTTGTGAAACTCAGGAAAAATCGCGCACAGAGCCATCGAAATAGCGATTCTCGGCCGCTTCGGCGGGTTCCTCCTGAGTTTTACAAGTGAGGCCGCGGGTTACTTCAGTGATCCCGCGTGGTCAGGCACGTACCGGTTCTGGGACTTCGGCGCCCGCTCAGAGTCGTCGGGCTCGGGCCGGTCGGGGATATCCACGTGTTCGGGGTCGAGGTGCTCATACGGAACCTGAGACAGCAGGTGCTTGATCGTGTTCAGCCGCGACTTCTTCTTGTCGTCGCTCTCGATCGTCCACCACGGTGCGGCAGCAGTATCGGTGTGCTCGAACATGGAGTCTTTCGCGAGGGAGTAGTCCTCCCAGCGGGTGAGCGATGCGACATCCGTGTCTGACAGCTTCCACCGGCGCATCGGGTCATGCAGGCGCTTGCGGAATCGGCTCTCCTGCTCTTTGTCCGATACCGAGAACCAGTACTTGATCAGGATGATCCCGTCGTCGACCAGCATCTTCTCGAACGTCGGCACCTGCTCGAGAAAACGCTCGTACTCCTCGTCGGTGCAGTAGCCCATCACGCGCTCGACGCCGGCCCGGTTGTACCAGGAGCGATCCATCAGCACGATCTCCCCGTTGGTGGGCAGGTGCTGGATGTAGCGCTGGAAGTACCACTGGCCCTTCTCGCGCTCCGAGGGCGTCGGCAGTGCGACAACACGCACTATCCGCGGGTTGAGGTACTGGACGATCCGCTTGATCGCGCCGCCCTTGCCTGCTGCATCGCGGCCCTCGAAGATCACGACGATGCGCGCCCCGGTGGTCGCGATCCACTGCTGCATGCTCACGAGCTCGATCTGCAGCTTCTCCAGTTCGGCTTCATAGATCTTTTTCGACATACGTCGTGACATCGGGTCCTGGTTTCAGTTAGTCGTGCGGAGGGGGTGAAGGCTAGACGGCTGCAAACGCGATGATTGCTGCACCTGTCGCGTCGGCGTCGGAGTGAATTACGTTGTGGTGGCGCATCGGGATCGTCGCGAGGCGTCCCCGCGCGGGCTGCTGGCTCACCCAGAGTGCCCACGGGCCCTTGGCGATCGGGTCCCACTCGCCGCGGATGACGAGCACCGGATGCTGCACATCAGAAATGCGCAGGTGCGTCGGGTAGTCGAGCATCGCCTTCGCCTCGGTGAGGAACCAGCGGAACCCACATGCCGCGTAGCCCAGTATCGTCATCAACTGCGTGGACGGCCGTTCGAGCACGGCGTTCAGGGCGAGCTCCGCGCCCTGGGCAGTGAGGCTGCGACGGACCGTTTCGACTACCGGTGCGACCAGCACGAGTTTGTCGACGAGGTCCGGGCGCTGGCGGTCGAGCTCGATGGCGAACTGCACGCCCATCGAGTGACCGACGACGATGACCGGACCGACGGCGAGCCGGTCGAGCTGGCGCGCGATGCCCGAGGCGTAGTCCTCGACTGACATCATCTCGGCGGGTCTGGGGCTCGCGCCGAAGCCGGGAAGGTCGAACGCGATCACGTTGCCGTGGGTCGACAGCACTCGTGCGAGCGGCGTGTACGACCGGTGCGACAGGCCGACCCCGTGCAGCAGCAGGTAGGTCGGCACGTCACCGCGGGCGGTGGTCGGCACACGGAATGTGCGGTAGATCCCGAGGTCGCTCATGCTGCGTCGCGGGGAACGACGACCCGAAGTGCGCCGGGCTCGATCCACGTCTTGAACGCCTTGGCTTCGCCGAACCCGTCGCCATCGAGTTCGATGGCTTCCGGGCGGGAGAAGCGGGCGGTGAGCTTCGTGCCGGTCTCGTAGTGCAGGTGGCGATCGTTCTTGTGCTCGCCGGCAAGTGCGCGACCGGTCTTGGTGCGGCGGACTACGCCGTTCGTCCAGGCGACCTTGAACCAGACCTGGATCCAGCCGAGAACACCACCTGGACGCGTCATCATGACGTCGAACAGACCATCATCGACAGACGCATCCGGCATGAGAAGGATGTTGGCGGGAAGCGACCCGCAGTTGCCGATGATGAGGGTGTGCACAGTGGCGCGAGTCATCGGACCGTCATTCAGCTGGAATCGCAGGTGTAGTTCGTCCGGATCACGGAGAGAGGCGACGATCGCCTTCACGTAGGCGGCCCAGCCCGCTTTGGCCTTGAGGTCTTCGTCGGTGTTCTCGATCATCTTTGCGTCGAGTCCGAGTCCGGCCATCACGACGAACGCGTGGTCTTCGCGGCTTTGGTCGGCACGTTCGATGCGGATCATGCCGAGGTCGACTTTGCGCTCCTCGCCGGTGAAGGCGGCGGTGACGCTGCCGGGCATGTCGTTGAGCGTGAGCTTGAGGTTGCGGGCGAGCAGGTTGCCCGTGCCGGAGGGGAGAAGTGCCAGTGGAACGTCGCTGCCGCGCATGGCTTCGGCGACCGCGCGCACGGTTCCGTCGCCGCCCGCGGCGATCACGAGGTCGACGTTCTGGGCGAGAGCTTCTGTGGTGACGCCCTGGCCGACGTCTTCAACGGATGTCTCGAACCACAGTGTCGTGTTCCAGCCGGCCGACTCTTCTTCGGTGGCGACGGCGGCGCGGAGTGCTTCTAGGTCGACCTTGACGGGGTTGTAGACAATAGCGGCTGTGCGGGGCGCGGAATCGGTCATGAGCACATGCTACGTGCGCGAAAAAGGTGCGGCGACTTTCCTTCATTTTCGCTGTGACTCGCTCGGCATCCGCGTAAATCCGAGGGTTCACAGCGTGAGTTGTAGTTGCGAGGCGCCGGGCACAGCAATGGGGAGGCCAGACGCATCCGACCTCCCCATTGCTTTGACGCTGATCTAGCCCGAAGGGTTCTCTACCGGGGTGCCGTCGGACTCGGTGCCTTCGTGCGGGTCGACCGTCTCGGGCTTGGGCGGGTTTTCGGTTGTCTTGTCGTCGCTCATCATGGTCCTTACTTGGTCGACTTCTTCGAAGCGGAGGAGGCGGCTGCCTTTTCCGCAGACTTGGCTGCGGCCGGGGCGGCTGCCGCGGCATCCGTGGGTCCGTACATGTTCTCGATGTCGGCGAGCTCCATGTCGGCGGTGGCCTGAATCAGGTCGAGCAGGCCCTTGTCGAGGCCGGGTGCGAACTCTTCGAGGCGCTCGGGTGAGATGGTCGACGGCACGCCCACCGGTGCCTGCTCGGTTGCGTCGAGGAAGGTGCCGTCGTTCGAGGGTGATGCACCCTGGAATATCTTGCCCGCCTCTGACTCACCGCGAAGATCGAACGAGTACTGCTTGCTCTGCAGCCCGAGGTCCACCAGCTTCTTCACCTCGGGAAACTTCTCGGCGTTGGTCTTGGGGATGGGCAGCATCGCGTTCCAGTTCACACCGAGGGTTTCGAGTGCCTTGGCGAATGCGTTCTCGTGGGCCTGGTCGCGAACGATCAGGTAGGCGAGGGTCGAGCGTGCCGTCTTGTTGTCGGTCATCTCGTAGACGCGGCACTTCTGAAGGCGTCCGGTCGACTCGAGCATGAGGTTGTACAGAAGGTCGAGCACGAGGTTGCCCGAGTTGTAGACGTAGCTGCCGCTCCAGGGGTTACCGACCGAGTCGACGGGGAGTGCGCCCTGTGCGCCGACCAGGTAGTGGTGGATGTTGCTGTGATCGAGGGCGATGTTCAGCGGGGTTGCGCCGCCTGCGCCGGGGGTGTCCAGCGGATCGGTGAGCTTGCCGTTGTACTTCGGTGAGCCGTCGAGCAGTCGCGAGATCGTCGTTCCGATGAGCTCAACGTGGCTGATCTCTTCGGTACCGACGCCCTGGATGAGGTCGCGGTAGGGCTTTGCTGCTGGCCCGCGGAAGTTCATCGCCTGGAACAGGTATTGCATCATGGTGCGCATCTCGCCGAATTGCCCGCCGAGGCCCTCCTGCAGTGCGTTGGCCGCAGCGGGATCTGGTTCGTCAGACGCGATCTCGTTGATGAAGCTCTGTGCGTGGAAATACATTGTGGTGCTCCTAGCTCGAATGAAGTCGTGCTTCTCGGGAACGAGCATGAGCTTTTGCCCGCCGACTTTCGAGCAGCTCAGGCGTCTGCTCAGGCAGTCCACAATCTCGCCCGCCACCCGCGGTTTCTACTTGACAGACGCGAAAAACGGCGAGAAAAAAGAAGATCGACAGGTTTGTCTACACGGCGTTTTCGATCACGCGGAGTGTACGTACTACAGGAGGGGTACTGCCGATACCGGGACCGCCCGACCCTTCCGTCCCGCCCGGTTGCGTGGTCATGTAGTACTGACCATGCGTTCGTGCGCATCGCTTCGACTGGAGGGCCCGTCATGCTCGGACTTGAGATCGTCGTCATCCTCGGAATCGCAATCCTGGTGTGCACGGGCATCGCCCGGCGACTCCGGGTCGCACCTCCGGTGATCCTGCTCGTCGGAGGGGTGCTTCTCGGTTTTGTCCCGGTGCTGCGCGAGGTGCAGTTGCCGCCGGAGGTCGTGCTGTTCCTCTTTCTGCCGGCCCTGTTGTTCTGGGAGAGCCTGACAACGTCGCTGCGTGAGATCCGTGCGAACTTCCGCGGCATCTTCCTGACCAGCACGTTGCTCGTCGTCGCAACGGCGGGGGTCGTCGCCATGATCGCTCATGCGCTCGGGATGCCGTGGGGCCCGGCCTGGGTGCTGGGCGCGGCTGTCGCGCCGACCGACGCGACTGCGGTCGGCGCGCTCACCCGCCGGTTGCCGCGCCGGCAGGTCACGGTGCTGCGCGCGGAGAGTCTCGTCAACGACGGGACCGCGCTGGTGATCTACGGAATCGCGGTCATGGCGACCGTGGGCGCAGAAGAGATCACTGCGCTGCACATCACTTGGTTGGTCGTCGTGGCGTACGGAGGCGGCATCGCGATCGGTGCGGGCCTCGCCTGGCTGGTCGTGCGTATCCGGGCCCGGCTCGACAGCCCGATCCAAGAGACGGTGTTGACAATCCTGACCCCGTTCGTGGCGTACCTCGCTGCCGAACTGATCGAGGCATCCGGAGTTCTCGCGGTTGTCATCGCGGGCCTGATGCTGAGCCAGGCTGCGCCGCGGCGCCAGCGTGCCGGGGTGCGGCGGCAGTCCGACGGGTTCTGGGGTATGTCGACGTTCCTACTCAATGCCGCGCTGTTTGTTCTCGTCGGGCTCGAGATGCAAACGGCGGTGCGCAACCTCGACGGCGAGCTGTTCGCGGGTGGCCTGATCGCTGTCGGCATCGTCTCGGTCGCCCTGATCGCGGTGCGCATCGCGTTCCTGTTTGCGAGTGCCTATGCGATCCGGCTGATCGACCGGCGTCCGCAGCAGAAGCTGCGGCGGATAAGCAATCGCGTGCGGATCGTCACGGGGCTTGCCGGATTCCGTGGCGCTGTGTCGCTCGCGGCAGCGCTGGGTGTGCCGCTGGTGCTCGCGTCGGGCGAGCCTTTTCCAGATCGCGACATGATTGTCTTCGTGACCGCGGGAGTGATCATGGTCACGATCGTCGTGCAGGGACTTCTCCTGCCGGTGGTGTTGCGTAGGGCGGCGATCACGCGAGACACGGGTGCCGACGAGGAACGGCTCATGGCCGAGACGACCGCGTCGGAGGAAGCGCTCGAGGCGCTGCCGGATGTCGCCGCAGAGCTCGGTACCGATGCTGACGTCGTCGATCGCATGCGTGACGAGTTCACGGCTCACCTGAGGGTGCTGCGGGCGGGGGAGAGTTCGGCTGACGATGACGACGATGTTCGACACGACCAGCAGTACACGGCGTTGCGGCTCGAGATCATCGAGCACAAGCGCGCGACGGTGGTGCGACTGCGGAATGAGCAACGGATCGATGACACGGTTCTTCGACTCATCCAGAAGAAGCTGGACGTGGAAGAACTGCGCCTGGTGCCCGAGGAAGTCGCCGAGTAGCGACCCTCGGTTGGTCGAGTGTGTCGAGACCCGTCCGTCTGTCGTCCCTTCCGCTGCTGGTAGAGCTTGTCGAGACCTCTCCGTCTGTCGTCCCTCCAGCCGCTGGTCGAGCTTGTCGAGACCTCTCCGTCTGTCGTCCCTCCAGCCGCTGGTTGAGTAGCTCGACCGAGCGCAGCGAGGCCGCGCGTATCGAAACCCCTGCAGCACCCCTCACACTCACGCCGCGGTAACCGCCGCTGGTCGAGCTTGTCGAGACCTTCGGGTAGTCACATGTGTCGGTGGCTGCGGTGAAAAGCAGCAGCGACGGAGGTCGTCCGCGCTTGGGTTTCAGGTGGGTACACCCGTCTTGTGCCTGGTTTCGATACGCGCGACTCGCTGACGCTCGCCGGGCTACTCAACCAGCGGCCTCTCCGCTGGTCGAGCTTGTCGAGACCCCGCCTCCACTGGTCGTGACCACTCTGCCGCCGCCCCCTCGCCGCTGGTTGAGTAGCTCGACCGAGCTTGCGAGGCCGCGCGTATCGAAACCCCTGCAGCACCCAACACACTCACGCTGCTGGTCGAGCTTGTCGAGACCCTTCGGGTAGTCGCACGTCTCGGAGGCTACGGTGAAAAGCAGCAGCGACAGAGGTGGTGTGCGCTTGGCTTTCGCGTGGGTGCATGCGACTTGTGCCGGGTTTCGATACGCGCGACTCGCTGACGCTCGCCGTGCTACTCAACCAGCGGCACCTCCGCTACCCCCTTGCCGCTGGTTGAGTAGCTCGACCGAGCTTGCGAGGCCGCGCGTATCGAAACCCCTGCAGCACCCGACGCGGTCACGCCGCTAGGGGTCCACCGGAGTCGCGTTCTCGTATCCCGGCAAGTAGTTGTTGATACGCGCGGCTCTTGAACCGAATCGGTTGCGGTGTCCGTTTCGGGTCGGCATCCCCGGGAGGGACAAGACAGAGTTCTTCCCCGCTCGCTCCGACACGTCTGATCTCCCACCCATTGTTGTGAAGTAGCAAATGATGGTGCCTGCAGAGCAGGATCCCGTTGTCGATGACGGTTGTTCCGCCATCGCGTTTCACCCACAGGATGTGGTGGGCTTCGCACCAGGAGGCGGGTCTGTCGCAGTCCTCGAAGGCGCATCCGCCGAACATCACGCTGAGGATGATCTTCTGTTTCGCCGAGAACAGCCTCCGCCGCTCATCCCCACCCGGGTCAATTGCTTTCCCGGTGTGGTCGAAGATGACGGGGATGACGGTGCCTTCGCACATCATTTCTTTTACCGTTGTGGTGGAGATCGGGTCGGACTGGCCGTCGATGAAAGCGATTCCGCGGTCGGCGTCGAGCTGCTCCTGGGTGACGAGGACGTGGATGCGGGCCCCGTTGTTGCCGAGCAGTTGGCTGGGGTCGACCTTCGCACCGGCGCGGAGGAGGTCCATGATCGTGTCGTGGGCGCGGTTGTCGATTTCACGTCGCCGGTCGAACGTCGAGGTATCTGCCGGCGTGAGCGACTCATCCCCGGGTTCAGCTACAGCCTCGCCGAGGTCGACAAACGTCGGCAGCTTCGGAGACGTTGCCCGGTCGTAGATGTCTTTCATATACGCGGCACTGAGGATGTCGTGCCTAATGAACGACGTCGCGCTGCCGTCCGGGTACATCGTGAATTTCCACGACCTCTCCGCATGCCGTTGTGCTTCTCGCTCGGCGACCCCGGCCGCGTCGATCTGGTTGCGGAGATCCTTGGTGAACTTCAACACCCGATCCGTGTCGCCACCTGCGAGTGCGTACTCGAGCGCCCGGCCGGTCACATCGGTCAGCATCTTCTCCGTCACACTGGACGTCGGCAGCCCGGCCCCAGCCCGAATTGCGTCTGCGGTCTGCACCGAGATCTCGCCGCTGGTGACCGCTCGCAGCACGTTCCGCATCCACAAATCGCCCGCGACGAAGATCTCACCGGTGTCCAGATCTAATTGCCCGTCGGCGGCGGCGTCGTGCGCCATCCGTCCGATCCGGACTGCTCGTGCGGCTTCCGTGCCGGTGACCCCGGTGATCGACTTCACCAGCTCTTCCGGCGTCCGCGCACCCATCTTCTGCGCGAGTCCCATTCCGCCCATCTCCGGTGCCGAACGCTTCGCAATCGATCCAGCAAGCAGGGCCGCTTGGGCGTCGAGGAGACGGCGTTCTTCGGCAAGGGTCGAGCCCAGTGCGAGGGCGTCGGTTTCGCTGAGCAGGTCGTAGCGGGCAGCATCCGTGGGCACTGCGGACAGCGCGTGAAGCGCTGTTTTCGCGGTGTCGAGGAGGCTGGTTTCGGTCATGCCACTATGTTTCCACGTCGAACAGAGTTTCGAAAGGGATTGACATTGCTACTTATAAAGGTGTCAATTTTTCCTCGCTGTGCAGGACAAGACAACCCCCTCCATCGAACATCGGGTTGGTGCATTTCTGCGGGTTACAGCGCCTCCAACCCGCAAAAATGCACCAACCCGAGCGATTGGTAGGGGGATAGTGCGGCGAACGTGCGCGGGCGCGCGTTGATACCAGAAAGTGATCGCGAACGATAGTAGACCGGTATGAACTCGTGCCAACGCGCAATCAACGCAATAGTCATGAGGTGAGGCACCTAGCAGCCCCCAAGAGATAGGTCGGACGGCAAGGCGCTCTCGAGCGCCGCGCCGTCCGGCCTATTGAGGGGCCCACGCAACATCTGGCTGGCCGTTGCATGTGAATGGTCCGCAACCGCCTCGCGCTGACGGTGGCA
>Ga0247729_10000838_pt1 | contig 11873 bp, 9 predicted proteins | sample UWRJL133311R2_FD_180958 | JGI IMG/M metagenome (GOLD analysis project Ga0247729, IMG submission 180958) | Plant litter microbial communities from Arlington Agricultural Research Station in Wisconsin, United States - UWRJ-L133-311R-2 | ecosystem: Environmental > Terrestrial > Plant litter >... | reverse complement strand
GGTGCCGATGCAGGTTACTCAATTGTATTGTTAGCCAGTGATCTCGCTACCGCGCAAACATTACCAGAAGCTCAAAAGCTCGCATGGCAAGAGCGCAAAACAAATTTCGCGTTACGATTCGCACAAGGTTTCCCTGCTGATGCACGCGCTGCAGCGGTATTAACTCAAGCAGCGCAAGAACTTTTAACGCAAAAACGTTTTGCTGAAGCAGCCACGGTGGCAGAAGAAATTATTAATTTGAAACCACCAGCTGAACCACGGTTACAATTTACTGCGTGGTTGGTGTTGGGCCACAGTAATTTCGATGATAAAAATTATGCCGGTGCGGAAAAAGCTTACGGGCAAGTATTAACCTTATTGCCTGCAAATGCGCAGACGCTAGGCGTTCCTACTGCGCAACAAATTCGTGAGCGTATAGCGGCGAGTATTTATCAACAGGCACAAGCAGATTTGGCGGTGGGACAAAAAGATCAAGCGATCGCAAAATTGCTGCGCATTTCTGAAGTGGCTCCTGATACCGATATTGCAATTAAAGGCCGCTACGATGCCGGTGTTTATTTAATCGAGCAACAAAAATGGTCAGAGGCAGAGCAGGTGTATTTGAGCTTTCGCCAACAATATCCCAAGCATGAATTGACCGCGACTATTCCCGCGAAAATGGTTTTGATTTATCAAAATCAAAGTAAATGGGCATTGGCGGCTAGCGAACTGAGCATTATGGAGCGCAGCAGTAATGACCCTAATGTGAAACGACAATCGTTAGCAATGGGCGCAGAGCTTTATGAAAAATCTGGCAATAAAGCCATGGCGATTGAACAATACCAACGCTACGCCAATGAATATCCAAAGCCTGTTGCAGAAGCTATGGAAGCACAACTGCATTTGACTCAACTGTACGGCGAATTAAAAGATACCAGCAATCGCCAATATTGGTTGCAGCGAATGATTGATGCGAATGCATCCGCAGGTGCGCAAGCAAATGATCGCACAAAATATTTAGCCGCATCAGCCGCCAATGAAATTGCAGATGCGCCTTATAAAGAATTTGCAAGTACACCCTTAACCTTGCCTCTTAAAAATAGTTTGAAAGTAAAACGCGCCGCTTTAGATAAAGCGCTTAAAGCACAAGAAACTGTTTTAAGTTTTGGTGTGGCAGAATTCACAACCCAGGCAAGTTATCGCATCGGTGATATTTATGCGCAGTTAAGTCGCGATTTACTAAAATCCGAACGCCCCAAAGATTTGGATGAGCTGGCGCTTGAGCAATACGATTTATTATTAGAAGAGCAAGCCACACCCTTCGAAGAGAAAGCGATTCAAATTCATCAGGCGAATGCACAGCGCACTACCAAAGGTATTTACGATCAGTGGGTAAAACGCAGTTTTGAAGAACTCGCCAAATTATTACCGGCACGCTATAAAAAATCTGAATCTGTATTGGAGGTGAGCAATGAAATTCAATAAGCCATTGCTTACATCTTTTTTTGTTTTGATTTTTTTAAGTGGCTGTGGTTCAAATCCGGAAAAGCCTGTAGCAGACGATAAAAAATTTGAAAAAACCGTTGAACCTAGCCAAGACGCAAATGCCTCCGCACCGCCTAGAGTAAAAGCAAATACTCCCACGTCGATATTGCCAGCGGGGCCAGCTACTCAGAACCCTTATTTTCAAAATCCGCCGAAACTTGGTGATCAGGTGCAAGCGAGTTTTAACGAAGCTGTTGCTGCCATGCAACAAAAACAATGGGACAAGGCTGAAGTAACGCTAAAGCAATTGGCAGAAAAAAATCCCAAACTTTCGGGTATCTATCTAAATCTGGGTATCGTTTATCGCAATAAAGGTGATACCGCGAAAGCTGTCGAAGAATTTAATCGCGCTATTACTGCAAATCCCAAAAATCTGGATGCATACAATCAATTGGCGGTATTGAAACGCGAAGCCGGGGATTTTTCTGCCGCTGAAAATTTGTATCTAAAAGCGCTAACAGTGTGGCCTTTTTATCCGGAAGGCCATAAAAATATTGCGATTTTGTATGATCTGTACTTAAGTAAACCTGAGCAGGCTTTACCGCATTACCAAGCCTATCAACAATTGTTAACGGCACCGGATAAACAAGTTGATAGCTGGGTCGCTGAATTGCAGCGCCGTTTAAACTCAGGCAAAGCACCTGCAACAACAGAGGCTAAATAAAATGCGTCACACATATTCTATAGCCGCAAATTTTCTTGTGTGCCTGGCAGCATTATTTTCAATAAGTGCGTTTGCGCAGGATGCAACAACAGCTGTAAAAACTGAAACGGCGGCACCGACATTATCCAACAATGCCGAAGTACAAACGCCTGCGATAAAAAAATCAGAAACAAGTAATGCGCAACCCGGTAAAAAAATGGTTCAGGATGCAACTATCACATTGCAAACAACAATTACCGGCAATCAGGAACAGCCGCGTGTACTTTATATTTTGCCGTGGCAGTCACCGACTGCCACCAATGTAGATTTTGAGTCGCTCGACAATGAGCAAAAAGCAGTTTTTGGTCACGTTGAGCGCGAAGAGTTACGACGAGAATTGGAATCGTCTGACAAGATTCAATAAGCATTTTTAAAAAATAGTTTTATTCAAATAAATTTCATTTTTTGTGTAGAGGAAAACTTATGACTACGGCAGGCATTATTCGATTCTTTCAAGACGGAGGCATTTTTATGTTTCCAATCGGAGCGATTCTTATTGTGGGTGGGGCAATTGTTATTGAGCGATTCATTTTTTTAGCTAAAGCAAAAAAAATGAATCGAGATGCATTTGATCGTATTTTAGCACTGCTGCAAAAGAAAGATTATCAAGGCGCTTTAAATGTGGGTAAATCATCCGAGGCACCGGTGGCGAAAATTATTAGCGCAGGTCTTCAGCGTATGGCGCAATCGAGTCGTCGTGAAGATATTGAGTTAGCGATGGAAGAAGGTGTGATGGAGGCGGTGCCGCGTCTAGAGCGCCGTACCGGGTACTTGGCAACACTTGCGAACGTTGCAACTCTACTTGGTTTGCTAGGTACTATTCATGGCTTGAGTGAAGCATTTGGTGCGGTTGCCAATGCAGACCCTTCAGAAAAAGCAGCGCTCCTATCTGCAAGTATTGCGGTTGCGATGAACGCAACGGCTTTTGGTTTGTTTACTGCTATTCCACTTTTATTAAGCCATTCGATGATTCAAAGCCGCACACTGGAAATTGTAGATAGTCTTGAAATGGCGGGCGTTAAGTGCATGAATATTTTAACGCATGCGCAAGATCTTATGGCCAAACAACGTACTGAAAAATAACCCAGCCAAACAATGATTGTGGTTCACATGATTGAAAACCAAATAATTGTGTAGGTTAGAGGTAAAACTAAAATGCGCCGATTAGCTAAAAGAAATGGCGAAGATGCTGACGTTGACGTTACAGCGTTTATAAACTTGGTTGTTGTGCTGGTGCCCGTTCTTTTAATGGGCATGGTGCTCTCGCACATTACTGTACTTGATTTAAAGCTCCCGGATATTCCCGTCGCGAGCAGCGAGCAGGTAGAGCCGCCTGCACAACTGGAACTGGTGATTCGCCCTGATTATTTTGATATTAATTACCCAGCGGGACTTCGTTTAAAGCGCATTGAAAAAACTGCTGCCGGACAATATGATTTCGAAAATCTGAAGATTTATTTGCAGGAAATCAAGCGACAATTGAGTGATAAGGGTATTCAAAAGCGGGATATTTTTTTATTGTCGGAAAAAAATACTGACTATCAAACGCTTGTGGCGGTAATGGATGCGGTGCGTTCTTATCGCACTGTAGTTGCAACTTCAGTGGTCAATGCAGAATTATTTCCCGACGTTTCACTCGGGGATGCGCCGCCGCCTGGCGAACAAACTCAGGCAGTGAGCGGCCAAGGAGCGCAACCATGAAAATGTCTATGCGCGCAAAACGTATGGCAAAACATCGCCAGCGTTTAAATCATGTACCCAGATTAAATTTGGTTCCATTGATTGACTGCTTCACTTTACTTATATTTTTTCTATTAATTAATTATTCGTCTAACGTAGAAGTATTGAACTCGGACAAATCAATAAAATTACCGTCATCTATATCAGAAAATAAGCCGGGCCAGACTATTGTTGTTACTGTTAGTGCCACAGATATTATTGTGGCAGGCACGCGTGTTGGTAGCATTGATGAGCTTATGGCGAGCACATCACCCAGATTCGCACCGCTTGAAGCAGAGCTAAAAAGTTTAGCGAGTTTGTCGACTCCGCTAAATGAAAAAGAGAGAGCGGAAGGTCGGCCTATCACTATCATGGGTGACCGCGCTATACCTTATGAGCAGTTAAAAAAAATCATGGCGACGTGTGTTGCTGCAGACTATCGCCAAATTGCTTTAGCGGTTTCGCATAAAGATGCCAGCAATAAAGCAGCGGGAGGTTGATATGACGTACATTATGTCAACCATGCAATTACCTTGGTCATTAAGTGACGATGATCAGCGGTTTAAAAAAATCCTCACGGTAGCATTCATTATTTTTTTAGTGGCTTCGCTTCCGATGACGTTAATTGAACTGCCGGAACTTACTCGAAAAGAAAAGGCCGAGTTGCCACCGCAATTAGCGCGCGTAATGCTTGAAAAACAAGAGCTGCCGCCACCAAAACCTATTGAACCTCCAAAGGTAGAAGAAAAGAAACCTGAAGAGAAAAAACCGGAAGAAAAAAAGCCAGTAGAAAAACCCGCTGAGAAGATTCCGGTTAAATCAACGGAAAAGCCTATTGAACGCCCGCGTAATACTGATGCAAAAAGTGAAGCTGTTGCAACGGCAAAAGCTCAAGCTCAAGCGGAGATTTCTACTTTTAAAGATGACTTGATGGAAATGCGTGAGGCTTTGCAAACTGATGTCGTTGAAACTGCATCTGCCACCGTAAGTAATGGCGCAGGGCAAGCCACGCAAGTGGATCGCTCGATGATTAACAGCGGAAAGGTTACCGGCAGCGGTGGGATTAATGTAAATGCCGTAGGTGGCAGCCGTGATGTAGGTGGCGTTGCTTTGTCAGGTCGCGAAACTACCAAAGTAAAAAGTGGATTAGCTGAAGCCAGCAAAAAAGCAGCGGGTGCAACAGCGGCGGGCGGCGGAAATAGTGATGGTGCTGGCGGCGCGGCGCGTAGTGAAGAAGAAATAAGAAAAATTATGGAGCAATATAAAGCCTCATTTTTTTCAATTTACAACCGCGCGCTCAAAGAAGATGCAACTTTACAAGGAAAGGTGGTTGTTAAAATTGTAATTGATCCAACGGGGCAAGTAGTAGATGCATCTATCGTGTCGAGCGAATTAAAGAATCCTGCACTTGAAGCAAAAATTCTCGCAAAAATTAAATCCATTAATTTTTCTACAGCGAATGTTGCTAAATCAACGATTAATTACTCTTTTGATTTCTTACCGCAATAGGTTTTATCGGTTGTTGATAAATTGTTGTAAAAAAAGGCGAAAATGCATGTTCGCCTTTTTTTATGTTGAACGTTTGAGACAGCTTAGAAAATAACTAATGGTGGTTCTTGCAGCGCCGCCAATTGTTCGCGCAATTCTAAAATATGACCTGCCCAATAGCGTTCACTATTAAACCACGGGAAATGTTTTGGAAATGCCGGGTCGGTCCAGCGGCGTGCTAGCCATGCGCTGTAATGCATGATGCGCAATGTTCGCAATGCCTCGATGAGTGCGAGCTCTGCAAAATCAAAATCGCAAAATTCCTGATATCCATCTAATACCTCGGCAAGTTGAGCGGTTTGCTGCTCACGTTCGCCTGAGAGCAACATCCACAAATCCTGAATTGCAGGTCCGTTGCGTGCATCATCAAAATCGACGAAGTGAGGTTCATCACGCCATAAAATATTGCCGGGGTGGCAATCGCCGTGTAAACGAATAGGTTTGTATTTGACGCGCGAAAAAATTGTGTCGCAACGTGCAATTAAATCTGCACCCAGTGTGCGGTAGGCTTCATGCAACCCCGCTGGAATAAAATTATTTTGCAATAAAAATTCATAACTTTCGCGCGCAAAAGTTTGCACAGAAATACTGGGGCGATGCTCAAATAATTTTGCTTTGCCTAAGGCATGAATACGACCGAGGGTGCGGCCTAAACTTAAGAGTGCATCAAAGTCGTCGAGGTTTGGCGCGTGACCACCTTGACGTAAATAAAGTGCGAAATTAAATCCTGCAAATTCACGCAGTGTTTCACCGCTATCGTTAGGAGTAGGTGGAACGACAGAAATTTCCAAATCTTTTAAAGCTTGTGAAAATTCATGCTCTTCAATAATTTGTTCACGCGTCCAACGTTCAGGGCGATAAAACTTTGCAATTATCGGGCTCCCGCCTTCAATGCCTACTTGGTACACGCGGTTTTCGTAAGAATTAAGCGCGAGGATGCGGGCGTCGGTTAAGTAGCCGTTTGCTTCAATGGCATCCATCACCAAATCCGGGCTGAGCTTTTCGTAGGGATGTGATTGTGGTGTATGTTCGATAGGGGTTGGTTCTGGTTCGAGTTTATTGCTCATGAAAATAAATCCGTAAAATAATGGCCATAACCTACCACAAATTATTTGTGGTCAGTAATAAACTTGTCCGCCAGTTATTTCAGTTGGTTTTTCGCTCAGTTTTTTTACTGCTTTTTCAACACTTTTTAGTATTTTTGAAAAAATAAAAAGCCAGCCTTGCCGATGGGCAAGGCTGGCTATGGATAAGTAAAAATTAGTAATCCTGGTGAAGGTTAATCGTGCAGGTTTTTAGGTTTATCTTTTCCTACCAGACCGCTTGGTCCAGGTTGTTTTCCATAACGTGTTAACGCTAAAAGATAGTCCTCAAAATCTATACGGCCACCTGAACAATTCATATCGTAAGGGCTGTAGTCTGGCGGGTTACTTTTCTTGAATAAACTTCTAGTGATAAGTGAAATATCTTTTTCATTTACGAAGCCGTTGTTATTGAAATCTGCATCGCAAGCATTTCCGAAATTATCGTGATCACTATCGCATTGGTTTGGATTAGGCACCTTGATGCAGTTATCCATATCATCATAAATGCCATCCTTATCCGTATCACCTATACCTTTGTTGTTGATGGTGGTGTACGCAATGGCTTTCTCACTGTTAGTCGAGTTAGTCATAGTGGCTTCATTTAAAATATTTCCACCGGCGGGCCCGCTAACAATTGCTTCGAATGTTAAGGTTGCGCTGCCACCCAATGTCGTAGTCGTTTGTAAATCGATACCTGTTATAGGCTGTATACCCTGAGTGCCTATAGGACTATTGAAGAAATAACTCGTGCCTAAGGTGCCGCTACTATTTTCAAAACCGACGGAAACATATTCAGGAATTTTTGGAAGTAAACCGTAAACGTACCAAATATTTTTCGTACCTTGTTGAGCCCAGATCTGGAAGCTATAAGTTTGTTGGCCTTCAGTGCCGTAGAGTGGAATGTCTTCCCAGGAAATAACATCAAACGCAGTACCATCATCTGTTGTTAAGGTTGCAGAATAAAATTCGCCGCCATCTTCCAAATTAAAATCTGCCCAGAACGGAGCCAGGATATTATTTTGTCCGTCGGCGGTTGGCAGTGCAGATGGCCTTGAAGGAACAGCGAAACTGTTCGTTGCACCTAATTCAATCGCACCATCAACTGATACTGCGACGGTATTGTAAGTTTTACCAAAATAAGAAATGTTTACGTTTTGAATTAACCATGCGCCGTCATCACAATTAGATGGGCAGCCCAAGGGCGTAACTCCAAGTGCAGACATTGGAATAAAACCAAATGGCGATGCCGATTCAATTAGTTGCCCAGTAGTTGCATCAAGAATTCCACTCCAGGTTAAGCGACCATTAGTCTCTGCAAATTTTGATGTGCTAACTCCACCGGTAATAACTTCGGTTGCGGAACCTGCAAGATAACGTGCAGTTTTTGGTAGTACATCAGCAACATTAAAATTATTTTTTTCACCCGGATTGTTAACGGACAAGGTGTATTTTAATTTTTCGCCGTGACCTGCATCCGCTTTATCAACCACTTTGGTAAATATTGCAGGGTTAGTCGCTGATGCCGGTTTTATCGCTAATTGAATAACGGTTGTCGGATAGCTGTTATCTTTTGGTGTTAATTTTACTTGACCAAATGCGAAAATATTTTCAGGTAAAGCAACCGCGCGTGCAGTAATACTAATAACTTGAGTTTGCCCGGCAATGAGTTCGAAATGTTGAGGGCTAACAGAAATGTCAGGCGAACCGGTTGCGCTGGTAGTCCAACTGCCGTTGGCAGTTGCGGTTACAGTACGTGTCCAACTGCATTCAATATTGCATTGATCTTGTACTAAGGATGCAACATTAAGTGTGCTTGGATCACCGCCGCTTTTAGGGTCGGCTTCTAAAAAATGTATTGCGGTTTCGTCCAATACCAATGCTGCATGTGCAGCGACATCTACTTGGACGCGGCCTCCGCCAAAATCAAACGCGTCTGCGGGTGTTATTCCATCTGCTTTGCGCAAATTTGTTTGGCCAGTTGTCATAAACGCGGACAAAATTTCAGCGGGCGTCCACTCAGGATGCAATTGCTTTAACAAAATTGCTGAACCCGTCATGTGCGGGCTCGCCATGGAACTACCGCTGATAATGCCGTATTTTCCTGGTACAGATGGATCATCCTCAAGATCTTCAGTGGCAAAACCCGGATGTACAAAATGCAAATTCGCACCGGCAGCAAATACATTTACACCGGGCGCAGAAACACTTGGTGCGAGGAAATCAAAACCTGTGTAAGGCCCCGCAGAGCTTGAAAGGGACATAATGTCGGCCTGCGCGGGATTGCTAAATGCTTTACTGGTGTCAGAAATTTTTGCCGTGTGACCTGTGCCGGAAGCCAACCACAATTTTAATGCGTCGCCATTTGCTGAATTAATATTTATTGCGGGGATCACCATAAGGTCAGCATCAATACTCGTCGCTTGACCAGTCACGTTTGCAAGCACACAGCCTTTCGCACCACCGGCGGCAACATTCACACACTTATCAGTGCGAGCAATTCCGCCGCGATCACACACCACGATTTGATTGGTAAACGTTCCTGTGGGAAAAGGCACTAAACATTGACCCGGGTTTGCATCACCGTTAATAAAATTACCGGCATAAACAATTGGGCCCGCATAACTTCCGCTCAAGGATTTGCCAGGAATATTTGCGGGAGGTGGTGTGTCGCCACCTTTTAAATTTTGTAAATATTTTTCAGTGAAGTCACGATCGTGTGTGCTCCAGGCTACGCTGGTAATCCAGGGAGCATTGCCACTTGTACTAGCTTCCCCGGCGCCTTCGGTATTCCCCGCAGAATTTTGTACCATGATTCCAGCAGCGCGCGCGTTTAAAAATGCTAGGGCTTTCGATTCTTCCCATGGGCTTGCTTGCGTTGAACCAATTGAATGGTTAATTGCATCCACACCATCAATAATTGCCTGGTCAACCGCATTGATAATATCGGAGGTATAACAGCTCGGCGCGCAAACTTTGTAAGCAATAATATTGGCGTGCGGCGCGATACCTGAAATGGGCCCGAGACTTATGCCGCTATCTTTGCCTTTGTAATCAGAAACAGTTGCAGAATTTACAACGTTTCCTGCAGTGATACTCGCTGTGTGCGAACCGTGGCCGTCGGTATCTTTTGATATTGGATCACCCGCGGGCGTAATAGTGTCAGTACCGCTATCCTGCCCTTCGAGGAATACATAAGAGCCCACTAATTTGTTGTTACACAAATCCTTAAATTGCAAACACTCACCTAAAAAAACTCCATTACCAAATGGATTTATCGGTGCGTAACCATCATCGCCAATGGCTGCGAAAGATTTATTGGTGTGATCAATACCTGAGTCGATTATTCCCACCAACATTCCTTCTCCTTTTACACCCGGTAAACCGCTTGCACCAGTCCATACATTGGTTGCGCCTATAAATCGTGGCGTGTCTGACGTATCCATAGCATGAGCTAGGTCGCGTTCAATCGCAGCAACTTCTGGCATAGCCGCAATACGCGCAGCTTCATCTTGCGTCATCTTTGTGCTTATACCGTTGAACGCATGTTGAAAGCTATGAGTCGCTTTTAATTTTCTACCTAATTTTTGCTCTGCTTGAACTTGAAAATTAGTTTGTAGTTTTACGAGGTGATTAGCGTAGGCGCTACTGATTGAACTTTTTGCATTAAGAACGCCACGGGCATTCACATTGGCTTGTGCACTTCGCAATGATGATTGCAGGGAAGTTGCAGGTATTCCATTAACTCCACCTTGATATTGTGCCACCGGATTTTCTTTGAAACGAATAATATAATTTTGTGTTCCTGTTACTCCTGCTTCACGTCTGAACGCGGCAGCTTTTACCGGAGGATTTCCACCTGCCGTGCTACCACCTTTTAGGCCTACGTTATATTGTTGTTGAAGACGGGTAGGAGACGTTATTGCAGAGCTGCTTTTATTTTTTTTATCACTATTTTTGGGCGGAAGTGAAATATTCGTTTGAGTTTGTTGTGTTTGATTAATGGTGAGTGAAATATTTTCCGTGGTTTTTTCACTATAAGCATTGGCGCAGGTACTTAGAAAAATTGCTGCTGCCGATATGCGTAAAAATTTGTAGTTGTGCCATTTATGGTTAGACATGGGTGTTTAATCCTCCTGGATCACAAAAATTGAAAAAGGGCGCTTAATTAAATAGAACGCTCAGATAGATGAAGCGATTGCCGCAAATGGTGTGCGTGAAAATGTTGCGTTTAAATGACGGTCGTGAAATTAATTACTGTTAATGCGCTACGTGAAAGGTCAACCAAAATCTAACAGCGTAATTTTTACGAAGCAAGACACATTTTTAATTAGAAGTTATTTTTTAACAAAAATCTGCTATGTGTTGTCAGCAAAATCATTTATGGCGTATATATTTGCAAAATCGTCAGGGTTTTAGTATTAAATTATTAAAAATTTATATCTTTAATTTGTGCTTATCTTAGGGGCGATGTTTTTTATTTTTGCACCATTTTTATTAATAAAAGACTAATCTGCCAGCAAATAAAAGTTTACGTGCGAAACCGTGAATGGATTTTCTAAACGTAGCCGCAGGCGTGAGAAGGAAAAAATTATTGTCAGTATAAAAAATAAAACCCTGCGAGTTGCAGGGTTTTATTTAAGTCGCAGCTGGATTAATTTGCCTACCGCTTTTTACAATTCATTTATTTTACGCAGTCAACAAAATACCCACGTTTTCCATCGACTTCGCGTTTTACCAAGCCGTGTACGTCCGTTTCAAAGCCAGGAAATTTTTCGTTAAAGTCGCGGGCGAATTTCAAGTAATCCACTATTGTCTTATTGAAAATTTCTCCGGGAATTAACAGCGGAATACCGGGCGGGTAAGGTGTTAACAAAATGGAGGTAATGCGGCCTTCCAATTTATCAATCGGTACGCGTTCAATTTCCCGATGCGCCATTTTTGCGAAAGCATCTGAGGGTTTCATCGCTGGTTGCATATCGCTCAAATACATTTCTGTAGTTAAACGTGCAACATCATAAGCTTTATAAAAGTCATGGATTTGCTGACACAAATCTTTTAACCCCATGCGCTCATAACGTGGATTTGCTTGCGCAAATTCCGGCATGATTCGCCACATAGGTTGGTTTTTATCGTAATCATCTTTGAATTGCTGCAGTGCGGTCAGCAGTGTGTTCCAACGACCTTTGGTGATGCCGATGGTAAACATAATGAAGAACGAATAGAGGCCGCACTTCTCGATAATGACGCCGTTTTCTGCCAAATATTTGGTGACGATGGATGCAGGAATACCTGTC
>Ga0247729_10000835_pt1 | contig 11914 bp, 12 predicted proteins | sample UWRJL133311R2_FD_180958 | JGI IMG/M metagenome (GOLD analysis project Ga0247729, IMG submission 180958) | Plant litter microbial communities from Arlington Agricultural Research Station in Wisconsin, United States - UWRJ-L133-311R-2 | ecosystem: Environmental > Terrestrial > Plant litter >... | reverse complement strand
TCGGAGGGATAGACAGGGTGCTGCAGACGGCTGCAGAACTAAACCAACGTCGCGAACAAGAGGCAGTTGTTGCACAACAACCAACTCTCACTCTGGGCGCTCGATTTAACTTATGGAGAAGTTACGCAGCGCCGCCAACAGCGAACAATGAGAAAGTCGATATTGAGAAGCCCCTGCCGAAAGAACCGAGGGAAGTGGACGAGTCCACCATCAGCTTTCCTAATAGTCTCGCATCCCAAATCACCACTACCGTCTGGCGGGGCATCACAAACCAGAGTGCCATGGACTCAGAACCTCCCTCACCAGCGCCTTCTTCCACTGAGGACTTGCCAGCAACCGCCAGTGTTCACAGAGACTCAGTTCCTACTATCAACTCCCCGACCCAAGCAACTTCCAATATTTGGGGGTATGCCGAGAAGCTGAAGGGGTCTGACGCCGTGGCCACAATATCGAAAGTCAGTAGCAATTGGCGCGCCCGGGGCATATTAGGTTCTTGGAGCGCGACAAACTCGCCAACTCCTACGAATACCCCCTTACCACATGCAGGTGACAACTTTTCCACTCGAACCACATCTCCTCCATTGGTCGAGTCCCCTCGTCTTTTCTCTCCCCCTATCAGGTCACCTCGACCAGAAGAAATGTCGCCTGAACTGTCTCCTCAAGCCTCAGGTGGATTGGTTGGGAAGACTAAATCATTGTTTGCGGCCCGATCTCCTCCTACTTCAGCATCCACACCAAAGTCAGCCCCTCGTCCATTGCTACTCAATTCCGCAGGACCCGTCGTTTCTGGCTCGAGAAAATCGAGTGGGCATTCAAGTGGTCATCCACGCACCATGTCAACACCTGATACAGACGAGTGGGCCGACGTGATGAAGCTAAAGAAACAACACTTCCACAGAGATTCTCAATCGTCTATTTCGTCATTGTCGCCGTCCGACGCGTTTGGTCGTGCTCCAAAATCGAACAAATCGGACTGGGAATCTGACACCACTTCTAGTCGTATTGTATCTTTGAACCGCCGATCGGTATCCCCTATGGCGCCGAACTTCCGTGTTGGCCACGCAAGGCCATCGTCTAGGGCATCCTCTGCATCATCGGATATACACAGCCCTCCCATTCTCGTAAAGTCGCCTCTTGCGGAAGGCGTCTCTGTAAACACACCTCTACTTTTACCAATGGCTGATAAAGATAGCCAGCCACAACCTCCGCTACTGCCATCCTCTATGGCAGCAGAGTCGGAGCCTTCAGATGACTCTGAAACGACATCAAACGGACAGGGAGCCCCTTCCGGGAAATCCTCCTGGAAGGCTGCTCTCGAATCAACAGACACGAGCCGCCCTTTCCCAGTTGTCCCTACTAGGTCTGCCAGAGTACGCTCCAAACGAAATTATCCTCGCCCAGCGAATCTCCAGATTCAAGATAGCCCACGATCTCGCGTTTCCACCGAGCAAAAAACTCCAAGCCCTTCCAACCTCAGGGTGGAATGGCCAGCTGAGGACCAGGACAATGTCATGACGCCGAAAGCCAGTAGCTTTGACTCGGATGAACCTGTCTCTATGCCTTACGGTATGGTGCGCTCACCAATCCGTTCAAGGAAAGTGTCTTCTGGCGATCCTGATCGCGCCAGGAAGGCATCCGCTGATGGCATACACGAGGAACGTTCACGAAAGATATCCTCCTCACGCCGGACTCGCAAAGTATCGACAGAGAGCAGGGAAGTTTCCAAGCACCATCGGCAGAGTGCAGCGGACGACGGAGACGACGAGGGTTATGACGAGCTCCTCAGCGCATATGAAAGCGAAGATGTGCCCAACGGTTCCCATCGCAAATGATTGTCTCATGCCTTACCTCACGATTCGCTTTGTAACGTTGCTCGTCATGGACTATTGTACTTTATCGTCGTAAATTAGTGTTTTGCATACCGGAGTTTCCTACAGGACTAGATAGTAAGATCTCGTGTATACCCTCGAACACTTGCAACAAGACCACATGACAGGGAATAATTTCCTACGGAAGATTAGCATGTGTCTTGATCGGGAGACAGGTGCTCACCTGGAAAGCGAGTTCCAAAGATGTGCCGGCCGTAGGACTGGACTTGACTGCAACGAGATGATAGAGGACGTTCCATCCACTTAGACCTTCGTTTATCACTACTCCCGAGAGAATAGACGCAGGTACGAAGCGTCTCGTGATCACCAGTGGCCAACGCTTTGTGAATCCGCGATGCGTTTCTAGTTGGATTCCATGAGGAGGCAGAATTACTACAGATTCTAACGCACGATCAGCAAGTGTACAGAGGTCTGGCTTGAATAACTCACCATGTAGAACCCCAAACACCTTTGTTTTCATGAAATACATAACATAAAGCAGAGTTAACACGCAACCAGTCTTGCGGGGAACCTTTGTAAAGAGTTTAGGCTCCTCGATGAAAGGTAAGTCCCAGGACGGAATACACGCACAGCTTGCCACAGGAAAGCACATGAAAGAGGTAGAATCAGAGAGGATATCCAGTTCACTGCCCCATTCTTTGAGCTAGTGACTGAACTCTTGCTTTCCACTCTGTATTCTCTGTATCCTGGATGCTCGTGGACGGTCAAGTTGGGATGTTCGGAGAGTGGATGATGGATGTTCATTTGATGTCAGCTCTGGTCACTTAGCAGATCCATTCAATTTACAGTTGCATGGAGCAGAGCAGAAGTCATAGGGCTCGACAGCGCACGCCGCAAACTGAAATTGAGTCACAGCCACAACGATCAGGAAGGGCCGACCCGGCCCTTCATCGACGTCACCCGAGGTTCGCGTCGAGAACTGTAGAAAATTAGAAATGTGATCTTCAAATGAGCATACTATACGGCATAGAGTTAAATATGTACAGTTCAGATCCTAGTATGTATTTCTTATAAAAAATTCCCCAGTAAACTGGCAGTAGCGTAACACAATATTACACATGAGAAAAGATTCGGAATCTTCGGCGCCGGGTAGTATCTTCTACCTCGAGCAGACAACATCCACCGACAGATATAGGGCATCTAAGAACCTCTAGCTATGCAGACCGTTAAACAACCTAAAAGCAAAAGCCCCAAACCCAGTGGAACCGAAGTAGATTCCTATGCGGACGGGCAATGTGTTTTGCGTCAAAAAAGGATATGGGACTGTTTATTCGCCGTTAGCAATCCCAACTTTTACTTTCGAAAGGAAATAGAACATACAAATTCCCTCGTTGTGTTTGGCACAATGCTCGACCCAAAATCCATATACGGCGGCATACGAAAACAGCGCTATAGGAACGCCAAATTGCATCTCCTTCTTCGAGTATTTAGTTTCGTAGAGGAAGAAGTCCAACAACATGGCCACCGCAGGCACTGCATGAAGTGACAAGTCCACCATCAGAGGTAGACGAAATGCAGCAAAGGCGTCGGGCGAAGCCGTCGGCTCCGATTCCATGGCCTGGATGATGAGATTCGGGAAGAACAGTATAAGGGTCCAGTATATGGACGAGATAACGACGGAGAGCTTATGCGGAGTCAGATAAGTAATGGTATTCAACTATACCACTGCTCACTGGTAAAGCCATAATTAAGAGATATCGCTTGACAGACCGAATTTCTATGAAACAATCGGCTTTAGGCTATGAGCTATCTGACAGAGACGTGCCACCCACTCTCATACGACGGGAAAGCGTCAGAAGCCAAGCTGAACACCATGGTGAGCCATGCAAGTAGTAGTCTATATTATATTAGTTTAAGCTTGAACCAAAGGGTAAATCAACTAACCCTTGTATAGTTAGAAATTGAGCTTGACCACCATATTGAGGTACTTGAATGGCCAAGAACAAGTTATTCGTGCTTTTGTAGCCATAATTCATGACGGCGGCGGCTACGCCATGAAAGACAGCTTTCTGTACAGCCGTTTGCATAATTCCGTGAACAAGCAAAATCGTTTTTCTGGGTCACGTGGAGGCGCCATCACCCAAATGTGGTGCTGCCGGTGTGCCGGTCCCAGCGTCTAGCACTGTTCCCCAACTGAGTCCTCCATATCGAGAACTTGGACTGTGCTCTCTCTAACCAATTTGCTACGGGAATGGTGTAATATGATATAAATACAGGCGGTTTGCTCAACAGATAAATCTGAAGTCTGGTGGGGTCTACTGAACTGCACCGGAAACATCTGTCCCTTATAATATTAAAACTCAAATGCTGAGCATCTGCTTCCAGATCTTCAAATTTAGTCGAATGTTGAACATAGGACGGCATTTGAGTGGAGTAGCTCAAGGTATGCACCAGCCGAGGTCTGTGGCTAGGTCGGCAGGTCGGCATCTCCTAATTTGGTGATAGGCGCCTCCACGTGACCTAGAAAAACGGTTTCGCTTGTTCACGGAATTATGCAAACGGCTGTAAGTCTGCCATGATGGTTGTCTTCTGAGAACGGCCGCCGGTTCGAACTTCATATGCAAGCCCGGAACAGCTGCGGCCCGCCTTCGGATTTTTTGCCGATCGCAATCTTATCACCGAGTCAGGGACCTCCTCTGACTGCCAACTATATAATGCCTCCAGCCCTCTTTCTTTCTCCTGTCCAGCATGTGCGGAATATTTGCAGCCCATGGCGTCCAGAAGACCCCTGCTGATAGAGTTCACTTCATCGCCTGCTCGAAAAAGCAACGTCATCGGGGGCCGGATTGGTCGGGTTGCTATGTCGGCCAGCATAGTGTCCTCGTCCATGAACGTCTGGCTATTGTCGGTGTTGGTGGGTGTGATACTGGCTTGAAAATGGCATAGCTCACATTACCTAGATACTGGTGCTCAACCTTTGATCAGCGAGGACAGCAAGATCATCCTCGCCGTCAATGGAGAAATCTATAATCACGTCGCTCTTCGAGCAAGCGTTGGACCAGATGTCAAGTTCAAAACTCACTCTGATTGCGAGGTCTTTATACCGCTAGTGCGCCTGTTTTTTTTTTTGGAGTTGGCTGCATTTATTAATCATAAGTTACACAGTACCGCAAGCACGACAAGGACTTATGCAACATGCTTGACGGCATGTTCTCATTTGTTCTCTTGGATGAATCTATCTCTCCTTCCCGCATCATCGCAGCACGTGATCCTATTGGAATCACGACTCTATACCAAGGCTGGAGTTCTAAACGCCCTGGTGCCGTTTTCTTTTCCTCTGAACTGAAAGCCCTTGTCGACGACTGCGATAAGATCATTTCTTTCCCTCCTGGACACGTCTACGACAGCAAGGATGATTCTACGACTCGCTACTTCAACCCGACCTGGTGGGGTGGTGATGATGAAGGTCCTAACGGCACAATACCCACCACATCGGCCAACTTGACTCTCATTCGCGAGACATTGGAAGCGGCTGTAAAAAAGCGTCTCATGTCAGAAGTGCCTTACGGTGTCCTTCTCAGTGGAGGACTTGATAGCAGCTTGATTGCTGCTATAGCTGCACGGGAGACAGAAAAGGTTGCTCAAGCTCAGTACGAAATTCGGAAGCGAAAGCTCCAAGAAACCATCAGCGGGCCATCTTCACCTATTCCTGGTGGTATCAATGAGGAAGGTGACGCTCTTGATTCAAATACACTCCAACCATGTAATAATGTTTTTCATAGCAACACTTGCTGCTTGGCCACAGCTGCATTCGTTCTCCATAGGTCTCGAAAACTCCCCTGACCTCCTGGCTGCACGAAAAGCAGCCCATTACCTCGGCACCTCACATCACGAATACGTCTTTACCGTTCAGGAGGGTCTAGATGCCCTACCCGAGGTTATCTACCATCTTGAGACTTACGATGTCACGACGGTCCGTGCTAGCACGCCTATGTACCTCCTCAGCCGGAAGATCAAGGCCATGGGCGTCAAGATGGTCCTCAGTGGAGAGGGAAGTGATGAAATTCTGGGCGGTGAGACCCTCGATTGACGACCAGAGGTGTTTTCTCACTTCACTTTCTTTCATTCTAGGTTACCTATATTTCCATGCTTCCCCGGATGCGGCATCCTTCCACCAGGAATGCACTCGTCGCGTGAAGAACCTACACACCTCCGACTGTCTACGTGCTAATAAGCAAGTATATCATTCACATCAGCCATACCTCACCTAACTTAGCATCAACAGGTCGACGATGGCTTGGGGGCTGGAAGCTCGCGTTCCATTCCTTGATAAAGCATTCTTGGAAGTTGCTATGAACGTTGACCCAAAGGAGAAAATGTTTAGCAAAGGAGCCAACCAGGAGGTCGATGGAGATGGCCGTCCGAAAATGGAGAAGGTATTTTCCAACCATTGTCGGCGGGTTTGTCCATTGACCCCAAATATGGTAGTATATACTGAGGAAAGCTTTCGATTGCTCTCCTGATGGTGGCAAGGTAGCTATTCGATCGCGTCGTGAGATTGACTACCTACTGAAGCCCCTGCGACTAGCCATATCTCCCTCGTTCGATTCTCTGGCGCCAAAAAGAGCAGTTCTCCGATGGTGTTGGATACTCGTGGATCGACGGGTGATTTTTCTAAATTTTAAACAGAACTTCCCTTGTTGATATCGCTCTCAGAATGAAGGAGCACGCCGCTCAAGTCGTGTCCGATGAAGCTTTCTCCAAACGAGAGGAGCGATGGTCGTTCGATGTGCCCGATACCAAGGAAGCTTACTTAATTCGTGAAATCTTCGATGGTGAGTTGCGATTGTCCGCATATTGTATCCGCTTACCGAGAATTTTATTTTGTAGGTTTGTTCCCTTCAGAAACAGCTGCACGAACGGCTGTCCGCTGGATACCTCGAGGTGATTGGGGGTGCGCGGCTGACCCCAGTGGTCGCAGTGTCAGCATCCACAACGCAGCATATGGAACAGATTAATTAGAGACGGTAAACGACCCAGAACAAAAAGAGCGTGATGATAATACAAATTGAATCTACGTCGTAAATAGCGGGGAGAATGCAATATATGTAGTACTTTGGTATCGGATTCGTAGAGTGGATTGGAAATGTTGAAAACAACGGCCTCGTCAGAACCTGGGTAACGTCAAACACTTTGGGAAAAATCGTCAAAGGTAGAACCGGGTTTAAGGAAAGTGCTGATGAGAATAATGACGGAAATAGTGTAGAGGCTGGGTGATAGGGATATATGAGGAGAGCTGGAGCATACGTGTAAGGAGCGTGTGTTAAGTTAGAATAACACTCAAGCACTATTATTGAGAGAGGGATCATTAGCGAGCATCTGGCGATACAGACCGACGCCAGAGTCTTCAGAAGGGGCGGGAGATGCAACTGGGCTCTTTGCAGTGCCAGTCTGGGGTATAGGTGTTCGTGTTGAGGCACTCGCCTGGGAAGTGTTACGACTACGTTTAACAGCACCCAACGGAGCGCGGGTGCCATTATCCCAAGCAGGTCGCGTAATGGTGGCTTTGGCGTAATTCGGACCCTCGTCTGAAGGTGCTGAAGGTGCAGTACGGCGAGATGTCGGGGTTTGCGTGCGGCGACTTACCGGTCGCGCGCTTGATGATCCGTCAGATACAAGTCGTGTGCCAAACTTTGCATTAGCCGACGATTCTCGACCATAAGAGGCGACAATGCCTCCTCGTCTTGGGCTGACGCCACTGGTGCGGCCTTTGATAACAGGTTTTTGGACAGTGACTTTATCGGCACCCCAATACGAAAAGCTCATCTTGCTCTTCTTGTCAGAGTCGTCAGAGTCATCAGCATCCTCTCGACCACGCTCTTCGTCATCAGGCATGGGAATGATCCTTGGTTGACTGGACAAAGCTTGTGATCGAGTTTTTGCCATGCTATTGGCCCACATAAGTTACTGTGAGGTAGCGAGAATAAAGAGACTCACTCTTCCATTGATACGACACCCTCTCGAGGTTGCAGCACGTCACCGATCGCCCATGTCTCGATCTAAATTTAAAAAAATTTAGATAACAGTTAGCAAGAAAAGAAAAAAAAGACACCGACCTTAATAAATTTGTACAGATTTCGGGGCTTTACAGTGGAATTACGCCGCCCTGTCGTTGCATACTTGGACTTGCCCTGCAGATCGGGCAGCGAGTTCGTCCGCGAATTGGTATTGGCCACAAGCGGTAACGACGTTGTGCCTGTTCTCTGACACTGGAGAACGACGTCATTGAAGACAACAAACCATAAATCCTTCTTGCCTCCTACACCGTCCGAGCGGAGGACGTCACTTAGACGTTTGAATGACGACTTGCCTCTGACACCTTTCCCATTGTTTACAGGTGGTGGTGGTGAGGCGGGTTTCGGGGAGCCGTTTAGCGGGCTAAGGCCCGAAGAGCATGAACGTTCCTCCAAGAGGACGCGAGAAGGCTTGGGCAGAGCAAGCTGGCGAGTTTTGTCTAGACCCTCGATGCGCGCGAAGACGTCGCGTGTCTTGTCACGTTCTTCCTTCTGGATCTTCTCGTCTTCGATACTACGCACAATGGTTTCGACCTCGGCGACCATCTGCAGTGTGCTCTCGTACTCGAAGGTGCTGGGGTCGGTGTGAAAGAGCAGGTTTTGGAACAGGAGAGGATACTTAAGAAGCCGCTGAAAGGGTTTTGAGAGTGTGATGGCCAATCCCGTCTCCCCTTTTTCAGAGGCATTCTCCTCTAGTTTCTGAAGGACCTTGCAGACTTTTTGCCATTCTCCGGCGTCTTGCTTCTTTGGCTTCTTGGTTGACACGTTGGAAAGTGCCGCGTCCACCTGTTCTAGTGCGCGTTCAAGGTGCAGGACGTACGTCGCGTAGCCATGGAAGATATCCGACTAAAGCATAGTGTAAACCTTCAATAGCTCACGTCGTAGGATGTCAATACTCACATTGGACACGAAGACATCGGCTAGAGATCGCACGAGAGGATACTGATCATCATATCGCTTCTTGAGAGCTTCCGACAGTCTCTTGTGACCATCAAACACTCCGCTGTCGATCACTTCAAGGCAAATCCGTAAGTCCTCTGGCAGCTGATGTGGTGCAATCGCATTTCCAAGTATCTCCCCGGCCGTCGTCTGGCTTTTCTTAAACTTCCGCAGCATACCTGGTCTGGGAGAGTCCCCTTGGCTGTGTTTACGGTCACGCTGTTGACGTTGCTCTTGTTCTGCTATCACCGATTGGCGACCTAGAGAGTGCGTCGAAGAGGACATGGGATTTCGAGGAGGAGGGGGAAGAGATTGGTGTGAGCGTGATGGAAAAGGAACAGAGGTACCACCAGCCCGACCTGGTGAACGGGTAACAGTTGAGCGATAGGGCGAACGAGGGTGGTCAGACCTCGATGTGGTGCTTGTACCTGGTCGCCTTGTAGCATCGTATAGACGACCGGCACGGTCTTGAGCTTCATCCTCTTCATCAGTGTCAAGAGACTCGCCGTCGATATGTGGTGCGTCCCGAGGTCGGGGAGATGTAGCCCCATGCGTCTGAGAAGGTGTTGGTGACATGAAACGAGCAGCAATAGGCGGGAGGTCATCAGTGGATTCAAAGGGAGACTCGGCACGGTAGTAGTCATAGTCGAGATTAGGTGTGGAGGTGGTGGAGGCGGGAGTTAGGGAGTAGGGGTGTAGTAGGGGATCAATAAAGGTATCTTTCATCTTGACAAGCTCTTGAACGTATCTAGAACATGGTGAACAAGGCAGCAACGCGCTTCTAAAAGATTTCCCGTACCTGTCCTCACTGGAGATGATCTCGAACAAGACTTCTTGTCGCGTACGTTCACGCGATCCAATGTTGGAGACAAGATCATCCTCTGTTACTTCACTCCAAGAGGCAGCCGCAAGTATGCGACTTCCGCTAGTGTTGTTGGACATGGATGAATAAGGTGTCCCTGAACGGAGTGATTGGGCTGAAGGGCCGTCGAAAGATTTCTGGAGATATGGCGAGGCTCCTCGTGTCGAAGTAGCTTTGACACTAGTCTTGTTTAGTGTGGCAACGTCCGTCTTGGAAGAGGAAGCTCCAGTGGAAACAGAGCCTCGAGGTTCCTTACCATATGTCGCCTGAAAACGCGACACGGTTGTTTTGAGTGGGGGAGAACCAGCTGCTGGCTGAGTGGTACTGGGTGCATCGGAGAGTAGACGTTCAAAATTTGCTGGTGTCGGCGGTGGGGAAATGAAGGCAACTTTCTTTTGAACATCAGGTGTACCATGGGTACCAGTTGAGCCGTTCGTTCTACGCGTGCTTCGACCAGCAGATTCGGAGGTGTTTGCTGACGAGCCTGGGGGACTTTCCTCATGCCCACTAGGCGCAAAATTCGGCTTTGGAGGTGAAAGAGTGATGGTGGACCGTGATTCGGAAGCAGGTAGGTTGGAAGGTTCAACAATAGGTGGTAGGGGTCGTGATGATAACTGTGCCGCGATTTCGGAAGGAGCGATTTCAGGAAGTGGTTTGAATGAAGCCACTGAATTTGGCGTTGATGTTGAAGACGATGATGGTACTCGCTGGGCCTCCTCTGGAGGCCAAGAACGCAGAGGTGGAAATTTCTCTTTGGGCGGCTGAGTGCTGTCCCGATCCTTGTCTTTTGCACCACCTCCGAGGTGCAGGCGATGGAAAAAAGCCTTCATGCTGGTCCTATTGAAGCCGTCAGTGATAGCGCTGGCGGCGCAGGGCAGCGCTGGAGGTAGGGAACGGGCAGTGACTGGCGAAGATGAGCGGACCACGAGGCGAGGGTCTGTTGCCCGTGCAACGTCCTGCAATCCAAACAACACCATCACAACATGACTTCATCTCAACCAGCCCATAAAACAAAGCACATTCCTCTTCTCCAGTACCCTTTCTTGTCCTCCACCTTCTCATTATCCCAGCTCGCCGATGGGGTATCCAATGGAACAGCGCTCTGGCTCGGCGGCCAATGTCTGGCCATGTATCTCGCACAGATGCACACAAAATTTAGACACTCTGATCCACCGCGTGCCATCGAGCTGGGAAGCGGCATTGGCCTGACTGCGTAAGCCACTTGTTTTCCGTGTATTCGTAATCTTCATCGTTTCCAGGCTCGCACTGGGCTATCTGGGCTGGGACGTGCTCGCGACGGACATTCCTCATGTCATATCTTCTGTTCTCCAGAAGAACATCGCCAATAACCTTTCTGCACTCCCAATCGGGTCTGGAACTGTCCAACTTCGGGAACTTGACTGGCTCGTCCCTCCAGCTAAATGGACGTGGGACAGCGAGACTATCATCGCGTCCAATTACCCGACCATACCCTCCGAGTCCAAGGAATCTCCTACTTTGCTCCACCCTCCATTCGATCTCATCATCTCGGCGGACACCGTTTACGCGACCGAGCTCGTTGAACCCATGCTACGCACCCTTCATGCTCTTAGTATGTTGTCATCACCGTCTCACTTTCCTCCGATTCTTTTGTGCATCGAACGCCGCGATCCTATCCTTGTTGATCGACTTCTTGCTGATGCCAAGGGGAAATGGGGCTTCACTGTCGAACGTATTCCGCACAAAAAGTTAGTCAAAGCAATCGAGAAGAGTGGTACACGCTGGGCGAAGGATGAATGGGACGATGTCGAACTGTGGAAATTGAGGCTTGCAATTTCGCGTCCCGCTGGATCCGAGGATCAACATTCCGAGTTGCCTTGATGATTCGGTGCTTGCGATAACTCTTTCTTGTTGTAATTGATAAGATAAGATAAGAAAGCTATCAAGAACTACCCTCAGCCGTGAGTTGTAGGTTTTTATCGAAGCCATGTTTATTCTGCAACGACATCAACGACTTTCGAGCATGCGATAGAAATAACCCACCAAATCTTTCCATGTTTCGTTCTCGTCGTTTTCTGTTTGCAGTTGATAGAGCTGTAAGAAGCCTTTGAACCTGAAAAATCCTATTCAGCTGGAATAACACTTCAGACTGTCCACGCCTACGTTAAATTACCTGCGTCAGTGACGTCGAAAGACTCGACGACCTCCTCCTTCGTCTCTGCCGAAAATGG
>Ga0247729_10000834_pt1 | contig 11917 bp, 14 predicted proteins | sample UWRJL133311R2_FD_180958 | JGI IMG/M metagenome (GOLD analysis project Ga0247729, IMG submission 180958) | Plant litter microbial communities from Arlington Agricultural Research Station in Wisconsin, United States - UWRJ-L133-311R-2 | ecosystem: Environmental > Terrestrial > Plant litter >... | reverse complement strand
CGATTATATTCCACTCATCAAGATGTTCAGGTGGATCGCCCGTCGAGTGTCTCGTCGTGCTCGTGCCCGTCCTGAAAGGCGTCAAAAGAAGAAGGCTTACCAGGAATATGTCGAGAGCCACGTTCCTCTTGAGATTATCCTGGTCCTGTCTAAGTAAGCCCATAAGTTATGATTGCCGCTCAACGTTTTTCTGATAAAATGTGCCCTGCAGCTATACGGCCTGTGCGTCGAGCCATCTAGTTCTTAGTGTTGGATTTCATGTACTTACTTTGAACAGGGTGCATGAGAAATGGATTGATGCAGCCCGCCATTGCTACTGGTGTCACCAATAACTTGACCACCCTTCAAGATACACTTTCTAATCTGGAACGTATTTGCAATACCCCTTTGCCATTCGCATACCAAGCCCATCTGCGCATGTCACTTTGGTGAGTATGTTTTCTATTCTGTGCTGGCAATTTCTCACACACCACCTTAAGGCTCTATCTGTTCTTCCTGCCAGTAAGTAGATGATTGATTTTTCTTAAATGTTTGTTCGGCCTCCTCATTGATTGCATCAGTTCCAAATCTATACCGCTTTCAAATGGGTCACTATTCCAGGGACTGCTTTCGCCTCGTTCTTGCTTCTTGGATTCCTCGAGATTGGTCAAGAAATGTATGTGACCTTTTGACATCAAGAAGAGTCTGGTATCTGATCAACCTCACTCAGCGAAAATCCTTTCAACTATGACTTGAACGATCTGGACCTGGACCACTTCTGCCTCGCCGTCCAACGCGAGCTGCACCTTATCACTGCTGTAAGACTAACTTTTTCTTGGTCGATCCGTGCTGATGCCCCCGGCAGCATACCATGCCCCATCCAAGCGAGTACTTATTCAGCTCTCTGTAAGTCATCCAACATGCCATTCAGATTTTATTTACTAAACTCAATGCTCTTCCAAAGTAACCAACCTTTCGCGCCAGCAGATCGCCGAAGCGCCAAAGAGCTCACAGCCAGCAGTGACACTGTCTATCGCGCCCCAGGCGATAATGGTGTCGAGCCAGGTATCTCAAGTCTGCGTCGCACCCTGGTCAAAGGCTGGAAGGATGTTGATATTCTCACTCGCAAGTGAGATTGTGTTATATCTTGTAATTTCCTGTAGCTGCCTGCAGTCGGGTTGGGGGTGCGTGTCGCAGACAAACATAAGTACTAATCATTAATGCATTTCTATACCAATTGTTGTTACTCATGTAGCTGTTGATTGGTGTCATACCTTTTTTTACCTATCTTTTCGTGTGTTTTGGAACGGTTGTCAATGTAAGTACTTAGTCGAAGTTCTTTCTGTGGGACTTGGTGGGATAACCGTAACGCTCACGTGAGGTTACGTTTCGCGTACCTTTCCTGATGCGCTTAGTCTATTGAGGATTTTCTTTGAAACACATTTTGCATCCCGCACCTTTTACCATCCCGCAAAATTATGGACGCAGATGATACCACACCTCGACAAGCACGGCCTCTAATCCCTTCCTTCAGCGAAACCAGCATTGCGTCTCAACTGCTTGAAGACCGCGATGAAGAAATGTCTCCTCCTGCCACAGATACTCAGGAGACAGATGTAGAGGAAGCTCTGGATTCTGAGATTTTGGGAGAGGAGAGGAAAGCTGAGGTTTCAAAAGGACCAAACTCTAGGGAGAATTCGGAAATGCAAAGTAATGAGGCCATAGGTGCCTCATTAACGGGCATGGATGTCGACTACCCCAACCCTCAGTCTCAAAGCTTAAGCAGCGTCACATCAGATTTACTTCTCAAAGGGGACACGACTGCGGTTTCCGCTCCTCATGGTGGCTTGATTCTGGCCTCGCTGAACGAGGTTGATGCGTCGTCCGCTGTGCCAACCTCACCGGCAGAGTCTGCCACTACACCTTCAGTGTCTCGTACTGCCGAGTCTGCAACCTGCCATGAAGTTTCCGAGGAAGCCAAAGATGTTCATACAGCTCTGCCTCCTAATTACCCGCCAGTTATTTACCCTGAAGTCCTAGTCAAGACTGAGCAGGTGGCACAACTCCATTCCCCTGGAGTAGCCTCGCACACCGTTCTAGATTTGACGGAGACCACTGGAGACGGAGACGGAGAGCAAGACAGCGGTTTCGAGGGCATGGATATCGATGAAGACAATGAGGATGCCCGGTCTGAACTCTCTGAAGGAGTTGATCTTCGGGTAAGTCGGATCCACGAATCTGGTACCATTTCCTGACGAAGATTTCCCTCATTAGGAAGAACTAGAGGATGCTCTCGACGACAGTAACTTCTCCTTTAATGGCAGTTTCTACCATGCAGGTCTACTTACAACCGCACCAAACCCTTGTCTCCATATCTCCGGGCTTGGACTCGTCGGTTTGCCGCTCAGTGAACGCGATGCGAAGGCCATAATCTCTTGCGCCACACTTGCCCCATTCGGGCATGGAGAGCGAACTGTCGTGGATAAAGATGTCAGAGACACATGGGAGATCGAACCTGCAAGAATTGCGTTCGCAAACCCTGAATGGGAGAAGTATATCAACAGGACTGTATGTTTCGAAGTGTGCGATTCGCTGGGGGTCACCATAGGGAACACACCTCCAAGGATGGAATTATACAAGTTATTGCTGTATGAACAAGGGTCTCAGTGAGTGCTTCATTAGGCAGAAATTACCATTAACTGAGGCTTACTCGTTTCTCTAGTTTTCTGCCTCATCAAGAGTAAGCCTTACTGTCGTCAGATGATTGCGTTAGGCTTTATTAATGTCCTTTTAGTACCCAGAAGGCGAATGGTATGTTCGCGACGGTCATTGTCATCCTTCCATCGGCCTACACTGGGGGTCAGGTCGTCGTGTCACATGCAACTACAACGAAAACCATTGACTTTGCCGCCAATTCTTTACTGTCCACGGCTCTCCTTGCTTGGTACACAGACGTCAAGCACGAGGTCAAGCATGTCACTTCTGGATACCGATTCGCGCTTTCATATAATCTCATCCATGTTGCACCTGCTGGAAACCCACTACCATGTCTTCCTACCATGGACGACTCTATAGTGCTTCTTAGGCGAGTCCTTGAAAAGTGGCGAGAGGACAAGTATGAGCAATCGCCCGAGCCTAGCCTCATCGCCTACCTATTGGGTCACGAATACAGTACGGCCAACTTGAGTGACGGATTCAAAACACTCAAAGGCGCAGATGCTCATCGAGTGACATTTCTACGTTCTGTTGCCGAGGAACTAGGTTTCGTGGTTGGTCTGGCCAGTCTTGAGCACAATGTCTCCGGTCCAGGAGATGACGATGGGGGTGGTTATCACCGCCGTGGCCGATATAACCGCTACGGTTATTCTTCTGACGAAGACGAAGACGAGGATGAGGAGGAACCGGGCATGTTAGAGGTGGATCATACAACCACCACCATCTCAGGGCTCGTTAGTCTAGATGGAGTCTCGTTGCTTCCGGTCGGGAAGATCACGCTAGGAGAAGATAATTTGATACCCAGAAATCCATTCGAGGACGAGACTCCGGATGACACTGAATATGAAGGGTATATGGGCAATGTAAGTCTTCTCGACACTCTTGGCGTCGTCATTTACTGACTCGTTTCTGAAGGGCGCCGGAGAGTTAAACTACTGTAAGTATTGATACTTGTTACTTTCGACCAGTGGACCCACATATATTCAGGGTACCGACGGACGGCCCTGGTCATTATGCATGAAAACGACGTGGACGATGTTTGCTTCTCCGCTGCAGGCATACCCTATGCGGTGCAGAAACTCAAGAGATCCAGCATAATCCCACCAACGTCCGAAGACAGACTCTGGGCCAGTCGTGTCATGACGAAGAGCATCTCTCTGAATAAGGAACAAGCCATTTTCATGCTGGAGCTCGCTATGAAATGGGGAGATGCGGCCATGTGGAAGCAGGTCATGAAAGGCCCATCTTGTGCTTTGGGTGTACTAGACGTCAATATGCTCCTTAAGGCCTGGAAGGCCTTTTCGTTCGAAATCGTACGACTTAGGTGAGATTATTCGCTACATCATCGTGCTCTTCTTATCATTGTCACTGGTAGCTTCGAGGAAATATTAGCGCGTTCCACCGAACTACAAGCTCGTATCAATCTTATATACAACATCAAACCCAAGGCGTCACCAGAAGAAAAAACCGTTGTTCATGCTTGGTGCAAGAAGGAATCAGATAAGGTCTTTGCTTCATACACCACTCCAGACCCGAAGGACATACCGACCATCATGACCATCATCCGCGTCGCTGGCTTCAGCACATTTGTCAAATCGTACGCCAAATGCGTCTTTTCTCTCCCAGTAAACTCTGTTGACTGTATTCATGTTGATTTTCTAGCATGCTGCCCGCCTTGCTGAAGAAACCAAATTCTTTTTCATTTTGGATTGCATTCATTAAAGGCCTACGCGAGGGTCGTCAGTCTATCCTGGATCGCCTTGCCAAGAAGGAAGCCCCCAAGTCTGTAGAAGCTGCACTGAATCCTCTTTCTACGGCAGACATCTCATCTGCCAATATCTCTCAAGAGTCAACAACAGAGCCTACCGCACCTGCTCAAAGCGTTGTGGACGAGCTGATGCGACAATGCCTCCAGGTAGCGGCTTCTCAGTGGTCGGCCGCTCCTGTACAGGCAACATCAAGATATGGGTACTACCACACAACTTCTACCGTTGCTTACACCTCGAAAGTAGATCGAATTATCGAAATCTTCGATCATGCCATTGCCTCTGGCGACATGGACATCTGCCGAACCCTGATTATCAATATCCTGAAGAGTCCAGGCAGTACTTCTGACAAGTTCACGCAAATCTATACTTCCCTGATACCTCGACTACGCACACTCCTCTCGTCCAAAAATGTCGACCTTTGTACTCCGCCTTTTGTCGACCTCCTTCAGGTCTTGATTGGTACATACCTACGGGATGTCTTGGGGAAGAAAGTTACAACGACCGTTCAACTTCGTAAAATCGGCTGTGGATGTCACGATTGTCACCCAGTGGACGCCTTTATTATGAACCCGCAAACGACGACCGGTGTCTTCCGACTAGTGCAGCATCGTCGTTTGCACCTCGAGAAATACATCGCTCAAGCTCGGGATTTATGCACATATACAGTCATCAAGTCAGGTAGCCCGCACGGCGTGCAAGTGACGAAGCGACCTGAAGTCATTTCAGCCTCGATGTGGGTGCAGCGACACAAGGACGCGAAGGCGTTTTTGGCCTCTATTGGATCTGACGAGGTCATCGCCAAAATTATGGGCGCACGATACCCGGATGTAGCGCATGCGATCAATGGGACTCATGTCTTTGGCTCCGTTAGGGCTGCTGCTGAATTGCCTGCTATTTCGGTCATCGCACCAAGTACAGTTGCGCATCCATCTGCTGTGCCCTCATCGTCATCAAGTGACCCATCAACACCACTCGTAGCTATTGGTGGAAACCAGCTACCAAGTTTAACGAACCAGAACCACAGTGCTTCATCAAGCAGTCTCGTTTCAGCACCGACTTCTGTTGTACCTCCTGGAAGTAAAAAACGCAAGAATGTCGTTCAACTGGGGCCAGTCATTGACCTCACAGCGGACGATAGTTCTTAATTCCTGTATTTTATGTACTATTAAGATTAGTTAAAAAATCCTATAATACTCTATTTGTCTCTACCAGTGTCGGCATGTATATGGAAAGGCTGTGCGACTGGCGAGACTGCAGGAACAAATCGTGAATTTACAGAGGAGACGCGGATTCGGATCGGATCAGTTTCTGATTGAATGTGGCCGGTCCGGGTTTCCCGGATTTAGTTCTTCCAGATCTTCCCCTCATGTCCGTGGTCGTTGGCCTCTGACTGGTTAGTTACACTTTTAGAGCCTCAAGAATGCCCCATTTTTTATATATCTTTTGTAGCAGTTCAAACACTTTGGCAGCGGCCAACACATGCTGCGGCTCGCTTCGGGAGGCTTCCTCCTGAATCTAAGTTGCAGCTGGAAATTATACTCATAGATCCCACACAGATCCTTCACATATATCGGCCTTTCACCATCCTTCCAATCATGGAATAATTCAGCTTTATTCCTGTTTCAGTTAGATTGCGAGAACTTCATCGGATATCGTCTGCATGACCGGGACATGGACGGTCACCTCTGTCTATGTGGCCTCTGTTTGTAATCTGACAACTCGCGCGACGCGCCTCGGACATCTATGAGGTTAAAGGAGCCAAATTCCAGTATCCTGGCGCGCCGTGCTCAACTCTCTTGCTCGTTTGGTTTTCAGTCATGTCTATCGCCATCGCCGACCCTTATACCAACGTGACGGCTTTCAAGGATCGAGGTCGGACCTCAGTCACATCTGTTTTCTAGTATATGTCTTTATATTACTCGCGTTATTGTAGTGCCGTTGACCCGTACGCTGGTGAGTCCGAACCTCCCAAACCTGTGGCTCCTGAAGATGGTTCATGGACCTGCGTATCACAACCACGCCTCGGCTCTGGTTGCTCCTTTATATCTGGTGTACTCCTGTTTAGAAATTTATCCAACACAGATATCTGATTGGATGATTCGTTCCCTCCTGCTAAAAGAAAGGTTTTCCCAACCAAAGTAAGCGAAAGGTTGGAGCTTCTGATCTGAGTCCTCCGGTCGCAGGGATCAAGTGATGGCTTACAAGGGCTGCACGACTGTATGAAGGCGAGGACTATGTTTTTCGGAACCCTACGGTTACTGCACCTTCGAGAGAAACGTTAATATTTTTTTTCCCCAAAATTACCGCCGTATGTACATTCTCTTTACTAAGTTAAGGCAGAGTTAGGGCTTCTGTCGCTTTCAACACGCTTCCAGGAAGATTTGTGGAGACCAACTCCCGGAAAGTGATTGAAGATTGACTTTCCCTTCACAGACCTCACTGTCGGTAGACATCTCATGTGCCGCATGGTGTATGAATCTTTGTCAACCAACAGATCTCATCTCGAGTTCAACGGCGAGGAGTCTTCGCTGCGCTTTCTGTATACCTCTAAACTGGGAAAGAAGTTAAGTTCCGTGTGTATCTGGGGAGTTTCTTTGATTAAGCGGGATGTCCCTGCGCGAATGCCATGAACGGAGATCTCACCCTCACCGCTATTCTGGGTCCGTACTAGCGGCGATGTGCTTGCCATGAGAGATGTTCAGTAGCTCTTATTTTATTGCAGAAACTACGATACAGCTGACGACCTTTGACTTATAGACGCTTGCAAGACTATCGGAACATCAGTGCAGGCACACCAAATCCAGATTAAGTCCGTGCGCCACTTCATTTAATGTGCAATTGTCAGCTTCATGCCGTGTACGTAACGAGAGCTAACGCACGCGCAGCTCCTTCTGAAAGAACAAATCTTGAGTGTAAGCGACTCCTCCGTATGGCCAAGAATTCGAGGAGCACAGGTGAGCCAAAGCTCCTCACAGAGCTGGCTAACGAACGACATTTGAAATATTTTTGGCCCCTAGTTCATCGTGATATTCAAGCTGTCATGGGTTTCGAAAGGCCTCTGGCTGCAGCTTCCATTGGTGAGTCGGATGTCTCGCTTTCAACGCCAGTATATATGACCCCCAATTAACTCGCTTTCCCATTACTATAGTATGATAATCTCTTGGTATTGTTTACATACAAAATTGTAGCGAATGTGGGCTAGGGTGCAAGAGCTATGTATTACCGAAATTCATAAGACTCGCTTCTAAGTTGGACACAGCTAGCTTTCAGAGACGGAGCTTTTTTCTTTTGGTTCTAGGGCCACTTTATCGACTACATATACCAAATAATCGGATGAACGGATCGTTGTTCACACTTCGGGAAATGAATGGGCTACCAGAAGTCATATAACCCGTGGAAATCGAGTTGGACGGTTATGATTTTTGGAATCCAACATGTTCAGTGCCTATGACATTCAGGCTGGAAATTTTACTTAAAGTTGCGTCGGATCTGATATAGAGCTGTCGATCTAGAAAAGAAGAAATGCAAGCATAGTGCCCTTAGAACTGCACTCACTGCCTCATCCTTCCTCGATCCTATTCGGACATGCAAATGAGCGCCCTAGTCCTGAACGCAGCCTGCACCACCCTATTTTTTGTTGGATGCTCAGTCAATTTATTCGATCATGCTTCAAGTTAATGCAAGACGTCTGACGGCAGAGCTCACTCTACAAGATCAGCGATGTCATATTTTCGATCAATCCCCCGAAATTGAAAGGCAGCGTCATTACCTTCTGAGCCGTACAGTTTTAGGTTTAGTCCAAGGTACTCGTGTAGGACGGAGGAATTTGAGCACTGATCAGCGAAGTTGTATAGCACGATGGACCTCCGTGATGGCAGAAGGAATTTGACCCAGAGCGTGCCATGCTATTATATCCCAGCTACCTCGCCTACACACAGAAGATAATGATGGGCGCTGTGCTGCCAGTGGGATTCTCAGCAATTTCTGCCTGTGCAATGCGGCCCGGGTGACTCTTCTGAAAGAGGGAACTACAATGAAGTCAGCGAAGAAACGAGATTCAGGAGGCGCGGCCCTAGAGTAAACTTTCAAGTGCCTCAAACATCAGGCCCACCTTAACTATTTGAACGAGGCAGAGTCGGTTTATCGGGCAATGATCCGACTTCGGCAGTAACGTTTGGGGGGGTGAGGGGAATCTAAGTGATTGACCACTTACCCCCTTACTAGACTGTATACTCAGGATCAAAGGTACGCATCTCCAAATCTTAACAAATATTAATAATCTCTGATAATTCAGAATCATTGAAATCGAATCCCACACTTCCTTTCACGTTGTGACGGAATTTGGATTAAGGACCTCTCATCTCGAAAGCGCCACCAATGTGTAAACCAGTTCTGTGGTTAAAATATCTCCGACGCTCCGCCGCTCTCGTTGCACACATGGAAACCACAATTGCCTAAGTTTTGATGGGGAGGTTGTAACGAGAAGGTAAATACATGTTCGGGAATATAGTCGATACATGAGAAACACGAAGCTTTAATACACGAGAAATGGCATCGTAAACTATCAACACATCCAATAAGTGAATAACCAAGTGCCAGCAATGTGTTCCAGGATATTATATTCTACAGACAAAACAAGAATGGGGTGACTTGCGGGAGAACGAAGTCGGATATGATATCCCTTCTAGGCGCTCAGCGCCCAGGAGACAGGTCAATTGAGCAAGACCTTTGCCACCACAGGACTCAGATGGAACTCCGTAATGTAAGCAGGAGTTTTATCGTTTCGCGTGATGCGAGACCCAAGACTCTGATAAAACCGAGGAACAAGATCAGTATATAGAACACTCGTCAGAAAGTCAGAATCCAAAAAGAACATAACTCACGATGGTATCGCCCGATTTGAGGGCAACATCTTTCGAGATTCTCATGCCATTAACGAACGTCCCAAAGGCGGAATCTAGGTCTCTAATATAAACCTATAAATGTTAGAAACAAGATGGGGATGAGACACGTGAGCTAATACTGATAGGAGTTTATCTAATATGTTGGTGCTTACCTTGCCTCCGTCGTACCAGACCTCGGCGTGTGAGCCGCTAAGGGGGAGAGGAGAGACAGATGCTATTGCACTATCTTCCGTTTGCTTTGGAGGGAACCACCCATTCTGAGATGTTGGCACACGAGCCAGGCCGGAGGTCACCTCGGTCGAGCCGAGAATGATCTTCGTGCCTGAAGGCAAGCAGATGGTCTTGGTGGGGAAAGGAAATGCACCCGCCACAGGAGTAAGTGTAACCGAAGGAGAGGCCATCGCTGCAAGTGTAATCAAAAGGAAATGTGGGAGGTGTCTAGTCAGCAAAGATCAACAGGGCAGAAGGTTTTTTGGATCCACCTAGTGAATCCGGCGAACTTTATACTTCCACCAACACCTCATCCATATTAGGGACGATAGGTCGAATTAGAGTAGAGATCAAGTGTTCCACAAGATGTAATGTGCCGCTGTGTGGCAAATTTCATACCCAGTGACATTGTGGGTGAGACCAGCTTTCCGACATGTAAGAAGGGTGGAGGCATGGACTTCTGCCCAATCGGCCGCACACGTTTTCCATGTTCCCTGAAGACATGCAAGAATTCGTGCTCGCGGCCAATTAATAGTACCTCGTTGTTAATTGATATATAGAACTGAAAACCTATGAGTTGGCTCCGCCAGTGCAGTCCTTACGTTACGCCTCTAAACGGCGAAAATTCGATGCGGTGCATTGCCCAAAGGAGCATGTAATGGATATCTTCATAACTAGTTAGCCGTAGCACTGTTGATCGAATATCAGCCCTCGAAAAACAGGGCCCTATAATTGGTGCTTACCCTCAGAGGATCATGTTGGGAGATGTCAGCATCCGTTGAAGGGGGGAAACTAGGAAACTGGATTGGCTCGCCTAAGTATATTTGAGTGGATCCTGTCTTCCTCATGACCGGCCCAAGTGGATATCATTACACAAGTATACGGAGAAGCCACTACGGCGTTCTGTAGACAACGATCGTACTGGACGTGGAGCAGTGATCAAAACCCCCGGTCCGAGGGGGAAAAACGGACCGGTTCTCAGACGCTGAAGGTTAGCTCACCACGGAAAATCATGAAGAATAGCTCACAAGACGAAGTTGAAAGATATTTATTGACTCGCCAATCGTATCTGTACTCAACCACGAAACAAGGAGACATAGAGGTATCATCCAAATGCATCTCCTCTCCATTGGTCATAGTCAAGACGAAGTTGATAGAAGTCGAGGCCACGACTGAATAAACACCTAAAGCAGGCCCTAAGACAGGCCCAGTCGAAGATCCAAGCTCGCTAGATTTGACCTAGTCACCGTAGGCAGAGCCCGGGCTTTGTGAGACTGACATAGCGCATAGAACGTTCATTTAGCAGCTTCGAGAAACCTAATTCCACAATCGCTGATTTTGGTGTGAAAAGTGTCCAGTCTTATCACTGAGCAGTCAGCCACTCAGGACTCCCGCCCGGCAGAGCATATACGAGCACCCCAAATCCAAGTTATCAGGATGGGCGTATTCCGCCTTCCTTCTGCCGGCAGCGATGTTGGAAGGAAAATTTGGGGTGCAGATAAGCGGGGGTCATCCCCTCATCAATAAGATCCAAGTAAAACAGTCCCAAGCGGACCTCACGGAGAGCCAATGTTGTAGTCAAGAGCAGGTTTATTCAGAATTAGTAGCTTGCGTTGACAATAGCGGGCCTCCCCTAAAGCGAGCAAGACACGTGATCACATGATTTTTCCTTCTCGACCCTGGCGCGGACGGAGTCGACACGGAAACGACCAACTTTCGATTCGTTGTCCTCCCATGTCCCGACCAGCTCGCTGTATTGGAACCCAACTGCGTTCTTTGACTTGCAGAAACGCTACGTCAAGGTCCGAAAGGTCTGTACAGAAGGTACTGTCAGGTAAGTACCCAACGGCGCGTGAGCGCTTCCGTCTCGCGTTTGCGCTTTTTTCTAACCCAAACATTGCACACATAGGACTACGAGGATATGGACAAGCTGCTGTTTTGAAGCAGAGTCTTCCGAGCCACTCGGCGCCGATAGAAGCGTCGGTAGGCCATGAGATGGAACCGGCGTCATATACACCCAAGTGGCATCGGGGGGAAGCACAGACAGTCAAACGCGACGAGTCGGGGTGGACAGAGAACCCCGTATACCGAAAAATATCGGATAGTCGGCGTGAAGAATACTTTGCGCGTCTATTTTCTCCATTAACGTTCCCCCCGGAGTTGCTACAGAGGATAATGACGCACAGCAGTCACCGACAAGCAGCTGTTATTGGACATAGCACTGGTTTGAGTTTCCTGGGTGCGTCATCACTTGCTTGTTAGCTTCCTTGCTTTGCTAACAGGCTCATTCACAGGCCGACGAGTAATGTCTTCCTATTTCATGATGTTTCTTTTCGCCAG
>Ga0247729_10000833_pt1 | contig 11924 bp, 11 predicted proteins | sample UWRJL133311R2_FD_180958 | JGI IMG/M metagenome (GOLD analysis project Ga0247729, IMG submission 180958) | Plant litter microbial communities from Arlington Agricultural Research Station in Wisconsin, United States - UWRJ-L133-311R-2 | ecosystem: Environmental > Terrestrial > Plant litter >... | reverse complement strand
CGACGAACGGCGTTACACGATTGTGCTTCGAGGAGCCCCCTGTCGGATTCGAACCGACGACCCCCGCTTTACAAGAGCGGTGCTCTGGCCAACTGAGCTAAGGGGGCGAATGACGCGGTTACATATTACTTGGCGCTGATGGCCAGTTTCACTCCGAAGCCGACGAGGGCCGCACCGGTCAGGCCGTCGATGGTGCGACGGACCACCGGGCGCTCGAGCCAGCCGCGCACGCCGTTTGCACCGAACACGATCAGCGTGAACCAGGCAGCGCTCTCGATCCCGTGCACCGCAGCGAGCAGCACGCCGATGGCGAGCTCGTTGGTTCCCGACGGGATGAACTGCGGCAGCACCGCCACATAGAACGCGCCGACCTTGGGGTTGAGCAGGTTAGTGAAGAGGCCCTTCGCCCACGCGCCCCACCAGCGACCGGGCAGGAGCGCGGCTTCGTCCGCGGCATCCGTGTCAGCACGAGGGCGGATGAGGCGCGTCCAGATGAGCCTCGCCCCGAGGTAGATCATGTACGCAGCACCGACGAATCGCAGGATCGTGAACGCCACTTCCGATGCTCGCAGCAGGGCGGCCAGGCCGACGGATGCCGCCACGCCCCACACGAACGCACCCGTGATGATCCCGGTGGCGGTCGCAATCGCGAGACGGTGACCCTGCACGAGGGCGGAGCGCAGAACCAGCGCACTGTCGAGCCCGGGAGTGATGGTGAGCAGCGCCGCGAGGGCGGCGAAACCGAGCAGGGCGCTGGTGATGGTCATACGGGTTCCGGCTTCTCTGTAGCGTAGAACTCGATCATGCCAGTTACCCCGCCTCCTTCGCCCGCCGCCCAGCCGACCCCGTCACGCACCCGGGTGGTGATCTCGGCCGCGATCGCGATCATCTTCGGTGCCGGTATCGCCACGCAGTCCCGTATCAACGGCGAACTCGGCGTGCAACTCGGCAACGGATTCCTCGCCGCCCTCATCTCCTTCGGCAGCGGGCTGCTCATCCTGTGCGTTGCAATGGCGATCAGCCCGGTCGGTCGCCGAGGCTTCGGGCTCGTGACAAAGGCCCTGCGCGGCCGCACGATTCCCTGGTGGTACGTCGCCGGGGGAGCAGCGGGCGCGTTCCTCGTGCTCTCCCAGGGGGTCGCGGCATCCGTCATCGGCGTCGCCATCTTCACCGTCGCGATCGTCGCCGGCCAGACGGTCAGCGGGTTGCTCATCGACCGCGCCGGGATGGGCTCGATGCAGGCGAAGCCGCTGACCGCCCCTCGCGTCATCGGATCGATTCTCGTGCTGGTCGGCGTCGGGGTTGCCGCCAGCGGACAGCTCGACGCGCACTTTCCGATCTGGCTGCTGCTCATGCCGCTGGTGGCCGGCTTCGGCATCGGCTGGCAGCAGGCGGTCAATGGCCAGGTGCGTGAAGTCGCACGCTCGCCTCTCACCGCGACCTTCATCAACTTCGTCGTGGGCGCGACGGTGCTGCTGATCATCACGCTCGTGCACAGCGTGAGCGTCGGATGGCCGACCTCGTACCCGACGGACTGGTGGCTCTATCTCGGTGGCGTGATCGGCGTCACGTTCATCGCTGGCGCGGCCGTCGTCGTGCGCACGACCGGCGTTCTGCTTCTGGGACTCTCGACGATCGCCGGGCAGCTGCTGGCATCCGTCGTCCTCGACCTGGTGCTGCCGGTAGCGGGGCGCCCGATCTCGGCGACCACCCTGGGGGCGGCCACGATCACGCTCGTGGCAGTGGCCGTCGCCGCCATCCCGAAGCGTCGCGGGGTCGAGGTGCGCTGAAACCCTCTTCCGCACGATGGGGAAGGTGAATATGCCGCACCTCGCCGAGACGGGACGGCGAGGCCCGGATGCATCACGCGTCAGGTGCGCCATATCCCGCTTCCGCAACGTCGGGAAGGTGGATTTGCCTCACCTCATCGAACGCTAGAGCGCGCTCAGCACCCGGCGCGCATCGAACTTCGACGGCTTCTCGCTCTTCGTGCGGTCGGGGCGGCCGCCGACGTAGAGCCAGCCGAGCAGCTGCTCGTTGGGGGCGAGTTGGTGCATGCGGTGCACGGCCTCGGAGCGCGTATGGATGCCGGTGCGCCAGAACACGCCCCAGCCGGCTTCGTCGAGAAGCAGACTGAGCATGTGGGCTACGCCGGATGCGACGGCTTCCTGCTCCCAGGTCGGAACCTTGAAGCTCGGCTTGTAGACGCCCACGACCGCGATGAGCAGCGATGCGCGCAGGGGCTTTTCGCCCGCCTTGACGGCGTCCTTGCCCTCGGCGCCGCTTGCTTCGGCCAGGGCCATCCCCAGCCGCACGCGGGCGTCACCGCGCAACTCGATGAGCCGCCACGGCCGCATCGAGCTGTGGTCAGCCACCGTGGCTGCCGCCTCGATGAGAGGCAGCAGTTCTTCGGTGGTGGGTGCGTCAGCAGTCACCTTGGAATGCGAGTGACGACGACGCACCGCGTCTAGTGCGGACAACTACTTCGCCGACTCGTCTTCAGTGAACTCAAGCGACAAGGAGTTCATGCAGTACCGGTCGCCGGTGGGGGTCTGGTACGCGTCGTCAAAGAGGTGGCCGAGGTGCGAACCGCAGGTTCCGCAGAGGATCTCGGTGCGAACCATGCCGAGCGAGTTGTCGGTCTTCAGCTCCACGGCATCCGGATCGATGGACTCGTAGAAGCTCGGCCATCCCGAACCGGAGTCGAACTTGGCGCCGCTCTTGAACAGCTGAGCGCCACAGGCGCCACAGTTATAGGTTCCGGGGCGCTTCTCGTCGAGCAGTGCACCCGACCAGGGGCGCTCGGTGCCGGCTTCACGCAAGATCTTGTACTGCACGGGCCCGAGCTCGGCGAGCCACTCTTCTTCGGTCTTCTCTACCTTGTACGTCATTTGTCTCTCCTCTAGCCTCAGTGCCGTTCGGGGAACAGCGTCGGCTCCGTTCTATTAAACTCGGGAACGTGTCTGAATGTTCCGTAATGCGCCGCTCGTGGGCCGAACTCACAACTGCCGAACTCTATTCGTTTGCAAAGCTGCGCACCGACGTCTTCTTCATCGAGCAAAAGATCGACGAAGAAGAACTCGACTACCGCGACCTCGAACCGACAGCGGTGCACTACTGGATTGCGGATGACGCTGGCCGCGCCGTCGCGTACCTGCGCGTGATCGAAGATGCCGAGCCCAGTCATCTCGACGCACGTCGGCTGATCGGACGCGTCGTCGTCCACGCGGACCACCGAGGCAAGGGACTTGCCCAGCAGCTCATCGCCGCCGTGCTCGACGAATTTGGGCACGAGGCTCTGTTGCTGCATGCCCAGTCGTACATCGCGCCGCTCTACGCGAAGGTCGGGTTCGAGGCGTTCGGCGACGAGTACGTCGAGGCCGGCATCCCGCACATCTCGATGTACCGGGCGCCCGCAGCCTGAGCCCGACTTGCCACCCGTCTGACCCCGACTTGCCCACCCGCCTGACCCCGACTTGCCCACTTTTGTCGGGTTTGATCGTGCAAGAGCGACAAAAGTGGGCAAGTCGGGGCCGGGGCGAGGGGCGCCAAGGGCGAGCTTTGACGCCGGCGGGCTGGGCCCGTAGGGTTGAGGTTAGGCTATCCTTAGCTAATCCAACCCCGGAGTCTTCGTGAAAATCGCAGTACAGCCACGCCCGCGCGCCGTTATTGCGGCACTCACCACCGTCCTGCTCGCGGGAGGCGGCCTGACTCTCGGAGTCTCCGCCGCATCCGCAGCGCCCGGTGATGTCGCGGCGGCGACGCTGCAGTGGGGGTTCAAGCAGAGCTTCCGCAGCTACATCTCGGGTCCGATCGCGCATGGCAAGTGGACGCTCGCCGGCGGAGTGACGGATGCCACCCCCTTCGGCTGGAGCGCGGGCGCCGGTGATGCAGGCGACGAGTCCGGCAGCGTGGCCTACCCCGGCGGGATCCACTTCCAGGGGCACCAGAACACCACCACCAAGAAGTACGACCTCGACCTCGACCTGACCGGCGTCACTGTCGAGCGCACCGGCGCCGACACGGCGAGCATCATCGTGGACATCACGACCAACAGCCTCGCTGACCCGTCCAAGTTCACCACTTTCACCGATGTCGAGTTCGCGACTGTCAACCTCGCGGCTGCGGCCGATGAATCGACCGACACGACGATCGCATTCAGCGGCGCTCCGTCAGTTCTGACAGCAGACGGCGCGGATGCATTCTCCGGTTTCTACGAGGCAGGCGCCGCTCTCGACCCGGTGTCGTTCAGCTGGCCGGTGGAGCAAGAAGAGACCGACCCTGGAGGCCCGACCGACCCCGAGCCCCAGCCCGACGCGCCCAGCGTCACCGTCTCGAAGACACGCAACCTCGACCGCGCCGGCGAGACCCTGACCATCACCGGCACGAACTTCGTGGCCGACGGCACCGCGACGGACGCCACCGAAGGAACCCTGAAGGGCGGATTCGGCGGCGCCTTTGTCGCGTTCGGCAAGTACCCGAGCCAGTGGCGTCCGAGCGAGGGTGCGAAAGATGTCGACCGGCCCAACGGCGACGTCAAGTGGCTCGTGAACGCCGCCGACGTCGACAAAGTAGGTGGGGCATCCGCCGGCGCCGTCGCCCTCGACGAAGACGGATCGTTCACCACGACTCTCGACGTCGAGCCCGGCTACTTCTCCGAGCCGTCGAGCGGCACTTACGGCATCTACACCTACGGCGGCGGAGGCTCGGCGTACGCCGGGTTCGAGACCAAGACGACGGTGCGCTTCGCCCCGGTGACCGCCACAAAGGTCACGCTCACGGCAAGTGCCTCGCGGGTCACGGTGGGCAATTCGGTGACCCTGTCGGCGAAGGTCTCGCCGGCGGCGCCCGGCACGCTCGTCATCAGGTCCGGTTCGAAGAAGCTTGTGTCGTCGACCACCGGCAGCACCCGTGTCCTGGTCAAGAAGCTCACCGCCGGCACCCACGATTACGACGCCGTGTTCACGCCGAGCAACCCGGATGTCTTCGCGAAGTCGTCGGATGACGTGTCCGTCACCGCGCGCGCCGCCACCGTCGGCGTCGGGTCGTTGCGTTGGGGAATCAAGCAGAGCTTCCGCGAGTACGTGACCGGGCCGATCGCGAAGGGCGCGATCTCAACGACCGGCGCGACCGCGGGCGGCGGAGAGTTCGGATTCGGCCAGACCACCGGCGGAACCTACGAGCCCGTCACGGGCAAGGGCACCTCGAAGTACTCCGGCTCGGTGCGGTTCACCGGCCACGCCGGGCTGCTCGACCTCTCGCTCTCCGACCCGGTCGTGCGCGTCGACAGCGCCACCTCGGCGACGCTGCTCGCACGCGTGAACGGGGCCGCGGCATCCGAATTCGCCACCCTGAACCTCTCCGCCGCTACCCGCACCAGCCCGAACGGAACCGTCGCGTACACCGACGTTCCGGCCGCGCTCACCGCGGGTGGGGCATCCGTCTTCTCGTACAAGGGCTCGTCGTTCTACCAGGCCGGCACCGCGCTCGACCCGGTGACATTCGTGATCGGCGCACGCAAAGAGGCCCCGACCAGCTCGGCGACGGTTGCAGCGTTCGAGACCAAGAAGACTGCAGCAACCACCGTGCCGACCGCCGACGGCATCACGCTCGCCGGCTCGTCGTCGGTCACCGCGGGCGACGAAATCACCGCGACCGCCGAGGGCTTCCAGCCGAACGAGCAGAACGTGCTCGTCGTCATCTACTCCACCCCGACCGTGCTCGCCGACAACGCGACGGCGGATGCGTCGGGTCGCGTCAGCTGGACCGGCGCGCTGCCCGCGGTGCTCACCGGCACGCACACGCTGACGTTCCAAGGGTCGGTGAGCCGGGGCGTCGAGCTGACCATTGCCGCCGCTGAGTCGGATGACAGCTGTGCCGTGACGGATGCCGCCATCACCTGGGGGTTCAAGGAGTCGTTCCGCAGTTACATCAGCGGGTCGATCGCCAACGGCAAGTGGGAGGTCGCCGACGGCGCCACCTACTCCGTGCCGAACTTCGGGTTCGCGGATGGCGCCGGCAGCTTCGACGGAACGTCCGGCACGATCGCCTTCCCCGGTTCGATCACCTTCACCGGGCACGAGGGCATCCTCAACACGACGGTCGCCAATCCGACGGTGCGTCTCGACGGCGACACCGCCATCCTCTCGCTCGACGTGTCGGGAACCACGCAAGAGGGCGAAGAGGTGAGCGCGAAGGGCGTCGAGTTCGTCTCGCTCGACATCTCCGGCGCAACGACGGCAGACGGAGTCGTGACCATCACCGACGCACCGGCCACGCTCACCGCCGCCGGTGCTGCCGCGTTCGGAACCTACGAGACCGGCGAGGCTTTCGACCCCGTCACGCTCACGTTCACGACTCCCGCCGACTGCGGTGCAGTTGTCGCGCCGGTCGACTCCAGCGGTGAACCGACCGCCACCGCGACTGACGGTGCTGCTCCGATCGCGACGCAGCCGGTGGCATCCGAGACGATCCCGGTCTGGGCCTGGATCATCATCGCGCTGCTCACGCTCATCCTGGCGGCCGCGGTCGTGCTCATCGTGCTGACCATCCGTCGTCCCCGCGCCGTCGCTCCGAGCTCGCCGACCTCGACCCCCTAGGCCGCCGCCTCCCCGTGTGGATCGGCGCCTCACGCGCGCCATGGCCCCGCACATACGCCGATTTACGAAAAGTTATGCGGGTGCGGGGGAGAATTGCCGGATGAGCGATGTCACTGATCTCGGCGCCGTCGACGAAACCGCGGCCTGGTACGCGCGGGTAGCCGGCGAGAGCGATGGGCTCTATGCCGAGTGGGCATCGGGCGCGGCGGATGACGCCGACCTGCTCGCCCGCATCGCTTCGCTCCCGCGCGCGCAGCGCCAGCCACACCTGCTGTTCGCGGTCACCCGCCTGTGCGGAGCACCCGAGGAACCCCTTGCCGTCTGGCGATCCTGGGTGCTGGCGAATTGGCCCGCGGTGGCTGCGGCATCGGTCGGTCGAATGGTGCAGACCAACGAGCCCGCGCGCTGCGCCGCGCTGCTGCCTGCCCTCGGCTTGCTCGACGGGCCGCTTGCGCTGCTCGAGGTCGGGGCGTCTGCCGGGCTGTGCCTGTACCCGGATCGGTACAGCTATCGCTACACGCGAGCCGCCGATCCGCGCGAAGAACGGCGGGTGGACCCGGCGGACGGGGTGAGTGCGGTCGTGCTCGAGGCGCTCGTCTCGGGCGAGATGCCGGTGCCGCGGATGCCGGACATCCGCTGGCGCGCCGGCATCGACCTCGTTCCGCTCGACGTGACCAGCGAGACGGACCTCGCCTGGCTCGATGTGCTCGTTCCGCCGGAGCAGTCCGTGCGCCGCGACCGGGCACGCGCCGCCTCCCGCATCGCTAGCGCTGATCCACCTGTGCTGGTGCGCGGTGACGCCAGCGAGCTGGCCACCCTGGCCGCACTGGTATCGACGGATGCCACCCTCGTCATCATGACGGTCGGCACGATGGTCTACCTGCCGCTCGCCGAGCGCCAGAGGTTTGCGGCATCCGTGCGCGAACTGGGCGCGCACTGGCTGTCGCTCGAACGCTCAGGTCTGGTCGACCTCGCCCCGGCGACAGCGCCGGATGCTTTTGTGCTCGGCCTCGACGGCAGGGCCCTCGCCACGGTCTCGCCCCACGGCGAGCACCTCACCTGGCTCTAACCCGACTTGCCCACTTTTGTCGGGTTGACGACGGAAAAAGCGACAAAAGTGGGCAAGTCGGGGGAGGGCTACCGGGGCTCGGGGGCGTAGATCGCGCGGGCGAGCGCGTCGAGCACGCCCGGCGTGCGCGGACCGAAGCTCAGGATCTCGCCGTCGGCCATGTCCACGAAGCGACGGTGTTCGCCCGCCTTGGTCAGGGCGAGCGCGGGCTTGGTCTCGAGCAGCCCGTCCACGCCCCCGGCGCTCTCCAGCCCGTCGGTCATCACGAGCACGAGGTCGGGATTTGCCGCGATCAGCGCCTCGTCGGTCATCGGTTTCATGCCGGACCAGTTGATCTCGTCGGCGACGTCGATGCCGCCCAGCGCATCGACGAGAACATCGGCACCCGAGCCCTCGCCGAACAGGTAGTAGATGCCCGCGCTTCCGCGCAGATAGAGGAACGCGATCCGCAGTTTTTCAGCTGGATCCGTAGGTGCGATTGCGGCGATGTTGGCGATGGTCGACGTGATCTCCGCCTGCGTGCGCTCGGCGAGCAGGTCGCCCGCCGCTTCAGCACCGAGCGCCGCCGCCACCTGGTGGGTGAGTTCGGTCACCCCGTCGAGGTCGGGCTCGGTGTCGACGTAGACGACCGGGATACCGGCCTCCCGCAGTTGCAGAACGACATCCGTCGGCCCGACAGTGCCGTCGGTGATGATCAGCGTCGGGCGCAGCGCCAGGATCGCCTCGCTGTTGATCGAGTGCCCGCCGCTGGTCACGAGCGGCAGGTCGACCGCGCCCGGGAACGTCGTCGACACATCGCGCCCCACGACGTTGTCGCCAAAACCGAGCCCGAAAATCGTCGCGGTGATCGATCCGGCCAGGTCGAGTCCGAGAATGCGCTCGTTCGACGACACGGTCACCTCGGTGTCGCCGGCGAGGTCGTGCGACGTCACGGTCGCGGGCAGCGTCGACTCGGGGTTCTCTGTGACCGGCACCACGGATGTCGCCGCCAGTACCGCAGTCGACTCGCCTTCATACGAGCGAGGGTCGTCGAGCAGGTCGAGCTCGGCGAGGGGGACCGACGCGCTTGCACCAGCGGTCGGGCCGGTCTGCGAGGCCGAGCCGGGCGCAGAGCATCCGGCGATCAGCACGCTGGCGGAGACGGCCACGGCCACGAGTGCAAGGCGTCGGGTAGTCGAGATCATCAGCGCGGGTGTCCTTGGTTCGGGCCTCGGGTCGGGCTTCGCGAGTGGTGCGCGCGAGTCGGTGACGGGCCAACTGGTTAGGTAATCCTAACTAATGAAGCTGCATGGCGCATATTCGCAGCAAATGCGTACCGCGACGAGCCGCCCGCGTTCGGCTTTCGCTCGGGTTCGCAGCCGTAGTATGACGAGATGGAGGGGAGAAGTATGGCTGCGAACGCTGCGCCGTCGGGTCAGCCCGAATCGGGTCTCTCTCCTCGTGACGCTCGAGTGCTCGAATTCGAACGCGAGTGGACACGGCACGTCGGGGCGAAAGAAGAGGCCATTCGTGACGTCTTCGGCCTATCGGCTGCCCGCTATTATCAATTGCTCAATGTTGTGATCGACTCGCCCGATGCCGTGCGTCAGGATCCGATGCTCGTGGCTCGCCTGCAGCGTGCCCGCGATTCTCGCCTGAAGTCCCGGGCAGCACGCACATTCTCCCGCTCGGGTGACACCGTGAGTCACCCCAGATCTACCGAAACGATCGAGTAAAACCATGGCCAGTTACCCCAAAGACCTGTTCGACGACCTCCCCGAGGACCTCGACCGCGTCGGTGCGCACCGTGGACCCGCCAAGAAGGGCGGCGGCTGGATCGCGTTCGCCTGGGCTGCACTCGCCACCGGCGTGCTCATCGTCGGCGGTCTCTACTTCGTCGCCGCGACCACCGGCGAGACCTTCGCCTTCCCGTGGGACAACACCAAGACGGAAGCGCCCGTGGTCACGCCGTCGGCATCCGTCATACCGACCGCCGACCCGGTCACCAAGAAGTCCGAGATCAAGAAGCTGGGCGAGAAGCGCGGCATCACCATCACGGTGCTGAACGGAACCGCCGTCGACAATCTCGAGAGCAAGGCATACCAGAAGCTCAACAGCAACAAGTGGCCGGTTACCAGCAAGGCTCCGGCCAGCGCGGATGACGTCGAGCAGACTGTCGTCTACTACGCGAATGCCGAAGACGAAGACGTGGCCCGTGGCATCATCAAGGTGCTCGGAACCGGTGACGTGCTGCTCAGCGAAGCGTTCAAGGGTGCCAAGCTCACCGTCGTGCTCGGGGCTGACTACGCCGCCCTGCAGGGCGAATAACGACGGAAAAACAACACTGTTGTAATCAACGTGTTACGCGCGTGTTTAATTCTCAAACAATTGGCGCGCGAAGGCTGAATTCTGCACTTTAAGGTGCTGTTCGCGAAACGTGGCTCCGCTAATATCTGGTCTTGGTCGACCATTTGGCCCAGTAAACGTCTCGCTTTCGCGTGCCATGTTCACGCTGGTCCGGGTGTCTCTGAAACGGGATGTGACCCGGCCCTGGCACCATGCCAGTCGCCGCTAGAAACGCAGCAAGGAGTTACACATGGCGAATGGAACCGTGAAGTGGTTCAACGCTGAAAAGGGCTACGGGTTCATCACAGTCGATGGTGGGGGACAGGATGTCTTCGTCCACTACTCCGCAATCGACATGGGGGGCTACAAGGTTCTCGAAGAAGGCCAGCAGGTCTCGTTCGAGGTCGGCACCGGAAGCAAAGGCCCGCAGGCAGAGTCGGTTCGACTCGCCCAGTAGGCACACGAGTATCGAACGCCGTCCGGATGCCGGGCGGCGTTCGTGCGTTAAGCCGGCCGCCCACCCCGCCCCTGGTCGAGCGGGTTGACCGACGAGGCCGCTTACCCCCGCCGCCCACCCCTGCCGCTGGTTGCCCCACCCTGCCGCTGGTTGAGTAGGACGACCGACGAAGGAGGCCGCCCGTATCGAAACCGGGTATTCGCGGCCGTCAGACCCCACAACCGAGGTTTCGACAACCACGCGCGTTCCTCACGAGCCGCTCAACCAGCGTGCACATGAATGCCGACTGCCTTTCTTGCACTCACAGGTACCGAGTGCTAATTTTGTCTCTGGCACTCGCATGCTCCGAGTGCTAAAGAATTCAGTAGGCAGACGTCCGGGAAGGACGAGAAAACACACATGGCAAAGATCATTGCTTTCAACGAAGAGGCCCGTCGCGGCCTCGAGCGTGGCCTGAACATCCTGGCCGACGCCGTCAAGGTGACGCTCGGCCCGCGCGGTCGCAACGTCGTTCTCGAGAAGAAGTGGGGCGCACCCACCATCACGAACGATGGTGTGTCGATCGCCAAGGAAATCGAACTCGATGACCCGTACGAGAAGATCGGTGCGGAACTCGTCAAAGAGGTAGCCAAGAAGACGGATGACGTCGCCGGCGACGGAACGACCACCTCGGTCGTTCTCGCCCAGGCACTCGTTCGCGAAGGCCTCCGTAACGTTGCTGCCGGTGCAGACCCGATCAGCCTCAAGCGCGGTATCGAGAAGGCAACCGGAGCGGTCATCGCTGCGCTCATCGAGTCCGCCAAGGAAATCGAGACCAAGGAAGAGATCGCGGCAACCGCATCCATCTCTGCTGGTGACCCCGAGATCGGCGCACTCATTGCCGAGGCAATCGACAAGGTCGGCAAGGAAGGTGTTGTCACCGTCGAGGAGTCGAACACGTTCGGCACCGAGCTCGAGCTGACCGAGGGCATGCGCTTCGACAAGGGTTACCTGTCGGCATACTTCGTCACCGACCCCGAGCGCCAGGAAGCGGTCTTCGAAGACCCCTACATCCTCATCGTCAACGGCAAGATCTCGAACATCAAGGACCTCCTGCCGATCGTCGACAAGGTCATCCAGTCGGGCAAGCAGCTGCTCATCATCGCCGAGGACGTCGACGGCGAGGCTCTCGCGACTCTCGTAGTCAACAAGATCCGCGGCATCTTCAAGTCGGTCGCCGTCAAGGCTCCCGGCTTCGGAGACCGTCGCAAGGCCCAGCTGCAGGACATCGCCATCCTCACCGGTGGACAGGTCATCAGCGAAGAGGTCGGCCTCAAGCTCGAGAACGCAACCCTCGACCTCCTCGGTCGCGCCCGCAAGGTCGTCATCACCAAGGACGAGACCACGATCATCGAGGGCACCGGCGACGCCGACGCCATCGCCGGTCGCGTCAAGCAGATCCGTGCCGAGATCGAGAACACCGATTCCGACTACG
>Ga0247729_10000832_pt1 | contig 11928 bp, 13 predicted proteins | sample UWRJL133311R2_FD_180958 | JGI IMG/M metagenome (GOLD analysis project Ga0247729, IMG submission 180958) | Plant litter microbial communities from Arlington Agricultural Research Station in Wisconsin, United States - UWRJ-L133-311R-2 | ecosystem: Environmental > Terrestrial > Plant litter >... | reverse complement strand
TGCGTTGAGCAATTAACGCATTGGTATTGGCTGGGTTACCGACAACCAATACTTTAATGTTACGTGATGCATGGTCGTTAATTGCCTTACCTTGCACAGAGAAGATTGCCGCATTTGCAGCAAGCAGATCCTTACGCTCCATACCTGGGCCACGTGGGCGAGCGCCTACAAGCAATGCATAATCAGAATCTTTAAAAGCAACGTTAGCATCGTCAGTAGTTACTATGCCGGCAAGCAATGGAAATGCACAATCATCCAATTCCATAGCCACGCCTTGCAAGGCTTTAAGCGCTGGAGTGATTTCCAGCAATTGCAGAATCACTGGTTGATCCTTTCCTAACATGTCGCCAGCAGCGATGCGAAACAATAAAGAATAGCTAATTTGGCCAGCGGCGCCGGTGACGGTAACTCTTACGGGTGCTTTCACGATGAAACTCCAACTTGTTAAGAAAAGAGATATAGATACTAGGGGATGGCATTTTGTGCCTGATTTATTACTTTTACGGGCGAGCATTATAGGCATTTGGCAGGAAATTTCACCCTGTTTAACTGCAAACTCGATATCAAATGTCAGGCATTGCCTCGCAGAGCAAAGATCGCTCCGTCACCTGGATATTCAAAAGAACTTACTAGTAAATTATTACAGTGTGTGACCAAGCTCAAAAAATTGCTCAAGATGTAATGAACCCTCGCTTCCCCAAGTAATGCTATAAATTATTATTTCAAAATTCATAAATAAAAAAGGTTTACCTTTTCAAAGATAAACCTTTTTCAATTTTATTGATTTTTAAATTATGCGAGATAACGTTTTTTTAGCTCTGCATATAACTCATCTTTAAATTCTGCCTTAGTTGCATCCAAACTTTGTACCGCTTCAACTAGATGTTCGTTATCTTCACGACCATCATGCCAGTGTTTGCGATAACTGCCATCTTTATAACCATTATCCTGTCGGAAAAAATTTAATACGTTTTTTCCAACATATCCGCAATAAAGTTGATCGAAGCTCATGTTAATACCGGCCATTAAGCGACCAAATAGTGCGATGTGAAATTGGCGGTCAGACAAAATTGCCGCAACGAATTTTTCCAAATCCAAACGGAAATCTTTTTCATCAGTTTCAATACGCAATTCATGCTGAATTTGAGCAACAATAAGCTCAGGCTTTGTTCCGCTTTGCAATAAAATACTCAAACCAAAATGCCAGATATCAATTAACTCCAAGGCAACCTGTTCAGTATCAGGCGATTGCTTTTTCCACCACTTCCAACCGTAATGATCCAAAAGCTCCGCGCACTCAACCCAAATAGCGCGATAAAATTCGAATCCCTGCTGCTGCCAGCTAGCATTTACTTTGGTATTCATAGCGTCTTGTAAATCGAGCATGGTTTTTATTTGTTGCGAATTCATATTTAATCTCTTGAAAACGGGATTCTCGCTAGCTCAAGTGCATAGCTAGGTGATTAGAAAAATTTAAGCAGGTAGATATTGTTTTGCTTTACTAAATAAACGATAAAAGTTTTCGCAAGTATGTTCACCAAGTTTTTCAATACTCATGCCTTTTAAATCTGCAACAAACTGAGCAACTTCACGCACATATTTAGGCTCATTAGGTTTTCCGCGATAAGGAATAGGAGCGAGATATGGGGAATCAGTTTCAATCAGTAAACGATCAATTGGCATGTTACGCACAACATCGCGAATTTGATCTGCATTTTTAAAAGTTACAATTCCGGAAATCGAAATATAGTAATTTAAATCAAGCGCAGCCTTCGCCATTTCCCAATCTTCCGTAAAGCAATGCAGCACCCCGCTATGCTCTAAGCTACCGTGCTCTCTAATTAAGGTAAGAGTGTCAGCTTTCGCTTCGCGTGTATGAACAACTACTGGCAGGCCAATTTTTTTTCCGACATTTAAATGCAACGCGAAGCTTTCGTGTTGCAACTCTTTACTTTCCGTTTCGTAGTGATAATCCAGCCCGGTTTCACCAAGCGCAACTACTTTGTCTTGTGACGCCCACTGAATCAGTTGCTCAGCAGTTGCAATCCCCTCCTTTACATCACAAGGATGAACGCCCGCAGACGCCACAACACATGGGTTAGCTTGAGCAATATCAATCACCGTTTGAATGTTATCCAAAGTGACACTAATACAAAGCATCTGTTGAATGCCACGTTCATTGGCAGCGGCAATAGCATTAGCAAGACTACCGTCATAACGGTCAAGATTTATACGGTCTAAGTGGCAGTGGGAGTCGATTAGCATTTGATTACGTCTATAAAAAATTGCAGGGATTATACATGATGAATAGCCAAACTCTCTGGAACTTAAGGACACTCGAAAAAGTTACCGGATAAGTTGATGTAATAAAAAAGCCAGCACAAAGCTGGCCTTTTTATTATTGAATCTATTTATCACATTGTATGAGTCGGCTTATCCGAATCTATCGAGCCTGCAAGATAGGTTTCAATTTTGGTGACTGCTGTATTGTCTTGGTCGGTGAATTGTACGCCTATGCCTGCGGCGCGATTTCCCTGGGCGCCTCTGGGGGTTATCCAGATTACTTTTCCGGCTACGGGGATTTTTTCGGCTTCGTCCATCAAGCTAAGTAACATAAAAACTTCGTCGCCCAATTTGTAACTTTTACCAGTAGGTATAAACATGCCGCCGTTTTTTACGAAAGGCATGTAGGCGGCGTAGAGCACCGCTTTGTCTTTAATAGTGAGAGAGAGTATGCCGTTTCGGGCACCGCCACCTATCGCTTGCATAAGGTAATCCGTCTGAATTTGATGGACTGAAACATAATGTATTAGTCTAGACGTGTCTAGCGCGACCTGCCGACTATTTGGCACATCATATATTTTAAAAATGGCTAAACGCGTTGAGCTTTTACTTGGCACTGCGTAAAAGTGCGCCCCAATCCAACAATATCTCCTCCAATAAAAGCTGTTTATTGGGATTGGAGTTACCTAGTAGCTGGCGTTTGGAAATTAGTATTTTTTCAAGATAACGATGCAAAAGTGCAGCCGATACTTTAGCGAGACGATCACGAAGATCTTGTGGAAGTTGATTGATAAGAACCTGCTCTACTCCAACCTGCCAACGCATTAGGGAATGCAGCCATACTAGAAACCATTCGACCAAGGCAATAACATCATCTTTTTGCCACTGCGCCGCAACTTCAATGGCTGACACTTGGCCAGTACTCAGACGAATCAAATTAAGTAGCCAAGCATCGCGGCGCTCCAAGGCATCGCCTTCTAAATAGGCCAAAGCCGTTAAAGGGGCGCCGCCGGCCGCTTCTATTAATTTTTCAACCGGAATATTGCTACCAGCCATCAAAGGTTTAAGCCAATGAATAACCTGCTCGGAATTTGGAGTAGGAAGCAGGCGCATTTGGCAGCGGCTGCGAATAGTTGGCAACACTGCGCTGGGCGTATGGCAGACCAGGATTAACAAGGTATTTGCTGCTGGTTCCTCCAACGATTTAAGCAAGGCATTTGCGGCGTTGGCATTCATAGCTTCGGCAGGCTCAAGCAGTACCACTTTATAGCCTCCCTGCTGCGCGGTTTTGCCCAAATCGTCGATTAGCGCACGCACTTGATCAACTTTGATACCTTTGGCACCTTCTTCTGGCGAGATGATAATTAGATCTGGATGGTTTCGTACTCTGTTGAGCATACAACCGCGACATTTGCCGCAAGGAGTTCCTTCAATCGGCGATAAACACAAGAGCAGTTGAGCCAGGGATTCCGCCAAATGACGTTTTCCTATTCCTTTTGCGCCAGCGAACATCAAGGCGTGAGGAAGCTTTTTCGCGCTTATCTGTTGGCTCAACTTCTGCCATTCTTGTAACTGCCAGGGATAGGGATGAGAAGGGAAATCAGACATAAAAACGCTCAACAAATCGGATCCGGCCAGCTTACCAACCGCAGGCGCTTCTTAGCAAACAGAACGCTTTAGCAATTTATCAGGGGATTTGCGATAATCGCCGCCCTCTCTTCTTCAGCAGTTCAGCGAATGACCAACTTGGCCGTAAACGATATTAATCTCGATATTTTGCATCTCGATGATGATCTGATGATCTGCAACAAACCCGCTGGCCTGCTTACAGTTCCCGGTAAAGGTCCTGAAAAACAGGATTGCCTGATTAATCGAGCTCTTAAATTTAACCCGAACGCGCGGGTTGTACACAGGTTGGATCAGGGAACATCCGGCATTGTTATGTTTCCGCTTAATTATATGAGCCTTAAAATTCTCACCAAACAATTTGAGGCACGCGGTATTCATAAACGCTATGTGGCCGTAGTTTCGGGTTTGGTTGAAGCGGACGAAGGTGAAGTAAAACTCCCGCTCATTTGCGATTGGCCGAATCGTCCATTACAAAAAGTATGTTTTGAAAGTGGTAAGCCTGCACATACGAGATATCAAGTACTCCAACGCGATGAGCAACGAAACTGCACACGGGTTTTACTAGAACCGGTAAGTGGAAGAACTCATCAATTGCGAGTGCATATGTTAAGCCTTGGTCACCCAATGCTGGGTGATCAGTTGTATTCACCGCCTGACATTCAAGCGCAATCGCCACGTTTGCTTCTGCATGCTCAACATATACAGCTGACGCATCCTATATTGCGTCATAACATTGAGGTGGAATGTTTAGCAGAGTTTTAACAGGCAGATAAATTAAATCTGCCTTGGTTATGAGGTTTAGGAAATTAACAGCCAGTTGTGACGGTGGCAACAACAGGCGGCAATATGGCAGACGGAGCTTCGGTGTAGGTTGCAGTGCAATTTGGAGCTACCGTAACAGTTGCAACAGTTGCAGACGATGTGAGTGTGTAATCAGCTGCAATCAAGCCAGCAACGGCGGCTATAGATTCAGCGTCAGGGTAGCCATTCACAAAAGTAACTGTTACACCTTCAAATACTTGTGGTGTCACAGGGTTCACCAGAAATTTACCGTGTGTCATGGCAGCAGCAGATTTTAATGCGCCTGCTGCCGCATTTACTTTGGCGACACGAGCATCCGTTGTTAAATCCACGAATTTAGGAAGTGCAGTTGCGGCCAGAATTCCCAAAATAACGATTACAGAAATAAGTTCGATTAGTGTAAAGCCTGATTGTCTCGTATTCATTTGCATCACCCATCCAGTTAAGTTTTTTAAAAAGTATTTCTAATAACGCGATAGAAATAACAACTTAATTAAACTGTAGCTCAGATCAAAAGATACGCAAATGAAAGGGTTTTATGCGCCAGCGTATAACGTGGCAAGCGTTGCATCTAAATCTTTTTGAACCGCTGGTAAATCCTGCCCGGCATTAATCACTGCGTAACGTGATGGCGATAAATTCGCTCGCTTAAGATATGCGTTGCGTACACGCTCAAAAAAGCTGATGGCCTCACTTTCAAACCGATCCAATTCGCCGCGTTGACGCGCACGATTCAATCCTAGCTCTACATCAATATCCAAAATCAAGGTTAAATCCGGGCGCAGTTCACGTTGCACCAGCAATTCCAGCTGCGAAATAGTCTCTGTACTTAAACCGCGACCACCGCCTTGGTAGGCGTAAGTAGCGTCCGTAAAACGATCACTCAACACCCAGGCACCGCGCTCAAGCGCAGGTTTAATCACTTGGGTAATGTGTTGCGCGCGCGCAGCAAAAACCAATAAAAGCTCTGCTGTTTCATCCACCTTTTCATCGCGTTTTGCTAATAATAGCGTGCGGATTTCTTCTGCAAATGGAGTTCCTCCCGGTTCGCGAGTGACTACCACTTCAATACCTTTAGCTTGCAGCCAATCACGTACAAACACCAAATTGGTGCTTTTTCCAACACCTTCTGTACCCTCTATGGATAGAAATTTACCGCGCAACATGAAAGCTTCTCACTTTTTAGGTTTTAATCGATTTGAATCAGCTTTTTAAGCTTTGAAAGTTTCCTTCACCTTCATTGAACGCGTATCATACCTGCTTTTAGGTTACCGATCTTTTTACCATTTTGTTACCGACATTATTAGTCCTCAATGCTTTAGGAGTTTCCCAATGATTACCCTGCACACCAACTACGGCGACATAGTCATAGAATTGGATTTTGAGAATGCGCCTAACACGGCGGCCAATTTTAAAAAATACGCTGAAGAAGGTTTTTATAACGGCACAATTTTTCACCGTGTGATTGACGGTTTTATGGTTCAAGGCGGTGGAATGACTGAAGACTTGAGCGAGAAAAAAGAAAAATATGCGCCCATTCAAAACGAAGCTGATAACGGTTTGAAAAATGTGGTTGGCAGTTTGGCAATGGCACGCACTAGCGACCCACACAGTGCAACTGCTCAATTTTTTATCAATGTAAAAGATAACAGTTTTTTAAATCATTCTGGCAAAAACAACCAAGGCTGGGGTTATGCGGTATTTGGTAAAGTTACTGACGGAATGGATGTAGTTAATAAAATTAAAGGCGTAAAAACAGGCAGCAAAGGCCATCATCAAGACGTTCCACTGGAAGCGGTTATTATTCAAAATGTAACCATTGACGACGCCGCCGAATAAATATGCGTACGCTGTTTATTTCAGATTTGCATCTTCATGAATCACGCCCGCAGCTTACGCGGGCGTTTTTTTATTTTTTGCATACACAGGCGAAAGATGCTGACAAACTTTTTATTCTTGGTGATTTTTTTGATGCCTGGATTGGCGACGATGACGACAGTCCGCTTAATACACAAGTAGCTGAAGAATTAAAAAAATTAAGTGATGCTGGCACACAGATTTTTTTAATGCATGGCAATCGCGATTTTTTATTGGGTAAAAAATTCGCGGCGCAAGCCGGTGCAAGTTTGATCGCAGAAGGGACAGTTATCGATTTATATAATTGCCCTACTTTACTACTGCACGGCGACCAATTGTGTACCGGCGATACGGACTATATTGCATTTCGAAAACAAGTTCGCTCATCACTTTGGCAACAACAAATTCTTTCACAACCACTGGCTGCACGCCGAGCCTTAGCTGCACAATTGCGCGAAAAGAGTCAGGCGATGAATAGCTTGAAAGCTGAAGATATTATGGACGTAACGCCAAACGAAGTTGTTAAAGTTATGCAAGAAGCTGGTGTAAAACGTTTGATCCACGGCCACACTCACCGCCCTGCACGTCATTCACTAGAAATTAACGGTGAAGTCGCTGAGCGAATTGTTTTAGGTGACTGGCACCACAAAGCCTGGGCAATTGTTGCAGATGAAAAATCCCTCGAATTAATAAGTTGGGATATTTAAACATAAAAAATGGCCAGCAATTGTTTGGCCATTTTTTATGTTATCGGAAATGTAAATTCACTGATTCAACTCACTATCTTTCCAAAATTTTGTTCCTTTAAGCGTCGCTTGTAATGCCAAGCCGCTTTCGGTGATCTGGTAAATAATTACACCGTTTAACATCGCCTCTCCTCCTATAGCTCGACCCTTATCGCCCGCTTTAGCGGCAGCATCTACATGACCACCAAATTCCCATCCGTTATCGATAAATGCTTCCAGTGATTCCTGAGTTTTAAAAATAAAGACTGCACGAAAATCTTTAACACCCAAGCCCAAACCTATGCCCGCTTCGCCCATTTTCATATAGAAAGTTTTCTTGAGGCGTTTATTTTCTACCACGCCGTAACCGCCACCGAAGCTGGCGAATAATAAACTCACATTGGCATTACTAAATACCGCGTAACCTGGCGATGCTGCTACTTGTGCACGTGCATCAGGGTTTAGTTTATAAAGATCTGTCAGCACTTGAGCGCGCATATCTAACGCCGCCTGACGTTTTTCCTGGGGAGATACTCCCTTGGTCGTGGTACAGCCTGACATGAGCCAAACAACTGCAAGACTTAAAACAACATGGATTATTTTTCGCATCGTTTATCTCCGATCATCATCAGGCAAAAATCGACTCCGCGTATACGCAGATTCATGAGTATAGGGGCAGTGGCAACTTACACCAATAGCGCCCAGTGTGAAATCGCCTGAGTTGTGATTGAGCAATTTACAGCTTTGCTATTTTTATCATGATAATACGCACTGTATCGCGCAGGTTTGGTTAGGTCGCATACATGGTTTCACGTTTACTAAATGACCGAAAACTCTCAACAGATTCGAAGCCATAAAATCTGCCGAAATTGAAAGCTTGGCTATACTCAAAGCAACCATAATTCGGCTTTCATACCTACTGACTATCACGCTTGCTTAAACCTTACCCAATCCAACTCAGGTTCACCTGGCTCCTCTGGAAACGCCATTTGCGCGGGGCTTTGTTCATCTGCTTTTTTATGTGCGGCCTGCTGTGCTTTGCTGAGATAACGGTTAATAAACTCGAAGCCACTATTCAAAAGCGCTTCGGTGCGGTGGGACTAAAAAAATTACAGGCGTGGGAAACTTTACTGGAAAATAATAAAACCAAAACGACAGCAGAAAAAAATAAAGCCGTTAATGATTTTTTTAATAAAAACACTCGTTTTGAAGATGATATAAATCACTGGAAAACAAGCGACTATTGGGCGACGCCACTTGAAACATTGGGCAGTGAAGCAGGTGATTGTGAGGACTACACAATTGCGAAATACTTTTCATTGATACGGCTGGGAGTTTCTGTTGAGCATTTACGCCTGATTTATGTAAAAGCACAAATTGGCGGGTCATCCAGCAAAGTATTCCAGGCGCATATGGTGCTTGGGTATTATGAACAACCAACTTCTATTCCGCTTATTTTAGATAGCCTGATTTCCGATATTCAAACTGCCGATAAACGCACCGATTTACACCCTGTATTTAGTTTTAACAGCGATGGTTTGTGGGTTGGCAATCAAGCACAACCGCAAATTGATCCCACTGCACGTCTTTCGCGTTGGCGCGATGTGCTCGAACGAATGAAGCAAGAAGGTTTTTAAACCTGGAGCCACTATGTCACTCATTAAACAATTATGGATTGGAATTATTGTTATGTTGCTGCTCGCGATGGGGGGCAGTTTTGCGATAAGCATTATTTCTGCCAAGAGTTATCTCGAAGAGCAGCTGCGCGTGAAAAATATAGATAACGCAACAACATTGGCGCTCTCCATGTCGCAAATGGAAAAGGACCCGACGACGTTTGAATTACTCATCAGTGCACAATTTGATACTGGCCACTACGAAGTTATTTCTCTGATTGATCCTGACAAAAACATTATTGTCTCACGTCGTTACGAAGAAAATAAAAATGATGACCAACTCACGCGAGTGCCGGAGTGGTTTATCAATTTGGTTAATTTTGATGCAGCACCTGGTATAGCTCAGGTACAAGATGGCTGGAAACAGTACGGCATCCTGCTTGTAAAAAGTCATTCACGTTACGCATGGCAAGCACTTTGGAAAAGCACATCGCAATTGATCAACTGGTTTATTGTTGCGGCTTTTATTAGCGGATTGGTCGGCACCATCATTTTGAAATTTATTTCGAGCCCGTTAAATACCGTTATCAAACAGGCTGAAGCTATTGGAGAACGGCGTTTTGTTACATCGGATGAACCTAAAACCACGGAATTCCAGCGTTTAGTGCGAGCCATGAATGCGCTTTCGCAAAGTGTAAAAACCATGCTGGAAAAAGAAACATTGCAACTGGAAAAATTACGTCGCGAATCACAACTGGATTCACTCACCGACCTACCCAATAGAAATCATTTCCTGAATTTACTGGAAAGTAAATTAAATCGCGATGACAGTGATAGTTCCGGTGTTATTGCTATTATTCGCTTTTTAAATCTTACCGAATTAAATAATCGCCTCGGACGCGCATCGGTGGATCTCGCCTTGATGCAAATTGCGGGAGTATTGCATCAATTTGTTGGCCATTACCCTGGCAGTTTTGCAGGGCGTTTGAACGGTAGCGATTTCATGTTGGTTATTGTGAACAATCCGTCTGCGGAATCTATTGGTGCAGAGCTCTCCGAACAAATAAATTCGCAATTAAGTGAGGAAAATATCACTACCATTCAATTGCCCATTGCTGTGTGCACGTATAACAGCGGCGAAAAACGTAATGAACTTTTACATAAACTAGATGGTGCATTGGCACAAGCAGAACTAAAAGGTAATCGTGCCGTTGTAATTGTTAACACTAACCAGCAACTTGCACATCGTAATCTGGCGGATTGGCGTGATGCTATCAATCATGCTTTGCAGGTGAAAAAAATTCAACTTGCCCATTTCCCCGTATGCAATTCATCAGGTGTAGTTTTACATTACGAAGCACCTGTGCGTTTATTATTAGATGATGACTGGCAACCGGCTGGTTATTTTATGCCGTGGGCGGCTCGGCTTGGGATCATGCCGACGATAGATTTGGAAGTCATCAGAACAGCATTGATATCCATTGAAAAGGGTAATGCAATTGCGGTGAATATTTCTGCAGACGCTTTATGCAATGCGCTGTTCCGTGAGGAAGCACTTGCGTTGCTCAATCAGTCTTTAACACAAGCGAAAGGTTTATGGCTGGAATTTCCAGAGTCCTGCGCCCTGCGACATATGGCGGAGCTACGGAGCTTTACGAATGCACTACGTGCAATCGGATGTCACGTAGGCCTTGAACATGTCGGTTTGGAATTTACAAAAATTCGTGAACTGCAAGATATAGGTTTGCATTATTTAAAAATAGATGGGGCCATTGTTCGCGATATTCACCACAATATTGGCAATCAAAATTTCTTATCCGGGCTGTGCAAAATTGGACATTCGCTAGGAATGTTAATGATTGCTGAAGGTGTGAATTCAATTGCAGAGAAAGAAAAATTATTGCAGCTGGATGTCGACGGTTTAACCGGACCTGCAATTTAATATAAAAAAATAAGGCGTTCAACATTGTTGGACGCCTTACTAGCTTGCTTTTAATTTTCTTCACATTCTTTTACAGAATTTATATTTTTAAATCATCCCCGTCATCTAACAAATCCATTCCCAGTCGTTGACCGCGCAATTCACGTCGCGATAATAATTTTGCTTGTGCTGCTTGCGGCAAATCAGTGAAGCGAATTGTGCCTTGATCCACCAATAAATTAATTACGTCCTCAAGTACCCTAGCCATCGCTTGGTCAGACTGCTCAAGTGATGTTACTTGTGCGGGTTTTAATGCGTGAAAAAATGCGTGCAATTCACTCGACTCATCCGAAATAAATTCATGAAAGTCTTGCGTAGCATTTTGACTTACTGCACTTATGGCACCATCTGCACTACGCTTGATATACATAAAAACACCTGCCTGTATTGTAACGGGTCACTCGTCCCTGAGTCATAACCGCGGGATTAATCAGTAATTAAATTGTTGTTGGTTTTTAACAAATTAATGATGGCAGCATCACCGCCGGTTAAATTAACGTTATTGAGCACGATGGTTTGATCAGTTGCGCTGCCATAGTTAGAGCCATTGAAAGTGCCTGCTGAACTAATGGAAACGGTTGTGGTGGTGCCATCGCTTGTGAAGTGCAAATAGTTGGTGAGATTAGCGCTATTTTCACTTTGTAATAAATCGCGCAAATCTAACTGATCGCCACCAGCGCCGCTGGTGAAATCAGTCACCGTATCACCGGCAGGTGCAGCGGTTGTTCCGTTATCGGCTAACTTCCATGCAAAGGTGTCAGCTCCTGTTCCGCCCGTTAAGGTGTCATTACCCCTACCACCCATTAACCAATCCGAACCCGTACCGCCAGTTATATTGTCATCGCCTGTTCCACCAATGAGTAAGTGATTACCACTACCGGTTGCGGTAATAGTGTCGTTGCCTGCACCACCAAATATGATGTCTTGCCCTACCCCGCCGCCGCCTGTGAGTGTGTCATTCGCGCTAGTACCCACAATAATGTCGGAACCTGTGCCGCCTGTTCCAGAAGTGTTGAGATTGTACAAGCTTGCTCCC
>Ga0247729_10000831_pt1 | contig 11931 bp, 11 predicted proteins | sample UWRJL133311R2_FD_180958 | JGI IMG/M metagenome (GOLD analysis project Ga0247729, IMG submission 180958) | Plant litter microbial communities from Arlington Agricultural Research Station in Wisconsin, United States - UWRJ-L133-311R-2 | ecosystem: Environmental > Terrestrial > Plant litter >... | reverse complement strand
TGTCGCCGCGGCGAGGAAGTCGCGCGGCTCCTTCTCGAAGTAGGTGTCGAGGGCCTCGGCCTGCCAGGCTCGCAGCTTGCCGGCGGTTCCACGCGCGGCGCGCTCCGGGTAGGAGGGCGAGAGGTGCTCGGCCGCGAAGGTTCCGACGGTGGGGTGAAAGCCGGTTCCGGGGAGTGCGGCGGGCTGTGCGCCCTGCTCGGACGGGTACGGAGTATTCACTTGATGAAACTGTACCCCTCGAAATCGTGTCTGCCGGGCGTGTCCGATCGGGCCGGTGGCAACTCGCTCAGCCGTCCCGCGCGAATCCGCGGGCCTCGCTCTCGCGACCCCGGTTGTTGCCCAGCAGGGACGCCTGGGTCACGCTCCCGCGGCCGAATCGAGCGCTCACGGCGTCCATCACGTCTTCGGCCTCGCGCCAGCCGTCGTCGTCGTCCCACAGGCTCATCTGGCCGCCGCCGGACTCCGCGAGCTGCTCGACGCGCACGCCGACCAGGCGGATGCGGGCGTAGTCCTTGCCGATCCCCTTGTACACCTCGACGAGCTCGTCGTAGATGCGGCGCCCGAGGTCGGTCGGCTCGCTCAGGGTGCGCGAGCGGGTGATGGTGGTGAAGTCGCCGAAGCGCAGCTTGAGCACCACGGTGCGGCCGACGGCCCCCGCGGCGCGCAGGCGCACGGCGACCATGCCCGACAATCTCAGGAGCTCACGCCGCACGATCGCCGGATCCGTGACATCCGTCTCGAAGGTCACCTCGTGGCCGATGCTCTTCTCCACGGCGCGCGGCTGAACCGTGCGCGGGTCGATGCCCCACGACAGGTCGTGCAGCTTGCTGCCCGCCGCCTCGCCCACCATGCGCTTGAGCACATCGACCGGGGTGTGGGCGAGGTCGCCGATGGTGCGCAGGCCGTGCTTGCCGAGCACCTCCTCGGTCTTGCCGCCCACTCCCCACAGGCCGGTGATGGCGAGCGGATGGAGGAAGTCGAGCGTGGACTCCTTGGGGATAACCAGGAGCCCGTCGGGCTTGGCCTTGCTCGAGGCGAGCTTGGCGACGAACTTGGTGGCGGCCGCCCCGACGCTGCAGATCAGCCCCGTCTCGGCGAGCACCCGCTCGCGCAGGATCGTGGCGACGGCGATCGGCCCGCCGATGGCGCGGCGGGAGCCGGCGACGTCGAGGAAGGCCTCGTCGATTCCGAGGCGCTCCACCGAGGGCGTGAGCTGGTCGCAGATGGCCATGACCATGCCCGAATAGTGCGAGTAGCGGTCGAAGTGCGGCTCGAGCACGATGGCCTGCGGGCAGCGGCGCTTCGCGATCGCGAGCGGCATGGCCGAGTTGACACCGAACTTGCGGGCCTCGTAGGTGGCGGCGGTGACCACGGAGCGTGGGCCGTCGTGGGCGACGATCACCGGCCTGCCGCGCAGCTCCGGGCGGTCGAGCAGCTCGACGGAGGCGAAGAAGGCGTCCATGTCGACGTGCAGCACGGTGGCGGAGCTGTCGTCGGCCCCAGGCGCGGTGGTCTGGCGACCGCTGCCGTCCTGTTTGCTCATGACCCCATCATCTCAGCCGCCGCCGACACGCGCCGGGGGATACGAAAAAACGCCCCGCCATCCGAGGATGGCGGGGCGTTCTACGTCTGTGTTAGATCAGCGACGGCTGCCACGCGTGACGAGGCCGTAGATCAGCAGCACGATGATCGCGCCACCGATGGCGAGGAGCCAGGTGCGGATCTCGAAGAAGCCGCCGAGCTCGACGCCGAAGACGGCGCTGCCGATGAAGCCTCCGAGGAGTGCTCCGACTACGCCGAGGATCAGCGTGATGATCCATCCGCCGCCCTGCTTGCCCGGAAGAATTGCCTTCGCAATAGCTCCGGCGAGTAGGCCCAATACAATCCAGCCGATGATTCCCATAACTTGTCCTCCCAGTGGTCAAGCACTTTGGCTCCGGGTCTCGGAGCCAGCCCATAGCTTCGCAGTTACCCAGAATGAGGGTCAAACCCAGGGAGAGCATTGATTCGGTTTCACCAATATGGTAGGCAACTGGCGAATCCGGCGAAACTGATGCAGAGTTAAGTAATGACTGAGCAGCATCCGTGGACCAGGTACGTAGCCATCGGCGATTCCTTCACGGAGGGCATCGGCGATCCTGAGCCGGAGAGCCCCGGTGGATTCCGCGGCTGGGCCGACCGCGTCGCCGAGGTGCTCGCCCAGCAGACCGAGGACTTCGCCTACGCGAACCTCGCCATCCGCGGCCGGCTGCTGCAGCAGATCATCGACGAGCAGATCGAGCCCGCGCTCGCCCTGCACCCCGACCTCATCACCATCTCGGCGGGCGGCAACGACATCATCCGCCCCGGCACCGATCCCGACGAGATCGCCAACCGGCTCGAGGGCGCCGTCGAGCGCCTGCGCTCCGACGGCGCCACCGTGGTGCTGTTCAACGGCCCGGACATCGGCACCACGCCCGTGCTGGGCCGTCACCGCGGCAAGGTCGCCATCTACAACGAGAACGTGCGCGGCATCGCCGCCCGTCACGGCGCCGTCGTCGCCGACATGTGGCCGATGCGCGAGTTGCGCGACCCGCGCATGTGGGCGCCCGACAGGCTGCACTTCTCGGCGATCGGGCACCACACCATCGCGCGCATGGTGCTCGCCGCCCTCACGGTGGAGAACGACCTGGAGCCCTACGCGCCGGAGCCCCTCCCCTCGTCCACGTGGCGGCACGCCCGGGTCGAGGACCTCAGCTGGGCGCGCGAGCACCTCGTGCCGTGGGTGATGAGGCGCATCCGCCACCAGTCGTCTGGCGACTTCATCACCGCGAAGCGCCCCGCCTGGCCCGAGCGCGAGCGCGAGTCCGAGTAGTCCCGGCACCGCAGACGACGAAGCGGGCCGGCCCCCGAGGGGACCGGCCCGCTGTCGCGAGCGAGGTGTCTGCTACCTGCCGTACCGCATGGCGGAGGGGCAGTCGAAGGGGTCGCCGCCCGCCGCGAGTCCGACGCGGTTGAGGTACGCGATCACGATGGCGTACGACTCGAAGACGTTCGCCTCCGTGTAGAGGATGTTCTTGCTCTCGCAGTACTCCTTGGTGATCTCGCGGGCGCGTTTCAGGTGCGGGCGCGGCATGCTCGGGAAGAGGTGGTGCTCGATCTGGTAGTTGAGCCCGCCCATGAAGATGTTCATGTACCAGCCGCCGCGGATGTTGCGTCCGGTGAGCACCTGGCGGCGCAGGAAGTCGACCTTGCTGTCCTTGGGCAGAACCGGCATGCCCTTGTGGTTCGGCGCGAAGGACGCGCCCATGTAGAGACCGAAGATCGCGAGCTGCACGCCGAGGAAGGCGAAGCCCATGCCCACCGGCATCACCAGGAAGACGGCGGTGATGAACGCCGCGTGGCGCACGGCCAGCAGCACGATCTCGAGCGAGCGCTTGTCGACCTTCTTGCGCGGCGAGAACACGGTCGCGAAGGCGTGCTGGTGCAGGTTGATGCCTTCGAAGATCAGCACGGGGAAGAAGATCCAGCCCTGGCGGCGGGCCAGCCAGGTGGCGACGGGGCTGGAGACCTTGGCCGCGTGCTCCTTGGTGAAGACGATGAAGTCCGTCTCGATGTCGGGGTCTTTGCCCATGGTGTTGGGGTTCGCGTGGTGGCGCGTGTGCTTGGTCATCCACCACGAGTAGCTGATGCCCACGAAGAGGTCGGCGAGCACACGGCCGGCGAGGTCGTTCGCCTTGCCCGACTCGAACACCTGGCGGTGGCTGGCCTCGTGCGCCATGAAGGCGTACTGCGTGAACAGGATGCCCATGACGGCGGCGAGGATCAGCGTGTACCAGGTACCGCTGAGCATCACGACGCCCACCCACGACGCTCCCATGAGCAGCGTGATGACGGCGAAGTTGAGGATGTAGAAGGTGCGCTTGCGGTGCAGCAGGCCGGCGTCTCGCACGGTGTGCAGCAGGGCGGAGAACTCCGAGATCGGGTTTCCCAGGCCGCGCGGGCCGGTCTTGATGATGCGAGTGGCAGGCTGTGAAGCTGAATTCGTCACTGGACCCCGATTGATATCGACTTCCCAGTCACGATAGTCAGAGCTGAAGCTCTAGCGGATGCCGCCAGTCTAGGTGGCAACGCTGAGAATGCCATGCAAGGTGAAAGACATTTATTCTCGCACAGTCCGTAGCGGCCTAGAACAACGCGCCGGGGTTGGTGAGCCGCCAGAGTGGACCGGGATCGGTGATGCTGGCGCCGAGCTCCAGCGGCACGGTGAAGACCTCGTCCCCCACCGTGTAGGTGGCCATACCCACGTCGTCGCCCTTCGCGCCGAGCCCGACCTCGTCGGCGGTCATGGTGAAGGTCACCGGGGTGTCCGCCCACACCACGACCCGGGCGTCCTCGGCCGCGACGAGCTGCACGGTCTCCCCCCACGCGGTGGTGTACGAGGCGAAGGCCTCTCCGGCGGTGGTGAGGGTCACGTCGTGGAAGCTCTCCTCGACGTCGGCCAGGAGCGTCGTCACCTGCGCGTTGATCGACTTGTGGTCGACCCCGCCGAGCACGGCACCCACGATCGTCACCATCTCGCCGCCCACCGCGTAGTCGGCGGCGAAGAGCAGGCAGGCGCCGGCCTCGTCGAGGGTCCCCGTCTTGATCCCGCGGATTCCGGCCACCCCGAGCAGGTCGTTGCTGTTCGAGATGTCGCCGACCACCGGCACGGTCTCGTCCTTGGTGGCGACGATCGCCGAGACCACGGGGTTGGCGAGGGCGATCTTGCCGAGCGCCACGAGGTCGCTCGCCGTGCTCACGTTCTGCGGCGACATGCCGGTCGGCTCGCTGATGCTCGTCGACGAGAGGTTGTTGCGCGCCAGCCAGTCCTCGGCGGCGGGGAGGAACTCGTCCATCGAGCCGAAGGCCCAGGTCGCGAGCGACTCCGCGTAGTTGTTCGCGGACTCCACCAGCATCACGTCCATCACCTGGCGCTGGCTGAGCGTCATGCCGGCCGAGACCGGCTCGACCTTGCCGTTCATCGCCCGGTACTTCTCCCGGATCGCCACGTCCTTCGCGGTGAAGTCGATGTCCGGGCCGGTGTCGCCGAGCTGCAGCGGCTTCGCGTCGAGCACCACCAGGGCGGTCACGATCTTGGTGATGGATGCGATCGGTGCGGCGGTCTCGACGCCGCCGGTGCCGAGAATGCCCGGGTAGTCGATGGCCCCCACCGCGCTCGCCCCGAGGGCGGGCCACTCGAGTGCCGCCGCGGGCAGCACCTCCAGGGCCGGCGCCGCTTCGACCGCCGCGACGCCGCTGAGCGGCGCGAGCAGCGTCATCGGCAGGTAGAACGCGCCGACCAGCAGCACTCCCGCCGCGGTGAAGACCGTGATTCGCCGACGGAGCAGGACCTGGCGGCGCGTGGGTGACATGCCACAATGCTAGGTCAGGCCACGACCGCTCAGGCGTAGCCGCCGTCCACCGACTTCACCGGCGGGTGCTCGGTCTCCGGCACCAGCACCTCCGTGTCGCGGTTGAGGCTCTCCCCGCGGAAGAACGGCCGGGATCCGGCGAAGAACGACCAGACCACCATCAGCAGCACACCCACGGCGAGCGAGCCGACCCCGACCACGAACACCCCGCCGACGCCGAAGATGACGGTGTACCCGTACTCGGGGTCGAACATGTCGATCGCCGAGAAGACGAACGCGGCGGTGAGCATCAGCGCGCCCAGCAGCGGGCAGACGAGCTTGAACACCACGTTGTGCGCGTTCGCGAAGAGCTCGCGGCGGAAGTACCAGACGCAGGAGAACCCGGTGATGGCGTAGTAGAAGGCGATGGCGAGGCCGAGCGAGAGGATCGTGTCGGAGAGGAAGTCCTCGCTGATGATCGTCATTCCCACGTAGAACGCCGTCGCCACGACGCCCATCACGAAGGTCGAGAATCCGGGGGTCTTGAACCGCGGGTGCACCCGCCCGAACCGCCTCGGGAGCGCCCGGTAGGTGGCCATGGCGAGGGTGCCGCGCGCGGTCGGCAGGATCGTGGTCTGGGTCGAGGAGACGGCCGAGACCATCACCGCGATCACGAGCAGCCAGGCGAAGGGCCCGAAGAGCACGTCCTTCAGCGCGAAGAAGACGTCGTCGGCGTTGTCCTCGTTGCCGAGACCGAGCCCCGCCGACCCGAGCCCGGCGTAGGACATCGCCGCCACGGTGACACCGACGTAGGTGACCAGCAGGATCAGGGTGGTGAGGATCGCCGCCCGCCCGGGGATGCGCGCCGGGTCCTTGGTCTCCTCGTTCAGCGACAGGCAGGTGTCCCAGCCCCAGTAGATGAAGAGCGCGAGCAGGATCGCCTCGGTGAACGCCGACGGCGAGGAGAAGGCGAAGGGGTCGAACCACGACAGCTGGGGCGCCGTCGCCCCCTCCGGCGCACTGCCGGTCGCGACCGCCACCACCGCGGCGATCACGAAGACGAGGAGCGCCAGGTACTGGACCGCCAGCAGCACGTTCTGCAGCTTCTCGCCGATCTCGGTGCCGCGGTAGCTGATCCAGGTCATCAGCGCGATGAACACCACGCCGGTGGCCGTGACGACCACGCCGTTGTCGGCGAGCGGCGGGTTCACCAGCAGCCAGAAGTACTTGCCGCCGATCTGCGCGAGATTGGCGAGCACAACCGTGCCCGCGACGGCCACGCCCCATCCGCCCATCCAGCCGACCCACGGCCCGAAGGCCTTGGTTCCCCAGGTGAAGGTGGTGCCGCAGTCGGGAACCGCCCTGTTCAGCTCGCGGTAGGCGAAGGCCACCAGCAGCATGGGCACGAACGCGAGGATGAAGGCGATGGGCGCCTGCTCCCCCACCACGAGCACAACGAAGCCGAGGGTGGCGGCCAGGGAGTACACCGGCGCGGTGGAGGCGAGACCGATCACCGTGGACCCGAAGAGTCCGAGCGTGCCGGTGGCGAGACCCTTCCCCGCGGGGAGCACGGGCTCCTCGACGCTTCTCGGTACAGACATCGGTGCCCTCCTTGGCGGATACCCCGGAGCCTATTCCATAGGCTGGGAGCATGGAATGGCTACCCTTCGACAGCGCCGGGCCCGAGGGCTACCCCACACGGTCCGCGTGGAACCGCGGCGTCGCGCCGCTGAGCGACGCGATCCTGGCGCGCTGGGAGCTCACCCCCGAGGCCATCGTCTCGGGAGGGTCCGCATCGATCGTGATGCGGGTGAGCCGGTCCGACGGCTCCCCCGCCGTGCTCAAGGTGAGCTACCCGCACGAGGAGGCGCGCTTCGAGGCGGTCGGTCTCGAGGCCTTCGGCGCGGGTCTCGCGTGCCGGGTGCTCGACCAGGACTCCGCGCACTGGGCGCTGCTGCTCGAGGAGCTCGCGCCCGGCGTGTCGCTGGGAGAGAGCGTGCTGCGCGGCGAGCTGTCGATAGCGGATGCCGCGCGCGTCGCCGCGACACTCCGTGCGCGGGTGGGTGCGGAGCCGGTACCGCGTGGAATCCCGTCGCTCGAGGCGCTCACGGCGCGGTACGCGGCGGATGCGGCGGCCTGGTCGCTCGAGCACGCGGACGCCTTCGGGCGGCTGGGGGTCGCGAGGCTGGTCGTCGACTCGGTGCGGCTCCTCGGCGACCTGGCCGTCTCGCATCCGCTCGACCGTGTTCTGCTGCACGGCGACTTCAACCCGTCGAACATCCTCGGCTCGGGGGAAGACTGGCGGCTCATCGACCCGAAGCCCGCCGTCGGCGACCCCGCCTTCGACCTCTGGCAGCTCGTGGCGCAGCTCGGCGACCCGCTCGACGGGCCCGATCCCGAGGACCAGTTCGCCGCGACACTCGCCGCGGTGGCCGACGCCAGCGGTGTCGACGCCGCGCGGATCGCCCGCTGGGGCTTCGCGCGCACCGGCCTCAACGTGGTCTGGGCCGTCGCCGAGGGCGACAGCTGGGAGGCGCCGATCCAGGCGCGCGCGCTGCGGGCCTGGGCGCCGCTGCTCGGGTAGCTGCCTCAGCGCACCCGGAGCGTGTACAGCGCCACGGCGCTCGCCGCGGCCACGTTCAGCGAGTCGACGCCGTGCATCATCGGGATCGTGACGATGGTGTCGGCGTTCTGCATGGCGGCGGGGCTGAGTCCGTCGCCCTCGGCGCCGAGCAGGATGGCGACCTTCTCCGGTGCGTCGGCCGCGAAGTCGTCGAGTTCGACCGCGTCGTCGGAGAGGGCGAGCGCGGCGATGTGGAAGCCGGCCGCGCGCAGCTGCTCGGCGCCCTCCGGCCATTCGGGCAGCCGCGTCCAGGGCACCTGCAGCACCGTGCCCATGCTCACGCGCACCGAGCGGCGGTAGAGCGGGTCGGCGCAGCGCGGGGTGATCAGCACGGCGTCCGCGCCGAGGCCGGCCACCGAGCGGAAGATCGCGCCCACGTTGGTGTGGTCGGCGATGTCCTCGAGCACCACGACGCGCCGGGCGCCGGCGAGCAGCTCCTCCACGGCCATCAGCGGTGGGCGGTGCATCGATGCGAGGGCGCCCCGGTGCATGTCGAATCCGGTGAGCTGCTTGAGCAGCTCGGGCGGCCCGACGAACACGGGCACGTCGGCGTAGAGCTCGGCGAGCCGCTCGTCGCCGGCGAGCAGGCGCTCCACGTCGGGCAGCCACTGCTCGATGAGCAGCAGGGAGCGCGGCCGATGCCCGGCGGCCAGCGCCCGGCCGATGACCTTCGTCGACTCGGCGATGTAGAGCCCGCCGGCCGGTTCGCTCACGCGGCGCAGCGCCACGTCGGTCAGCGACCGGAAGTCCCGAAGTTCCTCGCGCTCGAGATCGGTGATTCGCTCGATGCGCATGCGGTGTATCCAGTTCTGTGAGGTGCCGAGAGCGAACACTGCCAGCAATCGGAAACATATCGGAAAAATGAAGCGTTTACTCTAGTGGGAGCGTCAACGCTAAGGAGATCACGGATGTCGATGCCGCAGGTACAGCCGACGGAGGTCTCCTCCGGTGCACCCGCGGACGTGGAATCCTCCGCCTCGATCGACGAGGCGGTGCGGATCCTGCGGGGGCGCCGCATCTCTATTCTCACCGGTGCCGGGCTCAGCACCGATTCGGGCATCCCCGACTACCGCGGCGAGGGCGCCCCGGTGCGCACGCCGATGACCTTCTCGCAGTTCCTCGGCGACACCGACTACCGCAAGCGCTACTGGGCTGGCAGCCACCTCGGCTGGCGCCGCTTCGCCGCCGCAGCGCCCAACGCCGGCCACCGTGCGATCGCCGACCTCGAGAGCAGCGGGCTGATCAACGGCGTCATCACGCAGAACGTCGACGGCCTGCACCTGCGCGCGGGCTCCCAGCGCGTGGTCGACCTGCACGGGTCGATGGACCGCGTGCGCTGCCTCACCTGCGGCCAGTACTACGCCAGAGGCGACATCGCCGCGCGCCTGTCCGCGGCGAACCCCTGGCTCGACGACACCGAGAACATCCCGCTCAGCCCCGACGGCGACGTGCAGATCGCGTCGGTCGCCGACTTCGTTGTGCCCGAGTGCAGCGTCTGCGGCGGCGTGCTCAAGCCCGACGTCGTCTTCTTCGGGGAGTTCGTGCCGGTGGAGAAGTTCACCGAGGCCTCCGCCCTGGTGCAGAGCGCGGAGGCGCTGATCGTCGCCGGCTCCAGCCTGATGGTCAACTCCGGCATCCGCCTGCTCGACCAGGCTGTGAAGCGCAAGATGCCCGTGATCGTGATCAACCGCGGTGCGACGAAGGGCGACTCGCGCGCTGCCGTTAAGATCGAATCCGGAACCTCGGAGACCCTGGTCTCACTCCTGGCGCGACTCGGTCACTGATCCGGTCACCCCGCCCCACCCGACACGCGGGTTCCGTGCAGAGGACCACGACGATGACCATGATCTACCTGGTGCGCCACGGCGAGACCGACTGGAACCGCGCCCGCCGCATCCAGGGCAGCACCGACATCCCGCTCAACGACACGGGGCGCGCCCAGGCCGCGGCGACCGGCCGGCTGCTCGCACGACGCAGCTGGGACGCCGTCTACGCCAGTCCGCTCACCCGCGCCTACGAGACCGCGTCGATCATCGCCGACGAGATCGGCATGCCAGCACCGATCGCCGTGCCCGAGATCGTGGAGCGCAACTACGGTGCGGCGGAGGGGCTGACCGGCCCGGAGATCGAGCAGCGCTACCCGGGCACCGTGCCGGGACGCGAGAGCAGGGACGACGTCGCCGCGCGCGTGCTCCCGGCGATCCTCGCCCTCGCGGAGGCCCACCCGGGCGAGTCGATCGTCGTGGTGAGTCACGGCGGAGTCATCCGCACCGTTCTGAACACCATCGCCCCGCTCGCTCCCGCCGAGCAGATCCGCAACGGTTCGGTGCACAGCCTGCGGCACAGCGAGGGGACGCTCGACCTGGTGGCGTTCAACGACCCGATCGACCTCGAGTCGCTCGAGCTCGCCGACGCCGACATCGAGGAGCAGAACGCCGTCGAGTCGCGCGACTCGGCCGGCCTGCCCGCCTAGAACCGCCTAGCCGTGGGTCGGCACCGCGTCGGCCAGCCGCACGGTACTCGCGGGGTCCTCCGCGAGGAAGTCGACGATGAAGCCGGCGGCCTCGCGGGACTTCTCGTAGTGGATCAGGTGGCCCACGTCGGGGATGATGTGCAGCGTCGCCTCTGCCAGCTGGTCGCGCAGCTGCTCCATCTGCACGACGGTGGTGATCGCGTCGTGCTCGGCCCCGAGCAGCAGCGTCGGCATGGTGAGCCCCGAGGCGACCGAGGTCACGTCGTTGCTGATCGACGCGTCGAAGCCCTCGACCACCACCCTGCGGTTCGCGAAGCGGCCGAAGTACGTGTGGTGCTGGTCGTGCACGAAGCGGCGCAGCGTGCGGTCCTTGGTCTTCACCAGCGCGAGGCTCATAAAGCGGATCACCAGCCAGTTGTCGAGCAGCCAGTGCCCCGCCCGCTCCGGGAGGGCCATCGCGAGCCTGTAGTAGAGCACGGTGCCCTGCGTGAGAAAACGGCTCGGCCCCTCGAGAGCGGATGCCGCGATCGGGTTCACGAGGATCAGCTTCGGTGTGCGCACCAGACCGCTCGCCACCGCGGTGGAGGTGACCATCGAGCCGAAGGAGTGACCGAGCACGATCGCCGTGCCGTTCAGTCCGAGCGCGTCGAGGAATCCCGCGTACCAGGCCGCGTAGCCGGGGATGTCGTGGCCGACCTCGGTGAGCGGCGTGGACTCGCCGAAGCCGGGCAGGTCGGGACCGATGACGCGCACTCCCCGCAGCTGCGCGATCACCGGCTCGAGGCCGTGGTGCTCGCCGCGGTAGCCGTGCGAGATCACGATCGTGGTGGCCGCGTCGTCGGGGCCGTAGACCCAGTAGGCGGTCTCGCTGCCGAGCACCGACACGACCTCGCGGCGGATGGGGAGTTCGGCGAGCAGGGCGGCAAAGGGCGATACGGCATTCACGCTGTCAGTCTAGGCGCGCGGCTCGGCAGCACCCCGTGGGCCTCGCGCACTTTGCCGGTGGTCGCGTTTAGAGTTACGCCATGAGCAACCAGTGGTTTGACAGACTCGGCGTATTCGACCTCGAGACGACGGGAATCGACGTGGAGACGAGCCGCATCGTCTCCGCCCATGTCGGTGTGATCGATGCGGACGGCGTCGTTGTGGAGCAGCGCGACTGGCTCGCCGACCCGGGCGTCGAGATCCCCGCGCAGGCCAGCGCCGTGCACGGCATCACCACCGAGCGCGCCCGTGCCGAGGGCCGTCCGGCGCCCCAGGTCGTGGCGGAGATCGTCGCGGCCCTGGAGGACCTCGTGGCGCGGGGCATCGCCATCACCATCTACAACGCGCCCTACGACCTCTCGCTGCTGCACCACGAGGCGGTGCGCCACGGCGTCACTCCCCTGCACGAGCCGGTGCCGATCATCGACCCGCTCGTGCTCGACCGCGCCGTCGACAAGTACCGCAAGGGCAAGCGAACG
>Ga0247729_10000829_pt1 | contig 11951 bp, 14 predicted proteins | sample UWRJL133311R2_FD_180958 | JGI IMG/M metagenome (GOLD analysis project Ga0247729, IMG submission 180958) | Plant litter microbial communities from Arlington Agricultural Research Station in Wisconsin, United States - UWRJ-L133-311R-2 | ecosystem: Environmental > Terrestrial > Plant litter >... | reverse complement strand
AATGGTGGGCAAATCGGCCGCGGGCGGCGTTGCAATTGGGCCGCCGGCGGTTATAGTCCGCGCGAATTTACCAAACCGGCCGAACGCCGCTGCGTCGCCGGTTGTTGCCGTTTTCACAAGGAATCTCCGATGTTCATCACCCCCGCTTTTGCCCAGGCAGCTGCTGCCGGCGGCGACACCAATTCGATGCTGATGTCGCTGCTGCCGTTCGCGCTGATCTTCGTGATCATGTATTTCCTGATCCTGCGCCCGCAGCAGAAGAAGGTGAAGGACCACGCCGAGCTGGTGAAGAACATCCGCCGCGGCGATACCATCGTCACCTCAGGCGGCCTGTTCGGCAAGGTCACCAAGGTCGTCGACGACGAGCAGATCGAATTCGAGATCGCCGACGGCATCCGCGTCCGCCAGTTGCGTTCGATGGTCTCCGGCGTGCGCACCAAGGGTGAGCCGGCCAAGGAGAAGATCGACAGCAAGTCCGCCAAGGACGACGCATCCGCGAGCTGACGCGTTCGCGCGTCGCCATTATCTAAGTATCTGACGGGTCAACTCGATGTTGTATTTCACGCGGTGGAAGGCGCTGGCGATCATCCTCACGGCGCTGGTGGTCTGCCTGTGCGCGGTTCCGAATTTCTTCCCCGAAGCCCAGGTCAAGACCTGGCCGAAATGGGCGCAGCGCCATCTGGTGCTGGGGCTCGATCTGCAGGGCGGCTCGCACATCCTGCTCGAGGTCGATTCCAATTCGGTGAAGAAGGACAAACTCGACCAGGTGCGCGACGATGTCCGCCGCACGCTGCGTGATGCCCGTATCGTCTATACCGGTCTCAGCGTCCGCAGCGACAGTGTCGAAGTCCGCATCACCAAGGATACCGACCAGGCCAATGCGCTGACCAAACTGCGCGAGCTGTCGCAGCCGCTCGGTGGATTGCTCGGCTCCAGCGGCCAGCGCAGCCTCGACGTCGCTGACGCCGGCGGCGGGCTGATCCGCATGACCGTGCCGCCGGCAGCGATCACCGAACGCGTCCGCCAGTCGGTGGAGCAGTCGATCCAGATCGTCGAGCGCCGCGTCAACGAGCTCGGCACCGTGGAGCCGCTGATCCAGCGCCAGGGCCTCGACCGCATCCTGGTGCAGGTACCCGGCCTGCAGGATCCGACCCGCCTCAAGGAATTGCTCGGCAAGACCGCGAAGCTCGACTTCCGCATGGTCGATTCGTCGATCCCGGCGGACCAGGCGACCAGGGGTAATGTGCCGCCGGACTCCGAAGTGCTGATGAGCTCGCAGTCGCCGAAGGTGCCCTACGTCGTGAAGAAGGAGGTGCTGGTGTCCGGCGCCGACCTGACCGACGCGCAGCCCGGCTTCGACCAGCGCTCCAACGAGCCGATCGTCTCGTTCCGCTTCAACACCTCGGGCGCCCGCAAGTTCGCGGATGCCACCGTCAAGAACGTCAACCAGCCGTTCGCCATCGTGCTCGACAACGAAGTCGTGTCGGCCCCGGTGATCCGTGAACCGATCACCGGCGGCTCCGGCCAGATCTCCGGCAGCTTCACGGTGCAGGGCGCCAACGACCTGTCGATCCTGCTGCGCGCCGGCGCGCTGCCGGCGCCGCTGACCATCATCGAAGAGCGCACCGTCGGTCCCGGCCTCGGCCAGGACTCCATCGAGAAAGGCGAACTCGCAGCTTACGTCGGTTCGATCCTCGTCATCATCTTCATGCTGCTGACCTACCGGCTGTTCGGCCTGTTCGCCAACATCGCGGTGGCCATCAACGTCGCAATGATCTTTGGTGTGCTGTCGCTGCTCAACGCCACGCTGACGCTGCCGGGCATCGCCGGCATCGTGCTCACCGTCGGCATCGCGGTGGACTCCAACGTGCTGATCTACGAGCGCATCCGCGAGGAATTGCGCGGCGGCCGCACGGCGATCTCGGCGATCGACGCCGGCTTCAAGCGCGCGCTGTCGACCATCCTGGATTCCAACATCACCACCTTCATCGCCGCTGCCGTGCTGTTCTATATCGGGACCGGTCCGGTGCGCGGCTTCGCCGTGACGCTCGGCATCGGCATCGTCACCACGGTCTTCACCGCCTTCACCGTCACCCGCCTGATCGTTGCGGCCTGGGTGCGATGGAAGCGGCCGACCAGCGTGCCGATTTGAGATTGCGGAGCAGGCTGTGACACAAATGGTTCTCTATGGCCTCGCGGCCCTCATCGTGGTGCTGAGCATCGTCAGCGCCATGGGCTGGCTGCCCGCCATCCGTATCGTTCCCGACGATACCAAGTTCGACTTCACCCGGTTTCGCCGTATCAGCTTTCCGATCTCGGCGCTGCTGTCGATCCTGGCGATCGTGCTGTTCTTCACCCACGGCCTGAACTTCGGCATCGACTTCAAGGGCGGCACGCTGCTTGAAGTGCAGGCCAAGTCCGGCGCCGCCGATATTCCGGCGATGCGCACCACGCTCGGCGCGCTCGGTCTCGGTGAAATCCAGATCCAGCAGTTCGGTGGCCCCGCCGACGTGCTGATCCGCGTTGCCGAACAGCCCGGCGGCGATGCCGCCCAGCAGGCGGCGGTGCAGAAACTGCGCGGCGCGTTCGGCGACAGCGTCGAATATCGCCGCGTCGAAGTGGTCGGCCCGCGCGTATCCAGCGAGCTGCTGGCCTACGGCATGCTCGGCCTCATGGTCGCGATCCTCGGCATTCTGGTCTATCTCTGGTTCCGCTTCGAGTGGCAGTTCGCGCTCGGCGCCATGATCGCCAACGTCCACGACATCGTGCTGACCATCGGCTTCATGTCGGTGACCCAGGTCGAGTTCGACCTCACCAGCATCGCGGCGTTGCTAACCATTCTCGGCTATTCGCTGAACGACACCGTCGTGATCTACGACCGTATCCGCGAGATGCTGCGGCGCTACAAGAAGATGCCGATGCCGGATCTCCTCAACGAGTCGATCAATTCGACACTGTCGCGCTCCATCATCACCCACGTCACCGTGACCCTGGCGCTGCTCGCGCTGCTGCTGTTCGGCGGCAATGCGATCCACTCCTTCACGGCGGTGATGATGTTCGGCGTGGTGCTGGTCGGCACCTACACCTCGATCTTCATCGCGGCGCCGATCCTGATCTATCTTGGCGTCGGTGAAAAACGCGACACCGCGCCGGACAATCCGAAGAAGGGTTGAGCATGCCGGTACCTCCCGAGGCACCGCATCTTCCGCGCTCGGCGCATATCGAGGCCTACGGCAACGGCGGCTTCCATTTCGACACCATGTCGCACAAGGGCTCGCTGCTCTGCCTGCCCGATGCCATGTGGGCGTGGCCGGTGACGAAGCCCGGCGACATCGATCGCCATGCGCTGCAGCGCGTGTATGAAAATGCCGCGGGCATCGACACCCTGATCATCGGCACCGGCAATGAAGTCTGGCTGGTGCCGCGGGATTTGCGCGAGGCATTTCGCAACCTTCATGTGGTGATCGACGCGATGCAGACCGGGCCCGCGATCCGCACCTACAATGTGATGATCGGCGAGCGGCGACGCGTCGCGGCCGCCCTGATCGCGGTGCCATGAGCGCCGACACGGCTTCGGCCACGTTCTGCGCCGACCTCGTGCGCAGCCACGATTTCGAGCGCTACGCTTCGACCTTGTTCGTGCCGACCGAGAAGCGAAGGCCGCTGCTGGCGCTTTATGCCTTCAATGCCGAGATCTCGCGGGTGCGCGACCAGGTCAGCCAGCCGCTGCCCGGCGAGATACGCCTGCAATGGTGGACCGATATGCTGGCTGGGCAGGGGCATGGCGACGTCGGTAGCAACCCGGTTGCCGCCGAACTGCTGCTGGCGATCCGTGCCCATGAGCTTCCCGTCGACCGGCTTTCCAAACTGATCGATGCCCATGTGTTCGATCTCTACAACGACCCGATGCCGGATCTCGCAGTACTTGAGAGCCACATCAACGACACCGCGTCGACGCTGCTGGCGCTGGCCGGGAAAATTCTGGGGCACGCGTCGGATGCGGTCGAGCAGGCCGCCGACCATGGCGGCCTGGCACAAGGCGTGGTGCGACTGATCGCGACGCTGCCGTATGACGCCGCGCGCCGGCAGTTGTTCGTGCCGCAGGACATGCTGATCGCAAATGGCGGCAGCGCCGAGGAAGTGTACGCCGGCAAGCTGACGCCGCCGATCCGCGCTACGCTGGATCAGTTGATATCGGGCGCGCGCGAGCAATTGGCGACGGCGATGGCCTTGCTGCCGCCGTTTCCCGTCGAGGCGCGCCGCACGTTTCTGCCGCTGGCTTTGGTAGCGCGCGATCTCGAGCGGATCGGTGCGGCCGGACATGACCCATTCGTGCTGCACGTGCCGTCAAGGCTGCGGACGTTATGGACACTGTGGCGGGCATCGCGGTCGAAGTTGTTTTCGTAGTTCGCGATCGCGGGTCTCGTTCCCTGGATGCTGCGCAGCGCGTCGCCCTTGCGACGTGGTGCGCTGCTGATCCGGGGTCCCGGTTGATTGCACTGACGAAATCGGGATCCCGGATCTGCGCAGCGGCATAAGAATGCGGCAGCGCGTCCGGGAAACGGATCACGCCGTCGGCGTCTCGAAATTAAACCGATCGCGCAGATTCTTTCGCGACTCCAGAATGCCTTTCAGGAACATGCGATCAGCATCACTCGTCATCAGCGGCTCGATCAGATCGAGCTGGTTCATCGCCACGAGCTGCAGGATTTCGGTGCGAATGTTGCCGCGTGCGTCGCGCGGCAGAGCGGACACCACCTGCAGATGCTCCGGCGGCTTCGGACCCTTGGCCGCCACCAGCGCCGCCTGCAACGGCGCTTCCAGCGCGACGTCGTCGGCTTCGACAAAGGCGTAGAGCCCGACGCCGCTGCGGCGGTCGGCGAAGGCGACGATCGACACGTCGCGCACCGCGGAATTGCTGCGGATCAGCTCGGCGAGCGGCGGCGCATCGTTGACCAGACGGCGGCCGCCGCCTTCGCGGTCGGTGAAGTTGAAAATGCCCCGCGTAATGCCGCGATACACCTTCTTGCCGGTCATCAGCCAGATCCGCGCGACGGCGGATTTCTTTGCCAGGATCTTCTTCTCGCTCGGGGTCAGCAGCTCCGGCGCGTAGGAGCGCTTGTGCTTCAGCAGATGGCGCAGGTCTTCATAGGCCGCGATGCGGAACAGCCGGCTGCGCGACTTGAAACACACCGCGAGCTGGAAGTCGGTGACGTAGGCGAGACCATCGGTGCCGCGCAGCCAGTTCTGCTCCTTGGCAAGATCGTTATGACAGACGCCCATGCGATGCAGTTTTCGCAAAGCGAGTTTGGCCGAATGGAAGTAGCGGGCGTCGCCAAAGGGTTTTGCGAGATGCAGCGCCACGCCGTCGATGAAGCCGCGCACCAGTGCTTGATCGCCGGCCCACAGCAATTCCGGCCCGACATGAAGCTCGCGCGCCAGCGTCAGTGCCCGCCTTTCGCGCGTGAACAGATGCTGGGCGACGACGTAGGACCACCACGGCACCTGGTCGAGCCGGCGCAGCACCGCATCGACTTCGCTGCCGCCGGTGCGAAAGCGGCCGCGTTCGACGGTGGAGAACACGTCGCGCTTCAAGAGCACGCCTTCGGTCCAGTTGGCGGACAGCGCAGCGGCGTCCTGTTTCGGCAAACTCATGACTCGGTCCTGAAATTCAAATGCGCTGGTGTCACGCCGCAGCAGCAGCAGCTGCAGCGGGCAGGCTGGCGGCGATCCAGGCGTCCATATCGGCCAGCGCGCGCGCGCTCATGGCCTGCTTCTTGGCGACGGTTTTTTCGTTGCCGCGCAACCGGCCGCCTTCGGCGTTCTTGGTCGGTGCCTGCGCCAGCGGCGGGAACAGGCCGAAGTTGATGTTCATCGGCTGGAACGAGCGCGGCCCGGCATCGACCGTCTCGATGTGGCCGCCGGTTATGTGTCCGAGCAGCGAGCCCAAAGCCGTGGTGGCCGGCGGCGGCGCCAGCGCCACGCCGCGGGCGTCGGCGGCGGCATACAGCCCGGCCATCAGGCCGACGCTGGCCGACTCCACATAACCTTCGCAGCCGGTCATCTGTCCGGCGAAGCGCAGCCGCGGCAGCGCGCGCAGGCGCAACTGTTCGTCGAGCAGTTTGGGCGAGTTGAGAAAGGTGTTGCGATGCAGGCCGCCGAGCCGGGCGAATTCGGCATTCTGCAGGCCGGGAATCATCCGCAGCACGCCCATCTGCGCGCCGTATTTCAGCTTGGTCTGGAATCCGACGATGTTGTAGAGCGTGCCCAGCTTGTTGTCCTGGCGCAGCTGCACGATGGCATAGGCCTTCACCGTGGGATCGCGGGGATTGGTCAGGCCGACCGGCTTCATCGGACCGTGGCGCAGCGTTTCGCGGCCGCGTTCGGCCATCACCTCGATGGGCAGGCAACCGTCGAAATAGGGCGTGTTCTGCTCCCATTCCTTGAAGTCGGTCTTTTCACCGGACAGCAGCGCATCGATGAAGGCCTCGTACTGGTCCTTGGTCATCGGGCAGTTGATGTAATCGGCGCCGGTGCCGCCGGGCCCGACCTTGTCGTAGCGCGACTGGAACCAGGCGGTTTCCATGTCGATGGAATCCTTGTGCACGATCGGCGCAATGGCATCGAAGAAGGCCAGGGCGTCCTGATCGGTGACACCGCGAATCGCCTCGGCCAGCGGCGCGGAGGTCAGCGGCCCGGTGGCGACGATGACGTTGCCCCATTCGGCGGGCGGCAGGCCGTCGACTTCGGTGCGGTCGATGGAGATGAGGGGATGGTCGGCAAGCGCCTTGGTAACGGCGTCGGAAAACGCGTTGCGGTCCACGGCCAGCGCGCCGCCGGCAGGCACCTGATTGGCATCGGCGCAGCGCATGATCAGCGAGCCCAGTTTGCGCATTTCGGCATGCAGCAAGCCGACCGCATTGTTGAGCGCGTCGTCGGAGCGGAAGGAGTTCGAGCAGACCAGTTCCGCCAGGCCCTGGGTCAAATGGGCCTCGGTCATCCGTTGCGGCCGCATCTCGTGCAGCACGACGGGAATACCGGCATTGGCGACTTGCCAGGCGGCTTCGGAGCCGGCGAGGCCTCCGCCAATGATGTGGACGGGGTCGGTCGAAACTGGGGCTGTTGTCATGGCCCCGCATGTAGCGCGTTTTGGCGCGAAGTGGAATCCGCTTCGCAGCAATTGGCCGGTTAGTCAGTGCTTTCGGAGCTTCCACGAGCGCGCCCGCATGAAGCGGACGCGGTCCGTGAAGCGTCGGAGCGGCTGATTAGCCGTTGTAAGCGCCGGAAGCCACGCGCGGAATGTCGGAACGGTCGAGACCGATGTCGGACAGTTCACGGTCGCTGAGCTGCGAGAGTTCGGCAACATTGCGCTGATAGTCGCGGAAAGCCTGGATCATGCGGATGAAAGAAACGAGCATTGTAGTTCTCCTGGTTAGTCGGTCGGTTCATCTCTTGGAGAAGCACCGCCGTTGAAATGAATATAGATGACGGTCTGGCAGTTCGGCAGATTAAATGTTGCGGTGCAGCTAAGCGAAGATTGCATGGCTCTAACAAAGAATGATTAACCTTTCGGCCGTCTGCCTCGTTTTTGATACCGATGTGCGTAATTGAGCACCTGAGCGGTTCAACTCCGAGTTAATTAGTCAGTTAAATCATGTTGTTGCGACGAGGCTTGGCGAAGAGCGGCGCATGACCTCGAAACGCAGCAACGGCCTCTCAACTAGCAACATAAGGGTGCTGCACGATGAATCTTCAATCTCGCGTTCAGCCAGTGCCGATATGCAAAAATGCATGCGCGGATTAAATTGAATATAAAATCACTCTTTGTCTGCCGGCTCGCGTTCCAGCAGAGCGATTACTCTAGCCCACGCGCCGTACAGAGCGTTCTTCCTCACGAACTGTTCTTCTGGATGGGCGGTGGAACTTGAATGCCGCAACGCAGCCTCGCTGAGAGAAGCTGCAGCAGACATATTCGCGGCGGTCTTCGTCCGATGCGTTGTGCCAGCGGGCGACTTGGGCGTCCTTGCCGGATCCTGGCGGCGGCCGCGGCGAACGTCTTCGCTTTGAAATCGGACGGCCTTCTGCGCCTCGCCAGATTACATTTTTGTAAGTTCGTTTCCAGGCATTTCTGAATCGTCAAAAAGCCAAGTGTAGTTAGTGGTCATCACAACAGGCTCACGGCGAATTCATTGCGCGCGGGATTTCGCGCTTCGAGATCGGACGTATCAATCGCTTCGCGGAGTCGGCAATGACGCTGGCTTGATGCGAAGGGAAAGTAACATGATCAAAAGATTACTGGGAGCGGCCGCGGTGACGGCCATGGTGTGCGCTGCAGTGCCGGCTTCGGCCGCCCGCATGGAAGGCTGCAGCGGTAGCAACCTGCAGAAGACCGAGACGGCCATCGAGGCGATGGCCGACGGCGACGCGAAGTGGGTCGCCTACAAGGAAATGACCGATGCGCAGGCCGCGCTGCTCGACGGCAAGATGGGCGCCTGTGCCGTGCACCTTACCAAGGCGATGCATATCGGCATGTCGAAGCCGCAGGGCATGCAGGGAATGTAGCCGTGCAATGTCGGCGGGCCGCGTGTAACGAGGTCTGCCGACGCCATCCGGGGCTGGCGTTTTCAACGGATGCGGCGGCCCCGGATCGGCACCCGAGCGATGGATCGCTTACGGCTCCTTTGCGAGCTGCGCGGCGAAATAGGCGATGGTCTTGGAATAGACCTCGCTCTTATTCCATTGCTGGATGACCGCGAAATTCGCGGTGCCCGGGGCAAAATCCTGGTCGCGCTTCCATCCGTAGCTGGCCAGGTAATTCGCGGTGGAGGCGAGCACGTCGGGCGCGCTGCGCAACAGGTCGCGCTTGCCGTTGGCGTCGAAATCCACCGCGAATTTCAGGTAGGACGACGGCATGAACTGGGTCTGGCCGATCTCGCCGGCCCAAGCGCCGCGCATCTCGGCGGGCGTCAGGTCGCCGCGGTCGACGATGCGCAGCACGTCCATCAACTCGCCGCGAAACATCTCGGCGCGGCGGCAGTCATAGGCCAGTGAGGCGATGGCGCGGATGGTCGGAAACTTGCCGATGTTGACGCCGTAGTCGGTCTCCAGCCCCCAGATCGCCACCAGCACCGTGCCCGGTACGCCGTATTGCTGCTCGATGCGTGACAGCACCGAACCGTAGCGCTTCAGCATGTCGCTGCCGCGCTGCAGCCGCGGCGGCACCATGCGGCCGGAGAACTGCTCGAAACTCTGCTTGAACACCTGCTGACCGCGGTCATGCGCCAGCACGCTGTTGTCCAGCGTCACCCCGGCGAGGCCGGCATCGACGGCGCGCTGCGAGATGCCCTTGCCGAGCGCCTCGGTTCTGACGTCGCCGAGCCACGCCTCGAAGCTGCCGCTGCCGCAGGCCGCCGCTGCAAAGGCGCTGGCGGGGGCGAATAGCGTCGTGCCGAGCAGGAGCGCGCGGAGGAGGGGACGGACCATCATGAGGGCGCTCGTTCAGCCGTGGTTGGCGATGGCGAATGATACTTCGCAGTGCGAAATGTCACGGCTAACCGCGGCCAAAACAAGGCTTTTCGAACGGTTTGGTAAAGCGCGCGAAACCGCACGATGAATATCCATGCCATGCTGTCATTGAACTGAAACAGTGAGATCGAAATCAGCGGTGGAGCGCTTGACCTTGTCGTGCGGCGGATCACCGGCGGGCTGGCCGCTTCGCCGCGGGGCTTGCGCGTCGCATTGGCAAGCGGGCCGCCGACGGTTAAAACCGCGCACCGGCCGTTTGGCACGGTCGGCTCGGAACTGTCTTGCCGCCAAAGACTTTCACATATCCATTCAGTTTTATTGGGAGCGATATAATGAGCATTTTCGGAAAAATCATGGGCGCGATCTTCGGCACCAGCGCGACCGCAGCAACGCCCGCCTCGACGCCCGCTTCCGGCTCGGCGCCGGCGGCCGGCGGTGCTGCCGCTCCGGCCGATAGCGTCGACGTGGCTGCGATCCTCGACAAGGCCGTCGCCGCCAAAGGCGAGAAGCTGGAATGGAAGACCTCCATTGTCGACCTGATGAAGGCGCTCGACATCGACTCCAGCCTGACCGCCCGCAAGGAACTGGCCAAGGAGCTCGGCTACACCGGCGACACCAATGATTCCGCCACCATGAACATCTGGCTGCACAAGCAGATGATGGCCAAGCTGGCCGCCAATGGCGGCAAGCTGCCGGCGGACATCAAGCACTAAGCGATCCTCCATGGAGGAGCAGAAAGGCCCGCGCTCGCGCGGGCCTTTTTGTTGTGATAAATACGCCGAACAACAAAAAAATCGGAGGAAACCATGGACCAGATCGATCGCAGAACGATTCTCACCACCGGTGCGCTTGCACTAGCCGGCGCCGCAGCGCACAGCCAATCCGCCGCCGCTCAGGCCGGGCCGAAGAGCCTGTTTCCGGTGCCTGCCGTCACCATTCCCGTGGTCGGCGAGAGCGACGTGTTTCAGGTGCGGCGCATCTACTGCATCGGCCGAAACTATGCGGCGCACTCCCGCGAGATGGGATCGGACCCGACGCGCGAGCCGCCGTTCTTCTTCCAGAAGCCGACCGACGCGATTCAGAACGTGGCGATCGGGCAGGTCGCCGATCATCCGTACCCGTCGCTGACCAAGAACTACCACTACGAGGTCGAACTGGTGGCGGCGCTGAAATCCGGCGGCACCAACATCTCCGTCGAGAAAGCGCTCGACCACGTCTATGGCTATGCCGTCGGCCTCGACATGACCCGCCGCGACCTCCAGCGCGCCATGGGCGACGAGAAGAAGCCGTGGGAAATCGGCAAGAGCTTTGACAATGGCGCGGTGATCGGCCCGATCCAGCCGGCCGGCAAGACCGGGCATTTCGCCAAGGGCGCGATCTCGCTCGCAGTGAACGGCACGGTGAAGCAGAGCTCCGATCTCGACAAGATGATCTGGAGCGTCGCCGAACAGATCGCCAAACTCTCGGAGGCGTTCGAGCTGAAGGCCGGCGACATCATCTATTCCGGCACGCCGGAAAATGTCGGCCCGGTCGTCAAGGGCGACGTGCTGCTGTGCAAGCTTCAGGGCCTGCCGGACATGTCGATCAAGATCGTCTGAAGACGGGCGTCACGGGCGTAGCCCGGATGCCGTCGGCGCGAGAGCGCGGCGGCGCAATCCTGGGAAAGCGTGTGCGGCCGGGCCGGCCCGGATTGCCATCCGGGCTCCGATGAAGGCCGGGCCGTCCTCACCCCGCCAGATCGGCATATTCCGGATGCCGGTCGAGGTAATCCGACACGAACGAGCAGCCGGCCACCACTCTGTGGCCGTCGGCGCGGATCAGTGCCAGCGCGCCCTTCACTAGCTCAGATGCAATGCCGCGGCCGCGCAGCGCTGGCGGCGTCTCGGTGTGGGTGATGATCACCCGGTCGCCCGTCAGCCGGTAATTGGCGAAGGCCACGGCGCCGCCCACATCGAGCACGAAGCGGTCATTGGCCTTGTCGTCGCGGACGGCAGAGGCAGCAAGGGCGTCGGTCATGGGCATTCCTTCAGGCGCGATTCGGGCAGGGCAGGTCGGTCCCCTCTAGATCGGCCTCGCCAGAGTTTTTTTCAAGATTGCCCGCCGGGCATCGCGCCATGCTAGGATGCGCCATCGCGCGCCGGCCTCCGGCGCGTTTTCATTTCCGGCTGGCTTAGCTGCCGCCGATCACCTCGTCAGGACCCGCCATGAGCAACGCCCCTAACCAAAAAGGCCCCAACACCAAGAAGAAGCAGAAGTGCAAGAACTGCGAAGGCAAGGGCCTGCTGAAAAAGGGCGACAAAGTGCTGAAGTGCCAGCGCTGTCATGGCACGGGGTTGCGGTAATCCCAGCAGAGAAATCCGGATCGCGCCTGCTCAGGCCCGCGGCCCTGTCAGCGCGACAATAATGTCGTCCATCCGCGAAAACAT
>Ga0247729_10000828_pt1 | contig 11958 bp, 9 predicted proteins | sample UWRJL133311R2_FD_180958 | JGI IMG/M metagenome (GOLD analysis project Ga0247729, IMG submission 180958) | Plant litter microbial communities from Arlington Agricultural Research Station in Wisconsin, United States - UWRJ-L133-311R-2 | ecosystem: Environmental > Terrestrial > Plant litter >... | reverse complement strand
ACTTGTTAGTGAAGGATTTACAAAACGCGCTGCGTCAATGTCGTTAAATCCACAAAGTGCTAAATCTTGCGGAACTTTTATATTCATCCGCTGACTTTCAAACAGCGCACCTAGCGCCAAGTCATCATTTGCACAAAAGACTGCATCAACTACGCCACTTGTAGATGCCAACAAACTTTTAAATAATTCACCACCAACTGCAATTGAAGAGGGCTCGGGTGTAGTTGCTACAAAGTTTTTTTGAAATTTACCAGCATCTTCCAATGCTTTTTTGAAACCTTGCATACGTTGCTGCACACGTGGGTCCATACGCGCACCGATAAAACCAATTCGACTATAGCCTTCGTCCAATAAATGTTTCACCACATCGTAACCAGCTTGCCAATGACAAAATCCGATATTCATATCCAACGGATCAGTTATCAGCTCCATAATTTGCACAACTGGAACGCGCGATTTTTGTATCAGATTCTGGCAAGTTCGGGTTTGATCACCACCGGTGATAATCAAGGCTTCGGGAGCCTGACTGAGCAACGTGCGGATCATTTTTTCTTCTTCAAGCGGTGAATAATGCGTATCGACTAACAGCACTTTGTAACCCGTCGTATTCAGCACTTCATAAATACCGCGCAGAACGTCAATGAACACTGTATTCGACAATGTAGGAATAGATACGCCAATAACTTTTGATTTGGAGGACGCAAGTGAACTTGCGTATTGGTTGGGAATATAACCAAGCAGGTCTATCGCTTTTTGTACCTGTACACGTAACACCTCGGAAACTTTCTCCGGCTGATTAATAACACGAGACACAGTGATGGCGCTGACGCCTGCTGCTACAGCAACATCGATTAAGGTTAATTTTTTTTCAGAGGCATGCTTGGCGATTTTCACTATTTTTATCTCCTCCCATAAATGCCATACTTACGACCTTTTACTCAAGGTAGAGCCCATCTCGAACACACTAACACAAGGCAAATGATTGCGCTATCATTTGCCTCCATGGTAACCTGATAATACTAATAATGACACAGTGGCTAGACCTCAATGAATTCTAATAAGACAGTTTCCAACCCGAACGCCGCAACTTTTCTAGTCATAATCATGGGAGTTTCAGGAAGCGGAAAATCCACTCTAGCCAAGGCCTTAGCGGATATTTATGATTTCGAATACCTGGACGGCGACAACTTTCATAGTCTTGAGTCACGATCTTTGATGGCAAGTGGAATACCTTTAACAGATGCCCACCGCGCGCCATGGGTTGCAGCAATCAAGCAGCGTTTGCAAGATAACGCCAATCACATAACACATACTGTTCTAGCGTTTTCCGGCCTCAAGCGAAAACACCGCGAAGAATTGCGGTTGGCGGGTTTAAAGACTCTCTTTTTATACCTTGATGGCGATAAGAAAATCATTCACGATCGCATCAATAATCGCAAAGGTCACTTCATGCCGGCAGCACTGCTCGACAGCCAATTTGCCAGTATGGAAGATCCTTTGAACGAACCTGATGTGCACCTAATTGATGTAATGCCAGGTTTTGCGCGCGTTAGCGAGCAGGCGCGCGCTACTATTGATCAATATTTTCAACATCAATGATCGTGAGCGCAATCATCACCGCATTACGAAAAAATTATTGTGCTTTGAAACAATAAATTTACCGAGAAGAATTCATGCAAAAATTACGTTGGGGCGTACTCAGTAGCGCCAAAATTGGCCGCACCAAAGTGATTCCCGCCATTCAATCATCGCTGTTTGGCGAAGTCGTAGCAATTGCATCACGCACGCAAGCCAGTGCAAACGAAGTAGCAAAAGAATTAGGTATTAAACACGCTTATGCGTCTTACGAAGCGTTGTTAGCAGACCCCAACATAGACGCAATTTACAACCCGTTACCCAATCATTTACACGTGCCCTGGTCGATCAATGCGATTAAGGCAGGCAAGCATGTCCTGTGCGAGAAACCACTAGGACTTAATGTTGCCGATGTTGAAAAGTTAAATGAGGTTGCGCAACAACATCCGCATATTAGAGTGATGGAGGCTTTTATGTATCGCTTCCATCCGCAATGGCAAACTGCAAAAAATATTGTGCGAGATGGCACCATTGGACAAGTTCGCAGCATTCATTCGCATTTCGCCTACAACAATCACGAGCTTGATAATATTCGCAATATTCCCGAATGGGGCGGCGGCGCGCTCATGGACATTGGTTGCTACTGCATTTCTCTCGCACGTTTTATTTACGACGAAGAGCCTCTGCGCGTGCTGGGGCAAATAACGCCCTATGCAGGGTTTGACGTGGATTGTTTTGTATCAGGCATTCTCGAATTTGCCGATGGCAATGCAACTTTCACTGCGAGCACTAAAAGCGAGGCCGAGCAGTACGTAGAAATTCACGGTGAACACGGCAGCATTTTAATTCCGCTGCCGTTCAATCCTATTGGCGATACCATTACCCATATTATTTTAAAGCACGATGGTGTGAGCGAAGAGATAGTACAAACGCCCAGCGATCATTACCGCAATATGGCCGATGCATTTGCCGATAGCATCACTAACACTAGCCCCGTACCGACTCCATTGAGCGATGCATTAGCCAACATGAAAATTGTCGATGCTATTTTTGCTAGTGCTTTCGATGGCCATTGGATCAGCATAGATTAATCAGGAAATAACCCATCACAATGAAGACATTTGCCGCTGTCTGTTTCGTTTTGATTTTTGCAATTGCCAACTCGGTTGTTGCGCAAACTACAACAGCGCCAGCAGCGCCCAACATAAAGAATGTCACGCGCATTGCCCCGCCGCTCACCACTCTGGTAAAACAGTATAAATCTGACCCCAATGCGGAAGCAGAAATTATTTCTCGCAATATTCAGGTAACGATTGATGAAAATTATTTCAGCCACACCATCTCCTATGTAGCGATTTATATTAACAGCGACGAAGCTGTGCGTGATTACAGTCAAATCAGCATAAGCTTCAATAGTTTTTACGAAAATATAGATCTTGAATTTGCCAATGTGCGCACACCCGAAGGTGAGATGGACAGCATCAAGCCTGATGCAACGCAAATTCAAAATCCAAGTGACGAAAATTTTTATCAAGATAGAAAAGATCTACTCTTTTCGCTGCCAAACGTGCGCAAGGGCTCGATTATTGAATTTCAATATCGCCACACAGATACAAAGAAAATTATTCCTAACCAATGGTTTGATAGTTTTACGATGAATTGGTGGGAGGGGCGAGCTGCGGGTCAAGGTGTGCGATCAGATGCGATCATCAATACCGAAGTAAGTGTAACCGCACCGAAAAAAATCATGCTTTACGCAAATGATTTGACGAACGTTAAAGTTATGCAAACGCGTCAAGAAAAAAATGGCTTGCAAACGTTGATATGGAAAGGCCAAAACCTGCCAAAAGTTGAACTGCAAGATAGCATGCCAAGGGAAGAACGACGCTCAACGCAGTTACGAGTAAGCACTATGGGCTCATGGCAGCAAGTTGCAATCTGGGCAAATCAATTAGCAGAACCCCATGTAGTGAGTGATGCAAATCTGGATAAGCTAATTAACTCGATTAATAAAACTGCAAATACACCAGAAGAAAAAGCAAAAACCGTTTACCAAACCATTCAGGAAAAAGTTCGCTACGTATTCGCACACGTAGGACGCGGCGGTTATGAACCGCATAACGCATTTGAAGTGTTAACCAATGGCTATGGTGATTGTAAAGATCAAACTATTCTCGCCGTTACCATGTTGCGCAAACTTGGTTTAAAAGCTGACGCTGCCCTCGTGCTAACACGCTCGCGCGGTTTACCCGACATGAAAATTACCAGCGTAAACTTCGACCATATGATTGTGCATATTCCCACGCAACCGGGTCTATCAGAGATGTGGATGGATACTACCGGCGATAAAGGATTGTACCCTGGTTTTTCAGTGGGAATTGAAGGTCAGCCTTCACTGATTGTTAATGATGCAACTCAATCTATAGTGAAGATTCCCGAATTATCCAGCGATCAGCATTTTGTTCACATGGATTTAGCTTTTGACAAACTCAATGAAAAAAATATTAATGCTAATTTTACATTAACACTAGGCGGCGAATTTGAACAGCGCTTGCGTGGTATGTGGAAGTATTCTCGCGAGCGCGACAAAACTTTTCGTGAAATGGTTAGCCGAATTTATTCCAATGCTGAAGTCAACAAAGTTACTGCGAATAATGCCGATAACTTATGGAAAAATTTTTATCTAACCGGTCAATATAAATTCAATAATGTTTGGGCCGGAAACAAAGAGCCACTAACTTACGGTTTTAATATTTCTCAACTACTTTACTTATTCACCAACTTCCGCGACATACACCAACCTGCGGATCGCTTTCAAGATTACGAAATCAGCCCTGGCTATACTATTTCAGCTCATCTTACTTTCCCTCGACCAACACCTAACCACGTCGCTAACGTCAGCAGTCAGGGGCAAAATTTCGATAATGAATTTTTTTCTCTTAACCAAAAGGGTTACGAAGAAAATAACAACTATATTCTCGATATAAACCTGACTATAAAAAATAATCGTTTAACGCCGCAAGAATACAATCGCTTCTACGAACAAGTTCATTTATTACTCGACGCTAACGATTGGACAGTTATTTATCGTTTCGACAAAAATGCTGCGGATATGGCCGCCCTTCAAGAGGCAGTAGCCAAAACTGGAAAAGCAGCCAGCTTCATTAGCTTGGCAAAATTGCAAATTAAAGCAGGTGAATACGACAAAGCGTTGGAGAGTGCAAAGCAAGCAGTAAAAAGTGAACCTAAAAATGCAGAAGCTTACTATGTGCTAGGGTTGGCACAAGGCTACAACAACCTGCTGATTGACTCTGACAAATCTTTCGCGAAAGCAGAAGAGCTTGGTTTTAAAATTTAGTCTATTCACTGAAATCTACTCGCTTATTTGAGACGCTTATTTCATGAAAAATTTTATAAAGCGCCTGACCTTCATTTCTTTCTTGCTAATCCCGGTGGCTGGTTGCGCCCCGACAAAAACTATCGAAAAAAAATCACAGGAATCAATAACGGTAAGTACACATAAATTATCTGCGTATCTTCAGGAATCTATAACAATAAACAGCGCAACTGCCGTTAAAGAATACGTGCAATCAGCATTAAAAGAGCCGGGAGATGTTGAACCCCTATACAGTCTTGGCTACGCACATATGCAAAGTGGCGTCACCAATAAAACCAAGCGCGAACTTGAGCTAGCAGAAATTTATCTAAACGAGGTGCTGACTAAACTTCCTGGAAACCGTGCAGTGTTAACAGCACTCTACAATGTGTATTACGAGAGCGTGATACGCGATTACAACAATCAAGCATTTGATAAAGCCAAAGCAATTTTCAAGCAAATGCCTGAATCTACGCGCGCAACTACAAATCCACCTTCGTTGGCTAAATTTGTTGCAGTTGCTATTCAGCAGGAAAAGGATCGTCAGTTAAATATGGAAGCGCTGCGCGATATTTTATTGCAAGCTATTCAAGAATCGCCCCTAACAGACACGCCTTACCTACATTTGGCAAAAATATACCGCGATGATCGCTATTTTTCACTTGCACTCGCCACTTTAAAACTGGGTGAAGAAAATATTCATACGTCTTCCGAATTATATAAAGCCATTGCAGATACTTATGTAAAACGAGCCGAGGTTAATGGCTGCAGTTATGAGCATACCTCGGATATTGCAAACGCCGCCAAATATTACCAACTTGCAATTCCACTTAAACCCGACGACCAAATATTACATGCTGCTTTATCGGAATCTTTTTTGGATCAAAACTTTAATCAACTGGGTTTAAACGAGGCAAAGATAGCATTCGAACTTAAAGCATCTAATGAGAGCTTGGGCCTGTATGCACAGAGTCTTTCAACAGTCGGTTATAACTCACAGGCCATTGAATTTTTAAGGCAGGCCAAAGCTGAAGGCTACGGTGAAGAGCGTGCGGGATACCATGAAATTTATATGAATATGGGCGACTGGAAAAATGCAGCTGTAGCTTTTGAAGCTTATACCAAAGGTCGCGAACAGTTTAGTGTTTACGACATGATTAAAAGTGACCTGATTGCTCAACACAATAATGAGAAATCGCTACTGCCCGCTGCAAAAGTTATTGCTAACAACAAATGGGAGCAAGCCCTGTTTAGCTACTGGCACGAACTTGCAACCGCAGAAGATTTGAAAAAAATGGCTTTAACAAAGTGTGAAAAGACTGAATATTATTTTTATAGCGGTTATAAAGATTTTCAGGCAGGCAAAACTGCTCAAGCTCACAGAAAATTTGCAGAAGCAATTAATCAAAACACTTATAGATTTATTGAGCGCCCTTTAGCGAGATATTTTTTGCAGCATTAATCAATTACGAAATTTTGAAGCACATCTTATGCGCTTAACTTAACTACCAAATTTTCTTGATTATTACGGATAAATACATGAAAAAAATAGTTGTAGTAGGAGGTGGCGCTGGCGGTTTAGAGCTGGCAACCAAGCTTGGTAATACCTTAGGCAAAAAGCAACATGCGCATATTACTTTAATTGATCGCAACACATCACATTTGTGGAAGCCACTCTTGCATGAGATCGCAGTAGGCACAATGGACGAAGGTGTTGATGCCGTGAGTTATCGCGGACATGCGATTAACAACCACTTTTATTTTCGTGTAGGAACATTAATTGATATTGATCGAGCTCATAAGCAAGTCGTGTTGGCGCCAATGCAAGATGACGATGGTATAGAGTTTTTACCGTCCACACGTATCGACTACGATTATTTAGTCATAGCGCTCGGTTCTACGTCCAATGACTTCAACACACCGGGTATAAAAGACAACTGCATATTTCTCGACAGCGCAACGCAAGCCCATAAATTCCGCAATAAACTATTGAACCAGTTATTGCGTATTCAACGCTTACCCAGCGACAACAACGAAATGCGAATTGCAATTGTTGGTGGCGGTGCAACGGGGGTTGAGCTTTCAGCGGAATTGCATCACGCAGTTGCCGATATCCATAATTATGGTTTTGATGAAGTTACAAGTTCCCAATTAAAAGTTACTTTAATTGAAGCAGGAGCGCGTATTTTACCCGCATTACCTGAACGCATTTCGGCGTCTGCACACAATGAGTTGGTAAAACTTAATGTGGACGTAAAACTTAACACCATGATTACCTCAGCGTCTTCACAAGGTTTATACACCAAAGATGGCGATTTGATTCCTGCGGATTTAATGGTATGGGCGGCAGGAATTAAAGTTCCAGATTTTATGGCCAATATTGCCGGGCTTGAAACCAATAGAATTAACCAACTGCACGTGAATCAATTTTTACAAACTACACGCGACGAAAATATTTTTGCCCTAGGTGATTGCGCACAATTTATTTCTGCAGATGGTTCGCGAGTGCCGCCACGAGCGCAATCGGCCCATCAAATGGCCAGCACCTGCTACAAAAATTTGCGCGCACTGTTAAATAATAAATCGTTAACGCCATACATTTACACCGACCACGGTTCACTGGTCAACCTTGCCAGTTACTCAACGGTTGGAAGTCTCATGGGCAATCTCGGCAAAGGTACAGTATTCATTGAAGGAAAATTAGCGCGCCTGGTTTACGTGTCACTTTATCGCATGCATCAAGTAGCAATTTACGGCATTGTTAAAACGGGCTTGGTTATGCTCGCTGGGCGAATTAATCGGTGGTTGAGACCACGATTAAAATTGCATTGATTATTCATACTAGAAGCGTAGCTGCGGGAGAAAAAGTAAAGTGAACGATAAATTTCTGTCATCCAACACATTTAAACACTTTTTCGATTCCGAAAAATCAAGTGGAATTGTACTTATTATTTGTACGTTGGTTTCGCTGCTAATCGCCAATTCTGCATTCGGCACTAACTATTTGGGTATTTGGTCAAGTTATTTGCTGGGATTGCCTATTGAGCATTGGGTGAATGATGGGCTAATGGCAATTTTCTTTTTGTTAATTGGTTTGGAACTTGAGCGAGAGCTTTATAACGGTGAGCTCTCAAGTTTTAAAAATGCTTTACTACCGGTAATAGCGGCATTAGGCGGAATTGTTTGCCCAGCATTAATTCACTTCACCTTTAATGCAAACACCTCAACGCAAGCGGGAATTGGAATTCCCATGGCAACTGATATTGCATTTGCGTTGGGCGTGTTAGCACTGTTAGGTAGCAGGATTCCATTATCTCTTAAAGTTTTTCTCGCGGCACTTGCTGTTATCGATGACCTCGGAGCAATTATTGTTATAGCGATTTTTTACACTGCAAAAATCAATTTATTTTATTTAGTTGCGGCAGTGCTCGTCTTTGCGATACTCATCTTGTTAAATCGTATTTTTCGTATAATGATGCTTACACCTTACTTAATTGGTGGCGCAGTGTTATGGTTTTGCATGCTCAAATCTGGTATTCATGCAACTATTGCTGGCGTACTGCTCGCTTTTGCAATCCCATTTTCTCCCAAAACAGACGATGAACAATCTCCATCACATCGGCTTGAGCATGTGCTTCATAAACCTGTGGCTTTTTTGATTTTGCCTATTTTCGCATTAGCAAATACCGGCATAATAATAAACAATGATTGGGATCAGAGTTTAACGACTACAAATAGTCTGGGCATCATGGCGGGTTTGTTAATTGGAAAGCCATTAGGAATTATGATCTTTTGCTTGATTGCTGTTGGATTAGGTATTTGCAAATTGCCCGCGGGATTAAATTGGAAACATATTTTTGGTGCAGGGTTACTAGGTGGGATTGGTTTTACCATGTCAATATTTATTACAAACCTGGCATTCACGGGAAATTCAGATGTCATTACCGCTTCGAAAATTGCGGTTTTTTTAGCGTCATTAGCAGCAGGGTTACTGGGATTCTTTTGGCTTAGATTTTCACATACTAAATAATATTGGCAACATCAAAAAATTCAGCAGCATTGTATTAGTAATGCTCTCTTACGCAACTGATTTTCAGTAGTACATTTATCAATTACATCTTAATAATAGTGGAGTAAATACCTATGAAAAATTTAGTGCTTATTTTGAGTATACTTTTTATTGCAAGCTGCACATCCAAAGCAAAGCAAACACAGCAAACGCAAACCGAACAAGCGGCGGTCAAAGAAGCCGCTGTGGAAAAAGCAGAAATTAAAACTATTTATTTGAAAATTTCGCGCGGTCCTGATGTGAATGCAGATGGAGCTTACATTAACGCGGAAAAAGAATTGAACGATGCAATTATCAAAAAACTAAAAGTGAAAATACCTAGAGCAAATGTTATTACCCTCCAGAAACCTGCGTCTGGATTACAAGCTGATGTTGTTGTTAGCGAATTCAATTACATAAGTAGTCCGACCCAAATGCTTGCGGCCAAACCGTCAGACAAAGCCAAACTAGGCGCAAAACTGACATTAACAGATATAGCAACCAATAAAAATATTCGCAACCTCGAAATCGGTACATCAGCTAAGTTTAGTGAGGGGATTTTTGGCGGCACTTCGTCAGCCCAAATTGAAAGTTTAGCGGACAAAATTGTAGCGCGAATTAAAGCACGTTAATTATTCTAGCCTTTAAAAAGATAGCATCACTTCAATGGCCACAATCAACATACAATTTTATAAAACCAAAAACTCTGAATTTATTTTAGGATCTTTTGCCAATAAACTTTGTATGTTGGATTACCGCTACAGGACAAGAAGAGATGCTATTGATAACAGAATTAAAGCTGGCTTGGGCGCTGACTTTTTAGAACAAGATGATGAAGTCTTACGATTAGCACGAACTCAACTTGATGAATATTTGCTTGGAAACAGGAAAACATTTGATATTCCTTTACTGATGGTTGGGACAGTTTTTCAAAAGCAAGTATGGAGTGCGCTCGTCAATGTTCCCTACGGAAAAACAATGTCTTATTCGGAACTAGCCAAAAATATTAATAATGAGAAAGCTGTGAGAGCGGTCGCGGCCGCAAATGGAGCGAACGCCATATCGATTATTGTTCCCTGCCATCGCATCATCGGAAATAATGGCGAGCTTACAGGTTATGCCGGTGGTATTCCTGTTAAGAAAGCCTTGTTAAAACTTGAAGGAACTGCAAATCATGATAGCAGTTGTATATTCGAAACTATGAATATGTTTGCGTAATGAGTTGTCTCACCACTAAAAAATTTAGCTTTAATATTTTTAATAAAAGCATCAGCCATTTGCGGCTACAGGCCGAACAATACCGTTAAGACTAACGCGCATCACATTTACTAGCCTACCACCTAAACGTGTTTTTCGTATGATAGCCCAACCGCGTTTTTGATAATAATCAGTAAATTCCGCAGCCGATAGCCATAATTCAACCGCACCAAACTCAAGCGCATATTTTTTAGCGGCTTCAATTAAAAGATTTCCCAAACCCTGCTGACGCCATTCATCGACAACGAATAAATTACTCAACCATAATGGCGAACTTGTCTGAATTGAAAGACTATTGTCAGTTCGGTAGTGGTAATTAACGAGACTCACGCAACCTAAAAGTTTTTCCCCGTGTAACGCGATAATAGTTTTGGGAATTGCATTGTGTTGTACATGTGCGAGTAACCGCTGTTGGCGTGTAGCAATCGTTGATTGAAGACCTTGACGCTCGCACTCCTGATGATGCCATGCTGCTACCTGTGCAAAATGCTCAGGTGTTTGCTGGAGGAGCTGAATTTTTATATCTGCTTTTCTAATCACGAATTGACGAACCATAAAAAAATACGCCTCTAAATATTAGTTTCAGAAGCGCATTTTTGTTTTGCATTATTGCGGTATTTCAACATCACTTTAACCTCATGCGATAACATCTGCTAACAACTTATTAGTGCTCAGCAAGATGTCAGGTTTTGCCTGCTTGATGTTATGAGTGTGAGTAGAAAAAATAATTCCCTTTAAAAACTAACCGTTTTTTACTTCGCCAAACCACTTAACATCTTCCCCATGAGCTTGCTTATCGGCGTGATAAGAAGATCTTACCAATGGGCCGCAGGCAGCGTGTTTAAAACCCATTTCTTCAGCGAGTTTAGTGTACTCAGCGAACTCATCGGGATGTACATAACGCGCTACGGGCAAGTGATCTTTTGATGGCTGCAAATATTGGCCGATGGTGAGCATATCTATATCGTGATCGCGCATGTGCTGCATCACTTCGATAATTTCTTCTTTGGTTTCACCAAGCCCCACCATTAAACCGGACTTTGTTAAAACATCCGGGCGGCGTGCTTTGTATTGCTTGAGCAACTCAAGTGACCAATTGTAGTTTGCACCAGGGCGCGCCTGACGATACAAACGCGACACAGTTTCCATATTGTGATTGAACACATCGGGAGCTTCTTTTTCCAGAATATCCAAGGCGATTTCCATACGGCCACGGAAATCTGGCACCAGCACTTCAACTTGCAATTTAGGGCTTAACTCGCGCGCTTCGCGAATACAATCAGCAAAATGTTGCGCGCCACCATCACGTAAGTCGTCGCGATCCACTGAGGTAATTACCACATACTTTAACCGCATTTCTGCAATGGCTTCAGCGAGTTTACGTGGCTCTTGTTCATCGAGTGGATTGGGTTTGCCGTGGCCAACATCGCAGAATGGGCAGCGACGCGTACAAATGTCGCCCATAATCATAAAGGTGGCAGTGCCGCCGCTGAAACATTCACCCAGATTCGGGCAATTTGCTTCTTCGCACACTGAAGAAAGTTTGTTTTTGCGCAGAATGCTTTTAATACGATCTACTTCAGGCGATGCAGGAATGCGCACACGAATCCAGTCTGGTTTACGCGGAATTTCATCTCTATCGCTAGCGATCACTTTTACCGGGATGCGCTCAACCTTGTCGGCATCGCGAAGTTTTTCGCCC
>Ga0247729_10000827_pt1 | contig 11960 bp, 10 predicted proteins | sample UWRJL133311R2_FD_180958 | JGI IMG/M metagenome (GOLD analysis project Ga0247729, IMG submission 180958) | Plant litter microbial communities from Arlington Agricultural Research Station in Wisconsin, United States - UWRJ-L133-311R-2 | ecosystem: Environmental > Terrestrial > Plant litter >... | reverse complement strand
CATGGGTCCCCGCTTTCGCGGGGACGACGGCTGAGAGGCCGTACCTTACTCCCCCAGCCCGTTGACCTTGCCGACCCACATCCGCACGTCCGCCAGCACCTGCGGCATCACGGCGTTGACGTCCTGTACGGTCATGCCGGCCTTGATGCGGGGGTCGTAGAGGATGTTGAGGATGTACTGGTCGAACACGTCGAAATAGCCCATCTGGACGTTGTCGTTGAACATCGTCCACGGCACCGAACTGGTGTCGTTGATCGGGCCCAGCGACTGCAGCAATTCCTCGTAGGCGCAGTCGAGGAAGATGAAGTCGCCATTGTCGACGGTGAGGATGACGTCGGAATGCTCGATCTCGAAGGCCTCGTTCTTGCGGAAGCCGGACAGGCACTGCGGATCGAGCGAGGAGCGGATCTCCTTCGCGCGGTCGATGCCGTAGAAGGTGCTGATGGTGCGGTACAGGTCGCGGTCGCGCACCAGCTTGACCAGCACATTGGCGTCGTCGGAGGTCTCCGACATGGCGATGTTGAGATGCTGCACGCGGCGCGCGATGTCGGTGACCACGCGGGCGATCTGCGCCTTGCGATCGGCGCGGCCGTCGGCGAATACCCGCACCGGAAGTTCGTATTTGCGGATCCGGTCGACGCGGCCGGCGAGGTGATATTCGGCGCCGAACGCGGTCTTCAGGAAGCCGTCGACGATCTCGGCATCGGAGAAGATCTTCTTCTCGCTGCGCTGGCGCGAGGTAACGGCGGCGGGCTCGGCGGCATAGGTCTGTGGCGCGACAAAGCCGGCCATGAAGGCGGCCGCTAGAACGGCCGCGACAAGGCGCACGGCGCGGACGGCTGTTTGGTGGGGGGCTTGCGGGTGCATTGCATCCAAAATGTCGCAATGCGCGGAGGTGCGCAAGCCGTGTTGCCTGCCCAGGTAGAGAATTGATCTCCAGCCCGGGCGGCCTGCGTCGACGGTCAGTTCTTGACGATCACCGTCGCACCGACCGCGACGCGGTTGTAGAGGTCGGTGACGTCGTCATTGGTCATGCGGAAGCAGCCCGAGGACACCGCCTGGCCGATGGTCTCCGGCTCGTTGGAGCCGTGGATACGATACAGGGTCGAGCCGAGATACATGGCGCGGGCGCCGAGCGGATTGTCGGGGCCGCCTTCCATGTGGCGCGGCAGGTCGGGACGGCGCGCCAGCATCTGCGACGGCGGCGTCCAGCTCGGCCATTCCTTCTTGGCGGTGACCTTGTGCACGCCGCCCCAGCGGAAGCCGTCGCGGCCGACGCCGATGCCATAGCGCAGCGCCTGGCCGTTGCCCTGCACCAGATAGAGCCGGCGCTCCGCGGTGTTCACCACGATGGTGCCGGGGGCATAGTTGCTCTGAAAGCCGACGATGCTGCGCGGCACCGGCCCGGAGCCGCTCGAGGTGCCCAGATTGGCGAAGAAGTTCGAGAACGACGGCGATTCGTCGACCTGGAAATCAGGCTTCGGCGCTTCGCTGCGCATCCGGGCCTGGGCGGGCAAAGCGGCGGTGAACAGAGCGGCAGTGGCTACGAGCAGGGCAAAAACGCGCTTCATCGGTTTCCTCGCCAGAAATATTGTGCCCTAGACAGGCCATAATTTGCCTCATTCCGCAAGCCACCGCTCCGTGATTGCAGGCATTCCAGCCTGCCGGGCGGGAGCCGGCAGCGATCCCGCGGCGGTCACAACGATGCGTTGCGTCAGGCCCCTTTGACGGGAACCCCGAACAGTGGTTGATCTGCCCCGCAATTGAATGCGCGATCAAACGGGAGTTACACGATGAACGGTGCGGAAAGCCTGGTACGGACCTTGGTCGCGGGCAAAGTCGATGTCTGCTTTGCCAACCCCGGCACCTCGGAAATGCATTTCGTCGCCGCGCTCGACCGGGTCGAGGGCATGCGCTGCGTGCTCGGCCTGTTCGAAGGCGTGGTGACCGGTGCGGCCGATGGCTATTACCGCATGAAGGGCACGCCGGCTTCGACGCTGCTGCATCTCGGCCCCGGCCTCGCCAATGGCCTGGCCAACCTGCACAACGCCAAGAAGGCGAATTCCGGCATCGTCAACATCGTTGGCCAGCACGCCGTCTACCACATCGAATACAATGCGCCGCTGACTTCGGACATCGAGGGCCTGGCCCGTCCGATGTCGCAGTGGGTGCACACTTCACCGGATTCCAAGTCGGTGTCGGCCGATGGCGCCGCCGCCATCGCGGCTGCGCGCAAGGCGCAGATCGCCACGCTGATCCTGCCCGCCGACACCGCCTGGGGCGAAGCTGCCGAGATCGCGGCCGTGAAAGAAGACAACCAGAGCGTCAGCTATTCCTCGCAGGCGGTGGACGCCGCGGCAAAAGTGCTGAAGTCTGGCGAGCCGACGCTGATCCTGATGACCGGCGGCGCGCTGACCGAGCAAGGCCTTGCTTTGGCGGCGCAGATCGCCGGCAAGACCGGCTGCAAGGTGATGGGCCAGACCTACAATCCGAAGATGGCGCGCGGCGCCGGCCGCTTCGCCATCGACCGGATTCCCTACGTGATCGAGCTGGCGCTGCCGATCCTGAAGGATTTCAAGCATATCGTGCTGCTCGAGGCGAACGATCCCGTCGCTTTCTTCGCCTATCCGAACAAGCCCAGCATGCTGAAGCCGGAAGGCTGCGAGGTGCATCGCGTCACCTCCGGCGGCGAAAACTCTGTCGCCGCTTTGGAGGCCCTGGCCGGCGCGCTGGGTGCGCGTCCGGCCGACGTGGTGCCGCAGAAGCTGATGGAGCTCGCGCGGCCCACCGGTGCGCTCAACCATGCCTCGATCGCCCAGGCGATCGCCATGGCGATCCCGGAGAACGCCATCATGGTCGACGAGTCGCTGACCACCGGCCGCGGCTTCTTCCCGCCGACGGCCGCAGCGAAGCCCCATGACTGGCTGCAGAACATGGGCGGCTCGATCGGCTTCTCGACCCCGGTCTCGACCGGCGCCGCGGTGGCCTGTCCCGACCGCAAGGTGATCTGCATGGTCGGCGACGGCTCGGCCATGTACACGCTGCAGTCGTTGTGGACCCAGGCGCGCGAAAGCCTCGACGTCACCACCATCGTGTTCGCCAACCGCAAGTACCAGATCCTGCTCGGTGAGTTCGACGGCGTCGGTGCCGGCCATCCCGGCCAGCGCGCTCTCGACATGCTCAACCTTGACCGCCCGGCGCTCGACTGGGTGTCGCTCGCCAAGGGCATGGGCGTGCCGGCCGTTTCGGTGACCACCGCCGACGACTTCAACAAGGCGCTGGCGAATGCGATGGCCGAGAAGGGCCCGAAGCTGATCGAAGTGGTGACGTAAGGCGCGGGCTTGATCGCTTCGCAACTACACAAATACGACTAGGCTAATAAAAAGGCTCCGGATCGCTCCGGAGCCTTTTCTCTTGGGGCTGTCGCCCGTCGCTATCGTTCGTTGTTAGTTGCCGCCGCCAGAGGTACGGCCTTCGGTCGAGGTGTTCGAGCCGGTGGTTCCGGTCGCCGCATTGGAGCCGCTCATCGAGCTGGCATTGTTGCCGGTCTGCGAACCCGTCGCGCGTGGCATGGTGGACGTACCGCTGGCCTGCGGGCGATCTACCGCTGTGCCGGTGCTGGTGGTACCGGGCTGCGTCACGCCGGTTCCGGTGGAGTTCGCCTGCGGCGCGCTGGGATTGGCGCCGCTCTGGGCGAAGGCGGGTGCACTGAGCAACAAAGCGGCGGTGGTAGCCAGAATTATCTTCTTCATGTGATGTTTCCTCCGTGTTTTATGATGCCTCCCTCGAACGCGGACAGACAAAACACGTTCCCGACTATCAAAACTGAATGCGCGGAAAACGTGCCCCGGAACCGGCGTGCATCTGCACGAAGCGCTTTGTGCCGAGTGCATCACAGCGAGCAGTATCTCGAAACCATTCCTTCAAATCTGCGTTTGGAAATGTCGTTGACCGAACAGACGGCTCCCTGTGAGCGCGGCATAAGAAGACATGGCACATAATCGATGGGACGACGCGCAGATCGAGATCCTGAAGGGTCTGGTCGCGCGAAAAGTATCGCTGGCACGAGCGGCGGTCATTCTGAAACGGCCGCAGGCCTCGGTTCAGATTCAGGCGCGCCGGCTCGGCACCCCGTTTCCCGGCATTCGCGCAGTCAAGGCGCTTCAGAAGGCCAAGTCCGAAGAAGCAGAGCGACAGGCTGCACAGGCTGCTTTGCGCTGAGGCTCCCCGGATCGCAGGCGCTGGCTACCCCGGTGCCGCCGGACATTCGCTCCAGCGCAGATAGTCGCGCGGCGAGATGCCCATCGAGCGGCGGAACATGGCGCTGAAGGCGCTCGGGCTGTCATAGCCGAGATCGAGCGCGACGGTGGTGACCGGCTCGCGCAACGTCAGCCGCGACAGCGCTTCCATCAGCCGGACCTGCTGGCGCCACTCCGCAAAGCTCATGCCGGTCTCGCGGCGAAACAACCGCGTCAGGGTGCGGCGGCCGAGGCCGCCGAGCTGCGACCAGGATTCCAGGTCCTGGTTGTTGCCGGGATCGCGCAGAATGGCTTCGCAGATCCGCGCCAGCCGGCGGTCCTGCGGCATCGGCGCGCGCAGCGGCATTGCCGGCATGCGGCCGATCTCGGCGAGCATCAGCTCCATGATCTGGCCCTCACGGCCATGCTGGTCGTATTCGACCGGGAAGGTGACCGCCTCGTTGATCAGCGCGCGTACCAACGGCGACATCTCAATCAGCCGGCATGTGGTCGGCAGCGCGGTGGCTGCGGCCGGCTCCACATACAATGTGCGCAGTTGCACGGTGCCCCAGCAGCGGCTCTGATGCATCACGCCTGGCGGAATCCACAGCGCGTGCTGCGGCGATACCGTCCAGCTGCCGGTTTCGGTGATCACGGTCATGACCCCGGTCAGGCTGTGCAGGAACTGGGCGCGGCGGTGGTTGTGGCGGACGCCGACACCGCCCGAGGTAAATTCGGCGGCCATCGCCACCACCGGGCGTTCGGCGTTCTGCAGCGCGTCGGCCTGGCGGCCGCTGGCCTCGAAGCCGGAGAAGCTGACCATCGCCGGCACCGCGGTGCGCCGGTGCGGCGTGGACGAAATCGGAGACATATGGCCCATACGCGACAGATCCTGACCCGGTGGAGATGGAGTTGACGCGCGGACTCCCTGCACATGGGGTGCGGGATTGCGCGCGTCACCTTTGGAGGTTAGCCATTCCCGCAAGCAGACTTCATGCCAACGGCCGCAATGGAACGCGAAATTCAATGACCCGCATTACCGTGATGAGCACCCTTTCCAGCCAGATGGGCTTCCTCGACGAACACCTGCGGCGCGCAGTTCCCGATGCTGTGGTGACGCACTGGCCGGACGACGGCGCGCTGGATGGGGAGATCGCGGTGTGCTGGAAGCCGCCGGCGGGGGTGATGGCCACCATGCCGAACCTGCGACTGGTGCATTCCATCGCCGCCGGCGTCGACAACGTACTGTCGGACAAGGACCTGCCGGCGCTGCCTTTGTGCCGCATCGTCGATCCCGATCTCGCCGCCGCCATGGCGGAATATGTGCTGTGGGGCACGCTGTATTTTCACCGCGATTTCGATCGCGTTGCCGCCAACGCCCGCAACGGCCACTGGCATCGCTACGACCAGGCCACGGCGACTGACAAGCGCGTCGGTATTCTGGGCTTGGGCACGCTGGGCATCGAGGCGGCGCGGCTGCTGAAGTCGGTGGGCTACACCGTGTCCGGCTGGTCGCGCTCCGCCAAGCAGGTCGACGGCGTCGAAGTGTTCTCCGGCGATGCCGCGCTGCCGGATTTTCTTGCGCAGACCGACATTCTGGTCTGCCTGCTGCCGCTGACGCCAGCGACTGCCGGCATCCTGGACGCCAAGCTGTTTGCACAGCTTCCGAAGGATGCGGCGCTGATCCTGTGCAGCCGCGGCGAGCATCTGGCGGTGCCCGATCTCGTCGAGGCCGTGCGGTCGGGACATCTGCGCGGCGCGGTGATCGACGTGTTTGATCAGGAGCCGCTGCTGCCCGACAATCCGCTGTGGACAGAGCCGGGTATTCTGGTGACGCCGCACATGGCGGCGCTGGCCAAGCCGCGCGTGATCGCCGATCAGATCGCGGAAAACATCCGTCGCCTGAAGGCCGGCGACAGCCTGCTCAACCGCGTCGATCCGTCCCACGGCTATTGACCGGGCAAGCCATATCGCCGAACAGCGGGCGGCCCGATCGCGACGATTGTCGGCCCGGGATCGGCGGCGGTCCCGATCTTGCAGGAACATCCTCAGCCGCCGTCGCCCGCAGGCGCGACGATCGCATTTGAAATCCATCCACGAGGACCAGGCATGAACAGACGTGAATTTACCAGACTGATGGCGCTGACCGGTACCGCCATCGGCGCCGGGATTCCCCTCGGCCTGACGCGCGCCGTGGGTCAGACCAAGGGCGGCATTCTCAACACCATCATCCAGCCCGAGCCGCCGATCCTCGTCACGGCCCTCAACCAGCAGCAGCCGACGCTGACACTGGGCGGCAAGATCTATGAGAGCCTGCTGCGCTACAGCCCCGAGCTGAAGCCGATGCCCGGCCTCGCGGAATCCTGGACGGTGTCACCGGACGGCCTCGTCTATACCTTCAAGCTGTTCCCGAAGATCACCTTCCACGACGGTCATCCGCTGACCTCGGAGGACGTCGTGTTCTCGGTGATGAAGGTGCTGACCGAAACCCACGCCCGTGCCCGCGGCACCTTCCTGCGCATCGACAAGGCCGAAGCGCCCGATCCGCTCACCGTGGTGTTTACGCTGAAGGCGCCGTTCGCGCCGTTTCTCAACTCGTTTGACTGCACCACCGCGCCGGTCGTGCCGAAACACATCTACGAGAACACCGACTTCCGCAAAAACCCGGCCAACGCGCAGGCGATCGGCTCCGGCCCGTTCAAGCTGAAGGAATGGGTCAAGGGCTCGCACATCCACCTCGTCAAGCACGAGGGCTACTACCGCGCCGGCGAACCGCATCTCGACGAGATCATCTACCGCGTGATCCCCGATGGCGCCTCGCGCGCCGTGGCGCTGGAGCAGGGCACCGTGCAGCTGACGCAGTGGACCGACGTCGAACTGTTCGACGTGGCCCGCCTGTCGAAGCTGCCCAACCTGGAAATGACCACCAAGGGTTACGAGTTCTTCGCGCCGCATTTCTGGCTCGAGATGAACAACCGCGTGAAGCCGATGGACGACAAGCGCTTCCGCCAGGCGGTGATGTTCGCCATCGACCGCAAGGCGCTGCTGCAGCGCGTATTCTTCAACCTCGGCAAGGTCGCCTCCGGCCCGGTGTCGTCGAAGACCCGGTTCTACGAGAAGGACGTCAAGCAGTACGACTACTCGCTGGACAAGGCGAAGGCGCTGCTCGACGAGATGGGCCTCAAGCCCGGTGCCGACGGCAAGCGTGTCTCGATCAAGTTCCTGGTGCCGCCGTATGGCGAGCTCTGGCAGCGCTCGGCGGAGTTCTTCAAGCAGTCGCTGGGTCGCGTCGGCATCGACCTGCAGCTCGAAAATCTCGATCTCGCCGGCTGGGCCGAACGCACCAGCAACTGGAACTTTGAGATGACCAGCAACCTGCTGTATCAGTTCGGCGATCCGGCGCTGGGCGTGTCACGCAGCTACATCACCGCCAACATCCGCAAGGGCATCCTGTTCTCCAACATTGCCGGCTATTCCAATCCGGAAGTCGACAAGCTGTTTGAGGAAGCCGCCGTGGCGACCACCGACGCCAAGCGCCAGGAGCTCTATACGGCCGTGCAGAAGATCGTCGTCGACGAGGTCCCGATCGCCTGGATGATCGAGCAGGACTTCCCGAACTTCATCGACAAGAAGCTGAAGAACGTCATCACCACCGGCATCGGTGTCCATGAGACGTTCGGCGCCGTCACCCTCGGGTGATCCGGTAGTTGCTTGACATGCAGCCGGGCGCACGCGCGCCCGGCTGCGACGATGCCAACACATGCAAGAGGATGCGGCTATGAACAGACGTGAATTTGCAAAGCTGATGGGCGTGAGCGCCGTGGCCCTGTCTGGCATTCCGCTCGGCGTGACCCGCGCCGTCGGCCAGACCAAGGGCGGCACCCTCAACACCATCATCCAGCCGGAGCCGCCGATCCTTGTCACGGCGCTGAACCAGCAGCAGCCGACGCTGACCCTGGGCGGCAAGATTTATGAGAGCCTGCTGCGCTACGGCTTCGACCTGAAGCCGATGCCGGGCCTCGCCAAATCCTGGGAAGTCTCGCCGGACGGCATGACCTATACGTTCAAGCTGTTTCCCAACATCACCTTCCACGACGGTCATCCGCTGACCTCGGAAGACGTGGTGTTCTCCATGACCAAGGTGCTGCTCGAAACGCACGCCCGCGCCCGCGGCGTGTTCGGACGCATCGAGAAGGCCGAGGCGCCGGATCCGCTCACCGTGGTGTTCAAGCTGAAGACCCCGTTTGCGCCGTTCCTCGGCGCGCTCGATTGCACCACGGCGCCGATCCTGCCGAAGCACATCTACGAAGGCACCGACTATCGCAAGAACCCGGCCAATGCCCAGGCGATCGGCTCCGGTCCGTTCAAGCTCAAGGAATGGGTCAAGGGTTCGCACGTCCATCTGGTGCGTCACGAGGGCTACTATCGCCCCGGCGAGCCCTATCTCGACGAGATCATCTATCGCATCATTCCCGACTCGGCGTCGCGCTCCGTGGCACTCGAGCAGGGCGCGGTGCAACTGACGCAGTGGACCGACATCGAATCCTTCGACGTGGCGCGGCTGTCGAAGCTGCCGAACTACGAGGTCTCCACCAAGGGCTACGAGTTCTTCGCGCCGCACCAGTGGCTCGAGCTCAACAACCGCACCAAGCCGATGGACGACAAGCGTTTCCGTCAGGCCATCGCCTATGCCATCGACCGCAAGGCGCTGCTGCAGCGGATCTATTTCAACATAGGCAAGCTGGCGACGGGCCCGATTTCGTCGAAGACCCGGTTCTTCGAGAAGAACCTCAAGACGTACGATTACTCGGTGGACAAGGCCAAGGCGCTGCTCGACGAAATGGGCCTGAAGCCCGGCGCCGACGGCAAGCGCGTCACGCTGAAATATCTGGTGCCGCCCTATGGCGAGAGCTACCAGCGCACCGGCGAATTCGTTCGCCAGATGCTGGGCCGCGTCGGCATCGACATCCAGCTGGAGAACACCGACGTCGCCGGCTGGGCCGACAAGTGCAGCAACTGGGACTACGACATGACCATGAACCTGGTCTACCAGTTCGGCGATCCGGCGCTCGGCGTGTCGCGCACCTACATCTCTTCGAACATCAAGAAGGGCATCCTGTTCTCCAACACCGCCGGCTATTCCAATCCGGAAGTCGACCGGCTGTTCGAGGAGGCCGCGGTGGCGACCTCCGACGATAAGCGCCAGGAACTCTACACGGCGGTGCAGAAGATCCTGATCGAGGACATGCCGGTGGTCTGGATGCTCGAGGCGGAATACCCCAACTTCATCGACAAGCGCCTGAAGAACGTTCTGTCGACGGCAATCGGCGTCCATGAGACGTTCGGATCGGTGAGTTTCGGATGACCATGATGTCGATCGATGCGAAGGGCAGCCGCTTCATTGCGGTTGCCCTCGCGATTTTCGGGTGGCTGGTGAAGTTCGTCGCAGTGGTGCTGATCATCGCGACGTTCAACTTCATTCTGGTGCATGCCGCGCCGGGCGATCCCGCGCAGGTGATCGCCGGCCAGAGCGGCGGCAGCGACGAGAAGCTGCTCAGCCAGATCCGCGCCGAATATGGTCTCGACAAGCCCTATGCGGTGCAGCTTGCGACTTATCTCGGGCGCATCCTGTCGTTCGATCTCGGCTATTCCTATCGCCAGCAGCGCAGCGTGGCCTCGCTGATCGGCGAACGCGTGCCGGCAACGCTGCTGCTGACGGCGACGTCCTTCATCCTGGCGCTGCTGACCGGCATTATTCTGGGCACGCTGGCCGGCGTGCGCGCCGGCAAGTGGTCGGACACCCTGCTCACCGTGGTGTCGCTGCTGCTCTACGCGACGCCGGTGTTCTGGCTCGGCCTGATGCTGGTGCTCCTGTTCTCGGTGCAGCTCGATTGGCTGCCGGCGTTTGGCTATGTCACCATCGGCGTGCCGATGACGGCGTTCGAGCGGATGCGCGACATTCTGTGGCACCTGATCCTGCCAGCCTCGTCACTGGCCGCCGTCTATCTGGCGATCTATGCGCGCTTGATGCGGTCCTCGGTGGTGGAAGTCACGCATCAGGATTTCATCAAGACGGCGCGCGCCAAGGGCCTGAAGCAGGGCCGCATCATCATCCGCCACATCCTGCGCAACGCCATGCTGCCCATCGTCACCGTGGCCGGCATGCAGGCCGGCGCGCTGGTTGGCGGGGCGGTGGTGATCGAAACCGTTTTTGCCTGGCCGGGGCTCGGCCGGCTGATCTACGACGCGCTGCTGCAGCGGGATTATCCGGTGCTGCTCGGCGTGTTCCTGGTGATGTCGGTGCTGGTGATCGTGCTCAACCTTCTGACCGACGCCATCTACCGGGTGATCGATCCGCGCGTCTCCGCGCGTGCGGCATCGTGAACGAGGCTCAGTAATGTCAACGCTCAAGTCGTTTCTCCGTCATCCCACCGGCATGATCGGCCTGGTCATTCTGATTGGCGTGATCATCCTGGCGGCGACGGCGCCGCTGCTGTTTCCCGAATCGCCCTGGGAAATGGTCGGCGCGCCATTCCAGCCGCCGCTGACCGAAGGCCTGTTCCTCGGCTCCGACATGCTCGGCCGCGACGTCGCGGCCGGCATTGCGCATGGCGCGCGGATCTCGCTGATCATCGGCGTGATCTCGACGGCGACCGCACTTCTGATCGGCGTCACCATCGGCGCCATTGCCGGCTATTTCGGCGGCAAGGTCGATGAAATCATGATGCGCATCACTGAACTGTTCCAGACCATTCCCGGTTTCATTCTCGCCATCCTGCTGGTGGCGACGCTGGGGCCGAAGATGTCGAACGTCATCCTCGCCATCGGCATAGTGAGCTGGCCGCCGCTGGCGCGGCTGACGCGCGCGGAATTCCTGCGCTTGCGCAACCGCGAGTTCGTGCAGGCCGCCGTATGCCAGGGCCAGCGGCCGCTCACCGTGGTGCTGTCGCGCATCCTGCCCAACGCGATCTCGCCGCTCATCGTCACCGGCTCGCTCGCGGTAGCGAGTGCGATCCTGATCGAGAGCGCCTTGAGCTTCATGGGCCTGGGCGATCCGAACCTGATGTCGTGGGGCTTCATGATCGGCTCGGCGCGCACTGTGATCCGTCAGGCTTGGTGGATGAGTGTGTTTCCCGGCATCGCCATCCTGCTCACCGTGCTGGCGATCAATTTGGTCGGCGAAGGTCTCAACGACACGCTGAACCCACGCATCTCACGCAAGCGATAGAACCGATGACCGAACAAACCCTGCTTGCCATCGAGAACCTGTCGATCAGCCTGCCGTCCGGCGCCGATCGCGCCTTCGCCATTGAAGACATTTCCTTCACCGTCAACCGCAACGAAATCGTCTGCCTGGTCGGCGAGTCCGGCTCCGGCAAGTCGATGACCGCGCATGCGATCCTGCGGCTGCTGCCCGACGAGGTGGAGATTGCCGCCGGCGCCGTGAAATTCAACGGCAACGACATCGCGGTCGCTGACGAAGCCGCGATGCGGCGGGTGCGCGGCGGCGAGATCTCGATGATCTTCCAGGAGCCGCTCAGCGCGCTCAATCCGCTCGCCCGCGTCGGCCAGCAGATCGCAGAATCCATTATCACGCACACGAAACCCGCTTTGTCGAAAGAAGCGCTCGATGCCCGCGTGCAGGAACTAATCAACGCGGTCGGCCTGCCGGATCCGGTGGCGCTGGCGCGCTCCTATCCGTTCCAGCTCTCCGGCGGTCAG
>Ga0247729_10000826_pt1 | contig 11967 bp, 6 predicted proteins | sample UWRJL133311R2_FD_180958 | JGI IMG/M metagenome (GOLD analysis project Ga0247729, IMG submission 180958) | Plant litter microbial communities from Arlington Agricultural Research Station in Wisconsin, United States - UWRJ-L133-311R-2 | ecosystem: Environmental > Terrestrial > Plant litter >... | reverse complement strand
GGACGTGGTGACTGCCGTTTTTTCCGACCTAGAGACGGCCTATCGGGTCGCTCGCGTCCGCGAACCCTTGGGCCGATGGGAACTACCGAGCGCCGCGTTCTTGTGCGTCGCGCTTGATGACCAGCGCCTGAAAGTCGCCTGGCTCGCCGATTGCGCTTGCGTGCTCCTGCGGGGGGACACGGTCTGCCGCCTAGGGCCTCAGCCGAGCTCGCTCGAGACGCTTGAAGCGGAAGCGATCCGCGATGCGGGGCTCGACCTGCTACCGATGCGCAGCGCGCCGACGCTCGATCGCCTACGTGACAAGCGCGCGCGCGCCGATCGGCGTATCCTCGGGGTTGAGGCCGGCCATGCCGACGCCGTCCATTATGATGCGGTCGACGTCGCGGCCGGCGACGAGCTGGTGCTGATGACGGACGGGCTCGCGGCGCTGATCGACGATTATGACCTTGCCATCGCAGACTTTGCACCGTTGCTGCGCGCGGAAGGGCTGCACGGTTTTGCCGCCCAGCTTCGCGCGATCGAAGCGGACGATCCGGAGTGCCGTCGCTTCGCCCGTTTCAAGCCATCGGACGACGCGACGGGTTTATGGCTCCGTATTGCCGGCGAGACTTGAGCGCCGCCGCGCGTTCGTGCCGTTCGTCGTTCCGCCAGCGCCCGCCGGACAGTCTCAGCCATGCGCTGCTGCAACCACCGCGTCACTCACCGCCGGGCGCAACGCGAAGATGCCGCTGTCGCGGTGGCGCGTTGGATGAACCCGGTTGGTCAGCAGCGTCCAGGCGATCCCGCGCTCGAGGTCGATCCAAAGACCGGTACCGGTGAAGCCGGTATGTCCGATGGTGGTCGCCGAACAGCGCTGGCCGCCCGACCAGTCAGCGTGGCGCACCTCCCAGCCGCACGTGCGCGGGCCATTCACCGGGGTCATGATCGCCGACATTGCCGCCGGCGACACGCCGCTGCCGGTCAAGATGCCGTGCGCGAAGCCGAGCACGCCCGCAACCGTGCCGAACAGCCCGGCGTGCCCGGTCGCGCCGCCCATTGCGGCGCAATTTTCGTCATGAACCTCGCCCTTCAGCATCCGCCCGCGCCAAGCGCACTGCTCGGTCGCGACCGCAGGCCCGGGGGGCGGGCCGAAGGAAAGCTCCGGACCCAACGGCCAGTCCGCCAAGGAGGCGCCGGTGATCCGCTCTATCGCGATGCCGAGCAAGATGAAGTTGATGTCCGAATACACCGGCGCCCCGAGTCGCCATGCGCGCTGGAGCACGAACGCGCGCAGCCGCGCGGGATCATCGCCATAGGTGTAGATCGGCTCGACCGCGGGCAGGAAGGTGCGATGGACTAGGCAATCGCGAAACGTCAGCCGCCGCTCGGGCGCACTCGCGATCTCATACTGCCGCAGGTCCGGGATCGCGTCGGTGAGCGGCCGGTCGAGGTCGATACGCCCCTGATCGGCGAGCGCCAGAACCATGCTGGTGGTCGCAATGACCTTGGATACCGAAGCGAGATCAAACCAGTGCGCTGCCGTCAGCGGTTCCACCTTCGGCTTCAACTGGGCGAAGCCCGCAATCCGCGTCATGATGTGTCCGTTGCGGGTCACCACCCCTAGCGAGGCGCCGGGCACCTGCCCTGCGGCAACGGCGGCAGCGGCGGGCGCGAAGGCGGTGTCGATGTCGATCATGACGTCTCCTCGTTGCGCGGACGGGCGCCGGCGATCAACGGCAGGAACAGCACCGCGGCCAGGCTGAGCGTGCCCGACAGCCAGAAGAACCCATCATACCCGATGCTCTTGACGATATCGCCGCCCGCCCCCTGGAGCAGCCGTGGCAGCAGAAACGCGAAACCGGAGAGGAAGGCGTATTGCGCGCCGGCGTGGCGCGGGTTCACCAACAGCGAGAGATAAACGACGAAGATCGCACCCTCCATGCCGTGCGCGAACTGGTCCACCGCCGTTGCGGTGTAAATCGCAAGCGCGTTAGGCGGCACATGCCACAACCAGACGAAAATCCAGTTGCCGAGCGCGGAGCCGATCGCGCCGAGCGCTAGCGCGCGGCTCATGCGCAACCGCACCGCCAACGTCGCGCCGACCACGACGCCCGCCATGCTCGAGGGCGTCGTCACAAACCCATCGGCGATCCCCATCGTGGTCAAGTCGTAATGCGCCGCGATTTCGAGCGGCTTGACGCCCCACAAGGTCAGCACGTCGCCCATCCGGTAGAACGTCACAAAGCCAAGCAGTGGTACCACACGATAGCCATACCGCCAGAAGATATCGATGTACGGACCAAGCCAGGTGGCGCGGCGCGCCCAGGCGTTTGCCGGTAGTCGCACGATCCAAGGCAGCGTGACCGTCATCAGCACGAACGGGACCAAGCACAGCACCAGCACCGCGCCGGTAGCATTGCTCTTGGCCGTGATTCCGGCGGCGGCGGCGAGATGGAGCGCGACCCAGCCGAACGCACCGAAAAAGAGGAGCGACCCGCCCAGCAACACCGTGATCGCCGCCAGACCGCTCACGAACGCCGCTGCCCGCCGCCCAACGCCATGCCCGCGCGGCGCGATGCTCAGCAGCACCGGCAGCGGCAACAGTGCGAGCAGCGCCACGGCAAGGTAGCTCCATACCCATCCGGCACGGTCGGCCACCGTCAGCGCCACCAGCGACGACGCCGCCATCGCCGAGCGGTAGCCCCACAAATTGGCGGCGGTGAGCGGCCCTTGCTCTCCCGCCGTCGGCGCGAGCTCGATACGCCAGCCGTCGGCGGCGACTTCCAGCGTCGTCGTCCAGAACGCGAGCAGGACCGCGAGAAGCGCTACCAACGGCAGGTCGGTATCGGCGGACGTGCCCGCCATCGCCACCATCGCGGCGACGATCCCGATCTGCGCGGTGATGATCCAGCTCATCCGCTTGCCGACCACGCGCGCCAAGCCGGGCACTGGAAAAGCATCGAGCAGCGGCGCCCACGCAAATTTGAACGTCGGCAACAGCGCCACCCAGCCGAAGAAGCCGATCAGCACGATGTCCAGACCATGCTTTGCCAGCCGCGCCGAGAGCACGGTCGAGAACATGTAGAACGGCAACCCGGCCGAAAAGCCGAGCAGGACGAAGATCGTCATGAGCCGCCGGTGCGAGGGATTCGGGCCCGGGGCAACGCTACCGTAGGGCGCTGCGCCGGCCGATCCTTCGAGCGCCTGGCTTGGCCTATCCTGCACTGCGGTCAGTCGTATCATCCGCCGGCAGGTTCGCCATTGCCGCCGCGACTGCTTCCGCGCGATCCATCACGCGCAGGATGTTGCCGCTGGTCAGCTTGGCGAGGTCCTCGTCACCCCAGCCACGACGGGCAAGTTCGGCGATTACCTTGGGATAGCCATCGACCCCATTCATCCCCTCGGGCGCAGTGCCGTCGATGCCGTCGAAATCGCCGCCCAGCCCGACATGGTCGTGCCCAGCGACCTTCGCGACATGCTCGATATGATCGGCCACCGTCGCCACGGTGACGTGCGGCATCGGGTGCGCGCGGTCCCAATCGACCAGCGGCGCGGCAGCGCGGAGCCCGTACACATCCCCCGGCACGCCCACCGACTTGGCAAAAGCGGTACGCGCCACGTCCCACTGCTTCCACGCCCCGGACAGAAACGCAGGATAGAAGTTCACCATCACCACCCCGCCGTTCGCGCCGATCGCCGCGAGCAGATCGTCGGGAATGTTGCGCGGGACCGTCGCCAGCGCGCGGGCCGAGGAATGGGAGGCGATCACCGGCGCCTTCGATACCGCCAGCGCAGCACGCATTGTCGAGTCCGCTACATGGCTGACGTCGACCAGCATGCCGATCCGGTTCATCTCGGCGACCACGCGCTTGCCGAACGGCGAGAGGCCCCCCGCCACCGCCTCATCGGTGGACGAGTCCGCCCAATTGAGACTGCGAGTATGTGTGAGCGTCATGTAGGCGACGCCCAGCGCGCGGTACTGGCGCAACACCGAAAGCCGTCCGTCGATCTGATGCCCACCCTCTACCCCGATGAGGCTGGCGGTGCGGCCGCTCGCCGCGATCCGCCGCACATCGGCCGCTGTGGCCGCAAGCGCCAGACTTTCGGGATTGGCCGCGACCAGCCGGCGCACGACATCGATCTGCTCCAGCGTCATCTCGACCGCCTTGGGGCCAGTCACGTCGGCGGGAATCCATACCGACCAGAACTGACCGCCGACATGCCCCGCCTTCAACCGGGCGAGGTCGGTCTGCAACGGGCGTGGCAGGTCCGCCCCGCCGGTCCGGGCGACCGCGACGCGGCCGCCCTGATAGTGCGCGATCTCCCAGGCCAGATCGTTGTGCCCGTCGATCACGGGCGCACGCGCGAGCACCTGCTCTGCCCGCGCCACATCGGCCCGGCTCGGTACCGTTTGTGCCGCTACAGGCGTCGCGAGCGTAAGCGCCAGCAGCGACAGCCGCCTCACCGCGTCTGCACCCGGATTCCGACGCGGAAAGCGCGGCCGAGCATGTCGGAATAGGTGCTGTTCGCCGCCAGCCCCGTCTCCGGGATGAGCAGCGGCGCGCGGTTGAACACGTTGGTCACGTTGACGAAGAACTGCGCCTGCACCTTGTTCGCTACCTCGACATTCTGCGTCACGTTGAGATCGGCGTAGAACAGCCCCGAAACCTGATTGTTGTCATAGGTCGGGTAATTGGTGGTCGAAAGCGGGCAGTTGGTCTGGCACTCGATGCCAGTGGACGAATATTTGCCCGCGCTCACCCCGCGCCCGACGACGGTGATCGAGGTCGTCGGCAGGTCGAGCGTCGCGCTCGCGCGGAAGATCCAGCTCGGCGTGGTCGCCTGCCCACCGTTCACGCCGACCGAATTGGCGATCACCGCGCCCGACACGCCGGTATACGTGATGTTGTCGAGATATCGCGTCGCCTCGCCGCGCACGGTCAGCGTGGTCTGGCTGGAGACCGGCAGGCGATAGCTGGTGTCGAAATCGATACCACGCGCAAGCTGGCTGGCCGCATTGAACGGCTGCGTGCGAATCAGCAGATACGGCTGCCCCGGTGACGACCGCGTCTGGTCCACCGTGATCGCGTCGCAGAATTGCTGCTGCCCGAGACTGCACAGGTTCTCGATATCCTGCGCGGAGAAGCTGGTGATGCCCTGCGCGATCTCGATGCGCCAGTAATCGATCGAGGCGTTGAAGCCCTTCAGGAACCGTGGCGACACCACCGCGCCGATCGTCCAGGACTTGGCGATTTCCGGTTTCAGGTTCGGGTTGCCGGTCGCGATCCCCGAATAGCTGTAGGAGGCGGGGCCGTTGGCGCCATCGGCGGTGAACAGGGGATTGCGCACCGAGTCGCTGTTGGCCGAGCCAGCCTGATACAATTCATTCAGGTTTGGCGCGCGGATGTCGCGCGAACGCACGACGCGGAAGCGGATGTCCGGGATCGGCTGCCATGTCCCCCCCAGCTTCCACGTCGCGACGGTGCCCGAGGTCGAATAATCGGTTCCGCGCACCGCGCCGTTGAACTCGAGCCCGAGGCCGAGCGGCACAACGGTTTCGAAATAGGCTTCCTTCACGTTGTAGCGGCCGTTGGTGGGCAGGTAGTTGCCGACCGACCACGTGTTGGTCACGGTCGGACGACCCTGCGCGTTCACCGTGGAGACCGGCTGGAATTGCTGCGGCACGTATCCGCGGATGCTCTCCTCGCGCCACTCGCCCCCGACCGCGACGCTGACATCGCCCGCCCAGGTGCGGAACGGCGAAGCGCGCAGGTTCAACCCGGCGGTCTTCTGCTTGGTCGTTTCGTCGCGGTAGGGCGCCCCGAGGACGTAGGCGATCGCCGCGGGATCGGCAACGCCAACGCCAAACCGGTTCAGCGGCACGCACGCCTTGTCGTCGTTGCTGGTCATCGCATCGACGTTGATCGCGCACTGGATCGATCCGGCCGCGTAGCCGCCCGGATTGCCGGCCTGCGCCGTGACCGCCGCGGTCGCAGCATTGATGCGCGCGATGTTCTGGATGTTGCGGAGTTGCTCACGCAGATCGGCTTGGCCGTATTGGCCATAGACATCCCACGACACCGTCTTGCCGAACGCATCGAACTGGCCGTCAGCACCGATCTGATAGCGCTGCACCCTGCGGCGGTTATCGACGACGCGATACGGCAGATCGACCGATGTGGTCGCCAGCGTGACGGTGCTGATGCCAGCAAGACGCGAGGCGCCCAGCGCTGCTACGAGGTAGGGATTGTTCGCCTGGATCGTCAGGCCGGTCTGCAGGTTCGGGCCGGCGTTGAACAGAATGTGCTGCCGGTTGTATGAGGCTTCCGCATACAGCTCGACATGATCTGCCACGTCATAGCTCACTCGACCGAACACGCCGTAGCGATCGTCCTGCGGATCGAGGCCGATATTGCGGCCCGAATCGTTCACCTGCCAGCTTCCGCCCTGTGTCAGCGTCGGCGCGGCGCTGCCGGTCGGCGATGGGAAGGTCAGCGCGCCATATTGATACTGAAGCGGCTGCCCGCCCGAGCCGAAATAGACGCCCCGTAGGCTGTTCGCGGCAACACCGCTTCCCGTCACCGCCGTGCTGCCGGTGATGAGGCCGCCGGGCGCGGAGTTCGCCGCACCTATTTGCCGCTTGGTGGTGATGAACTGTGGCGTGGTGCTGGTGGCGGTCCAGTTCGGGTCCTGGATGCGCACATAGCCGGTCGCGTTCCAGTCACGATCGACCTGGAAGATGCCGTCGCGGTGCGCGTATTCGCCTTCCACCTCAATGTGGCCGCGACCGTCAGCGAAGGACGTGCCGGCGGTAAGCGTCGCCGAATAGTTATGGCCGTCGCCATATTGGGTGATGCCCTGATCGGCCGTGAGGCGCAGCCCGTTGAACTTCTTGTCGAGGATGAAGTTGACCACGCCGGCGACCGCATCCGAGCCATAGGCGGCCGACGCGCCGCCGGTGACAACCTCGACGCTCTTCACCAACCCCTGCGGAATGGTGTTGACATCGACCAGCCCGGTGATCGTCGAGCCGACCGACCGGTGACCGTCAACCAGCACCAAAGTACGGATTTCGCCGAGGTTGCGCAGGTTGAGCGCGTTGATGCCCGCCTGCCCGCTTGACAGGTTCAGGCGCGAGTTCGCGGGCCGGGTCGATCCGGCCAGCGCCGGCTGCTGATTGACGAAGTCCGCGATGTTGTTCGACGGCGACTGATTCAGGATCTCGTCCTGCGTCAGCACGGTCAGCGGCGACGGCGACTGAAAACCGCTGCGTGCCACGCGCGAACCGGTGACGGTAACCTCGTCGCTCTGGTCGTCGGGCGGGGTCTCGGGCCGACGCTGCTGTAGGTCGGCGCGGCTTGATGGCGTGCCCCCCTGCCCCACTGCCCCCGTTGGAACGTCCTCTGAGGGAGCCGTCTGTGCCGCAGCGGGGACGGCGAGCGCTACCGCCAGCGCCAGCGCTGCAAGGCTGCATCCGCCCATCACCACCCTCGGGCCTCGGGCCTGATCCGAATTCGTCATAGCTGTACCTTCCCTGACCGGGCCACAGCCGTGGAGCGCTTCTCGACGCTTTCCATCACCTGCGAACTGCGGCTGTTGTATCCCGACCTCTGTGGGTCAGTTCCCCTGCGGTAATACAGGAGGTTGCGCGGCGTTGTGCAAGGGCGTCAAGAGCCGGATCGTTGCTGTATCATAGCCGGGGGTTATGGGAGACGAACCATAACTCGCCTCTATGGCCTAGCCTGCGCTATTCATGAGTCTGCATCGCGACACGCCGCTAGCCTCACGGTCTCGTGCCAGACAGGGAAGACCGACATGATTGACCGCCGATCCTTTCTGCTGCGCTCGGTGGCAGTCGCCGCGCTCGCCGCAGGTGCGGACCGTCGATCAGCGGCCGCCGCGGCGGTGGGACAGAAAACGAGTGTGCGCGGGCTCTCTGCGCCGATCGAAATCGTGGATGACGTGTACGGCGTACCCCATATCCGCGCGCAGTCTGTTCCCGACGCCTTTTTCGGTCAGGGCTATGTCGTCGCGCGCGACCGGCTGTTCCAGATCGACTTCGAGCATCGCCGGGAACTCGGCCGCATGGCGGAAGCCTTCGGCGCAGAGTTCGCGCGCCATGACGCGCAGGCGCGACTTTTCCACTATCGTGGCGACCTCGATGCGGAACTTCGTCGCGTGCCCGACGACGTTCTCGCCTGCGCGCACGCTTATGTCGCAGGAATCAATGCGCGTATCGACGAGGTCGTGGCAAATCCCGCGCTGCTGCCGCTCGAATACCGCATCCTCGGCGTCAGCCCCATCCACTGGGATATCCGCGATATGGTGCTCGCCCGGGGAGCTGCAGCCGGCAATACCGACGACGAGGTCCGCCGCGCGCGGCTGGCCGCGCTGGGGTTGCTCGAACTCGATGCGGTGATCGCACCGTTGATGCCCGCGCATCCGCTCACCGCGCCGGACGGACTGGACGTGTCGCAGGTGTCCGAGGACGACCTGGGGGTGCTCACGATCGGTCGATTGCCGTTCGGCCCCAACACTCCCGTCGCCGATCCCGACGAGCGGTTCGGCAGGCTGGAGCGCGCCAACGCCGGCAGCAACGCGTGGACGATTGCCCCCACGCGCTCCGCGACCGGCCGTCCGATCCTCGCCAACGACCCGCATCTCGGCATCGGCGGCTTCGGCCCGCGCCATGTGGCCCACCTGTCCGCGCCAGAATTCGATGTGATCGGCGGCGGCGCGCCCGGCCTGCCCGGCATCATGCAGGGCCACACCGACCGTTTCGCGTTCGGTCGCACCAACTTCCACATAGACCAGGAGGATCTGTTCGTCCTCGAACTGCACCCGACCGACCCCGAGCGATACCGCCATGGGTCCGGCTGGCGGCGTTTCAGCCGGGTCGAGGTCAGCATACCGGTCAAGGACGGGCCGCCGCACACCGATGTGCTGCGCTACACGGTGCAAGGCCCCGTCGTCGCGCACGATCCAGCCAAACGGCGCGCGACCGCGATCGCGTCCGTCGCCATGCACCCGGGCGGCGGCGGATCGTTTGCGATGATCGCCATCAATCTCGCGCGCGACTGGCGCGGATTGCAGGAGGCGTTCAAGATGCACCCCTCCCCCACCAATTTTCACTATGCCGATGTGGCAGGCAACACCGGTTGGCAGGCGATCGGCTTCATGCCGGTGCGCAAGCGCGGCGCCGGGCTGATGCCGGTCCCCGGTGACAGCCGCTATGATTGGACGGGAATGCGCGATCACCGGGCGCTGCCCAGCGAATACAATCCCGCGAAAGGGTGGTTCGCCTCGGCCAATCAGGACAATCTGCCACCCGACTGGCCCGCCGATCGCATTCCGGCTTTCGACTTCCGCGATCCCTACCGTTACCAGCGCATCGCCGACGTTCTGTCGCACCAGAATAGCCACGCGCTCGCCGACAGCATCGCGCTTCAACACGACACACTTTCCACGCCCGCGCGCCAACTGGTCGGGCTGATGCCGGCGGCTCCGTCGGAGGCGGCTCGCCCGGCGGTCCTGTTGCTGCGAGGCTGGGACTGCCGTCTCGACGCGGCGAGCGGGCCGGCGGCGCTGTTCGAAATCCTGTGGCGAGAGCTCGGCCACCGCATGCTCGCCGCGATCGTGCCCGAGCGCGCCAAGACCATCGTCACGTCGATCGGGCCATCCGTCCTGCTCGGCCTGCTCGCGCGGCCCGATGCGCGGCTCGGTCCCGATCCCTCGGCCGCGCGGGACGCGATGTTCGATGCGGCGCTCACCGCCGCCTGGGCGAGCGCGCAGACGCAGCTTGGCCCGGACCCGGCGGGCTGGCGCTGGGGCGCGTTGCATCGCGTGCGCATCCAGCACCCGCTCGCTCGTATCCCAGCGATCGCTGCCGCCTTTCCGCCGATCGAGGTCGGACCGAGCGGCGGCGACAGCTACACGGTGCAGGCGCGTTGGCTTGGCAATGGGCCGGGCTGGTCGGCAGGCGGCGGCGCGAGCTATTTGCAGGTGATCGATGTCGGCGCGTGGGACAATTCGATGATGCTCAACCTACCCGGCCAGTCGAACGATCCGCGCTCGCCGCACTATCAGGATCAGGTCGCGCCCTGGAGCGTCGGCCAACTCCAGCCGATGCTGTACAGCCGTGCCGCCGTCGAAGCCCATGCGGTTGGACGCCTAACCCTCAGCCCCGAAGGAGACCGGCCATGATGCGCCTGTCCGTTCTTGCCGCATTGCTGCTGGTCAGCGCCGCGCCCGCCGTTCCGGGGAAGGTGGATGTCGTGATCCGCGGCGGCACGATCTATACCGGCGCTGACGCCCCGCCGTTCACTGGCGATGTCGAGATCGCGGGCGATCGGATCATCTATGTCGGCCCGGCGCGGCACACCGCAGCCGCGCACGTGATCGACGCGACCGGCAAGATCGTCGCTCCCGGCCTGATCGACGCGCACACGCATCCAGACACATATCTCCGCTCGCCCGACCCCAAGGCGCGGTTGAACCTTCCCTGGCTTGCCCAGGGGGTTTCGACCATCATCACCGGCGTCGATGGCGGCGGCACGCCCGATGTGGCGGCGGACGCCCGCAAACTCCAGGCAAGCGGGATCGGCACCAACGTCGTTCCGTTCGTCGGTTTCGGCGCGATCCGCCAGCGTGTGCTCGGCGAGGCCGACCGCGCGCCCAACGCCGCTGAGTTGGCGCAGGAAAAGGCGCTTGCCGTCAAGGGCATGTGCGAAGGCGCGGTGGGGCTGTCGACCGGCCTGTTCTATGCGCCGCAGAGCTTCGCCACCACCGATGAAGTGGTGGCGGTCGCCGAAGAAGCGGGGCGGCGGGGCGGCCTCTACGATACCCACCAGCGCGACGAGTCCGATTACACGATCGGGCTGATCGCCAGCACCAAGGAAGCGATCGAGATCGGGCGGCGCGCGCATATGCCGGTCCATTTCGCGCATCTCAAGGCGCTCGGTGTCGATCTTCAGGGCCATGCGCCCGAGCTGATCGCGACGATCGAGGCAGCGCGCCGCACCGGGCAGGACGTGACCGCCGACCAATATCCCTGGCTCGCCTCGGGATCGAGCGTCGATGCTTCGCTCGTGCCGAACTGGGCGGTCGATGGCGGCTACAAGGCGATGCTCGCGCGCTTCGCCGATCCGGCCACGCTGACGCGCATCAAGGCGGCGATGACCGAGAATCTGCGCCGCCGCGGCGGTGCGGACTCGCTGTTGCTCACGTCCGAAGGGCAGCCGTGGACGGGCCGCACGCTCGCGCAGATGGCCACGCAATGGGGCGTGTCACCGATCGACGCCGCAATCCGAATCCTCAAAACGCCGAACGCCCGTGGCACCGGCCCGGCCGGGGTCGGCGTCGCCAGCTTCAACATGGCGGACCGCGACGTCGATCTCATCATGAAACAGCCGTGGGTCGTGACCAGCTCCGACGGATCGGACGGCCACCCGCGCCAATATGCGACCATGCCGCAGAAGTACCGTCTTTATGTTCAGCAGCGTAAGGTCATCACGCTCGCCGATTTCATCCACCGCTCCAGTGGGTTGACGGCGGACATCTACCGGATCGATCATCGCGGCTATCTGCGCGCCGGCTATTATGCCGACGTGGTGGTGCTCGATCCCGCCCGCTACGCACCGCGCGCCGACTACATCCATCCGCGCGTGCCGAGCGTCGGCGTGGCGGCTCTGTTCGTCAACGGAGAGCTCGCCCTGCGCGACAGCGCTGCGACCGGCACGGCGGCAGGCCGGGTGCTGCTGCGCGCGAAGCCAGCCGAGTGCGAGGCATAGCCGGCGGTTATAGTGTGCCGCCCGGCTAATAATGGGCGGATCGTCGCGGGCGTGTAAACCCGTGGCTCTACCCCGACTTTCGCAGGACCGCGATGATCCCCGGACCCTTTCTCCTCTATCTTGGCCACTCCGACGATGACGTCGGCATCAAGACCTCGCGCGGGCTGGCCACCTTTCGACGCGAGGACTGCGTCGGCGA
>Ga0247729_10000824_pt1 | contig 11972 bp, 13 predicted proteins | sample UWRJL133311R2_FD_180958 | JGI IMG/M metagenome (GOLD analysis project Ga0247729, IMG submission 180958) | Plant litter microbial communities from Arlington Agricultural Research Station in Wisconsin, United States - UWRJ-L133-311R-2 | ecosystem: Environmental > Terrestrial > Plant litter >... | reverse complement strand
CCCGCTCCGTGGGACAGCTGCGCGAGACGCAGGTGCAGCGCGAGCTGCTGACCGACCGGGTCGAGACGATGATCGCCGAGATCGCGGGTCGACTGCGGGATGCCCGGCACCTGCCCAAGGCGGAATCCGCCGCCGTCTTCAACTCGCAGCAGAACGAGCTCATCGAGGTGGCCCGGGCTCACGGCGAGTTGCTGCAGTGGGAGGCGTTCACCCGCGCGATCGCCGCTGCCGACCCCGCCAACGTCACGGTGCTCACGTGGCTGCGCGACCTGTTCGGACTCGGACTGATCGAGAAGCACCTCGCCTGGTACCTGATGGCCGGCCGCCTCTCGCCGCGTCGCGCCCAGGCCGTGACCGCCTACATCGACCGCCTCATCGCGCGCCTGCGTCCGCACGCCCTCGACCTCGTCACGGCGTACGGCTACACCGACGCCCACGTGCGCGCGCCGATCGCGACCGGTGCCGAGCGCGCCCGCCAGGAGGAGGCCCGCGCCCACTACGCCGCGCAGCGTGCGGACGGCTCCGCCCCGCTCGACGAGAAGCAGATCCTCGCCGACCGTAAGGCCGCCGAGAAGGCAACCCGCAAGGCTGCCTCACCGAAGAAGAAGAAGTAGCACCACCGCCGAGCGCCGAAGAGTGCTCCAAGACTCTCGCGTTGGAGCACTTTTCGACGAATGGCGAGTGAGAGGGGCTCGGCTAGCGGGGGCGCGCGCCCAGCGAGGAGACGGCCAGGGACGCGAGGGCTGCGCCGGCGCGAGCCGCGGCATCCAGATCATCGGACGACGACAGGCCGTTCAGGAAGCCGGCGGTGAAGGCGTCGCCTGCCCCGGTCGGATCGAGGATCGTCGTCGCGACGGCGGGGATCACCACGGGTTCGCTGCCTCGACGCGCCACGACGACGCCGTCCGCGTCGAGGGTGAGCGCCACGATCTCGAACGATTCGGCGAGGGCGGATGCCACGGCCACCGGTTCGCGGAGCCCCGTGAGAGCACGGCCCTCCTCGAGGTTCGGCACGAGGATCGACGCGCCCTCGAAGTACCCGAGCGCCTGCTCGACACCGAAGTCGGCGATGTAACCGGCTGAGCCGGGATCGAGGCACACGCGCACGCCCGCCGCCCTCGCCCGGGCCATGAGGTCGGTGAACCGCCGCGGCTCCGCCATGCCGAAGAGGGTGTGGCCGGTCAGGTGCAGGATGCCCGTCGCCGCGAGCAGCTCGTCGGTGACCAGGTCGGGGTCGAGCACGGCGTTCGCACCGCGCTCCGTGAGCATGGTGCGGGTCTCGCCCTCCACGATGACCACGATCGCGCCGGTGGGAAGCGAGTCGTGGGTCTCGAGGCGCGGCGTGACGCCGTGCCGCTCGAGTTCGAGGGTGTGGCGCGCCGCGTCATCCGCGCCCACTATGCCGATGAAGGTGACGTCCGCACCCACCGAGCCGAGCCAGCTCGCGGTGTTCGCGGCCGACCCGCCCGGGCGGAAGCGGATGGAGCTGACCGTGTCGGTGTCCGTGCGGATGGGTCCGCCCGGCACCGCCACGACGTCGTCGATGATGTCACCGAAGACGAGGATGCTCTCAGGCATGCAGCGCGGACCAGGCGGTGGCGATCTCGCCGGCCACCCGCACGTTGTTGCGGGCGAGGTCGAGGTTCACCTCGAGGCTGCGTCCGCCGGAGAGCTCGACGATGCGCAGTAGCAGGAACGGCGTGACCGACTTGCCGGAGATGCCCTTCTCGTCCGCCTCGGCGAGAGCGATCTCGAGGATGCGGTTGTGCTCGGCCGGGTCCCACTGCTGTTCGAGCGGGATCGGGTTGGCGACGACGATGCCCTGGCCGTGGCCGAGGGCGTCCTGCGCGAACATGACGTCGGCGACCTGGGCGGCGTTCTCGACCGACCAGTCGAGCTCGAACGACGACTCGCGCAGCCAGAAGCTCGGGAAGATCGTCGTTCCGTAACCGATGACCGGCACGCTCAGGGTCTCGAGGCGCTCGAGGGTCGCGGCGATGTCGAGCACCGACTTGACTCCCGCGGACACCACGGTGATCGGGGTGACGGCCAGCGTCGAGAGGTCGGCCGATTCATCGAACGTGGATGACGCCCCGCGGTGGACACCGCCGAGCCCGCCCGTGGCGAAGACCCTGATGCCGGCCAGTGCGGCCAGGTGCGAAGTCGCGGCGACGGTGGTCGCGGCGCTCGAGCCGGCGGCGGCGATGATGGGCAGGTCGCGCACGCTCGCCTTGGCGAGCTTCTCCTCGGAGATGCGGCGCACGCCCTCGGCGTCGAGGCCGATCTGCGCGACGCCGTCGAGTACCGCGATCGTGGCCGGGGTGACGCCCTGCGCGCGCAGGATGTTCTCGAACTCGATGGCTGCCTCGTGGTTACGCGGGCGGGGCAGCCCGTGGGAGATGATCGTCGACTCGAGGGCGACGACGGGCGTGTTGGTCGCGAGGGCCTCCGCTACCTCATCGGAGAGGACGAAGCTCACTGGATGCCCGCCGCGCGGCGACGGTTGACCTCGCGGGTCTGGCCGGCGAGCGTGAAGAGGTCGATGATCGTGCCGACGCCGAGGAGGCCCGCGGTCAGGATCCAGATCACGCCCCGCGCGATCTTGCCGAGGTAGAAGTGCTGCAGGCCGCAGACGAGAACGAACGAGGCGAGCCAGAACAGGTAGGCGGTGCCGACGTCCTTGGGGGGCAGCTGGGAGGTTGAGGTCATGGCTCCATCGTATTCGGCTGGCGCGTCAGGACCCGCCGGATGGAGCACCCAGCCATTTCTGAGGTTCGGCCCGGCAACCCCGATCCTGGCCCGGAATCGCGGGTGTCACGTCATCCCGACGCCGGGGGAATCGCACCCGTTCGGGGGTCATTCCGGCGAGCGCCGCAATCCGATTGCAGGGGTCGCCCCGGAGTCCTAGTGCACCAGGGAACGACCGGGCCAGACAGGCTCGGGGAGTCCCACGGACAAACGATTGAAGGAGTTCACAATGATGAACAACATCACGAAGAAGACCATCCTCGGTACCACCGGCGTCGCTGCTGCAGCCTTCATGGTTGCCGGCTTCGCGGCTCCCGCCATGGCGGACACCACGTCCAGCCACGACACGACCTCGTCGTGGAGCCAGACCACCACGAGCCTTCTCGACAACGTTTCGGCCATCGTCGGTGACATCTCCACCTCCTCCCCCGTCGTCGTCGCGCCGGAGATCGGTGACATCGGCAGCGGGAACGCCATCGGTTCGGGTAACGACGTGACCGCCCCGATCACCGCACCGATCGCCTCGGGTAACGACACCGCTGTCGGCAACAACAGCGGGAACGGCAACTCGGTCGGTGGCGACACCAGCGTCGGCTCCGAGGTGGGCGACCTGGTCGACGGCGTCGTGGATGTCGACGGCCTCGTCGACGACGTGCTTGCTGACGTCGACCTCAACTCGATCCTCGGCGACTAATTCCTCCCAGTAGTCCCGCAGAGGGCCCCGCGCGAGAAGCGCGGGGCTTTCTGCGTGTTCAGGCGGAGAGCCGCTCGATCAGCTCGGCGAAGGCCCTCTGCTGCGGGCCGGTGAAGGTTCCCCGCTGATAGTCGCTGAGCAGGTGAGCGAGTTGACGTTCGTCGACCAGCGGCACCGCATCGGGTGGGGAGAGCTCGTGGGAGAGCGGACCGATCACTCGGAGTCCGTGCGCCACGACCTCGGCGACCTGCTCGTCGGTGGCCGCGGCACCGAGTGCGTCGAAATCCCGGGCGAGCTGGATCAGGAGCTCACGGGTGGGCGGCTCCGTCATCCGCTCGTACATCTCGACGAGCTGCCTGTTGCCGTCGTCACCGGCCAGGTGCGTCAGCAGGATCGCCTGCTCGCGGTCCATACGAGCCATCGACTCGGAGAGCCCCGACCCCGCGAACATCGCCACGAACCGGGCAAGCTCGGGCGGCAGGTCGAGCGCCGACTCCTGGGCACGGATCAACCGGATCAGCGCCTTCTGCCCCTGCAGGCTCGCGATCTGCGCATCGAGGTCGGCGTCGAGCTGGTCGAGCAGCTCGCCCTGTTCCTCCTGCCCGGAATCCAGCACCCCCGCCATTCTCTCCAACGGGATGCCGATCGCGGCCAGGCGCCGGATCCGCAGCAGCCGGATGAGGTCGTGCACGCTGTAATCCCTGTAGCCGTTGGAACCTCGAGGGGGCTCGGGGAGCACTCCGACCTGGTGATAGTGGCGCAGCGTGCGCACCGTGACATGGGCGAGTGAGGCGAGGTCGTGGCTACGCATCGACGGGAACTCCCTCCGGTTCAGGATCAAGGGTACGCAGGGAGCGAGCCAGCAACGCGATCCCGGCGGTCACCGCCCACACCGCGGCCATCGTGATACCCGCGGTTCTCAGGTCGAACCCGTCGCCGATGAGGGCGACGGAGACCATGCCGATGGGGGCGGCGAGCATCATGAGCGAGTTCTGCGTACCCATGATCCGCCCGCGGGCGTTCTCCGGGATCCCGTCCAGCATCATCACGCCCAGAAGGCTCGAGAACAGCCCGGCCGAGATCCCGAAGACGAACGCTCCGGCGAAGACGATCGCGATCGGTGGGAGCACCGCGACAACCCCGATTCCCACGACCGTGCCGAGAATGCCGGTCACGAACCAGGTGCGTCGCGTGCCGCGTGAACCGAAGACGGCGTAGATGCCCCCACCGACCAGGGTGCCCGCGGCGAGGCTGGTCAGCACGAAGCCGAGCAGGCCCGGCTCGTCGAGGAAGGCGAAGTGGGCGGGCAGCAGCATCCCCTGCACTGCCGTGAGAACGACCACCAGCACGACGTTGAGGATCGTGACCGCGCGCAGGAACCGATTGCTGACGAACAGTACTCGCCAACCGGCGACCAGCTCGCGCCAGGCGTTGGTGCGCGACGCACGGTGCGTCGTCACCGCTCCCACCCGCCCCGGTAGGCACAGCGACAGCAGCGCGGCGACGAGCGACGTCGCGGCGGTGATCCAGAGCACCGCCGAGCCGTCGAAGAGCACCATCAGGGTGCCCGCCGCAGCCGGGCCGATGATCATCACGAGCGCCCCCAGACTCTCGCGGATGCCGATGAGTCGTTCGGCCGAGACGCCACCGTGACGAACGATCGCGGGCAGGATCGCTTCGCGAGCCGTCATCCCGGGCACGTCACCGAATGCGCCGATGATGCCGAACAGCACGAACCAGCCGAGCTCGAGACCGGTGACCAGGTCGACGATGGGCAGGGCCGCGACCGAAGCGGCCGAAACCAGGTCGGCCACGACCGACGAGGTGCGACGGTTGACGCGGTCGATCACCACCCCCATGAAGATTCCCGCGAAGAACGACGGGATCGCCGTCGAGGCCACGAGGATTCCCGAGGACATCAGGTTTCCGGTGAGCTGCAGCACGAGCAGCGGGAACACCACGGCGGCGATCGAGTTGCCGAGCAGGGAGAAGGCATAGGACGCGAGGTACAGCACGGGAACAGGTCTCATGCTGTCACTCAAGACTATGACGTTGCGTCAGGGTCAAGACCGTGGTGCCCGCGGGGTTGCACCTGCGGTCAGCGTGCCCCGAGCCAGTCCCAGAACGTCGTCGTGGACAGGGTCGCCGTGCTCGCCGGCAGCAGCTCAGTCTCGCTGAGATCCGCCCCGAAGTAGGTGGCGAGCGGGTCGGCGACCACCTCACGAGGATCGTTGCGAGCCTTCAGCTCGTGGCGCACCAGGTCGTCGAGCCGGAATCGCTCGGGGCCGGCGAACTCCACGAGGCCGTTCACCGGCGTCCCCACGGCCGTGCGGGCGACAGCCCGGGCAACGTCATCCGCCGCCATCGGCTGGATGTAGGCGTTCGACAACCGCACCTGGCCCGCCCCGGTCGCCGCGTCGCCGATGCTGCGCACGAACTCGAAGAACTGGGTGGCGTGCACGATCGAGTAGGGCAGGCCCGCCTCGACGATGAGCTTCTCCTGCGCGGCCTTCGCGGCGAAGTAGCCGCCCTCCGAGGCGGCGAGACGGTCGGTGCCCACCACAGAGAGCGCGACGTGGTGCCTGACTCCCGCGGCCCGCCCGAACGTGAGCAGGTTGAGTGTGGAGGCGTAGAAGAATTCCATCGCCGCGGCCGCGTCCAGGTAGGAGGAGTTGGAGGTGTCGACGACGACCTCGACCCCGTCCAGCGCTTCCGCCAGCCCTTCGGTCGTGTACGAGTTCACGCCGGTGGCACGGGATGCCACGACCACGTCGTGACCGTGCGCCCCGAGCTGCTCGGCCACCTTGGTGCCGATGAGGCCTGTGCCCCCGATGACCGCGATTCTCACGACTGCGCCGCGAGCCACTGGGCGAACGTGGTCTCGAAGGTCGTCGCTCCTGCGCCGGGAAGGAGCGAACGCTCCTGGAGCGGGGCACCGAAGTAGAGAGCGCCGGGGTCGACGACGACCTCGCGCGGGTCGCCCTGCGCGGCGAGCCCGGTGCGGATGAGCTCGTCCATGCCGAACTCCTCCGGGCCGGCGATCTCCAGGGTGCCGTTGAGGGGAGAACCCACGGCCGTGCGGCCCACGGCAGTCGCAACGTCATCCGCCGCCATCGGCTGGATCAGCGCGTGCGACAGGCGAACGGTGTTGCCCTCGGTAGCGCCCTGCGCGATCGCCTTGACGAATTCGAAGAACTGGGTGGCGTGCACCAGCGAGAACGGGATGCCCGACTCCTTGATCAGCTTCTCCTGGGCGACCTTTGCGCGCATGTAGCCGCTCTCGGGCAGACCTTCGGTGCCGACCACCGACAGGGCGACGTGGTGGGTGATACCCGCGGCCTTCTCGGCGGCGAGCAGGTTGGTCGTCGAGGTGGTGAAGAAGTCGAGAACGGCGGAATCCTCGAAGCTCGGGGAGTTCGACACGTCGACGACCACCTGCGCGCCCCCGAGTACCTCGGCGAGACCCTCGCCGGTGAGCGTGTTGACGCCAGAGTTGGGTGAGGCGGCGATGGCCTCGTGGCCGTGCTCCCCCAGCTTCGCGACGAGCTTGGAGCCGATGAGGCCGGTGCCTCCGATGACGACGATCTTCATGGTCGAACCCTTCAGTCAGCGACCGGGGCATCCGGTCACCAGCTAAGACAGGCGGCGCATCGATTTTGTGACATCAGTTCCAGTGCCGCAGCTTCTCGGGGTTCAGGGTGAGCCAGACTCGAGTGACTTTCGAGCGCGGGATGTCGAAGCACACGACTCCGACCACTCGCCCGTCACGGCGCACCACAAGGCCGGACTCACCGTTCACGCCCTGCATCGTCACCTCGCTGCCGGACGCCACCGCGAGGAGCCCGAGCGCCACGCGGCGAGGACCCCTGACCGGCTCGCCCACGACGCCTCCGTCGGTCACCGCGACGACGGGTGCCGTCATGAGGTTCGCGAGAGCGTGCTCGTCGCCCGCGTGGAGCGCCGCGGAGATCGCCTGCACCACCGCGTCCCGGCGGCGAGCGCCCGGCATCATCTCGCGGCTACGGCGGAGAGCTTGCTCGGGTTCATCATCCACAGCAGGTGGTCGATGCCCGACTGGGACGCGGTGACGGTGAGCAGGGTGAACGGCACACCGTCACGAGACAGTTCGACGCCCGCCTGCCCGTTGGCCTGCACCCAGCGGAGGTCGACGTCGGTCCAGAAGTGGCTCGAGAAGGCCGCGACGAACTTCGCGACGCGCCCACGGCCGACGACAGGGATGCGGGCGGCGAGCGCGGCCCCACCGCCGTCGGAGTAGCTCACGATGTCCTCCGTGAACAACCGCTCGAGCGCGATCAGGTCGCCGGTCTGCGCGGCGGTCAGGAACGCGCTGAGCAGCCTCTTCTGTTCGGGGGCAGCTGCGCGGGTGCGGCGCTCGGCCGCGAGGTGCTTGCGAGCCCGGCTGACGAGCTGGCGCACGGCCGGCTCCTCCTTCTGGATGATCTCGGCGATCAGCGGGTAGGGATAGTCGAACGCCTGCCGCAGCACGTACGCGGCACGCTCGACCGCGGACAGCTTCTCGAGGAGCAGCAGGACGGCGAACTCGAGGGCCTCCCCGCGCTCGGCGCCGAGGGCGGGATCCGCGCTCGTGTCGACCGGCTCCGGCAACCACGGCCCGATGTAGGTCTCGTGGCGGGCATGGGCGCTCGTGGCGAGGTTGATCGCCAGTCGCGTGGTCATCGTGGCGAGGAACGCGGCCGGGTTCTCGACGACGCTGCGGTCGTAGGCCTGCCACTTGAGCCACGCCTCCTGCAGGATGTCTTCGGCCTCGGTCGCACTGCCGAGCATGCGGTAGGCGATACCGAACAGCCTCGGCCGCACGCTCGCGAACACCGCGTAGGCGTCGTCGAGCGGGTCGGTGGGCACGGGCCCAGCGTATTCGGTGGGCGCCATGTCGTTCAGGTCGGGGGTCACACGAGCTATGACCGCACAGCCCGGGAATCTGTGACACGGCATCCCGAATCAACGCGGTCTACTGCCAGCCGCGGGTCCCGGCGGACGGGGCAGGGCTACAGCGCCTCTTCCCCCGCGAGAGTTCGCTCGATGCTCTCCTTCTCGATGAGGCTCGAGCGCACGAGCGGCAGCGCCCGGGCGATCGCCTTGTTGATGCGCTCGGTGAGCTGCTCGTTCGAGATCGTGTAGTTGGTGAAGTCGGAGTCGTGCGCGTAGACACCCACCGGCAGGGCGAGCGACTGGAAGAAGCCGAACAGCGGACGCAGCTGGTGCTCGATGATGAGCGCGTGCCGTTCGCTTCCGCCGGTAGCGGCGAGCAGCACGGGGGTGTCGACGAGCGCGTACTGGTCGACGAAGTCGAAGAAGTGCTTGAACAGCCCGGTGAAGGATGCCCGGTACACGGGCGTCGCGACGACCAGGAGATCCGCGTTCTCGACGGCCTGCAGCTCGGCCTCCGCCTCGGGCGGCAGTCCCTTGCGCGACAGCGTGCCGGCCAGGTGCGGGCCGAGCTCGTTGAGCTTGATGATGTGCGTCTCGATCGGGAGCACGTCGCCGAACGCGGCGACGATCGCCTCCACCAGTGCGGTGGTGCGGGACGGGTCGGTCAGGCTGCCGGAGACAGCCACGACGCGCAGGGCCCTCGATTCGATGGTCATCTGCCCAGCCTAAGCAAGAGCCGGTCAGCACCCCGTTCGCATGACGAAGTGTGAAGCTGGACCGCACCCGGCACCGCTGCCTCGTGACACCCTGTATCGCATGACCCTCCATCACCCCGTCGACGCGGCGGTCGGCTTCTCGACCAGCCAGCTGCACGCCGGCGCGCGCACCGGCGCCACGGTCAACCCGAGAGTCACCCCGATCTACATGACCGCCGGTTTCGTCATCGACGACTTCGACCACGCGGGCGACATCTTCAACGGCGCGGAAGGCTACTCCTACACGCGCGTCGCGAACCCGACCGCCGAGGCCGTGGAGCGCACGGTCGCCCATCTCGAGAACGGGGCAGAGGCCCTGCTCGTCGGCAGCGGCCAGGCCGCCGTGGCCGTCACGCTCCTCGGCCTGCTGCAGGCCGGCGACCACCTGCTCTCCGCCAACTCGCTCTACGAGGGCACCCGCGGCTTCCTCACCGACAACCTCTCGCGCTACGGCATCAGCACCGACTTCGTCGCGGACGCGAACTCGCCCGAGGCGTGGGAGAGCGCGATCCTGCCCACCACGCGGGCGCTGTTCGCGGAGTCGATCCCGAACCCGAAGAACGACATCCTCGACATCGAGGCGATCGCGGAAGTCGCGCACCGGCACGGCATTCCGCTCATCATCGACTCGACGCTCGCGACGCCGTACCTGCTGCGTCCGCTCGACTTCGGCGCCGACATCGTCATCCACTCGGCCAGCAAGTTCCTGGCCGGTCACGGTGCGGCCCTCGGCGGCGTGATCGTCGACAACGGGCTGTTCGATGCGGAGCGTTCGGGCGAGCTGTTCCCGCACCTGAGCACCCGCGACCGGCACGGAAACCCCAGCTTTGCGGAGCGCTCCGGCGGCCTCGCCCGCATCGCGTACCTCCGCGAAGTGATGGCGCTGCGCTTCGGCCCGACGCCCTCGCCGATCAACGCCTTCCTGATCAACCAGGGTATCGAGACCCTGTCGCTGCGGGTCGAGCGCCAGTCTCAGAACGCGCTGGGCATCGCCCGCTGGCTCGAGCAGCAGCCCGAGGTGCACTCGGTCGACTACTCGGGGCTCGAGTCGAACCCGTTCCACCCGATGGCGCTGAAGTACCTGCCGCGCGGGCAGGGCTCGGTGTTCTCCTTCACCCTGCGCGGTGGACTCGAGGCGGCCCGCGACTTCGTGAACGCGCTCGAGACCTTCACTCACATGACCCACCTCGGCGACGTGCGCTCCCTCGTGCTGCACCCCGGCACCACGAGCCACAACGCGCGAACGGATGACGAGCTCAGCCAGGCCGGCATCTGGCCGGGCACGCTGCGCCTCTCCGTCGGCATCGAGGACCTGCCCGACCTCATCACCGACCTGGAGCGCGGTCTCGCCGCAACCCGTACGGTGGTGCGATGAGCAAGCTGCAGCACTTCGGCTGGTTCCTCGCCCGCGGCTTCGGCCCGCACGGCTGGGGTCACCCCTACCTCGACTGGAACTACCGCTGGACCGAGCCGGAGCTCTACCAGCAGTCGATCCGCGAGCTCGAGCAGGCCGGCTTCGACCTGCTCATCATCGAGGACGCCCCCTCGCTCGGCAACGCCTCGACGATCGACCTGCGCATCCGCCAGGCCTTCGGCGGCCCCAAGCACGACCCGCTGCTGCTCGCCCCCTACCTGTTCGGCGCCACCTCGCACATCGGCGTGGTGCCCACCGTCAACCCGGCCGCCTACCTGCCCTACACGGCGGCCCGGCAGTTTGCGACGCTTCAGCACCTGAGCGGCCACCGACTCGGCCTCAACGTCGTCACCGACACCGGCAGCGCCCGGCACTTCGGCAGCGCGCCTGCCCTTCCCCACGACGCGGCCTACGATCGGGCCGAAGAGTGGCTGGGCGGCATCCGCGACCTGTGGCGCAGTTGGGATGACGGCGCCCTGCTCGCCGACCCCGTGGCCGGTCGCTACGCGGACGGCTCCAAGCTGCGCACCGTGCAGCACCGCGGCGAGTACTTCGAGTTCGACGGTCCGCTCAATGCCATCCCCTTCACCGACGGCGAGCCGGTCATCGTCTCGCCCGGCGGTTCGGGCCGCGGTCTCGGCTTCGCAGGTGCGAACTCCGAGGTGCAGCTCGCACTCGCTCCGCTCGACCCGGACAGCATCCGCGAGTACCGCGCGCGCATCCACGCCGCGGCCGTCGAACGCGGACGCCGCCCCAGCGACGTGAAGATCCTGTTCGCGATCCAGCCGGTGCTCGTCTCGAGCGCCGAAGAGGCCGATCGGCTGGTCGCCGCTTCGGCGAATCCGGATGACGCCGCACTGCGCCACATCGCGGAACGCCAGTCGAGCGACCTCGAGACTGACCTCACGGCCCTCGACCTCGACGCCCCGCTCGACCTGTCGCTCTTCGGCGACCACGTGTCACAGGGCAGCATCAAGCGCCTGCTCGGCGGCTACGACCCCGCGACCACTCCCCTGCGGGCGATGCTCGCCAAGCAGGCGAAGCTCGGCCGCATCGGCCAGGGCGGGTTCGTCGGCACCGCCGAGGAGTTCGCCGATCTCATCGAGAACCTGGGCGAAACGGCGGACAACGACGGCGTTCTGCTCTGGGGCGACCTGCACCCGGTAACGGTGCACCGCATCCTCGACGAGCTCGTGCCGATCCTCCGCCGACGGGGCATCCTGCGCACCGAGTTCGGTGGCGGCGGCCTGCGCGGTAACCTCGGCGACTTCTAGCCGTTCACACGGCGTCACACTTCTCAACACGTTTTCGCGCTCGCGGCTCGTCGACTGAGACTGGTAACGGCCCTCCACGAGAGAGTGCCGATCCCCTCCCCTGTCCACACAGCCAGAGAGCACAGCCATGTCTGAAACCCCTCCCGCAGCAAACCCGGTCATCGCGCCGCCCAAGA
>Ga0247729_10000823_pt1 | contig 11980 bp, 9 predicted proteins | sample UWRJL133311R2_FD_180958 | JGI IMG/M metagenome (GOLD analysis project Ga0247729, IMG submission 180958) | Plant litter microbial communities from Arlington Agricultural Research Station in Wisconsin, United States - UWRJ-L133-311R-2 | ecosystem: Environmental > Terrestrial > Plant litter >... | reverse complement strand
GCCGGGGCCGGGGAGTTTACCACCAAGACCAGCCTCGACCGCAGCCTGGTGAAGCTGGAGCTGGGCCAGTTCGACACCCGCCGGGCGCTGGTGCTGCTGGATTTGCTGGGCCACCACGACCGGCACCTGCTCAGCAAGAAGCCCGAAAGCGCCTACGTGGCGGCCGAGTACAACTTCACCAACTCCTACTTCGACCAGAAGCAGCATTTCAAGCGCTTCAACGGCCTGGCCAAGTACACCGGCCAGCTTTCCGACCGCACCTCGCTCACGCTGCTGGGCTCGCACTTCACGTCTAACTGGGATGCCAGCGGCCAGATTCCGGAGCGTGGCGTGCGCGAGGGCATTATCTCGCGCTACGGCAGCATCGACCCCACCGAGGGCGGCCGCACCGCCCGCACCAACGCCTCGGCGGTGCTCACCACGGCCCTGCCCCACGACGCAGTACTGCGCCAGCAGGCCTACTACTCGAAGTACGACTTTAGCCTGTATTCCAACTTCACCTTCTTCCTGCAGGACCCAGTAAACGGCGACGAGATTCACCAGACCGACGACCGGCACCTGTTCGGCTACACCGCCACCTACGACCGGGACACGGAGCTGGGCGGCCGCAGCCTGCACTCGACGCTGGGCGTGGGCACCCGCAACGACTTCTCCGACCTGGGCTTGTTTCACACCGTGCGCCGGTACACGCGGCTGGGTACCGTCACGAGCGGGCGGCTCTACGAGCGGAACGTCAACGCCTACCTCGACGAGACGCTCAACCTCACCGACCGCCTCACCGTGAATGCCTCCGCCCGCCTCGACGTGTTCACCTTCGACTTCCGCGGCCAGCTCTACGACACAACCGCCGCCGCCCTCACCCCGCTGCGGGGTCGCGCGACCAGGGCCCGGGTGTCGCCGAAGCTGAACCTGTACTACCAGCTCACGCCCGTCGTGCAGCTGTTTGCCCGCTCCGGCTTCGGCTTCCACTCCAACGACGCCCGGGGCGTGATTCGCGGCACCGCCGGCGCCAACGTACTGCCCCGGGCCATCGGCTACGAGGTGGGCAGCACCTTTAAGCCCGTGCCGAGCCTGGTGGTAAACACGGCCCTGTGGGCCCTGCACCTGCAGGATGAGCTGGTCTACATCGGCGACGCGGGGGAGGTGGAAAGCACTGGCCCCACCCGCCGCTTCGGCCTCGACGTGTCGGCCCGCTACCAGCTCACGCCGTCTTTGTTTGCCGACCTCGACCTCAACTACAACCACGGTCGGCAGGTCGACGCGCCGAAGGACGCCAACTACATTCCGCTGGCCCCCACCTTCACCAGCACTGGTGGCCTGACCGTAAAACGTCCCGGTGGCCTCAACGCCAGCCTGCGCTACCGCGCCATCGACGACCGGCCCGCCAACGACGACGGCAGCATCACGGCCCGCGGCTACTTTCTGCTCGACGCCGTGGTACGCTACACTAAAGCCCGGTTTGAAATAGGCGCCACCGCCGAAAACCTGCTCAACGTGGAGTGGAACCAGGCCCAGTTTGCCACCGAAACCCGCCTGCCCACCGAGCCCCTCGGCACCTCCGTCGACGAGCTGCACTTCACTCCCGGCACGCCCTTCTACTTCAAGCTCAACGCCAGCGTGTTTTTTTAGAATGGGTGAATGGGTGAAGGAGTGAATGAAAGGCCAACTCAACCCAGCACTCGCTCATTCACCCGGAAGAATTACCTTGGGGGCAGCTCTTGGAGGTTGTGATACTCACTAATGAAGAATACCGGACGCTTATTGGCGGGCAAAAAAACGCTGGGCGGCCTGCTACTTACCTTGCTGGCCGCCTGCCAGACTACGGAGCAGCCCAAGCAGCAGCCCACGGCGGCGGCCCCCACCATGTGCGCCGCCCGCCCGGCTATAGCCGCTGTGGATACGCTGCGGCCCCCGGCGCTGCCACCCGTGCCGGCGGTGCCTGCTGAGCTGCGCCAGCATATCCGGCAGCTGTACGCCGCCCTCGGGCCCGATACCACCGGGCTGCGGCCGGCGGTGTGGGAACGGGCCTGCGTGGGCTACCTCGTGCTGCGGCAGCAGCGTAAAATCCGCCGCGCCGGCCTGCTGGCCGTAGCTGATATGGAGCTGCCCTCGTCCACGAAGCGGCTGTGGGTTGTTGATCTGAACGCTCAAAAAATAGTGCAGCGCAGCTACGTAGCCCACGGGCGCGGTTCGGGCAAGCTGCTGGCCCGGCGCTTCTCCAACCGCATCAAGTCGGCGTGCACGGCCCTGGGCTTCTACCGCACCGCCGATACCTACGGCGGCATCCACGGCCTGTCGCGCCGCCTGCAGGGACTTGATGCGGGCCAGAACACCAACGCCCTGGACCGCTACATTGTGCTTCACGCCGCCGACTACGCCGGGCAGGAACACATGGACAAGCACGGGCAGTTGGGCTACAGCCGGGGCTGCCCCGCGCTGCCGCCCGAGCAGTACCGCGCCGTCATTGGGGCCGTGGGTGAGGGCGCCTGCCTACTGCTCTGCGGCTCCCCGCTCGAATCCCGCTGGCTCGACGGGCCCGCCGCCGGACGCGCCTATGCTACGCGCGGCTGGCAGTAGCGCCGCCCTATTCCGCGCCGCCTTTGCGCTTAGCCGTGGCCTAAACAATTTCGGCCTAAACAATTTCAAATTGTTTAGGCCGAAATTGTTTAGGCCTGTGCGTGCTTCGGAGGCTGCCTGATTTTGCCTGCGCGGCTACCGGCCATAAAAAAGCCCCGCCGGATACCGGCGAGGCTTTCTGTCTCAACAAACAAAAAAATCTAGCGCACCGCCAGCTTCCGGCTGATACCCAGCGCGGGCACCGTCAGCTGGTACACGCCCGCGGGTAGGGCCTTGCCGGTGGCCAGCCGCAGCTGGTTGGCGCCCGGGTACGTCTTCACGTTCTCTTCGTGCACCAGCCGGCCGGTCAGGTCAAACAGGCGCAGGGCCACGGTCTGCTCCCGGCTGGTTTGCAGCGTCACCTCGATCCGGTCGGCGGTGGTCGGGTTGGGGTACACCAGCAACTCAGCTTTCTCAGGAGCCAAGGTAGCCGCAGCGGCCGGCGTGGCCGTAACCGCGGTTTCACGGGCCGTCATCGAGCCCGCCACCACCGTGGGGGCCGTGTAGGTGGCCTTCACGAAGGCGCGCTGGGCGGGGTTGGCGGTGGAGGCGTTTTTGGCCTTGAGCGTAATCCAGCCGGCGGCGGTGGGGGTATAGGTGCCCGTGAGCGTACCGGTGCCAGTCTGGCTGCTCACCAGCGTGCCGGCGTTGTTGTAAAGCGCTATGGTGAGGCTGCGGGTGGCGTCGGTAGGGTAGAGGCTGTAGGTAATGGCCTTGCTGGCGTCGGAGTAGATGCGGCCGGCCGTGCGCAGGGCCGCGGAGGCCGCCGGCAGCTGCCCGCCCTGCTGCAGGGAGCGGGTATCCTTGTCGCCAAGGTCGTCGGCCAGCTCCCATTCCTGGGTGGTGCTCAGGACCGGGCGGACATAGTTGGTGCCGATGCCCGTGGGGGCCCACACCGAGTAGCCGCGCCGGCCGCCGCTGGCCGTGCCGTTGCAGGGCGGCGTGTTGATGGCCACGGTCTGGGTGCTGCTCACCGTTACGGTGGCGGTGCCGTTGGCTCCCGAGTAGTCCTTAAGCACCGTGCCCGGCGCAAAGTCCGTGCTGACGGTGCTGTTCTGCCAGTTGGCGTAGCTGTCGTTGATGCCGATCAGGGCCTTGGTGCTGCGCTCAATGACGAGGTGGTCGGCGGCTTGCCAGCGCACTTTGTAGGCGCCATCCTTGAAGTGCAGGTTCTGGTGGCACCAGATCAGGTTTTCCAGGTCGCCGCGGGTAGGCAGGTCGGTGGTACTTTTCGGACTGTGGCTAAACCGCTTGCTGGTGCTGCCCACGTTGAACAAGTCCTCGAAGTAGACCGTCGGCGAGCCGTCCAGGGCCAGGGCGGCAGCGTAGGCGGCTGACAGGCGCGGGTCGAACGGGTCGATGTGGGGGGCCAGCTCACTGCCCGAGTTCCAGCCGTTGTAGTTGCCGTTGGCGTCGGTGGTGGGGCGCATCGTGTCGTGGTTGTTGACGAAGGGCGCGGTGCGGTGCACGTACTGCCCGTTGATCTGCACCACCCGCGCGCCCTGCTGGTAGCCGGGTAGCGTGCCGAGGTCGAAGCCGCCGCCCTGGCTCACGATCTGGTAGAGCCCATTGCGCAGCGAAAAGTCGAACGTGCCCGAGCGGCTCTGCACCGCCGATACCCACGAGTCCATCTCTGACGAGGAGCCCACCCACTCGCCCACGGCGTACATGGTGGCGCCGCCCGAGGCCCAGCCGGCGTTGCTTTGCAGGTTGTAGAGAAAATCCTCGGTGGCAAAGTCGGGGAAGTGCTTTACCGCGTCGAGGCGCACCCCGTCGAAGCCTTCCTGCTTTTTGTACCACACCAGCCAGTTGCGGCCGTTGTTGCGCATGTAGTCGCTGCCCTGAGCCGGATTAAACGTGGCGTTGGAGCTTTGCCCATAGGAGCCCGAGTAGTAGCTGATGTCGGGTCCGAACAGGACTGAGTTCCAGTCGCCGGAAGTGGAATTGTTGCCCTGGTTGGGGTTGAAATTTTCCCAGTTCTTAGCAAACCGTCCGCTGCGGGCCAAATAGTTGGCGGCCGTCTCGTCGGTGGCGGGCGTGGCGTAGCTTACGTAGCGGAAGTTTTTGTACTTGCTGGTGGTGCCGTCGTCCCAGGCGCCGGGGTCTTGCCCGCCCGCGCCGCTGGCCGAGCCGGCCCCGTCGTTGTGGTTGAGCACGATGTCCTGCACCACCTCAATGCCGTTGGCGTGCAGAATGGCCACGGCCCGCAGCAGCTCGTCCTTGGTGCCCAGCCGCGTCCCGACGAAGCCTTTCTGATACTTGTCGCCGAGGTCGTAGTTGTCGAACGGGGAGTAGCCGTTGCCCTGGTTGGCGTTTTTGATAGACGGCGGCAGCCAGACGGCGTCCACGCCCATGGTTTTCAGGCGCGGGGCCAGGTCGGCCAGGTAGTTGGCCCAGCCGTTGGGGTAGTTAGTGTTCCAGTAGTCCCACCAGAAGCCCTGGAGCACCACTTTCTGGGCGCGCGCCGGATTGCCGGTCAGGGTGAGAAACAGGGCAAGGGCAGCCAGCAGCCAACGGCTGGGCCGGCGAGTAGAGTTTTGCATTCGTACGTGGGAATTTGGTGAGGGAAAGGGGCGGGGTGCAGGAATTACTTGCGTAATTATTTGCAGGGGTAAGGTATTCAGGAATGGGATATTATCTATGCGAAGCCAAAATTTTTCCTGCCCGGGCCATGCTTTTCGGCTTGGTTGATGGTCAGCCGGGAATCAATTGAATATGAAAGATGTTAAATGGCTTGCGTCGCAAGATGAGGCATCCGCAAGGCCCAGGGTTTGCGTATAAGCAATTGTAGAGGCTTCCGGCAATGCAGGGGGCTTTTTTGACAACTGAAATACCCGAGTAAATGGAAAAGCCAAGTGTAACCCAGCGTAAGCGTCTTAAAGTGCGGGCTCGGCGGCTGCTGACGCGTCGGGTGCTGCCGTTTGTCGCGGCTTTGTTTCTGGCCGCGCCCATGGCGTCGCCGGTCAGCAAGTCGATGGCCCACAGCGTGGACTCCCAGACCAAGCTGCCCTCGGCCAAGGCTTTGCAGATGGCTTTCTTCGACCAGCAGCTGCACGACCTGTACCGCGACCTGAACGGGGAGCAGCAGGGCCTGCGCTACGAGGTGTTTGAAAAGGCCATGACTGGCTACCTCAACCTGGAAAAGGAAGGCCGCCTCGGCGACAAAAAGCTGCTCACCGTCATCGACTTCGACCTACCTTCCACCGAAAAGCGCCTCTGGGTGCTGGATTTGGCCCAGAAGCAGGTCGTATTTCACACCCTGGTAGCCCACGGCCACAACTCCGGCGAGAACATGGCCACGACCTTCTCCAATGAGAATGAGTCGAACATGAGCAGCCTGGGTTTCTACGTGACCCAGGACGAGTACACCGGCAAGCACGGCCGCAGCCTGAAGCTGCAGGGCGTGGACGAGGGCTACAACACCAACGCCTTGGCCCGCTCCGTGGTGATGCACGGTGCCGACTACGTAAGCGAGGATTTCATCCGCCAGTACGGCCGCCTGGGTCGCAGCCTTGGCTGCCCCGCCCTGCCAATGGACCAGTACTCCCAGATCATCGACGCCGTTGGCGACGGAACCTGCCTGTTTCTGAACGGAAACGATGCCACGTACTCCTCCAAGTATCTGGACCAGGACGTGGCCGTGAATACGCTGCTGGCCACAAACAGCTGATAGAATAGAATTACACAAAAAAAGGCCGCCTGCATTGCGCAGGCGGCCTTTTTTTGTGGTTGCCCCAGGCTGAGCCGGAGCTACAGGCTTACCCCGAACTTCTTGCCCACGGTTTCCAGATCCTGCACTACGGGGTCGAGAAGGGGAATGCCGTCGAGCAGGCGGATGGCAGCCATTTCGCGCTCCGGGTCGCCGGGAATGAGGACTTTCTGGCCGTCCACGGCTTTGGCGTTGCGGAAGGTGGTAATCCAGTTGTCCATGTGGGCCTTGAACTCGGCGGCGGGCCGGAAGGCGTCGATTCGCATGGCCCCGAAGAAGTGCCCTAGCCCTTGCCCGACTGGGTCGGCGGGCGGCTGCAAAAAGGCCACGAAGGGCGGCACCCACGGCCCGTAGTTGGCCCCCGAAAGCACGGCCGAGAAGATGTCCACCACGCTGCCCAGGCAGTAGCCCTTGTGGGAGCCGGTTTCGCCGCCGAGCGGAAGCAAAGCGCCGCCATTTTTCACGGCGTTGGCATCGGTGGAGCCGGAGCCATCGGCGTTCTGCACCCAGCCCTCGGGCACGGGCTGCTGCTTGCGCTGGGCAATTTCGAGCTTGCCGTTGGCGGCGGTAGTAGTGGCGAAGTCGGCCACGAAATCGGGCTGGTCGCCGGCGGGAATGGCCACGGCAATGGGGTTGGTGCCCAGCAGCCGGTCGAGGGAGTGGGTGGGGGCCACGAGCGGGCTGGCATTAGTCATGGCCATGCCAATCATGTCGTGGGCCAGGGCCTTCATGGCGTGGTAGCCGGCAATGCCGAAGTGGTTGGAGTTCTTGACCGATACCCAGCCGGTGCCCACCAACCGGGCTTTTTCCAGGGCAATGGCCATGGCCTTGGGCGCCACCACCAGGCCCAGGCCCCCGTCGCCATCCACCACGGCCGTGCTGGGGGTTTCGTGCACGATGCCCACACGGGGCGTGGCGTTGATGCGGCCAGCTTCCCAGAGGCGTACGTAGCCCACGAGCCGGGCCACGCCGTGCGAGTCGATGCCGCGCAAATCGGCGGAAAGCAGCACTTCGGTGGCCAGCGTGGCGTCATCGTCCGGGCAGCCGATGCTGCGGAACACGGATTCGGTGAAGGTGAAGAGCTGGTTGTAAGAAAAGGTAGTGGACATGGAAATGTTAGGTGCTGATGGTTGAATGCTGAATCAGGCGCGGTTGGCTGCTTCCTGAGTCAGAAGGCCGAAAGCTCACGCAGGCAGGAGGTAGTACTCATTCAGCCCTCACGACCCAACATTCAACATCTCCGAGAGCAAACCTTCCTTCAGCGCGTAGGCGGAGGCGCGGATGTGGCTGAAGTCGTAAGTTTTGAGCACGAAGTCAATAAGCACGCAGGCCACCACAATCATGTCGGCGCGCAGGGGCGTCATGCCGGGCATGAGCAGGCGCTGGGCGTGGGTGGTGGTCAGCAGCTGCTCGTAGCTCTGGTAGAAGCTGGGCAGTGGAATGGCAGTTTCGGGCGGCGGCGTAGTACCGCGCGGGGCTCCGTCGCGGGCGGCCTGCAGGTCGCCGAGCGTGTCGAAGGTGCCCGAGGCGCCTACCAGGGCCCGGGGGCGGAAGTACTGGACGGCGGCCGTGAGCGGGGCCAGCTGGTCGGCCAGGTAGTCTTGCTCGGCCTGCACGTCGGCGGCGGTGAGCGGGTCGTGGCGGAAAAACTGGTCGAGCAGCCGCTGAGCCCCGATTTCGAAGCTTTGCTTCCAGAAGATGGTTTCCTGGTCGGCCACGATAAACTCCACGCTGCCCCCGCCGATGTCCATGAGCAGGTGGGGCTCAGTGCCCAGGTGCACGGCCTGGCGCACGCCCTTGGCAATTAGCTCGGCCTCGCGGGCGCCGGGAATGATTTCAACCCGGATGCCGCTCTGCTCGAAGATGGCCTGGACCAGCTCGGGGCCGTTGGCGGCGTTGCGCACGGCGCTGGTGGCCGTGGCCCGCACCTCCGTCACCTGGTGCAGCTCAATTTCCTCCTGAAACGCGGCCAGCGTGTGCAGGGCGCGGGCATAGGCCTCGGGCGCAATTTCGCCCCGGCTGATGCCGCCCTCGCCCAGCTTCACGCCCACTTTGGTGCGCAGCAGCACCAGCGGCTCGGCGTGCTTCGCCTCGGGCAGCTCCACGATCAGCAGATGAAACGTGTTGGTGCCCATATCAATCAGGGCCAGACGACGGTGACGAAGCATTGGTTTGTGGTTTATAGTTTATGCTTTTTGGTGGGTGGTTTTTTGTTGCGGAGGGCGTGGGCTGATGGGACTAGGACCAAGGACCACTCATCAAAACCGTCATACGGGGCGTGAGCCGCTAAACAAGAGCCAAACACCAAAAACTACCCACCAAAAACCAACACTCAGGTGGCAAACCGGCAGAACGTGCCCAGCGGCAGCTTGCGCTGGCCCTGGTCGTGCAGGTAGATTTCCCCGATTTCGCGGGTGACGTGAGTTTTAGGGAAGATTTCCGTCACCAGGTTGTCCAGGATCAGGGCCGAGAAGCCCAGCGAGTACAGGTTGATGAGGAAGAAGTGGTCCTGAGGGTCGAGCAGCTCCTTGCAGAGCTTCATGAGCTCGTTGAGCTCGTCTTCGAGCTGCCACTTCTCGCCGTTGGGGCCGCGGCCGTAGGCGGGCGGGTCCAGGATCAGGCCCTGGTACTTGCTGCCGCGCTTCACCTCGCGCTTCACGTACTTCATGGCATCTTCCACCAGCCACCGCACCCCGTCGAGGCCGCTGGCTTCCATGTTGTCGCGGGCCCAGAAGTTGACCTGCTTCACCGAGTCGAGGTGGGTGACGTCGGCCCCGCCGGCCCGGGCGGCCAGCGTGGCCGCGCCGGTGTAGGCAAACAGGTTCAGCACCCGCGGCGTGGCTGCTTTGCGCCGCTTGGTTTGCTCGTAGATGAACTGCCAGTTGGGGTCTTGCTCCGGGAACAAGCCCACGTGCTTAAACGACGACATGCCCAGCCGAAACCGCAGCTTCAGCCCGTTCTGGTCGTAGTTGATAAGCCATTGCTCGGGCGTGCCGGGCTTGATTTTCCACTGTCCGCGCTCCTGGCTGCCCTTTTCGCGGGTGAAGGTGGCGTGGGCGCGGCTCCACTCGGCCGCGGGCAGGTGCGGGTCCCAGATGGCCTGGGGCTCGGGGCGCGCCAGCACGTGCTGCCCAAATCGTTCGAGCTTTTCGAAGTTGCCCGAGTCGATCAGCTCGTAATCGGGCCAGGTGCCGGTGGTAAGAAACGAATACATAGAAGGAAGCTAAGCCGCCGTCGGGCGGGCCGCCAAAGGTAGGGCATCCGGCCCGAATCCGCTTTTGCGCCGTCGCGTGCCCCAGTGCCCACCCTTCCGCCGCGCGGCTGCGTATCTTCTGTCCCAATCTTTCCTACGCCATGACCGAAACCGCACGAATTGCCGATCAGCTGGCCCGGGCCTTCAACGGCGACGCCTGGTCGGGGCCGTCTTTGCAGGCCACGCTCCAAGGAATCACCGCCGAGCAGGCCGCCAGCCGCCCCGTGCCGGCCGCGCACAGCATTTGGGAGCTGGTGCTGCACCTGGCCACCTGGGCCCGCGTGGTGCACGCGCGGGTCAGCACCGGGCAGGAGCAGCCCGTGCCCGACGACGTTGACTGGCCCGCCGTACCCGCCGCCACGCCCGAAGCCTGGGCGCAGGCCCAAGAGGCGCTGGTGGCCGCGCATACGCAGGTAATACGGCTGCTGTCCACCTTAACCGATGAGCAACTCAGTCAGCCCGTGGGCCGGCCGGACACCGACGTGACAGTATATGTTCTGCTGCACGGGCTGGCCCAGCACTATCTCTACCACGCCGGCCAGGTCGCGCTGCTGCGCAAAGCCCTGCCGGCGTAAGCCAAACACAGCTGCCGTTCGCCGGTTTCCTGCCATCTTTGTATGCTTATGACGACGCTCACCTTCCACAAGTACCAGGGTACCGGCAACGACTTCGTGATGCTGGACGACCGCGCCCGGCAGTTCGACGCCGCCGACCACCGCCTCGTGCGCCACCTCTGCGACCGGCGTCGCGGCATCGGCGCCGATGGCTTGATCCTGCTGCGCACCCATCCGAGCTACGACTTCGAGATGGTGTACTTCAACGCCGACGGCTACTTAGGTTCGATGTGCGGCAACGGTGGCCGCTGCACGGTAGCCTTTGCCCGGCACCTGGGCGTAATAGCCGACAACGCCCGCTTCCTGGCCGCCGACGGGCTCCACGAAGCTCACCTCGATGCCGACGGTACCGTACACCTGCGCATGCAGGACGTGCTGGGCCAGCAGGAAATCGAGGAGCTGGGCGTCTTTCTCGACACCGGGTCTCCGCACCTCGTCCGGTTTATGCCCGCCAGCACCCTGGCCGAGCTGAACGTGTTTGCCGAGGGCCGCACGATCCGCAACAGCGACCAGTTTCGCGAAAAAGGCACCAACGTCAACTTCGTGGAAGCGCCCACCACCGCCGGCCAGCCCTGGCAGGTGCGCACCTACGAGCGGGGCGTGGAAGACGAAACCCAGTCCTGCGGCACCGGCGTGACGGCCGTGGCCCTGGCCGTTTCCCGCCGCGGTGCCGCCAGCCCCGTGGCCCTGCGCACCCCCGGTGGCGACCTGCAGGTTTCCTTCGAAGCCCGCCCCGACGGCTCTTTCACCCAGGTCTACCTCAGCGGCCCCGCCGTGCGGGTATTCGGCGGCCAGGTAGAAGTATAGCCGCCGCCATTCCTGCATGTTGTCGTAAGAAAAGAGAACGTCATGCTGAGCTCCGCGAAAAAAGGGGGAGACGCTTCGCGGGGCTCAGTACGGCGGCCTTGTTCACCTGCTAGCAGCAGCCTGCTAGCTGACTAATTCAGCATTCCTAATTCAAAATTTCCCATGTCGGTTTTCTTGCGTGCCCTCGATGATTCCGACCTGGAGTTTCTGTACGCCCTGGAAAACGACCCCGCTATCTGGGGCGTCTCCGACACGCTGGCACCCGTGTCGCGTCACGCGCTGAAGCAGTACCTGGCCCACGCCGGCGCCGACTTTTTCGAAGTGCGCCAGCTAAGGCTGGTTATCTGCGCCACCGCCGACTCCCGGCCCGTGGGCACGCTGGACTTATTTGGCTTCGAGCCCCTGCACCAGCGGGCCGGCGTGGGCATCACGGTGCTGGCTTCAGCACGGCGGCACGGCTTCGCGCGGGCGGCCCTGGCGTTGCTGCTACCCTACGCCCGCCAGACGCTGCGCCTGCACCAGCTGTTCTGTACCGTCGCGGCCGATAATACCGCTAGTCTGCGGCTGTTCCGGCAGGCGGGTTTTCAGCGCGTGGGGGTACGCCGGGAGTGGCTGCGCCAGGAAAATTTCTGGCAGGATGCCGTTGAACTCCAATGCTTGTTGAAATAAGATAAGATTGAGAGAGAAGCGCTTAGGATAAAGCGTGGGTAAGGCGCTGAGTATTAGCGCTGAGCTTCGGCCATTAAATGTCCCTTCAGGAGCCCCGGGGACGGTATCCTTTTCAGGCGGTCTGCGTATAAGAGTAACGCCGCGGAAAAGCAATTGATTGGATACCCGGTTTCTGCGGCCAAACTTACTTCTTAGCCTTTTTCTCATGCCGCCCTCAACTTCTGCGGAGGCCCCACCACGCGCCTCCGTGACCACAGCCAACCACACTGCTTCTGCCGCTAAATCCGCCGTATCCGGACCCAACTTTACGTA
>Ga0247729_10000822_pt1 | contig 11982 bp, 12 predicted proteins | sample UWRJL133311R2_FD_180958 | JGI IMG/M metagenome (GOLD analysis project Ga0247729, IMG submission 180958) | Plant litter microbial communities from Arlington Agricultural Research Station in Wisconsin, United States - UWRJ-L133-311R-2 | ecosystem: Environmental > Terrestrial > Plant litter >... | reverse complement strand
CTCACCGCCTCCGCGTCACCGACCTCGACCCGAAGAAGGAGAAGTCGGCGGACCGCACCGTCTCGATCCTCTTCTTCCTGTCGATCATCGGCAGCATCCTCGCGGTGGTCTTCTACTTCGTGTTCCCGATCGTCCCGGGCGACCTCGCATCGGTGCGCATCAACACCCTGAGCCTCGGTGTCGCGATCAGCCTCGGCCTGCTCGGCATCGGAATCGGCGCCGTGCACTGGGCCAAGGCCCTAATGTCCGACGCGGAGATCACCGAGGAGCGCCACGGCACCCGCGGATCCGACAAGACCCGCGCGAAGGCCGTCGAGGTCTTCACCCTCGGCAACAAGGAGTCCGGCTTCGGCCGTCGCTCGCTGCTGCGCAACAGCCTCTTCGGCGCACTCGCGCTCACCCCGATCCCGGCCGTCGTGCTGTTCCGCGACCTCGCGCCGGCGGACGAGCCGGGCGAACTGCTCCGCCACACCCTGTGGGCGAAGAACGTGCGCCTCACCCGCGACCCCTCCGGCACGCCGATCAAGGCCTCGGACATCACCTACGGCTCCGCCTTCCACGTGATCCCCGAGGGACTGAACGACGCCGAGGACAAGCTCGAGGAGAAGGCCAAGGCCGCAGTGCTCGTTATGCGCCTGCGCCCGGAAGACCTGAACGAGACCGAGGATCGCAAGAGCTGGTCGTACGACGGCATCGTCGCGTACTCCAAGATCTGCACCCACGTCGGCTGCCCGGTAGCTCTGTACGAGCAGCTCACACACAACCTGCTGTGCCCCTGCCACCAGTCGCAGTTCGATGTGTCGAACCACGCCGAAGTGATCTTCGGACCGGCCAAGCGGCCCCTTCCCCAACTACCTATCGCCATCGACGACGAGGGGTACCTGGTAGCCCAGAGCGACTTCCACGAACCCGTCGGCCCGAGCTTCTGGGAGCGTGAGCTGTGAGCACAGCAACCGAAACACCAGCCACCACCGAACCCGCCACCTCGACGGGCTCCCCCTCCACCGCCTACGGCCCGTTCGCGTCGCCCACCCGCGGCGCGCGCTTCACCGGCGCGGCGGCGAACTACATCGACGAGCGCACGAGCATCTCCGGCCTGGTGAAGGAGGTCGGTCGCAAGATCTTCCCCGACCACTGGTCGTTCATGCTCGGCGAGGTCGCCCTCTACAGCTTCGTGGCGATCCTGCTCTCCGGCACCTTCCTGACCTTCTTCTTCCACCCCACCATGGTGGAGGTGCACTACGACGGCTCCTACGTGCCCCTGAAGGGCATCGAGATGTCCGCGGCGTACGCGTCGAGCCTCGACATCTCCTTCGACGTGCGCGGCGGTCTGCTGATGCGCCAGGTGCACCACTGGGCGGCCCTGCTGTTCGTGGCCTCCATCGGCCTGCACATGCTGCGCATCTACTTCACCGGCGCCTTCCGCAAGCCGCGCGAGATCAACTGGATCATCGGCTTCGTGCTGTTCATCCTCGCGATGGCCGAGGGCTTCACCGGCTACTCGCTCCCCGACGACCTGCTCTCCGGTAACGGTCTGCGCATCATCGACGGAATGGTGAAGGCCGTCCCGATCATCGGCGTCTGGATCTCCTACCTCCTCTTCGGCGGAGAGTTCCCGGGCACCGAGGTCGTCAGCCGCTTCTACACGCTGCATATCCTCCTGCTCCCGGCGATCCTCGTCGCGGCGCTCGGCGTGCACCTTCTGCTGCTGATCATCAACAAGCACACCCAGTTCGCCGGCCCGGGAAAGACCAACAGCAACGTCGTCGGCGTGCCCGTGATGCCCGTGTTCGCCGCGAAGGCCGGTGGATTCTTCTTCATCGTCTTCGGTGTGATCATGCTGATCGCGGCAACCTTCACGATCAACCCGATCTGGAACTACGGCCCCTACGACCCCTCTCCGGTGTCCGCGGGAACCCAGCCCGACTGGTACATCGGCTTCGCCGACGGCGCCCTGCGTCTGGTACCGCCGGGACTCGAGTACGTCGTCTGGGGCTACACGCTCTCGATGAACATCCTCCTGCCGCTGCTGGTCCTCCCCGTGTTCCTCGGCCTGGTGGCCTTCTACCCCTTCATCGAGGCGTGGATCACCGGCGACAAGCGCGAGCACCACATCCTGGACCGCCCGCGCAACACCCCGACCCGCACCGCCATCGGCGCGGCCGGCGTCACCTCTACGCGGTGCTCTGGGCCGCGGCCAGCTCCGACCTCATCGCGACGCACTTCAAGCTGAGCATCGAGGGCGTCATCCACGGCCTGCAGGCACTGCTGTTCGTCGGCACGATCATCGCCTACATCGTCACCAAGCGCATCTGCTTCGCCCTTCAGAAGAAGGACCGCGAGATCGCGCTGCACGGCTTCGAGTCGGGCCGCATCGTGCGCCTCCCCGGCGGCGAGTACATCGAGGTGCACCAGCCCCTCGGTGAGGCCGAGCGGTGGAGACTGACCAGCTACACGGACTACGAGCCGCTCATGGTGCGCCCGAACAGCAACGGCCAGATCACCGTCAACCAGCGCCTGCGCGCCGGGTTCTCCCGCTGGTTCTTCGAGGACCGGATCATCCCGGTCTCGAAGGGCGAGATCGAGCGCTCGCACGACGGCGACGCGCACTAGTCATCGCAACACCTCACCTGAGCGGTACGACTGCCCCGAGCGGCAGAGACGCACGGACACTGGCGGCCTGGCTGCGGTGCCCGCGCTGCGAGAGAGATCTCGTCAGCGCCGGGCCCGCGGCCTGGTCGCTTTCGTGTTCCTCCGGTCATGTATACGACGCGAACAAGCGCGGTTACCTGGCACTCGTCGACCGGTCCCGCGGGATCCTCGGCGACACGAAGCCGATCCTCGCGGCGCGCGAGCGCTTCCTCGCGGGAGGGCACTACTCCCCCATCGTCGACCTGCTCGACCAGGTGGCGCCGCACGACGCGGGGCTGAACCTTCTCGACTCGGGATGCGGCACCGGCTACTACCTCGCCGGGCTCCTCGAACGGCGCGACGACTGGCGGGCACTGGCGCTCGACGTCTCCGTCGACGCGGTCGCAGTCGCCACCCGCACCGCCGACTCCCCCGGCCTGGTGGCCGACGTCTGGCAGCCCCTGGCGGTGCGCGACAATCGAGCGGATGTTGTGCTGTGCGTCTTCGCCCCGCGTAACGTCTCCGAGTTCGCCCGCGTCCTCAGCGCCGAGGGCCGTCTCGTGGTGGTGACGCCGGCACAGAACCACCTCGAGCAGCTGCGGGACGCCGGCCGCGTCATCGGCATACAGGACCACAAACTGGCGCACCTGGACGCGTCCCTCGCCGGCCCATTCCGCCTCGAGCGCCGCGAGTCGCTGGAGTACCGGGTGCGGCTCGACGACGCGGAGCTGGACTCGCTCGCGTCGATGGGGCCCTCCGGCCACCACGAGACCGTGGGCGGCCCCGCGGGCGCCGAGCCGAGCGATCGCACCACCGTGACCATCGCGGTCGACGTGTCGTCGTACAGCCTCGCCTGACCCGTTCCGGGCACCAACCGGAGCGCGTGGCGAGCGGCCCGCGCAGAGCAGGGCGAGTTGGAGCGACGCCTGCAGAGCGGCGCGCGCGGAGCAGCGCCTGGGGATCGGCCGGCGGGGCCGGGTCAGTCGAAGGTGCGCTTGAGGAAGTCGGCGGTCGACAGGTAGCCGAGGCGCTCGTAGAAGCCCGCGGACCGGCGGCTGGCGACCGTCAGCTGGCGCACGCCGCGCTCACGGCACTCCCGCTCGATCGACTCCACCAGCATCGATCCGATGCCGTTGCCCTGGGCGGTGCTCTCGACCACCAGCTCCTGGAGGTGCGCCGAGGTCCCGTTCGTGTAGAGCAGGCGGGTGATGGTAGTCAGCGCGTAGCCGCGCACGGCCCCGTCGACCTCGGCGACCAGCACGAGGGCGTTCGCGTCGCCCGACGCGAAGGCGTCGAAGGTGAGGTCGAAGGCGGGGCGGTCGGGGAGGTAGCTCTCCTCGAGCTCCTGCAGCAGCAGGAAGACCGCGTCGGAGTCGTCCGCCCGCGCGGGGCGGACGACCACCTGACTAGTGGGCGAAGTTGCCTCGGTAATACTCATACACCCACCCGACGATGCTGAGCGCCACCAGGGCAGCGCCGATGAACATGATCCAGAAGCCCACGGCGAGGCCGAGGAACATCAGCGCCAGGCTGATGGCGAGCATGATCGGCCACCAGCTCCACGGGCTGAAGAAGCCCTGCTCGGCGTCGCCGTCGTCGATGTTCGCGTCGAGGCGGTCCTCGGGCAGTTCAGCGCCCTGCGCCTTGTGCACAGCGCCGACGTAGAAGGCGATGAAGCCGGAGAGCACTCCGGCCAGACCGATGCCGAGCGTTCCCACCCACTCGATCTGTCCACCGTGGATCGGGTCGACGAGCGACCAGATGATGTAGGCGGCGTCCGCTGCGAGGCAGAAGGCGAAGAGCAGCCAGAAGAGGTTGATATTGGCTTTCATGAACTGCTACTTCACCTTGTCGTCTGCTGCGTCGTACACGGGGGCGTCCGGTGCGTCCTTGAACGGACCGATACCGATCGGCACTTCTGCCTCGGGGTGGTTCAGGTCGAACGCGGGAGACTCCGAGCGGATACGCGGAATCGAGGTGAAGTTGTGGCGGGGCGGCGGGCACGAGGTGGCCCACTCGAGCGACCGGGAGAAGCCCCACGGGTCGTTCACGGTGACCTTGGGCGCGGTGCGCGCCGTGATGTACACGTTGTAGAAGAACGGGAGCATCGAGGTCGCGAGGATCGCGGCGCCCACGGTGGAGAGCTGGTTCATCCAGGTCACTCCGTCTTCCGGTAGGTAGGTCGCGTAGCGACGGGGCATGCCCATCACGCCGATCCAGTGCTGGATGAGGAAGGTGGTGTGGAAACCGATGAACAGCAGCCAGAAGTGGATCTTACCGAGCTTCTCGTTGAGCATCTTGCCGGTCCACTTGGGCCACCAGAAGTAGAAGCCGCTGAACATGGCGAACACGACGGTGCCGAACACCACGTAGTGGAAGTGCGCCACAACGAAGTACGAGTCGGAGACGTGGAAGTCGAGCGGCGGCGACGCCAGGATGACACCGGTGAGTCCACCGAAGGTGAAGGTGATCAGGAAGCCGATCGCCCAGAGCATCGGGGTCTCGAAGGTGACCGAGCCGCGCCACATGGTACCGATCCAGTTGAAGATCTTCACACCCGTGGGAACGGCGATCAGCATGGTCATCAGCGAGAAGAACGGGAGCAGCACGGATCCGGTCACGTACATGTGGTGGGCCCACACGGTGACGGACAGGGCGGCGATCGCGATGGTCGCGTAGATCAGGGTTTTGTAGCCGAAGATCGGCTTGCGGCTGAACACCGGCAGCACCTCGGAGATGATTCCGAAGAACGGCAGCGCGATGATGTACACCTCGGGGTGGCCGAAGAACCAGAAGAGGTGCTGCCAGAGAATGACGCCGCCGTTGGCCGGGTCGTAGATGTGGGCGCCGAAGACGCGGTCGGCGCCGAGGCCGAAGAGCGCCGCTGCGAGCACAGGGAAGGCCATGAGCACGAGGATCGAGGTCACCAGGATGTTCCAGGTGAAGATCGGCATGCGGAACATCGTCATGCCGGGGGCGCGCATGGTGATGATCGTGGTGATGAAGTTGACGCCACCGAGGATGGTGCCGAAGCCGCTCATCGCGAGTCCGAAGACCCAGAGGTTGCCGCCCACTCCCGGGGAGAAGGTCGTGCTCGACAGCGGAGCGTAGGCGAACCAGCCGAAGGACGCGGCGCCCTGCGGGGTGAGGAAGCCCGAGACTGCGATGAGGCTGCCGAAGAAGAACAGCCAGAAGGAGAAGGCGTTCAGCCGCGGGAACGCCACGTCTGGAGAACCGATCTGCAACGGCATCAACGCATTAGCGAACCCGAAGAACAGCGGTGTCGCGAACATCAGCAGCATGATCGTGCCGTGCATCGTGAAGAGCTGGTTGTACTGCTCCTTCGTGTCCACGATGTTCAGGCCCGGTGCGAAGAGCTGGGCGCGGATGATGAGCGCCATGACTCCGCCGACGCAGAAGTAGATGAACGACGTGATCAGGTACATGTACCCGATGGTCTTGTGGTCGGTGGAGGTGATCCACTTCACCACGACGTTGCCCCGGCGCACCGCGGCTGACGTGCTGTGTCCCGGAGTGCTGTGTCCGGGTGCGCTCTGACCCGGTCGGGTTGCTGTTGCTGTGCTCATCGCGACTAGCCCTCTTCGCTGTGGTCAACCGCACCCGTGCCGGGGAGGTTGGTGTTCGTGTTGTACTCGGCTCCGAGGCGGCCTTCGAAGCCGGCCTCGCGCTGGCCCTCGATGTAGGCGTCGTAGTCGTCCTGCGACACGACCTTCACCTGGAAGAGCATGAGCGAGTGGTACTCGCCGCAGAGCTCTGCGCACTTGCCCTGGTAGGTGCCGATCTTGGTCGGCGTGAAGTACATGTGGTTGGACTTGCCCGGGATCATGTCCTTCTTGTAGAGGAAGTCGATGATCCAGAAGGAGTGGATGACGTCGCGCGACTCGATGTCGATCTGGACCTTCTTGTCTACCGGCAGGTAGAGCACGGGAAGGGCGTCGATGTCGACGCTGTCGCCGTCGGTCTGCTCCGTGGCCTGGACACCCGCGTTGTAGACGTTCTCGTTCAGGTAGTTGAAGTCCCAGGCCCAGCGCTTGCCGAAGACCTCGACCTTGACGTCGGGGTTGCCCGGGTCGGTCTCGATCTCGGCCTGGTCGCGGGCGGTGAAGGCGAAGAACGCCAGCACGAGGATGAGGGGGACGATCGTGTAGAAGATCTCGACCGGGAGGTTGTAGCGCAGCTGCACCGGAAGGCCGGTCTGGCCCTTGCGGCGGCGGTAGACCACGGCCGCCCAGATGACGAGACCCCAGGTGACGACACCGACGACGAGGAGGACGATCCACGAGGTGACCCAGAGCCCGATGATGCTGCTCGTGTGGTTGGTGGTGTCGGCGGAGCCCGGCAGGTAACCCTGCAGCTGGGCTTGCGTACAGCCGGCGAGAATCACCGAGACTGCGATCGCAATGGGAAGTACTGCCCATCGACTTAGGCGTTTGGAGCGCACCTGGGAACCTCTCGGATGACACGGACTGGAACCCGTTCAGTCTATAACGACGAAGAGGCACCGACCTCGCGGTCAGTGCCTCTTGTGGATCGTGTCTCTCAACCTTTTTTAGTGGAAGGAGTCCCCACAGGCGCAGCTTCCCGCGGCGTTGGGGTTGTCGATCGTGAAGCCCTGCTTCTGGATCGTGTCTTCGAAATCGATCGACGCGCCGTCGAGATAGGGCACGCTCATCTTGTCGACGACCACCTCGACTCCCTCGCCGAAATCGACGGAGGCGTCTCCGTCGAGGAAGCGCTCGTCGAAGTACAGCTGGTAGATCAGGCCGGAGCAGCCGCCCGGCTGCACGGCGACCCGCAGGCGGAGGTCGTCGCGACCCTCCTGGGTCATGAGGCTGCGGACTTTCTGCGCTGCCGCATCCGAAAGTCCGACGCCGTGGGCAGCAGTGGGCAGCTCGGTAGCAGTCAGTGTGGTGTCAGTCATGTTCGCGATTCTACGCTCGGCTCTCGAGTTTTGCGAACAAAACGGCCTCGGTGAGGATCGCCCTCTGGAAGACTCCCAGGTGGAGCGACTCGTTGGGGCTGTGGGCACGCGTGTCCGGGTCCTCGACGCCCGTCACCAGGATCTGTGCGGCGGGGAAGACCGTGGCGAGGTCGGCGATGAACGGGATGGACCCGCCGATGCCGGTCTCCACCGGTTCCGTGCCCCAGGCCTCGTGCATCGCCGCCTTGGCGTCGACCGCCGCCCATCCCGTGGAGTCCACGAGGAAGGGGTTGCCGAGGTCGATGTCGGAGATGGCGAGGTGGGCGCCGAACGGGGCGTTCGAGCGCAGGTGCGCCTCGAGCGCGGCGTACGCCGCATCCGCTGTCTGACCGGGAGCGATCCGCGCACTCAGCTTCACGGTGACCTTGGGCACCAGGGTGTTCGAGGCGTTGACCACCGTCGGTGCGTCGATGCCGGTGATGGTGATCGCGGGCTGCGACCAGAGCCGGCTGAGGATGCTGCCGGTGCCGATGGGGCTGACGCCGTCGAGCAGTCCGGTCTCCTCGCGCAGCTGGGCCTCGTCGTAGTCGGGGGTCTCCCCCTCGCGGCTGGTGAGCCCGTCGACGGCGACGGAGCCGTTCTCGTCGTGCAGGGTGGCGAGCAGTCGGATGGTCGCGAGCATCGCGTCGGGCACGGCGCCGCCGAACATGCCGGAGTGGGAGGCGTGGTCGAGGGTCTGCACGGTGAGCTTGAAGGTGACGTTGCCGCGCAGGGCCACGGTGAGGGCGGGGGTGTCGACGTCCCAATTGTCGGAGTCGGCGACGACGATCACGTCGGCGCGGAGCGCGTTCTCGTGCTTCGCGAGGAAGTTCGAGAAGGAGCGGGAGCCGAACTCCTCCTCCCCCTCGACGAAGACGGCGAGGCCGAGGTCGAAGTCGGGACAGGCGACCTGGGCGAAGGCGCGGATCGCGGCGACGTGCGCCATCACGCCCGCCTTGTCGTCAGCGGAGCCGCGGCCGTAGAGGCGGTCGCCGCGCACGGTCGGCTCGAAGGGGGCGGAGTCCCAGTCGGCCTCGTCGCCCTGCGGCTGCACGTCGTGGTGGGCGTAGAGCAGAATAGTGGGCTTCCCGTTGCGGGCGGCGCGGCTGGCGAGCACGGCCGGCTGGCCGAGGCGGTCGCTGTCGCCGATCGTGGCGCGGGAGATCTCCACGGAGTCGAAGACACCGAGGCCGTCGAAGAGAGCGGCGACCGCCTCGGCGCTGGCCACGACGTGGGCGGGGTCGAAGCCGTCCCAGGCGATGGAGGGGATGCGCACGAGGGTGGAGAGGTCGGCGATCGCGGTCGGGAGACCGAGCTGGACCGCGTCGCGGAGTTCGCCGAGAGAGGAATGGGGCGACGCAGGCGCCCCCGGGGTCGGCTCGAAAACTGTCATAGAGGTAATCTTAAGATGACCCCAAGCGCAAGGACTCACCCCGTGGCCAAGAACCCCAACAGCTCTGCCGATAAAGACGTCGGCTACGAGCTGAACCAAGACAGCATCTCCCAGGGCAAGGGACGGCCGACGCCGACCCGCAAGGAGAAGGAGGCGGCGCGCAAGCGACCGCTCGTCTCCAGCGACCGCACCCAGGCGCGCAAGGACTCCCGCGCGGTCATGCAGACCGAACGCGAGAAGCAGCGCATCGGCATGGCGAACGGCGTCGAGAAGTACCTGCCCATGCGCGACCGCGGCGTTCAGCGCCGCTACGTGCGCGACTACATCGACGCGCGCACGAGCATCGGCGAGTTCCTGATCCCCGTGATGGTGATCGTGCTGATCGCCACTGTGCTCCCCCAGCCCGAGGTGCAGGTCGGCGCTTTCGGCCTGCTCTGGTTCTTCTTCATCGCCGCCGTCATCGACTGCATCGTCGTGGGCTTCATCATCCGGCGCAAGCTGGCCGCCAAGTTCGGCGCGAGCAAGGTGGAGACCGGCCTGCGCTGGTACGCCGCGATGCGGATGCTGCAGCTGCGCGTGATGCGTCTGCCGAAGCCGCAGGTCAAGCGCCGCCAGTACCCGGAGTAGCCCGCACACGTCGCACACACGAAGAGGGGCCCGTCGCAGTCGCGACGGGCCCCTCTTCGTTTATGCCGCTCGTGGGTTGCGCTACCGGCGCAGGGCGGCGAGACCGCGGTTGATCGACCGCGCCCAGAGGGGCCCGCGGTAGAGGAAGGCCGTGTAGCCCTGCACGAGGGTGGCCCCGGCGGCGAGGCGGGCGGCGACATCCGCCGCCGTGTCCACTCCCCCGACGGAGATCACGCAGAAGTCGGCCGGCACGAGTGAGCGGATGAGGACCAGCAGTTCGAGGGACCGCGCGGCGAGCGGGGCCCCGGAGAGGCCGCCGGCGCCCGCGGCCGTGACGACGGAGGCCTCGGTGACCAGGTTCTCGCGGGACAGCGTGGTGTTGTTGGCGATGATGCCGTCGAGACCGAGTTCGAGGGCGAGCCCGGTGATGCGGCGCACCTCGTCGTCGCTCAGGTCGGGCGCGATCTTCACGAGCACGGGCGTGTCGCCCGCGGCCCCCTGCACCGCCCGGAGCAGCGGGGCGAGCCGGTCGAGCTCCTGCAGCCCGCGCAGGCCGGGGGTGTTCGGGGAGCTGACGTTCACCACGAGGTAGTCGGCGGCGGGCGCGAGCAGCGCGGCGCTCTCGAGGTAGTCGCCGATCGCGTCGTCCACGTCGACCACGCGGGACTTGCCGATGTTGACGCCGATGACGGGGCGGGTGCGGCGCCCCGCCTCCTTCTTCAGCCGGTCGCGGGCCGCTGCGGCGCCGTGGTTGTTGAAGCCCATGCGGTTGATGACGGCGCGGTCGGGAATCAGGCGGAACAGACGCGGGCGCGGGTTGCCTGGTTGCGGGCGGGCCGTGATCGTGCCCACCTCCACGTGGCCGAAGCCGAGCTGGCCGAGGCCGCGGATCGCGTTGCCGTCCTTGTCGAAGCCGGCGGCGACGCCGAAGGGAGAGTCGAACTCGAGCCCCAGGGCGCTGACCCGCAGGCCGGGATCGGGTCGGGTGTACCGGCGCACGAGCAATCCGATGCCGAGCAGCGGCATCCGCTGGATCACAACGAACGCCAGGTGGTGGGCGCGCTCCGGGTCGATGCGGGTGAGAACGGTGGAGAAGAGGAAGTTGTACATGCTCGGAACAGGCTATCGGCAGCCGGGCCCTATTCGGTCGGGGCGCCCTCAGCGGGCGCGCTGTGGCTCACGCGCAGCTGGGTGATCGCCGACTCGAAGTCGTCGAGCGAGTCGAAGCCCTGGTAGACGCTGGCGAAGCGCAGGTAGGCCACCTCGTCGAGCTCGCGCAGCGGCGGCAGGATGGCCAGGCCGATGTCGTTCGCCTCGATCTGGGCGGCGCCGGTCGCGCGGATCGATTCCTCGACCCGCTGGGCGAGCACGGCGAGGTCGGTGTCGGTGACGGGGCGGCCCTGGCACGCCTTGCGCACACCGCTCACGATCTTCTCGCGGCTGAAGTTCTCGACGACGCCGTTGCGCTTGATCACCATGAGGCTGGCGGTCTCGGTGGTGCTGAACCGACGGCCGCACTCCGGGCACTGGCGGCGCCGGCGGATCGACATCCCGTCGTCACTGGTGCGGGAGTCGACGACGCGGCTGTCGGGATGGCGGCAGAAGGGGCAGAACATGGTGCCTCAAGAGTAGCTCCTGAGGCACCGTGCGGCCGGGAGGTGCGCCTACTCGGCGAAGCGCGCCGTGACGGCGTCGCCGTGGCCGGGGAGGTCCTCGGCGCTGCTGAGGGCGACGATGCGTGCCTCGACCTCCTGCAGCGCGGCCCGGTCGTAGTTGATGATCTGCTGCGGCCGCAGGAAGGTGTACGCGCCCAGCCCGGAGGAGAACCGCGACTGCCCGCCGGTGGGGAGCACGTGGTTCGAGCCCGCGAGGTAATCGCCGAGACTCACCGGGGAGTTCTCGCCGAGGAAGATCGCCCCGGCGTTGTCGATGAGGTCGAGCACCAGGCCCGACTCGGCGGTCTGGATCTCGAGGTGCTCCGGGCCGTAGGCGTTGCTGAACGCGGCGGCCGCGGTCATGTCGGCGACGAGCACGATCGCGGACTGGGCGCCGCCGAGGGCCTCGCGCACCCGCGCCGAGTGGTGGGTGGATGCGACGACGGTCTCCAGCTCCGCCCGCACGCGGTCGGCCAGCTCCTCCGAGTCGGTCACCAGCAGCGCGGCGGCCTCCTCGTCGTGCTCGGCCTGGCTGACCAGGTCGGCCGCGATGTACCGGGCGTTGGCCGAGGCGTCCGCGATCACGACGATCTCGGTGGGTCCGGCCTCCGAGTCGATGCCGGTGACGCCGCGCACCAGGCGCTTGGCGGCGGCCACGTACATGTTGCCGGGGCCGGTGATGACGTGCACCGGGT
>Ga0247729_10000821_pt1 | contig 11994 bp, 13 predicted proteins | sample UWRJL133311R2_FD_180958 | JGI IMG/M metagenome (GOLD analysis project Ga0247729, IMG submission 180958) | Plant litter microbial communities from Arlington Agricultural Research Station in Wisconsin, United States - UWRJ-L133-311R-2 | ecosystem: Environmental > Terrestrial > Plant litter >... | reverse complement strand
GCAGTTGCCCGATGGCGCCGGGGCAGGCCGAAGTCGGTATCCTGATCGCCTCGCCATCGATCGCGGTGACGACCGTACCGTCATGATGCACAACGCACCGCATCTCGTGGAAATTGTCGGTGAGATGCGCCGTGACCCGTCCGTCCGCGACCGCAACCGTGACGTGCCGATAACACGCACCCGTGCCGTAGTCGGGATTGATGGGGTAATTCAGCGTCTTGGGTCTCATGCGCGGTAAGACCACATCTCGGGTGACCACGGCAACAGTCCTGGCTTCCAAGCGCGGCGCCGCATCACGTTTTCGTGAAATCCGCCGGGCGCTTGGCGACAAAGGCTTTCACGCCCTCTTGCCCTTCGGAACCGGCTGCGGCGGATGCGATCGACCTAGCCTCGACGGCGAGGTGCGTCGCGAGATCGCGTTCGCTGGAGGCGAGGAGCAGGCTGCGGCACCGGCCGATCGCGCGGGTGGGGCCGCTCGCGAGCGCGACCGCGACCTCACGCGCCGTCGCGGCGAGGTCTTCGTCGGCTGCCACCCGCGTGACGAGTCCGATCGCGGCGGCTTCCGAGGCGTCGACGCGCCGGTTGGTCAGCACGATCTCCTGCGCGCGGCGAAGCCCGATCAGCCGGGGCAGCCACCACGACGCGCCGCCATCCGGCGTTAGGCCGATCGCACTATACGCCGAGGTGAAATGCGCGGACGCGGCGGCGATCGCGATGTCGCCGAGGATGGCGAGGCTGAACCCGGCACCGGCGGCGGGGCCGTTGATCGCCGTGACGAGCGGCTTGTCCATCGTGGCGAGGCGATGAACGCCGGCGTGGAAGCTGTGCGCCAGATCGAGCACGGTCGCTTCGATATCGCCGCCGCCTTGCGAAAAAAGATCTATGTCGCCGCCGACCGAGAAGAAGCGGCCGCTGCCGGTCAGCACGACGCATCGTACTGCCGGATCGTCCGCGCATCGATCCGCTACGTCGTGGAGCGCGCGGGCCATCTCCGGCCCGATCGCATTGCGCCGCTCCGGCTGCGCCAGCGTCAGCCAGGCGACGCCATCGCGCAGTTCGAACGTGATCGCGTCATCGGTCATTTCGCGCCTGCCCGTTCCGCCTGCACCCAGGCGAGCGCCATGAGTTCTGGCAGTACCGCCACCCGCTCTTGCGCCTCGTGCGAAGCCGCGTTGCCGCGAATCACTCGGCCTTTGATGCCGTGAAAGATGGCGGCGAGGCGGAAGAAATTGAATGCCACGTAGAAATCATATCCCGGCATGTCGGCTAGCCCGCGCCGACGCGTGTAGGCGGAGAGGTAATCCTGCTCGCTGGGAATGCCGAGCGTGGCGATGTCCGCCCCGGCGAGCCCCGCCACGATATGCGGCGGCATGCGGTACATCATCGCGTGATAGGCGAAGTCCGCGCCGGGATGTCCCAGCGTCGACAATTCCCAGTCGAGTACCGCCAGAACGCGCGGTTCGGTGGGATGGAAGATCATATTGTCGATACGGAAGTCACCGTGGACGATGCTGGTCTCGTCGTTCGCGGGAATGTTGGCGGGCAGCCATTCGACGAGCCGATCCATGTTGGTGTCCCGACCGGCTTCCGCGTCGTCCAGATATTGCTTCGACCAGCGCCCGATCTGACGCTCGAAGTAATTGCCGGGCCGGCCGTAATCGCCGAGACCGACGCTTTCGTAGTCCACGCTATGAAGCTGCGCGATCGTTGCGTTCATGGCGTCGTACAGCGCGGCGCGCTCGGCATTGGCGAGGCCGGGCAGCGTCGCGTCCCAGACGATACGGCCCTCGACCATGTCCATGACGTAGAAGATCGTGCCCAGCACCGCCGGATCGGTGCAGACGCCGCACAGTCTCGCGACCGGAAATCCCGCCTCGGCGAGACCGCCGATCACCCGTGCTTCGCGATCGACCGCATGCGCGCCCTTGAGCAACTGCCCCGGCGGCTGCTTGCGCAGCACATAGCTTTTGGCGGGAGTGACGAGCCGGTAGGTCGGGTTGGACTGGCCGCCCTTGAACTGTTCGATCGTAAGCGGACCGGCATAGCCTTCGACCGTCTCGCGCATCCATGTGTCGAGCGCGTGCGCGTCGAGAGCATAGCCCGCGCGAACCGCCGTCGTGCCGGTGTTCGACGTGGCGGAAACGGTCACGGCCGATACCTTTCGATCGAGCGACGAAGACGAGGTGCCGCGATCATGCCGCCGTATCCGCGTGGATGCCCGGCGGCAGCCACCCGCCGCCGAGCATCGCCGGTTTCGGACTATAGGCGCGCAAGACGATGAAGAACGGCCCGGTCGGCGCGGGCAGCCAGTTGCCGCTTCTGCTTGGCGCATGCTGGATCTGGATGGAGATCGATCCATCCGGGGCGACCTTCAGCCCCGCCGTGCGGTCGCTCACCAGATAGCGGTTGATCGAATTGGGGTGGAGCGCGAACGATTTAGCGTCGTACAGCGTTACCGACCAGAAGGCGTTGACCGGCGGCGGGGTTTGCAGGCGCAGCGTGTAGTTCGCGGTCGCGCCGTCCAGAGGCTTGCCGTTTGCGTCCGAGAAGGTCGTGTAGGATGCGTTCTCCTCACGCACGTTCGCGCCGAGGCCGGCGGTGTTGGTGACGGAGCGGCGGAGATAGTTGAACCCGTACTCGCCCTTGTTCACCTTCATCCAGCCGGTTCCGGTCGAAACGCCAAGCTGTGATTTGGAAGCCGCGATGACCGCGACCGCGCTGGTGTAGCCGCTTTCGATCGCGGCGCGCGATGTCGCGTCCAGCGTCGATGGATCAGCCGAACGATCGCCTAGCACGCCGAGCGGGCGGAAACGCGACACCAAGGCGTCCTCGCCCAACTGGCAGCCATTGGTGCGCAGGATGTAATCGAGAACCCGCAGGAAACCTTTCGCGCCGGGTGCGGGCGCGGGCGGTGCGATATCGGCGCTGGCCTGTGTCGCCGAAGCAGTGGGCGGCGTGATTGTGACGCTGTCCTGAAAGTGGCGGGCGTAGGCGACTTCCTTGTCGGTCTGTGCGAACGCGCGCATCAAGACCCAAAGCTGCACAGTGGCGGCGCGGTAAACGGTCGTGCCGGGCGGGGGAGAGCCATGCCACCCGGGTGGCACCAGCAGGAAACGGCCGCCTTTGAACCCGATCGTCCGGTTGCTCAGGTTGCTCGGATTTCCGAAGATGTCGAAGATGTTGAGCGTGAAATACTTCAGGCTCGTCGGCGGGATCGTGATCTCGACCGGCCCCTCGGAAAGATCGATCCACGCGGTCGAGTACAATGTGTCCGAATTGGGCACCTTGAACGTCGCGTAGCCCGGCCCGGCCAAGGTGCGTTCGTGCGCGAAGCGGTTGAAGCCGGTGAAGTTCGGCGAAGTCCGGTCGAACACCTGCCGATACATCTGTTCATATTGCAGATAGGCCGACATGCCGTAGATCGTCGCGTCGAACGCCGCCGACTTGAGCACCTCGTTGCGGCTTTTCTCGTCCTTCGGCAGCAGGTCGTCGCCGTAATCGCGCATGGAGCGCGGCGCTTCGGGCGCCGCAAAATTGCCCTGCTCTGCATGGAGGGGAATGACTGGGAGACAGGCGGCGTGCACCGCAAGACCATATGCCATCAGCCGAGCGCGCGTGACCGTGCTCATGCTTGCGCCGCTTTCCAATCGCGCTTGATCTTCTTGGCGAGGCTCCAGCGATGAACTTCGCTTGGGCCGTCATAGATCCGGAAGGCGCGGATCTCGCGGAAGGCCTGCTCGACGATCGTGTCGCCCGAAACGCCGGTCCCTCCCATCGCCTGCACGCAGCGGTCCGCCACCCGGAACAGCGCTTCCGAGACGGCGACTTTCGCCATCGAGCTTTCGGCGGTGCCGAGTGACCCGGTATCGAGCACGCCCGCGCACCAGTCGATCATCAGTTCGGCCTGCTGGAGATCGATGAGATTGTCGGCGAGCATGAATCCGACACCTTCATGATCGATGAGCGGCTTGCCGAACGCGTGGCGACGGTTGGCATAATCGCACGCGATCTCCTGCGCGCGGATCGCCAGCCCCAGCCAGCGCATGCAATGCGAGAGCCGCGCCGGGCTGAGCCGGATCTGGGCGTATTTGAAGCCTTCGCCACTCGCGCCGAGCATCTGATCGGCGGGCACACGCAAGTCGACGATGTCGATCTCGGCGTGGCCGCCGGGCATCGAACTGTCGATCGTGTCGATCACGCGGGTGGTGCGGATCGCGGGGTCGGGCAGATCGACGAGGAACATGCAGGCGCCATCGTCCGACTTGGCCATGACGATGCCGACGCTGGCGCCCTCCGCGCCGGTGATGAATTTCTTCCGGCCGTTTATCACCCAATGGTTGCCGTCGAGCCGGCAGGTCGTCTGCATCATCGACGGGTCCGAACCCGCGCCGCCATCCTCGGCGGGTTCGGTCATGAAAAAGGCCGAGCGCGCCGCGCCGGCGACCAGCGGATCGAGGAAACGGGCCTTCTGCTCGGCGCTCGCGACCTTGCCGAGCAGATACATATTGCCTTCGTCCGGTGCGGCGGTGTTGCAGGCGAGCGGTCCGAGCGGCGACAGGCCGGACCGGCGCAGCACGATCGCGGTTTCGCGCTGGGTCAGATGCGAGCCGTCCGGCAAAATGTGCGGCGTCAACACGCCCGCCGCGCGGGCCTTTTCGCGCAATTCGCGGACCAGCGTATCGGCGGGGCCGTGACCACCGCGCTTCTGATCAGCCTCATACGGGATTACGGTATCCCGCACGAAGGCTTCCACCTTCGCCGCGATCTTCTGGGCGCGTTCGGTCATTGCGCTGTCGTTCCCCCATCGACGACGAGTTCGGCGCCGGTCATGTATCGTGATTCGTCGCTGGCAAGGAAAAGGATCGCGTCGGCGATCTCGTCGGCCTCGCCGATCCGCCCGAGCGGCACGTCGGCCAGCAGTTTTTTCGCAATGTCGGGATCGGCATAGGCGGGCGCGGACAGCGGAGCCGCGATGTGCCCCGGATGAACCGAGTTTGCGCGCACGCCGTTGCGAGCCTCCGCGCATTCGAGCGCGGTGACTTTGGTGAACATCCGCACTCCGCCCTTGGCGGCGCAGTAGGAGCCGGTGCCGGAGCCGGCAACGATGCCGCGGATCGACGACATATTGACGATCGCGCCGCGGCCGGAGGCGGCCAGCAGCGGCAGCATGTGCTTGGTGCCGAGGAAAACGCTGTCGAGATTGACCGCGAGGATCGCGCGCCACTGGTCGAGACTGGTTTCGGCGATCGTCGCGAATTTGCCGAAGCCGGCATTGTTGACGACGATATCGAGCTTGCCGAAGCGCTGCCCGATGCGCTCCGCCAGCGCGATCCAACCGGGTTCATCGGTCACGTCGAGCGGGATCGCGTCGTGCGGCGCGCCGCCTAGATCCGCCAGCGCCGCCCCGAGTTTTTCCACATCGCGATCGGCGAGCAGAACGGTCGCGCCTTCTGCGGCGAAACGCTTCGCGGTGGCAAGGCCGATGCCTGAGGCCGCGCCCGTGACCAGCGCGACGCGATCGCTCAACCGGCTCATGCCGGCGCGCCCGCGACACCGGCGTCATTTTTGCTGAGCGACAACAGGCTTTCGAAGATCGGGTTGGTGCGCGACAGGATCGCCTCCGCGCGTGCGCGGATCGGCTCGTCGAAGCGAGTCGTGGTAAAGACGTACAGACGGTCCTCGCGGATGCCGTCGAATGCCTGCGCGGCGACCGCTTCCGGCGACGGCGCGTTGCGATACAGCGTGTCGGCGACGTCGCGCAGTTCCTTGGCCTCCTCCGGTCGGCCATGCGCGGTTTGCAAGTGATCCGGGCGGGAGCGCTCGGCATCGTAGATCCGCGTCGCGACGAGGCCGGGGCAGAGCATCGTCACCCCAATCGGCGCGCCTTCGTCGCGCAAGCCCGCGTATAGCGCCTCGGTGATGCGGACTACGGCATGTTTCGACGCGCCATAGACGGCCGACCCCGATCCGCTTACGAATCCGGCGACCGAGGCGGTGTTGAGGATATGGCCCGGCCGGCCGTCGGCAAGCATGCGCGGCACGAAGCTGCGGATGCCGTTGACCACCCCGTCGACATTGACGCCGAACGCCCAGCGCCAGTCTTCGGGTGCGTAATCCCACACCGGGCGGTGCCGCCCACCCGGCACGACGCCGGCGTTGTTGCACACCAGATCGACGCCGCCGAAGCGGTCCCAGGCGGCATCCGCCAGCGCCTGAACCTCCGCCGGATCGGCCACGTCGGTTTGCTGCAGGAGGACCGCGTTCGCCGAGAGGCGCGCACCGACGGTCTCCAGATCGGCGCGGTTGATGTCGGCCAGCACTAGGTTCATGCCCTGCGCGGCGGCAAGCTCGGCGAGCGCCGCGCCGATGCCGCTTCCGGCGCCGGTGATGACGGCGGTCTTACCGGAAAAGTCTTTCATGCCGGCATCGCTCCCATCGGCTCGCGCGGTCCTGCCTGCGGACTCGCCATCATCGTTACTTTAATCGACCGTCCGGTCGGGCGTCAACTGCCTTCGGCCTGTTGACCGGGCGGGAAGGGCGGAATAGCAGTAACCCAGCCGACCGGACGGTCTGGAGTTTTAGGAGGTGTCGTGATGTCCGAACCCAATCCTCTTGTCGCGCTGGCTCGCCTGCGCCGCGACGCGCCCAAGACGGTCGCAGGCTTTCGCCGGTGGCGCACCATCATCGATACCGATGGCGCGGTGCCGGCGCGCATCAAGCGCCTCTTCGTGGCGTGCGCCGCGACCGTGAAGGGGTACGAGGAGATGGCGTTTCGCGAATTGCAGGCGGCACGGGACGAGGGGCTGGCCGAGGCGGAGGCCGGCGCCGCCGTCGCGATCCTGTCGAGCGTTCGCGGTGAGGGGGCTGCGCTGCGTTTTCACGGCCTGTTCGGCAACGTGTATCCCGACGCCGCCGAGATCGAAGCCACCAACGAGGATATCCTTGTCGAGCCGGGTGCGGCTGAGGCCAATTTCCTCCACTATTTCGGCACGATGCCGCCCTCGCTCGGCAAACTGTTCGAGGTCAAGCCGCTCGGCGCCGATGCTTATTATCTGATGCGGGAGGGCACGCTGTCCGGAACCGCGCTCGGGCCGGTCTATGCGGAACTGCTGCTCGTGACAGTGCTCGCCGCCGATTACAGCGAGTGGGCGTCGGTACATATGAAGGGCGCGCGCAAGGCCGGCGCGAGCGAAGAAGCGGTTGCCGAGGCGGTGATTTGCGCGGTGCCGACCGCCGGCCTTTCGGCCTGGGTGATCGGCGCCACGGCGATGGACGCCTGATCCGCCCTAAAGCTCGCTGACGAGGTGGCCGCCATCGACCGCGATGACTGCCCCCGTCATGTAGCGGGACTGATCCGAGCAGAGTAGCAGGAACGGCGCGTCGAGATCGTGCATCTGGCCGAGCCGCCCTTGCGGGATGCGGGCGATCAGGCGCTGACCGGCGCCCGATGCGAAGAACTCACGGTTGAGGTCGGTCTCGATATAGCCGGGCGCGAGAGCGTTGACGCGAATGCCGAGCGACGCCCATTCGAGCGCCAGCGCCTTGGTGAGTTGGATCAACCCCGCTTTGCTGCTGGCATAAGCGGCGAGCCCCTTGGAGACGCGCTCGCCGAGGATCGAGGCGACGTTGACGATCGCACCGCCGCTCTCGCGCATCGCGCGCGCACCCTGCTGCGCGACGAGGAAGGCGCCGGTGAGGTTCGGGGCAAGCACCGCATGCCATTCGTCGTGGGACATATCCATCGCCCGGCGGGTCTGCGCGACTCCGGCGTTGTTGACGACGATCGACAAGGGGGCAGGCGCGTCTTGCGCGATCCGATCGAACGCAGCGGACACAGAAGCGGGATCGGTGACGTCCATGACGATCGGCAGACACTGTCCGCCGGCGCGCCCGACATCCTCCGCCAGCGCCTCGAGCGCCGCCATACGCCGGGCGGCGGCGAAAACGGTCGCGCCCCGCGCGGCCAGTACCATCGCGAAATGCCGGCCCAATCCCGAGCTTGCACCCGTTACCAGCGCGGTCTTGCCGTTCAGTTCCATTTCGCTCTCCTCCGGGCTTGCGTTGTTGCCCAAACACGACCAACGATACCCACACCCGACCGGACGGTCGAGTTGCCATTTGGAGAGGCCATGCGTTTCGCGAACAAGCGTGCGTTCGTCACGGGAGCGGCGGGTGGTCTTGGTGCGGCAGTGGCGAAGGCGTTCGCTGCGGAAGGCGGCAGTGTCGTCGTCGCGGACATTGACGCGCATGCCCGAACCGAACTGGCGGACGCCATCGTCGCGGCGGGGGGCGATGCCTGCGCGGTGGCGCTCGACGTCACGGAGCCCGACGACTGGGATCGGGCGGTCGAGGAGACTCGTCGGCGCTGGGGAGGGATCGACATCCTCGTCAACAACGCTGCGGTCGCGTCGGCATTGACGCGGATCGAGGAGCGCGTGCCCGAGGATTGGGATCGGAGCATGGCGGTCAATGCCAAGGGTCCGTTTCTCGGCACGCGCGCGCTGCTGCCGCACTTCCGCGCGCAGGGCGGTGGCGCGATCGTCAACGTGTCGTCGGTGGCCGGGATCGGCCAGTCGCAGATCATGGACGCGGCCTATGCCTGCAGCAAGGCCGCGCTGACGATGTTGACGCGCATCACCGCTGCCCAGCATTCGGGCGAGGGAATACGCTGCAACTCGGTGCATCCCGGGCCGATCGACAGTGCGCTCGCGCGTGCGGCGTACACCGATGCGGCGGCGCTGGCGGCACGTCTCGCGCGTGTGCCGATCGGCCGTCTCGCCAACGCGGACGAGGTCCTCGCGGCGATTCTGTTCCTGGCCAGCGACGAGGCGTCTTACATCACCGGCGCCGCGCTTGCCGTGGACGGTGGCGCTTTGGTGCAATAGGGTGACAGGCTGGCGGCCCCGCGGCCGTCCGAAGACATGAGGATCTGGGTCCGGTATGGCGCGACAGGCGACAAAGAAACGACAGACGACCGAAGCGCATGACGAGAAGCGCAACGAGATTCTCAGGCATTGCGCCAACCTGTTCGACAAGGTCGGCTATCACAAAGCCTCGATGCAGATGCTCGCCGACGAGGTCGGCCTAGGCAAGCCGACGCTCTACCATTATTTCCCGAGCAAACATGCGATCCTCTATGCGATTCACGAAGCGCATATGACCGCGTTGCTGGATGGGTTGGCGGACGAGACTTTCTCCGACGATCCGCTTGGCAAGCTGCGGGCGGCGTGTATCAACATCCTGCGACAGATCGCCGAGCATCCCGGCTATGTCCGCGCGTTCATGGACCATTATGAGGATCTGGAGGGCACGATGCGCAACCAGATCCGGGCGCAGCGCAAGGACTATTTCGAACGGGTTCGCGGCACCGTCGTGTCCGGCATCGAGACCGGGCAGTTTCTGGATTGCGACCCCGATCTGACCACCTACGGGTTCCTCGGGATGTGCAACTGGGCCTATAAATGGTATCCGCCACTGGCGAAGAAGCAGTCTCCCGAGGACGTCGCCGACGCATTGTGCCGTCCGTTTTTCGAGGGACTCAGTCTGGCGAAACCCTAGGCCGTGATCGTATCCCCCTATCAGCATATGCCGTCTCAGGAGGATGTGGCGGCGGTGCGTTTTACGGAACCGGCGGACATCCGTTCGGCGGCCGAGGCGCTTCGGGACACAGTCGCGAAGATGTGTGGGCTGCGAACGGCGGTGTCGCACAACATCGCGGTGCGCGAGCCGATGTGCGACGGCGACGGTGCGATCCTCGCCAGCGAGGTGTTCGGCTTCCGCGAAGGCGAGGGGCGGTGGTGGGAGGCCCCGCAACTCGCGCTTTCCTCACCGCTCGTCCACGCCTGCCGCGTCGAGGCGGAGCCGTTCTGGTGCAACGCGCGCGGCTTCCACACGCGCATCGTGAATCCGCTGCTCGATGCGATCGACCTGTCCGATTTCCGCGCGCGCGCGATGACGTCGGCGGCGTTGGTTGTGCCGATCCATTTGCCGTTCGGTCAGATCGGCGCAGCCAGTTTCCTGTCCTCCGATCCGCAGCGAGAGGATCTGTCTGGCGCCTATGCGAGCGCCGTCGATGCGCTCGCCGTGCTCGCGCGCGCCTTTATTCAGAGCTATGTCAAGATCACCGCGCGCGTTCGCCAAGACATGGCCGGCGTGTCGCTCACCAAGCGCGAGGTCGAGTGCCTGCGCTGGGCGGCGGCGGGCAAGACCAATGATGAGATCGGGCTGATCCTGGGGCTGCAACGCACGACGGTGCGGTTCCATATCCGCGCCGCCTCGCTCAAGCTCGATGCGGTCAACCGCGACCAGACGCTGTTCAAGGCCGCCCAGCTCGGCTTTCTCGGGATGATCCGCTAGCCGCTGTCGCATTGGTCAGAAGTCGACCGCCCGGTCGGGCGCTACAGAGCGGGCAGGAGAGACCAGATGCCCACGCTCGCGCCGATCATCGCCGACAACCTGCTCGTCGAAGTGGACGGCGCCTACCACCTGATCGCATCGCGTGACCGGGCGAGCGGCCGAACGATCTTCCCAGCCAGACCCGATAGCGATGACCGTTACGACTCCGTCCTGCTCCCGCGCGAGGGCCGGCTGTGGTCCTGGACGGTGCAGCGCTTCCGGCCGAAATCCCCGCCTTATGCGGGGCCGGCGGCATTCGAACCCTATGCGGTCGGCTATGTGCAGCTCGACGGTGCGTTGATCGTCGAATCGCGGCTGATCGATGTGGATTTCGATGGCCTGCGGATCGATATGCCGATGCGGCTCGTCCCGCTCCCGTTCACGCTGGCAAGCGGTGTGGTGCGTACCAGCTTCGCCTTCGCGCCGGTCGAGGAGGCAAGGCGATGAGCGATGTCTTCATCATCGGCGCCGGCATCCACCCCTTCGGCCGCACGCCGGGGCTGAGCGGGCTTCAGCAGGGCGTGTACGCGGTTCGTCAGGCGCTGGCGCAAACCGGCCTTGGCTGGAGCGACATCCGCTTCGCGTTCGGCGGTTCGGATTCGGCAGGCAATGCCGATACGATGGTGTCCGAACTCGGCTTGACCGGGCTGCCGTTCATCAACGTCGCCAACGGTTGTGCGACCGGCGGCTCCGCGATGTTCGGCGCGTACAGCGCGATCAAATCGGGCGAGTTCGATCTCGGCATCGCGGTGGGTTTCGACAAGCATCCGCGCGGCTCGTTCTCGCCGCTGCCGGCCGACTGGGGGCTGCCCGACTGGTATGGCGAGACCGGGCTGATGCTCACCACCCAATTCTTCGCCATGAAGATTCAGCGCTACATGGCGACTTATGGCATCACGCCGCGCACGCTCGGCGCGGTCGCCGAAAAGGCGTTCGCGAACGGAGTGCTGGCGGATCACGCCTGGCGGCGCGAGGCGGTCGATATCGACACGATCCTCTCCTCGCAGATGGTGAGCGATCCGCTGACCAAATTCATGTTCTGCTCGCCCGGCGAGGGTGCGGTGGCGCTCGTTCTTGCGAGTGGGAAGCGGGCTCGGGAGCTTGGTTTGCCGAGCGTGCGGCTGCGCGCTGCGGCGGTGCGGACGCGGCCGCCCGGATCGTTCGAGGTGTTCTCGCCAGCGCTCGATCTCGAACGCGGCGGCTCGCCGACCACGATCGCGTCGCGTGCCGCCTATGACATGGCGGGTGTCGGTCCTGAAGACATCGACATCGCCCAGCTTCAGGATACCGAAACCGGCGCCGAGATCATGCACATGGCCGAGAACGGGTTCTGCGCCGATGGCGAGCAGACCGCCTGGATCGCGGAAGGTCGCACCCGGATCGACGGGACGTTGCCGGTCAACACCGATGGCGGTTGCCTCGCCTGTGGCGAGCCGATCGGAGCCTCGGGCTTGCGGCAGGTTTATGAGAATTTCGTCCAACTCACCGGGCGCGCCGGGCGGCGGCAGGCGCCGGGCAATCCGAGGCTCGGCTACAGCCATGTCTATGGAGCGCCCGGCGTGTCTGCGGTCGCGATCGTCGAGAGGTAAGGAGTGTGAG
>Ga0247729_10000820_pt1 | contig 12005 bp, 8 predicted proteins | sample UWRJL133311R2_FD_180958 | JGI IMG/M metagenome (GOLD analysis project Ga0247729, IMG submission 180958) | Plant litter microbial communities from Arlington Agricultural Research Station in Wisconsin, United States - UWRJ-L133-311R-2 | ecosystem: Environmental > Terrestrial > Plant litter >... | reverse complement strand
CGACATTCGCACCGGTGCGCTCACCGGCGTGTCGTTCGGCGGTTCGGCGACCTACACCGGCAATCGCGCCGCCGACATCGAGAACAGCTTCTCGCTGCCGGGCTATTGGCGAGTCGATGCGCAGATCGGCTATGCGCTGACCCGCACCGTCAAGCTGGGCGCCAGCATCGAGAATCTCACCGACACGCGGTATTACGGCAATGCGTACAGCCTGTTCGAAGTGTGGCCTGGTGCGCCGAGAACGTGGCGGGTGAACCTGACCACCACATTCTGATCGCGGTCGCGACGACGCCATGCGTATCCGTGCTGTCTGGGTGATCGTGCATCGTTGGGCGGGGCTGACCATCGCCCTGTTCCTGATCGTCGCGGGCGTGACGGGAAGCCTGCTCGCGTTCAACGACGATCTCGAAACCTGGTCCGCGCCACGACTGCATCGGATCGCGCCACCGCTTCCCGGGGCGGCGATGCTCGATCCGCAGATGCTGCGCGACATCGTGCTCGCGCGCCACCCGGGCGGGATGATCGACTATCTGCCGCTGCATTTCACGCCGGGCCGGAGCGTCGTCCTGCGCGTGAACCGCATCGATCCCCGCACCGGCCGGATCACGCCGTGGTCGAGCCGATGGGACGAGCTTTTCGTCGATCCCTATAACGGCCGGACTCTGGGGTATCGCACATGGGGCGACATTTCCGAGGGCATGGTCAATCTCATGCCGTTCCTCTACCGCCTGCACTATTCGCTGGCGCTTGGCCCGTGGGGGCTGTGGGCGTTCGGGATCGCGGCGCTGGTGTGGACGCTCGACTGCTTCGTCGGCTTCTATCTGACGCTTCCGGTTTCGTGGCGGCGGGATCGCGCTTGTGCCGGTCGGCCCACGCCGAAGTGGTGGGCGCGCTGGAAGCCGGCCTGGCGGGTCCGGTGGCACGGGGGAAAGCACAGGTTGAATTTTGACCTGCACCGTGCCGGCGGGCTTTGGTTATGGCCGTTGCTGCTGGTCTTCGCCTGGTCCGGCGTGTCGTTCAATCTGCCGGGTGCTTATGAGCCGGTGATGCGGGTGTTCGGCTATCAGAGGTTGCAGGATGGTATCGTCCCGCCCGCCGCCCCGCGCTATCATCCCAGGCTCGGTTTTCGCGCGGCCGAGCGGCTGGGGCGCGCCATCGCGCACCGGGAGGCCGCGCGGCTCGGCTTCACCATCGATCCGACACGCGACAGCGGCCTGCTGCACCGCCCCGATGCCGGCGTCTATGCGTACATCTTCAGCTCGTCCGCAGACATGCGCGAATCGGGCGGGCGAACCGTGGCGATTTTCGATAGCGACACGGGAAGGCTGCTCAAAACCGTGGTGCCGCAAGGTCAGAACGGTGCGTACACGGTCACCGAATGGATTACGGCGATCCATATGGCGGACGTCTGGGGCCTCCCCTGGCGCATCGCTACCGCTGCTTTGGGGTTGATGGTGACGGGGCTTTCGGTGACGGGCGTATTGCTCTGGATGCGAAAGCGGGCGGCGCGGAGAGTCTCGCGAACGCGGCATGCCTTGCGGGTGCGAAGATCGGAAGGGGTGCGGCCGGGACCGGAACCGCGATGAAGGTCCGGCCCCGGGGAGAAACCTCCCCCATGCTCACGGCTGCGCGACGGTGTGCGGTGTGATCGTGTAGCCGAACGGGTCGCGGAACGCGAAGTAGCGGCCGAACGGCCCGTCCTTCGGCGCGAAGACGATCGGCGTGCCATGCGCGACGAGATGGTCATGCAGCGCATCGGCGTCATCGCAGCCGAACCAGATGGCAATGCCCCGGCCAAGCGCGTCGCTATCTCCCAGGTCGTCCAAGGGGGTGCGGACGGCGAACGGGATCGGCTTGGTATCGAACACGACGGCGCCCGGCGGGGCGGTATCGAGAGCCTTCAGCCCGACCACTTCGGTGTAGAAGATGCGGGCGGCTTCGAGGTTTTCGGCTTGAATGCCGATGAAATCGGGTCCGATCAGATGGGGCATGGCAGGGACTTTCCTCGGCTGGCGTAAAGCGATAATATCAGGACACTGATATTTATATAAGGCCCCTTATATGTCAAGTGATGACGCAGACGCGCCGATGGGCGATCCGTATGCGACGATCGGCTTCGCGTTGAAGCAGGCGCAACAGGCGCTTCGTACTCGCCTCGATACCGGCCTCCGCGAGATCGGACTGACCACGCCTCAGTATGCGGTTCTCGCCTTCCTGAAGGCCGAGGCCGGGGCTTCGAACGCTGAACTCGCGCGGCGCGGCTTCGTCACTCCACAAACGATGCAGGCCATTCTGGTCGGGCTCGAGCGTTCGGCCTTCATCACCCGCATACCCCACCCCGGGCACGGACGCGTTCAAACGACCGAGCTGACCGGGTCGGGTCGTGATGTTCTGGCGGCGGCCACGGGGATCGTCGCCGATGCGGAATCGCGAGTCCGGGACGCGGTGGCCCCGCTCGATCCCCGGGCGGTGACCGCGATGCTGCTGCGGCTCGCCGAGGCGCTTCGTTAGGCGATGCTGGCCGGGTCAGCGGATCGGTGCGAGTCCGTCCATGATCGCGGTCAGCGCGAGCGCGGTTTCGCGTTCCATCGCGCTATGGCCGGCGTTGGTCCTGACATAGCTCGCCGGCGCCGCACCCGCGCGGGCCAGCGCCTCGACCAGCCGCGACGCTTGCGTGAGCGGGCAGACCTGATCGAAGCGGCCATGCACGATATGGATCGGCAGATGCGCGATCCTGTCGATGTTGCCGAGGATGTAATCGGGTTCGAGAAACAGATGGTTGGCGAAGAAATGCGCCTCGATCTGCGCGAACGACAAAGCGAATTCGGCATCGCCGAACTTGCCGGGGTCGTCGTCCTGCGGGATCATGTTCGAGATCGTTCCCTCCCACACCGACCATGCCAGCGCCGCACGAAGTTGGCGGGCGCGATCGCCGTCGTCGGTGGGCGCGGCATCGAAGATCGCCTTATACGCGCCCATCATGTCCGTGCGTTGGTGGGTGGGGATGATCTCGACGAACGCCTGCCACTCGTCGGGATAGGTGATGTAGCTGCCAGGCGCGGTGAGGTCGAACGGCGCGTCGGCGAAGGTGGCGGCGTTGCCCTGATACATATATTCGAGATCTTGCCGCGCGCCGATGAAGATGCCGCGCAGTACCAGCGACGCGACAGTGTGCGGATGGCGGATCGCATAGACGAGCGCCAGCGTACTGCCCCAGCTCCCGCCGAACACGTGCATCGGCCCGGCGATGCCGAGCGCATCGCGCAGGGCGTTGATGTCCTCGACGAGATGGTTGGTGGTGTTGCGGACCAGTGCCACATCCGGCCCGGCTTGCGCGACGGTGGGCGTGCTCTTCCCGCAGCCGCGCTGGTCGAACAGGATCACCCGGTAGCGCGCGGGATCGAAGAAGCGCGACATCACCGGCGCACAGGCGCCGCCGGGGCCGCCGTGCAGGACCATGACCGGCTCGCCCGCCGGATTGCCGTACTCTTCCCAGTAGAGCGTGTGATCGGGCTGATGATCGACCTGGAGAACGCCGCTGCGGTTTGCCGCGCGCTGCGGATATTTCCACGCATCGCCGACGGTGCTGGCGCTCTGGAGGTCCGAAAGATCGATCATGTCCGCACCTGTCCTGTCGCCACGCTCCACGGAAAGCCCCATGCTTCGCCGATAGCGCGTCTTGCGCCACGGATACGGGTGGCATCAAGCGCCGTGATGGGGATCACCGCCGCCGCGTCTTTTCGGGCGCGAGTTCGATCCGGACCGGAGCGTGATCGCTGGTCTTCTCCCAGCCGCGCACATCGCGATCGACGCGGGCGTCGCGCAGCCGGGGGGCGAGCGACGGGCTGAGCAGCAGATGGTCGATGCGCAGCCCCGCGTCGCGCCCATAGGCGTTCCGAAAATAGTCCCAGAAGGTGTAGATCGCCTCGTCGGGATGGATCGTCCGCAGCGCGTCGGTCCAGCCCTGCGCCACCAGCCGCGCGAAGGCGGCGCGGACTTCGGGTGCGAACAGCGCATCGTCCTGCCAGCGCTCCGGCTTGTAGACGTCGCGTTCGGTCGGCATCACGTTGAAGTCGCCTGCGAGGACGACGGGCATGCCGGTATCGATCAGATCCTGCGCGTGCCGGATCAACTGCTCGAACCAGCGCATCTTATAGTCGAACTTCGGCCCCGGCCGCGGGTTGCCGTTCGGCAGGTACAGCCCGCCGATCAGCACGCCGTTCACCGCGGCCTCGATATAGCGGCTCTGGCTTTGGTCGGGATCATCGGGCAGGCCGCGCCGCGTCTCGACCGGCGTGCCGACGCGGCTCAGGATCGCGACGCCGTTCCAGCTCTTCTGCCCGTGCCAGATCGCCTGATAGCCGGCGGCTTCGATCGCAGCCTCGGGAAAATTGTCCTGTGGCGCCTTGAGTTCCTGAAGGCATACGACATCGGGTTCGCGTTCGGCGAGCCACCGCAGCAGCACTGGCAGGCGACTATTGATGCCGTTCACATTATAGGTCGCGATCTTCACGGCGAGCGCCTAGCGCAACTGGCTGTCCTTGCTGCCGCGACGGTTGAACAGCGCGGCGGCGGGGCGGTCCCGCCCGCTCTGGCAGGTCACGCAGGTTCGCACGCCGGGAATGGCGATGCGCCGGCCTTCGGGAATGTCGTCACCGCAGGATGCGCAGTGGAATTCGCTCTCGCCGGTCGGCATGCGCGCGCGGGCGGCGTTCACCGCGTCGATGACGGTATCGTCGATCTGGTCCTGCACCGCGCCATCGCGCGTCCAGCCGCCTGCCATTGGTCTTCTCCTCGTGACCTCAGCACAAAGCGGGAACCGGGTGAGGAGTTCCACCGGCGGACTGGCCCAGCACCGTCGTACCGATGCCGCAGACGTGTCAGACCATCGGAACAGGCGCACCCAGATACGATGGCGGTTCCACCACCGTGCTCAACACCAGCTTCTGAAGCACCATGTTGTCGTCGAGCCGCCAGACCTTGATGGTGTGCCGTCCAGCGTCGATCCCGGTCAGCTCCGCCGCCAGCCGAACCACGTTATCGCTCACGGCGTCGGCCCAGCGCTTCTTGGTTGCGGTGTCCTGATCGCCGCCGGTCGCTTCGAGCGATGCCTGCAAGACCTGTACTGGCCGATCGTCGATCGAGACGCCGATCCGCGAGCCGCCATGACCGGACGTGTCGAGCGTCGGCGCGAGATAGACCGTCAGCGTGGCGTCACCGGCTTTCTTCACCAGTACGTCATATTCGAGGCAGACGCCGTCTTCCGGCCGCGTCGCCGGCCGCCCTTGCGGCAGTACGACCATCGCACCGGCGGTGCGGCCGAGGTGCGCGATCGGCGTCCAGCGCAGACCTTTGCCATCGCGCGCCCGGTTGAAGGCGGTCGCGTCGAGCGCGATGATGCCGGCGGGGGTCGGCACGCGCGCGACGAACTTCGGCTGCGGCCGGCGCCGGTCGCTGGGCGTGTCAGCACCGACACGCATGATGCTCGGCATGGTCTGCTGCGTCGGCTCGTTCCAGATGACGTAGTTCATATGAACCTGCGCCATCATGCCGTCCCACTTGCCGCCGCCGAGGCTGTGGTAGCGCTTCACCAGTTCGCCATCACGGCGGAACGCGGTCTCGACCATATCCGCGAAGTAGTTGGCGCGCGCATCGTTGCTGGACGCCAGCAGCCGGTTCCAGGCGGTGCCGTAATACATCCGGTACAGGTTCGCCATCGCGGCGACCGGATATTCGATCAGCTGATAATAAGTGTCGTGCTGATCGGGCTGAAGCCGCGCGCGCACCGCGAGCATCCGCGCTTCCAAAGCGTCCCATTCCGCCACCATCGCGCCGAATTCACCGCCGTCGAGGCCGGCCTTCGTCACACCGCCGAGCGCGAAGCTGGTCTCGTTGATGAGTTCGGGCTTCCGCCGCGCGGTGTACTGGCTGTAGGCGGTGATCATCTCGCCGATCGCCGGGGCCTGTTCGGGGCCGAAGGTCGCGGCGGCCCATGTCTGCGGATAGGCGGCGACCACGTCCGGCGTCATCGCCTCCGGGTTCCAGGCGTGCGCCAGGAAGAAGCCGAGCGGATATTCCATCGGCTTGATGTCGCCGACGTTGGCGATCCATATCGTCCGTGCGCCGTGCCGGTACGCCAGATCCATCTGCTGCCAGACCTTTTCGATCTGGCTGGTGTTGATCCATTTGTAGTTGCGCGGACCGCCGACATAATCGAAATGATAATAGATGCCGTAGCCACCCGCACGCGGCGGCGCGGCAGGGTCGGGCAGGCGGCGGATCTGGCCCCAATTATCGTCCGAGAACAGAAGCGTGACGTCGTCCGGCACCTTCATGCCGTGATCGTAATAGTCCTGCACTTCCTTGTAGAGCGCCCAGACCTGCGGCGTCTCGCTCGCGGGCTTGCCGGTCACCTCGGCGATGATCCGGCGCTGTTCGGCGACGACGCGTTCGAGCAGGCCGGTTGCGGTGCCCTCGGCCATCGCCTCGTCGCCGTCGCCGCGCATCCCGACCGTCACGACCGAGTCATAGCCTTTGCCGTCGCCCTTCGACATCATCCGCGCGATACCGCCACGCCAGAAGGTGCGGAGATGGTCGCCGTTCGTGTCGTAATTCCATGCGCCGCCGGTGACGCCGCCGTCCTGGTGCCGGTGCCATTCGGTTTGCGCGCGCAGCATCGGTTCGTGGTGCGAATTGCCCATCACGACGCCCATCGCATCGGCGAGCACCATGCTGTTGGGGTCATCGTCGGCGAACGCCTTGCCCCACATCGCCGGCCACAGATAATTGCCTTTCATGCGCAGCAGCAGTTCGAAGACATGCGCGTACATCGCCGCGTTTACGCCGCCGAATTTTTTGATGGCCCAGCCCGAAAGGCACGGGTCTTCGTCGTTGATGAAGAAGCCGCGATATTTGACCCTGGGTTGATCGCGGCGGTTGCCGGCGGGGATCAGAACATCGCGCTGGCGGCGGACCGGCACATCGGCGAACCAGTGCCACGGCGAGACGCCGATCCGCTCGGATATGTCGTAGGTGCCGAACACCGCGCCGCGCCGGTCTGCGCCGACGATCACCAGCGCGCGGGATACGCCGGGCAGCGGATCATCGACGACGATCTGGCGGAAAGCTTCCCATTCGCCGCGCAGATCTGCGGCGGTGATGCGACCGTCGCGGACGAGCTGGTCGATCGTCGCGCTGTGGCCGAGCACACCGATGATCACGACCGGCCCGCGGACATCCGCGATCCGCCCCTCGACCAGCGCCGGGCGGGCGCCGCTCACCCGTTCGAGGTCTCCGGCGAAACTGGCGGCGCCATGCCTGACGGCACTGTCGGCATCGGCATCGACGAACACCGTCGCCGGCTTGCCGTTCGCGATCAATTGAAATGCGGTGCGTGGATCGGCCGTCACGCGTGGGCGAGGCGAGGCGAGCGCGGCGGCTGGCAGCGCGCCAAGCGCGGCGCCCCATCCCGCGCTCGCCAGCAAGACACGGCGCGACAGGGCGGGGATGGTATGAACGGGCATCTCGGTCTCCATGGTTTTGTCAGGCGACCCGGCAGCTCCGATGTCCCGTCGTTCAGGGCGAGGCCGCAATATGCTGCGTCGCGGACACGCAGAAACGGGGCGTCGCAACCGCGACGCCCCGCTGTCGAGACCTAGAACGTGCCGCGCAGACCGACCAGCACCTGCCTGCCGGGCTTGTACTGCGTGAACGCGAGGTTCTCGAACTGGAAGTACGACTTGAGCGTCGCATTGGTGAAGTTCGAGACGTTGATCGTCAACTGCGGCGCGTGCGGCAGGTTGAAGATCTTGTCGAGGTCGAACGCCGAGGAGAAGTCGTAGCTCGTATAGTCGAAGCTATACAGGCCCGCCGCCGGAATGCCGTTCTGCGCCAGACCGCTGCTCTGCGATCCGCGACGCGAGGTCGTCGACACGCGCACCATGACGCCGTGCTTCTCGTAATAGCCGGTGAGGTTGTAGGTGAACGGTGCGACCCCGAATGCGACCGCCGCGCCCTTGCTCGTCTGATCGACGATCGTGGCGTTGGCGTTGAAGCCGAACCCGGTGACGCCGATGTGGCTGGTCAGGAAGTCGAGCGGCTGGACCCACTGGAATTCGAGACCGTTGATCGTCAGCTTGTCGGGAACGTTGAGCTGCGAGGTGATCTGGACCTGCGCCGCAGTCGGGCCGCCACGCGAGTTCAGCGCGATCTGCTGGGTCGGGTTCAGCGTATCGTAGGTGATGCCATATTGCGCCAGGCTGGTGAACGGCACGGTCGTGATGTTGGTGGTGGTGAAGCCGGTGATCGACTTGCGGAACGCGTTGACGCTGATGACGCCCTCGCGGCCCGTGTAATATTCGAACCCGAGATCGAGGTTGGTCGAGAGGTACGGCTTGAGCGCCGGGTTGCCGATCGACGCCTGATCCGCCGATGGCGCCGGGAACGACACGCCCGGCAACTGCGCCGAAGGATCGGGCCGCGTCATCGTGCGCGATCCGGCGATGCGCGCCACCGCATGCTCGCCGATGTCATAGGCGAACGTCGCCGCCGGCAGCCAGTTGCTATAGTGGTTGCGGGTGGTCACCGTGCCGGTCAGGTTGGGATAGCGGCTGCCATCGGGCAACAGCACGCCGGCGGCATTGGTGTTGCGCGGATCGGGCAGCGAGGTCGTGCCGGTGATGGTCTGGATCGTGTCGACATAGCGCAGCCCGACATTGAACCGCAGCGTGTTGCCGCCGAGTTCCTGCGAACCGTTCAGGGTGGCGAACGCCGATTTGACGACTTCGCGGATCTGGCCGCTCATCGCGCTGGTGTTCGATGCGCCGTTGGCCGGCGCATTGTCATGGAAGGACTGATAGTTGGTCGCATTGGCGAACGCCGGGAAGTTCACCGTCACGAAGCCGGCGGGACCGGGCATCAGATAGCTCGGGAAAGCGCCGTTGGGCACCAGCGAACCGCCGTAGGTGACGGGGCCGGTCATGCCCGCGGTCGATCCGGTGCCGTAGCCGGGATAGCTCGGGTAGCCGGCCGGTGCCGCGCCGGGCGCGTTCAGCCCTTCGCACGGCGGCTGCGTGTTCGGCGATGGCAGGAAGGCGCTCGGATTGTTGCCGCATGCGGCATTCTGCCAGGCCTGGCTGTTGTCATAGCCCTGAATCAGACGCGAGACGTCGTCGAAAGCGCCGCCGACCTTGAGGTTCAGCTTGGTGCCGCCCCAGGTCAGATCGCCACGGAAGCCCTTGGTCTTGTTGATGCGGCGCTCGTCCTGAAGATTGAGACGGCTGCCGGTGTACCAACCGAAATTCTTCGGATCGTTGAGGTCGATGTTGCTGGTGATGCTGGGAACGCCCGAACCATCATTGGCATAGGTCACGGTATTGCCGACGCCGAGCGGCGTGGTCGCGCCGACCGTCGGGCTTTCGCGGTGGAACGTCGACCGCGAGTAATTGCCCTGCAGATTCAGCTTGAGCGTGTCCGAAATCTCCCAGGCGCCGCCGGGATTGACGCTGAACAGCTTGGTCGTTTCGATATAGGGGCGGAATTCGTCGAAGAACTGCGCATTGGCGAACGTGCCGCCCGTCACCGCGCAACCCGTGGTGCAGTCCGATTTGTCGAAAGTCAGATTGGTCGGGATAATCGCGCTGTTGCGGACGATCCACGCCATGTCCTCGCGGATCAAATTGTTGTGCTTGTAGCCGTACAGACCGTCCACGTAGAAGCGCAACGTATCGGTCGGGCGCCATTCGGCACTGACGATCGCGTTGATGCGGTCACGCGAACCACGCTCGTCGGAGGTGCGGCCGAGACGCGGCAGGAGCGCGTTGTCGATCTGCTGGATCGTGGCGCCGGGGTTGTGCGCGAGCAGGAACGCCTTGTCGATCGGCGTACCGGGAATAAGCCCGGCACCCGCACCGACCGGCACCACGGCCGGGATCGTCCAGTTGCCGCCGCCGGTGCTGTTGCAACCACTGGTCGCACCGCACTGCGCGGCGCTGAGCTGCGGATTGGTATATCCAATCGTTTCGAAACCGCGCGTATCGGTGAACAGGCGTTGCCCGGACACGCCGGCGAGAATGCCGATCGTGTCGTTGTGCCAGCTTCCGATCATCGAACCTCGCACGCCGATACGATCGTCGGGGCTCTGGTTCGACCCCTGGATATTGTAGGCGAGGAACGACTTGGCGTTATCGAACGGACGTGCGGAGCGGAGATCGACGTTGCCGGCCGCGCCACCTTCGAGCAGGTCGGCGGTGTAGCTCTTGTTCACGGTCAGCTTGGTGAACAGGTCGGTCGGGAAGAAGCTGAGATCGACCGAGCGATCGGTGCCCTGCGCGTCGGTCGCGCCCGACGAGGCGACCGCGATCGGCGCGCCGTTCAGCGTGACGTTGGTGAAGTTCGATCCCAGGCCGCGGATCGCGACGTTCACGCCTTCGCCGGTGATGTCGCGCGTGATGGTGATGCCCGGGATACGGTTGAACGATTCGGCGATGTTGGTGTCGGGGAACTTGCCGATATCTTCCGCGAAGATCGAATCGGTAAAGCCAGTCGACTCGCGTTTGGCATTGGTCGACTTGGCGAGGCTCGAGCGATAGCCGGTGACGACGATATCCTGAGCGGCCGAATCTACCGTTTGATCCGCCGGCGGCGCGGCAGGCGCGCTCTCGGCGGGCGTGGACTGTGGGGGCGTCGCTTGCGCGACTGCGGCGACACTATACAGGCTTGCCCATGCGGTGGCGCACAGCAATGCCGAACGGGTCGTATAAAGGCGTGCTTTTGGCGAAGTCATTTCTGGATGATCCCCTCTTACTGGTGCCGACATTCTGTCGATCAGCGTTGATTTGATTTACGATCCGAACGAGAATTTCAGTGAAGAGCGATGAAGCGATCTATCGCGTTCCATCCGCTGATCGGATCGAAAATGGCGATTGAAGATCGGCTTCAGTAAAGATGCTTGCATGTTGCAATATGCTAACGTCGCAGGCGGGCGCTATCGGCCTGCGTCGATCAAACGCGCCAGCTATCAAATACCTCTCGCTACACCACGGCAAAGCCGTCCAATGTGGTAGCGCTATCTACTAGCGCGACTTTGCGAGTGTCAACCTGATTGGTCTGGTCGAATAAAAAAACTGGTTTGGGCCGAAAACGGGAATCGGCTTTAGATTTCAAATCGGCTTCGCTCGCGTGGCGGTCGGGCCGATCAAAAATCCATGCTGGCGCTGACGCCCAGCGCGGGGTGTTGGCGACCCGCTTGCCATCCTGCGCGGTGGTGCCGAGAGTATCGACCTTGCCGGCGCTTTCGCCCCGGACACATTCGGTTCGGTACGCCTGATCGGGTGCATAATTGCCCGAAGTCGTGCCCGCGCCGCTCGAATGGCGCAGGGTGCTCAGGATGCATGCTGTCGGCGATCATGAGAGTCTCTCGGCGAAATCCTCTCGTGTGAGAACCTTCATCGTCCGCTACCGTCCCCACGCGGCCAAACCTTGGCGCAGCCGGGTCGCGTACAGCCGATCAGATCTCTCGATCGAGCGCGTTGAACGCGTCCCACAGATGCTCGACGATCGGGCGTTTGCCGTGGTCCCGATTGAACGCCTCCAGCGCCAGCCGCATGGCGCCGATGGCGACCATCGCCACGATGCGAAGCGACGTCTCACTGCCGGGCGGTGAGAATTTCTCGCGCAAGGCTTCGTAGACGGTGCGCTCATGCTCGACATAGCTTGCCTGTTTGCGCGCCATGACGACATCGCTCGACCGCATCAGCCGGTCGATGGCGATCATGTCCTCGGCGGGATAGGCGGCGCTCGCCCGGATCATCACGTCGCGAACGGCGTCGAGCGGGCGCCGGTCGGCAGGCTCGTCACGCACGCCCGCTGCGATGGTCTCACCAAGACCCGCCTGCATCGAGATCAGGATGTCGTCCTTGGACTTGTAATAATAGAAGAACGTGCGCCGCGAGATGCCCGCCGCCGCCGTGATCGCGTCGAGCGTGGTCGCCTCATAGCCGTTCGCG
>Ga0247729_10000819_pt1 | contig 12017 bp, 10 predicted proteins | sample UWRJL133311R2_FD_180958 | JGI IMG/M metagenome (GOLD analysis project Ga0247729, IMG submission 180958) | Plant litter microbial communities from Arlington Agricultural Research Station in Wisconsin, United States - UWRJ-L133-311R-2 | ecosystem: Environmental > Terrestrial > Plant litter >... | reverse complement strand
CGTCCGACGCCGTCCAGTTCGGCGCCTCGAACAGGTGCGTGTGCGACTCGTGCACGGTGCTGATCCGGCCCGTGGCGATGTCGGCGATGCGGATGCGACTGGTCTGGTCCGGTGCGAGCGTGCGCGGTGCGGGCATGGTCGGCTCTCTCCTTCGAACGGAACGACGGCTGCATCGAGGATACGTCCGTCGGGTCGAAGCGAGAATGGACCCCATGACCGAGAAGCCCGTCACGACCCGAGACTCCGCGATCGACGAGTGGATGCGGGCGTTGAGCGCGTCCACGGGATCGCCGGGCGGGGGAGCGGGGGCCGGGGTGATGCTCGCGATCGCCGCGTCGCTGACCGCCATGGTCGCCGGCTACACCGAGACCGACGACGGAGGCCGGCGGGCGCTCGACGCGCTCCTCGATCGCGCGCACGCCCTGCGCGAGGACGCGCTCGACCTCGCCGACGCCGACGCGGAGGCCTCGCAGGCCTTCGGCGCGGCCTTCGCCCTCGAGCGCGGCCCGGCACGCGAGGAGGCGGTCGCCCGGGCGTCCGTCGCCGCGGCGCGCACCTCGGCCGCGCTCGGGCTCCGGGCCGTCGACGCGGTCGACGACCTGGCCTGGCTCGCGGAGCACGGCAACCGCGCCCTGGTCGCCGACGTGGTCGTGGCGTGCGGGGCCCTCCGCGCCGCTGTCGCCGGGGCGCGCACCAACGTCAGCTTCGACCTGGGCTCGCTGAGATCCGCGGGGGAGCCACTCGACCGGGTGCGGCAGGAGAACCCCGAGCTCTGGCGGTCGGTGAGCAGTTTCGACGGGGCGTTGGCCCGCATCGACCGGTTGACCGCGGCACTGGACCCGCGGGCGGCCCCGACGGACGCCGTCTAGGCCCGCCCGCCCGGCACCGCCGCCCGCAGCGCACCGGTGCGCGCCGCATCGAGCGCGGCCGACACCGCCCCGATCGCCACCGGGGCCTGCCCGAGGGGGGAGAGCACCAGCTCGGGCGCCGGGAGGTCGAGTTCGTGGGGGAGGCGCTCGCGCGCCACACGCACCACCTCGTCGAAGCCCTCGGCGACGGCCCCCGCGATGATGATCCGCGCCGGGTCGTACAGGCTGCCGAACACCGCGGCGACGCGGGCGAGCAGCTCGCCCGCGCGTGTGGCGAAGGTGCGCGCCCACGGGTCCCCGGCGCGCGCCAGGTCGAGGATCGCGCGGCCGTGGAGCTGCTCCTCGGGCAGGCCGGCGAGCGGATGGCCGGGCGGGATCTCGCCCGCGGCCGCCGCGGCCCTCACCCACTCCGTGAGCCGGGTTCCCAGCCCGTCCGCCGAGCCCACACCGACGATGTGGTCGAGCGCCACCATCTCGCCGCTCCCGCCGTGCGCCCCGCGGAGGAGGCGGCCGTCGACCACGACCCCCGCGCCGAAACGCTCGCCCGCCAGCAGCACGATGTAGTCGTCGCAGGCGGTCGCGGCGCCGACCGAGCCCTCGGCGACGGCGGCCAGCGAGGCGTCGTTCTCGATGCGCACGATCGGCGCCCGGTGGGCGAGCAGCTCCACCAGGCCGGGGTTCATGCGGCGCCAGAAGTCGTCGCGGTGCTCGGGCGAACGGCCGAGCGCGTCGACGGGGGCGGGCACCCCGACGCAGATGGCGAGCACGCCGTCGGCGGGGGCACCGGCGGCGGCGAGCGCCGAGTCCAGTGCCGCGACCACCGCGGCCCGGCGTTCGTCCGCGCTGTCGTGGGTGACGTCGAGCTCCCGCGTCTGGCGGGCGAGCGGCGCTCCGCGGAGGTCGGCGACGGTGGTGGTTAGGTGCGCGCGACCGGCGTCCATGCCGACCACGACCGCGGCGTCCGCGCGCAGCTCGAAGCGGCGGGAGGGCCGGCCCGAGCGGTACTCGCCCGCCAGCCGGGCGTTCGGGAGCTCCCGGAGCAGCCCGAGCGAGATCAGCGTGTCGAGCGCGTCGATGGTGGTGGTGCGGGTGAGCCCGGTGGCCGCCATGGCGTGGTCGCTCACGAAGACGCCCGCCGTCCAGGAGAAGCCGAGCACCGCGTCCAGGCTCCCGCGCAGCGGCGCCGAACCACGGTGGAAATGTATCCGCAAGACTCTTGCCTCATTTCTTCGCTCGGACGCACTATGGCGGTGTCGAAGTTGATACGCAGCAAAAATCTAGTACGCGCAGCAACCCACGGCTACCAATGGCGGTAATCGAAAGGACAATGACGTGCCTCGATCCCATCGCACACCCCGTGTGCTCGCTGCGGCCCTCGGGCTCCTCCTCGTCGGGGGCGCCCTCGCCGGCTGCTCGGGAGGCGGCGCCGAGAACGTGCGCTTCTACCTCAGCAAGCCGGAGGCGATCCCCTACTTCCGCGATCTGATCAGCGACTACAACGCCACCCGCGACGACGTCAACGTCATCCTCGACTCCTCGTCGAACCTGCAGGCCGGCTTCCTCCGTGGCAACCCGCCCGACCTCGGACTGCTCAACTACAACATGGAGATGGCGCGTTTCATGGAGCGCGGCGCTCTGAGCGACCTGTCCGACATGCCGGAGGCCGACCGCATCCTCCCCGAGGTGCAGGACCTCGTCGACCAGTACGCAACCTACCCCGGGCGCACCAGTGTGCTCCCGTATTCGGTGATGGCGGCATCCGTCATCTACAACAAGGCGGTCTTCGAGCAGAACGGGCTCGAGGTGCCGACCACCTACTCGGAGCTGCTCGCGGTCTGCGACGCGCTGACCGAGGCCGGCGTCACGCCGTTCTACGGCACCTTCAAAGACCCCTGGACGGTGGCGCAGGGCTGGTTCGACTACACGGTGGGCGGCGAGGTCGACGTCGCGGCCTTCTTCGAGGATCTGAAGGAACAGGGCACCGACGTGGGCCCGAGCTCCCCGGTGTCGTTCGAGAAGGACTTCGCCGAGCCCGTGGACCGGATGCAGGAGCTGATCGACAACTACACGAACAGCGACGCGGCGAGCAAGGGCTACGGCGACGGCAACCTCGCCTTCGCGCAGGGCGAGGCGGCGATGTACCTGCAGGGCCCGTGGGCCTTCGGCGAGATCGCCAAGACCGCGCCCGACCTCGACCTCGGCACCTTCCCGCTGCCGATGACCGACGATCCCGACGACCTGCAGGTGCGCGTCAACATCGACCTCGCCGCCTGGATCCCCGAGGACTCCGTGCACAAGGGCGCGGCCCGCGAGTTCCTGAGCTACCTGTTCCAGAAGGACGTGATGGACGCCTACAACGCCGCCCAGCTCGGATACGGCACCACCACCGACGCGGCGCCCGTGACGGACGAGCGCATCATCGGGATGAAGGAGTACTACGACTCGGCGGAGTTCTACCAGGGCCCGTCGAAGGCGATCCCGCTCACGATCCCCACCGAGAACTACACGCAGGGCATCGCGCTCGGCGAGAGCGTCGAAGGCAACCTGCGCACGCTCGACGCGGACTGGGCGCGCCTCGCGCTCCGCCAGTAGACCGACACCCCCGTACCGCACACCAGGCAAAGGAGCCTCGCATGACGACGATGACAGCGCCGGCCCGCACGCACACGCCGGCCGCGGCCACGACCGTGGCGCGCCCGTCACGGCCGCGCAGAACGGAGGGCGTGTACTTCGCCTTCCTGCTGCCCAGCCTGATCCTGTTCACCCTGTGCATCACAGTGCCCGCGGTGATCGGCATCTTCTTCAGCTTCACCAACTCGATCGGCTTCGGCGAGTGGGAGTTCGTCGGCCTCATCAACTACATCGCGATGTTCTCCGATCCGGCGATCCTGCAGGCCTACCTGTTCACCTTCGGGTTCGCGGCGATCACGGTCGTGCTCGTGAACGCCCTCGCGTTCCTCCTCGCGGTCGGCCTCACCGCCCAGATCAAGCTCAAGACCGGCCTGCGCACGGTGTTCGTCATCCCGATGGTGATCTCGGGCATCATCATCGCCTACGTCTTCAACTTCCTGTTCTCGAACTCGCTTCCGCTCGTCGGCCAGGCCACCGGGATCGGCTGGCTGAGCGAGAGCATCCTCGCCAACGCCGACCTCGCCTGGATCGCCATCGTGATCGTCACGGCCTGGCAGGCGATCCCCGGCACGCTGCTCATCTACATCGCCGGGCTCCTCGCCATCCCCGGCGACGTCTACGAGGCCGCCGACATCGACGGCGCGGGCAAGCGGCAGCAACTGCTGCGGATCACTCTGCCGCTGGTCGCCGGCTACGTGGTGATCAACGTGATCCTCGGCTTCAAGAACTTCCTGAACGCCTACGACGTGATCGTCGGCCTCACCAACGGCGGCCCGGGAACCGCCACCCGCAGCATCGCCATGACGATCGTCACCGGATTCACCGGCGGCGACTACGCCTACCAGATGGCCAACGCGACCCTGTTCTTCGTGATCGTCGTGGTCATCTCCGTACTGCAACTGCGCCTCACCCGCGGAAGGAACGAGATCTGATGACAGTCCAGCCCGCCCTCGTGGCCGAGGGCATCGATGGAGAACTGACCCTCGAGTCGAACACGGCCCGCCGGGTGTCGCGCCGTGGCAGGGTCGGGGGCGAGCGCAAGAACCTGCCGCTCACCATCCTCCTGATCCTCTGCGCGGTGACCGTGATCGTGCCGCTCTACGTCACCCTCACCACCGCCTTCAAGACCCAGTCCCAGGCGGTGGACGGCAACGCCTTCTCCCTGCCCGCGCCGTTCAGCGTCGACGGATTCGTCACCGCGTGGAACCTCACGAACTTCCCCGCCGCCTTCCTGGTGTCGGTGCTGATCACCGCGGCGACCGTCGGAGGCACGGTGATCCTCGGCGCCTTCGCGTCGTACGCCATCGCCCGAAACTGGGACCACCGGCTGTTCAAGTGGTCGTTCTTCTACCTGCTGGCCGCGATGTTCATCCCGTTCCCGGTGCTGGCGCTCCCGCAGATCCAGCTCACCGGACTGGCCGGGCTCGACAACCCCGTGGGAGTGACGCTGCTGCACATCATGTTCCAGCTGAGCTTCAGCGTGCTGCTGTTCACCGCCTTCCTCCGCTCCATCCCGATCGAGCTGGAGGAGAGCGCGCGCATCGACGGCGCCACCACCTGGCAGACCTTCTGGAAGCTGATCTTCCCGCTGCTCGCCCCGATGAGCGCGACCGTCGCGATCTTCGCCTTCCTGGCGTCCTGGAACGACTTCATGCTGCCCTCGCTGATCACCTCCGACCCGGCCATGCAGACCCTGCCGGTGGTGCAGAACATCTTCCAGACCCAGTTCAGCAACAACTACAACGTGTCCTTCGCGTCCTACCTGATGGCGATGACCCCGGCGATCATCGTCTACCTGTTCACCCAGCGCTGGGTGATGGAGGGCGTGACACAGGGCGCGGTCAAGGGCTGAGCCGTGACCGACGCGGAGAAGGCCGCGACGGGGCTTCCGCCGTGGTGGCGCCAGGGCGTCGTCTACCAGATCTACCCGCGGAGCTTCGCCGACGCGAACGGCGACGGCATGGGCGACCTCGCCGGGATCACGGCGAAGGCCGACTACCTCGAGGCGCTCGGCATCGACGCGGTCTGGCTCAGCCCGTTCTACCCGTCCGCGCTGGCCGACGGCGGCTACGACGTCGCCGACTACCGCGACGTCGACCCGCGCCTGGGAACACTGGCCGACTTCGACGAGCTGGTGGCCGCGCTGCACTCGCGCGGGATCCGCGTTGTCGTCGACATCGTGCCCAACCACAGCTCCGACCAGCACGAGTGGTTCCGGGAGGCGCTGGAGTCGGGGCGCGGCTCGGCGGCGCGCGAGCGGTACATCTTCCGTGAGGGGACGGGGGCGGATGCGGGGGAGGCTCCCACAGACTGGGTCTCGATGTTCGGTGGGCCGGCCTGGGAGCGGGTCGACGACGGGCAGTGGTACCTGCACAATTTCGCGGTGGAGCAGCCCGACCTCAACTGGGCGAACCCCGAGGTGCGGGAGGACTTCGTGCGCACGCTGCGGTTCTGGTCGGACCGCGGGGTCGACGGCTTCCGCATCGACGTGGCCCACATGCTCACGAAGGACCTCAGCGAGCCGCTGCCCTCGCGCGCCGCGCTGGCCGCGATGCCCCTCGACGGCCGGCACCCCCTGGTCGACCGCGACGACGTGCACGAGGTCTATGCGGAGTGGCGTGCGGTCTTCGACTCCTACGACCCGCCGCGCACTGCGGTCGCGGAGGCCTGGGTCGACAAGTCCCGCATCCCGCTCTACGCCAGTCGCGAGAGCCTCGGGCAGGCGTTCAACTTCGACCTGCTCGAGGCGGACTTCGACGCGGAGCAGTTCCGCCGGGTCGTTCAGGACAACCTCGAGCTCGCGGCGACGTCCGGGTCGTCGAGCACCTGGGTGCTCTCCAACCACGATGTGGTTCGGCACGCCACGCGCTACGGCCTCCCCGATCCCGGGCGCGACGCGGCGGGCGCACCCGTGCGCAAGCACGGTGCGGACTGGCTGCTGTCCGGGGGAGTGCGTCCCGTGCTCGACCGCGCCCGCGGCGAGCGCCGTGCCCGTGCGGCGACCCTGTTCATGCTGGCGCTGCCCGGCTCCAGCTACCTCTACCAGGGCGAGGAGCTCGGACTCCACGAGGTGGCCGAGATCGCTGCGTCCGAGCGGCAGGACCCGACCTACTTCCGCAGCGGGGGATCGGAGGTCGGCCGGGACGGCTGCCGGGTGCCGCTGCCGTGGACGCCGGAGGGGGCGTCGTTCGGCTTCGGCGACGACGGCTCGCACCTGCCGCAGCCGGCGTGGTTCGCCGACCACGCCGTGTCGGTGCAGGACTCCGACCCCGGCTCGATGCTCGCGCTCTACCGTCTCGCGCTGCGGCTCCGCCGCGAGCTGCAGGCCGAGGAGCGGCTGGAGTGGCTGGACGGCGGCGCCCCGGGGGTCCTGCGGTTCCGGCGCCCGAACGGCTGGGAGGTGCTGGCCAACTTCGCTCTCGAGCCGCACCCGCTCGAGAACGGCACGGCCCTGATCTCCTCGGCCCCGCTGGTCGACGGTGTGCTCCCCGCCGAGTCCACCGTGTGGCTGCGGTCCTGAGGTTGCGCGCCGAGGCAATAATCGCGTGTCCCTTTTGGTTATCCCTGTGACCTCGATAAGGATGGACCCCATGACCGACACCACGACCCCCACGCCCGAATCCCTGCTCGCCACCTACCACGAGCGTCGCGAGCTCAGCGTGGTGCAGCCGAAGGGCTCGCTCGCGCTGGTGAACACCCAGTGGATCGACTCCTCGCAGCCCATCTACGGCGTGCCCGGTGTCTGGGCGCCGCTGCCCGCCGGGGAGTCCGGCCTGCTCGTCACCGCGACCGCGGACGACGGGATCACGGTCGACGGTGTGCTGGTCGACGGCTCGGCCGTGGTGCGCGGCAAGGACTCCGACTCGCCGAGCGACATCGACTTCGGCGACGGCAAGACCGGCTTCGTCATCGCGAGCGCCGAGGGCAGCTACGCGCTGCGGGTCTGGGACGTCAACTCGGAGGAGATCCAGAAGTTCGGCTCCATCGACGCCTTCCCGTACAACCCGGAGTGGGTCGTCACCGCGAAGTTCACCGAGATCCCCGGGGGCAAGGCGATCGGCTTCGAGCACCTCAAAGACAACGGCGCGACGCGCGACGAGGTGATCCCCGGCGACATCACCTTCACCAAGGACGGCGTGGACTACGACCTCGCCGCCTTCAAGGCCGGCCGCGCGCTGCAGCTGGTCTTCGCGGACGCCACCAGCGGCGACAGCACGTACAGCGTCGGCCGGTTCCTCTTCGTGGCCCCGAACCCCGACGGGACCATCACGCTGGACTTCAACCGCGCCGTGCTGCCGCCCTGCGCGTTCAGCTACAACTTCAACTGCCCGATGCCGCCGAAGCAGAACCGCTTCGCCGTGCCGATCGAGGCCGGCGAGAAGAACGTGCTGCGCAAGGACGGCTCGCTGCTGCACGCCGAGTAGCAGACCCACGCGGTGTGAGCGGGCCCGGTCTCGACGAGGCCGGGCCCGCGTGCGTATCGTGAAGAGATGAGCATCCGCACAGCTTCCGTCCGCAGCGTTCTCGCCGCAGCACTCCTGCTGGGCCTCGGTGGCATGGCGGGCTGTGCGCAACCGGACCCGCAGCCGACGGCGGGCACCACGCCCACGCCGACGCCGACCCCCAGCGCGACGGCCGACCCGGCGCGCACCATCGTGGTCGGCGGCGTCGACTTCGCCCTGCTGAGCGAGTCGGGCGAGGAGCTCGACAGGATCGCCTTCTCGGTCCCGCCGGAGGAGGCGATCGTCGTACTCACGACCGCGATCGGCGCCTCCCCGCAGCGCGGCGTCGACGGCCAGCAGACCTGTTTCGGCGAGTACGAGACCGCACGCTGGGGGGAGGCGCTCACCCTGAAGCTCGGTGATGCGCTCCCGCTGCCCGCGGACGCCGCCTTCGAGCTCGACGTGACCGGGCAGACGGCCGGCGAGGTGCGGATCGAGACGCCGCAGGGATTCGCCGTCGGCGACAGCATCGCCGAGCTCACGGCGAGCGTGCCCGATGCGCCCGCCCTCCAGTTCGAGACCGGCGGAGCGCTGGTCAACTTCGACGTGGTGACCGGAACGGAGGAGGACGGTGCCGAACCGTACTACGGCGCCCAGGCCACCGACCTGGAGGGCACCGGGCTCGTCGGCGAGATCCGCGCGCCGCTCGACTTCCGGTTCGACTGCTGACGGCTGTACACCCGCCCGTAACCTCTCGGACGCCCGGTGTCTGTAGTCTCGCGGCATTTGACCGCCGACACCACCACGCCGCAGCGACCCGCCCCGTCGGCCCGCACCCTGCGGCCCGACATCCAGGCGCTGCGCGCCCTCGCGATCGTGGTGGTGCTCGCCTACCACCTCTGGCCGGGCACCGTCGGGGGCGGCTACGTCGGGGTCGACGTCTTCTTCGTGGTCTCCGGCTTCCTCATCACCTCGCACCTCCTCTCGGAGCTGCGGCGCAGCGGAACGGTCTCCCTGCCCGCATTCTGGGCCCGGCGCATCCGTCGTCTGCTCCCCGCGGCATCCGTCGTGCTCGGCTTCTGTCTCGCGGCGATGTTCGCGGCCGTGCCGCCCTCGCTCTGGCAGCGCACCGTCACCGAGATCGCGGCGAGCGCGCTCTACGCCCAGAACTGGGTGCTCGGCGCGGGCTCGGTGGACTACCTCGGCGCCGACGGCGCGCCCACCCTCGTGCAGCACTTCTGGTCGCTGTCGGTGGAGGAGCAGTTCTACCTGGTCTGGCCGGTGCTCATCGTCCTCGCCGCGCTGCTGGCCGGACGGCGCCGCTCGGCCGCCGTGGTGTGCTCGCTGCTCGTCGCGATCGCCCTGGGCTCGTTCGTCTTCTCGGTGCTCGAGACCCAGCGCAGCCAGCCCTCCGCGTACTTCCACACCGGCGCGCGCGCCTGGGAGTTCGCGATCGGGGGACTCCTGGCCTTCGTGCCGTCCGGCGTGCAGAAGCGGATGCCCGTGGCCGCGCGCACGACGCTGGCCGCGGTCGGCGCCGCGATGGTCCTGTTCTCCGTGCTGCGCTTCGACGCGGCGACGCCGTTCCCGGGTTCCGCCGCGCTCGTGCCGGTGCTCGGCACGGTCCTGGTGATCCTCGCCCGGCCGGACGGGCGGATCGTGCGCGCCCGCCCGGTGCTCTGGCTCGGCGCGGTCTCCTACCCGCTGTACCTCTGGCACTGGCCCCTGATCGTGCTCACCCCCTACCTGTTCGGCGTCGACGCCGGCGGGCCCGCCTCGATCGCGGTGCTCGCGGCGAGCCTGGCGCTGGCCTGGCTCACGACGCGCTTCGTCGAGAACCGCCGCGCCGCCCGGCCGCCGCGCCGCGCCGGGCACCGGGGCGCGTACACGCTCGCCGCGGGGATGGCGGTGGTCATGGTCGTGGCGGGGGTCGCCACCAGCGGCGCGCTGCAGAGCAGCGCGGCCACCGCGGCGCGCGCCGCCGTGCACGGCTTCGAGACCGACCCCTGCTACGGCGCCGCTGCGATGCTCCCCGGTGCCGGCTGCGCGGCCCCGTACGCCGTGCCCGACGACCTCGACACCGCCTACGCTGCGAGCGACAAGGGCTCCCTCGCGATGCCGTGCAGCTCCACCGGGGTCGCCGTCACCCAGTGCGAGTTCGGAGAGCTCGACGACCCGGTGCGCACCGTCGCCGTCGTCGGCAACTCGCACGCCGGCCACCTCATGGCGGGCCTGGACGCCTACGGACTCGCCCACGGTTGGACGATCGTGCTGATGCGCAAGACGGGCTGCACCGGCGCCTCGACGGCGGCGCAGACCGAGACCGGCTGCACCGAATGGACCCGCGCGGTGCTCGACGAGCTGCTGGCCCGCGCCGACATCGCCACGGTGGTGTTCGCCACCAACGACGACGCGCTGCACTACGTGGGCGGCGAGCGGATGGGGGCCGACGCCGTCGCGGAGGTGGAGGCGAACGTGTCGGACAACCTGGCCGCGCTGCTCGCGGCGGGCAAGCGCGTCGTCGCCGTGGGCGACGTGCCCGGCGCCGCGGAGGCGGCACCGGACTGCGTCTACCTCCACCGTTCCGAGTACGACCCCTGCTCCACCGAGCGGGTCCCGGAGCGCGACAACGTGGTCGCCACGGCGGCCCGCGCCACCGCGGGCGTGGGCGTCGTCGACCTCGACCCGTACTTCTGCGACGAGACGCGGTGCCACTCGGTGATCGGGGGCGCCGTGGTCTACCTCGACGAGCACCACCTCACCGCGTCGTTCTCGCGATCGCTCGGGCCGATGCTGGGGGCGGCGATCGCCGCCGGCGGCGCCAGCGGCTAGAGGCGGTCCGGCTTCATGTAGCTGCGCTCGTGGTAGAGCAGGGCGTCGTCCTCGTCGCCGAGCGCGCCCTCCTCGATCTGCACGATAACCACGGCGTTGTTGTGCACCGGGTGCACCTCGAGCACACGCCCGATCATCCAGGCGGTGACGTCCTTGAGCACTGGCACGCCGTGCGGACCCTCCGTCCAGTGGTCGCCGACGAAGCGGACGGCGTTGTCGGCGGCGAGTTTCTCGGCCTGGTGCCGGGAGCGCGGGCCGAGCGTGTGGATGGCCACGTAGTTGCCGACCGTCATCGCCGGCCAGGCGCTGGCGACGCGCGCCATGTTGAAGGTCACGAGCGGCGGCACGGCGGCGAGGCTGGCGAGCGAGGTCGCGGTGAATCCGACCGGGTTGCCGTCCGGCCCCACGGAGGTGATCGCCGCGACGCCCGCGGCGTGGCGACGGAACGTCTGCTTGAACGCCTCGAGATCGGTGGGCGGGGTCGGAGTCTCATTCATACGCAGTCATCAACCGTTCGCTTGGCCCGCACTATTCCCCTCCGCTCCGATGCGGGCTCTCGGCGACGCGCCAACTAGCATGGGGAGGCCATGATTCAACTCATCGACCTTCGGGATATCCAGCCTAACCGTGCCGACCTCGCCGCCCTGATCCCGCGGTCACAGAGTGACTTCTCTGTTGCCACCGGCATCGCCGGCGACCTCATCGCCGACGTGCGCGAGCGCGGGGAGTCCGCCCTCTACGACCAGGCCGAACGCCTCGACGGCGTGCGTCCCGCGCAGATCCGCATCCACGCGGAGGAGATCGGCCGCGCGGTGCGCGAGCTCGATCCCGCCGTGCGCGCGGCACTCGAGGAGGCCATCCGCCGGGTCACCGTCGCGTCCGAGGCGCAGCTTCCGAGCGCGACCGTCACCGAGCTCGGCTCCGGCGCCCAGGTCATCCAGCGCTGGCAGCCGGTGAACCGCGTGGGGCTCTACGTGCCCGGCGGCAAGGCGGTCTACCCCTCGAGCGTGGTTATGAACGTCGTACCAGCCCAGGTGGCCGGGGTCTCCTCCATCGCCCTCGCCTCGCCGGCGCAGAAGCAGTTCGACGGCTCCGTGCACCCCACGATCCTCGCCGCCGCCGGCCTGCTCGGCATCGACGAGGTCTACGCCATGGGCGGCGCGGGCGCGATCGGCGCCTTCGCCTACGGCGTGCCCAGCATCGGCCTCGACCCGGTGCACGTCATCACCGGCCCCGGCAACAT
>Ga0247729_10000818_pt1 | contig 12018 bp, 9 predicted proteins | sample UWRJL133311R2_FD_180958 | JGI IMG/M metagenome (GOLD analysis project Ga0247729, IMG submission 180958) | Plant litter microbial communities from Arlington Agricultural Research Station in Wisconsin, United States - UWRJ-L133-311R-2 | ecosystem: Environmental > Terrestrial > Plant litter >... | reverse complement strand
GGCAGCCACCTTGTACTTCGCCGGGTTCTTGCCCACCGGCGAGTGGGCCGTCATTGAGAAGCGGTGCCAGTAGCCGCTCTGCACGATGCCCGCGCCGAACAGCTGCCGTACCACTTCCAGCGAATCAACGGTTTCCTGGGTGGTTTCGGTGGGGAAGCCGTACATCAGGTAGGCGTGCACCATAATGCCAGCCTGGGTGAAGCCGTCCGTCACGCGGGCCACCTGGGCAATGGTGACGCCCTTTTCCATGAGGGCCAGCAGCCGGTCGGAAGCTACTTCCAGGCCGCCGCTGATGGCAATGCAGCCCGAGGCGGCCAGCAGGCGGCACAGGTCGGGGGTGAAGGTTTTCTCGAAGCGGATGTTGCCCCACCACGTAATGTTGACCTGGCGGCGCAGCAGCTCCACGGCCAGGTCGCGCAAAGCCAGGGGTGGGGCGGCCTCATCCACGAAGTGGAAGCCGGTCTGCCCGGTTTGCCGCACGATCTGCTCGATGCGGTCCACGAGCAGGGTGGCGGGGGCCGTTTCGTAGCGCCCGATGTAGTCCAGGGTGACGTCGCAGAAGGAGCAGCGCTTCCAGTAGCAGCCGTGCGCGATGGTGAGCTTGTTCCAGCGCCCGTCGCTCCAGAGCCGGTGCATAGGGTTCAGCACCTCGATTACCGACAGGTACTCGGTCAGGGGCAAGTCGGAGTAGTCCGGCGTCCCGACTTCGGGATGGGGAATGTCGGGGTGGGGATGGTTGACGTACTCGACCTGGCCGGCGGCGTTGCGCAGGAAGGTCCGCTGGAGGTTTTCAGTTGCCAGTTGCGAGTTGCCAGCTGCCAGGTCGTTCTGGTGGTCCGTTATCGGTTGCCCGCTGCTTGGTGCTAGGTTGAGCTGATTGTCAGACACCAGTTGAGCCGAGTTATTGACTAGTAACTGAGAACCAACAACTGGCAACTGAGAACTGGCAACTGGCAACTGAGAACCGGCAACTGACAACTGGCAACTGATCAACTCCAGAATGCGCAGCCAGGGGCCTTCGCCGTCGTCGAGGGTGAGGTAGTCGACGTAATCGAAAAAGCGGGGCTCCTTGATCTGGCGCAGCTCGGTGTTGGGGTAGCCGCCGCCCATGAGCACCTTCACGGCGGGGCGCACTTCCTTGATGCGGGCGGCCAGGCGCAGCGCCCCGTAGAGGTTGCCGGGAAAGGGCACGGTGAAGCCCACCACGTCGGGCTGCACCCGCGCCACCAGCTCGTCGGCCAACTCCAACAGCATCCGGTCAATGAGGTTGGGCGCGGTGTGCAGGGCCTCGTGCAGGGCATCGAAGGAGGTAGCCGACATGGCCAGCTTCTCGGCGTAGCGGGAAAAGCCGAACTGCGGCCCCACGGTTTCCTTGATCAGGTCGGCCAGGTCTTCGAGGTAGAGCGTGGCCAGGTGGCGGGCCTGGTCGGTGAGGCCCATCGTGCCGAAGGCCGATTCCAGGTCGGCCACGTTGTCGAAGCGGGCGGCCTCGGGCAGGAAGCGGCTGTGGCAGATGCGCGAGGCCAGCGTGGTGTCCTTGTTTTGCAGGAAGTGAATGACCGGCCCGATGGTGCTCAGATAGCTGCGCTGCAGCCGCACCATGCGGCGGGCGTTGTCGGAGAGGTCGAAGCCGCCAGCCGCTATTTCGGCAAACACCCGGCGCAGCCCCTCGGCCGAAAACAGCTTCAGCACCAGCTCCAGGCCCAGGTCGGCCTGGGTCACGGCGTAGCCGCGGCTGCCCAGAAACCCCTTGATATAGGCCGTGGCCGGGTAGGGCGTGTTCAGCTGCGTGAGCGGCGGAGTCAGAAGCAGGATGCGGGGAGAAGTCACGACGGCACAACAACGGGCGAGCCGCAAAGATACGGCAAGCCAGAACGACGGGCACGGCCTAATCCGTTCCGTTGAGTCTCTGTTGCCAGTTGCCGGTTGCGAGTTATCGGTTGCCTGGGATGAATGCCGACTGGCTTCGGGACAAGGACCATACGACTGACTAGGGTATCCACCTTCTTGCCGCTTCCTCGAAGGTCATTTAGCTATCCTCGCACCTTCTTGCCACATCCTCCAACCTTCCTCCGGCTTCCCCGCACCTTCTTCCCGACTTCCGCCGACCTTCTGCGACCGAGCACCGACCTTGCTTTCGTTTCCCCCGACCTTCTTTCCGCTTCCTCGCCAGAAAGGTGCGGGGAAGCGGAAAGAAGGTGCGAACCATCAGCAGGAAGGTCGGCAAGCCGGGCCGGGACTTTCCCGCCGGAGCCGGTAACTTGCCGCCATGTCCAGCACCCGCCTTCAGCTTCTCGGCCACGCCACGTTCAAGGTCACCACCCCCGAGGGCCGCGTCATCCTCGTCGACCCCTGGCTGACCGACAACGAGTTCATTCCCGCCGAACACCGCCATCAGCCCCGCATCGACCTGATCCTGATCACCCACGGGCACGATGACCACTGCGACGCGCAATTGCCCGCCATCGTGGCCGCAACCAGCCCGGTGCTGGTGGTCAACAATATGGTGCGCTGGTTTCTGCTGGAGCAGGGCGTACCGGAAGCCCGCTTCGAGCCCCTGAACCTGGGCGGCACCATTGAGGTACTCGGCGGCACGGTCAGCGTGACGATGGTCAACGCCTTCCACGTGTCGCACGTGCAGCTTCCCGACGGCAAAGCAGGATTGCCTCACCAGGCCGTTGGCTTCGTGCTGCGCTGCTCCGACGGGGCCTGCCTGTACTTCGCCGGCGACACGTCGGTGTTCGGCGACATGCAGCTCATCGGCCAAATCTACCAGCCCACCCTGGCCGTGCTGCCCATCGGCGACCGGTACACGATGGGTCCGCTCGAAGCCGCCCACGCCATCCGGCTGCTGGGCGTGCGCCACGTAGTGCCGTTTCACTACGGCACCTACCCGTCCCTGACCGGCACGCCTGCCCGGCTGGCCGAGCTGACCCAGGACGTGTCCGGCCTGCGCATTCACGCCCTGCAAGCCGGCGAAACCCTGGATCTGGCCGGTATCTAAGGCCGGGGCTGGCCGCTACATCTTCCCCATCAACATCCGCGACGGGTTCAGCCGCACGTACACTTCCGCCGACACCGGCGTCTTGCCGTAGGTGAAGCGCAGCAGCTCGTCGGGACGGTAGGCGGTGCCCTGCACGCCCAGCGTGAGGTCGGTTTTGGCTAGCTGCGTAAGCCGGTAAGTGGCGCCCAGCGTCAGCGCGTGCACGTTATACACCGACTGGTAGGGCGGAAAGTCGCGGGGCGGAACCTGCAGTTCCTCTTCCGACTTCTGCACGAACTCGTAGCGCCCGAACACGGCCGGGCGGCCCAGCTGCACGTTGGTTTCGGCCAGCAAGGAGTGCGTAGCCGCGCCGCTGTGCCCACTATGCCCACCCTCGACGTGCTGGTTCATTCCCCACACCAGCGCCGAGGCCACGTAGTGCCCATCACCCCACGGCAGGCTGTGGATAATGGAAGCCGTGGTGCGCTTCACGTCCTCGGCCGGGAACAGCTGCTCGGGGCTTTTGATGAATGCCCGCGACACCTGCAGGGCCAGCGTGGCGGTGGGGTTCCAGCTCAGACGGCCAGCCCAGGAGTCGGCGCGGGGCTTGTCGAAGTTGAAGCGGTGCTCATCGGGCTCCCGGCCGGTGAAGTTGGAGCCCTCCAGCCGGAACTGCCGGTAGCGCAGCCCCAGCGTGGCTACCCCGAAGGTGATGTGCGTGGCGTCCTGCCAGTGGTGGCCCAGGGGCGCGTCGGCGTTGGGCATGGCCGAAATGCGGTGCATGAATGCCACCGGTCCGATGGCCGGCTCGCCGGGGTAGCCCAGGTACAGGCTCAGGTCCACGTCCTGGGAAAAGGCGTGGGTGTAGCCGATGCTCAAAGCCGAGAACAGGTCGTGCGGGTGCTGCCGGTCGACCAGCGGCCGGCCCTGGTACGCTTCCCAGCTCTGAAACAGCAGCGGGTAGCCGTTGGCCCCGTCAGTGAGGGCGTCAAGGGAGAACATGGCCGTCAGGTTGAGCAAGCCCTTCTCCCCGACGTTGCGCTGGGCCATGCTCATAAACCAGTTGGGCGCGTCGAAGGTGCGGCCCCCACGCTGCCCGCTGCTACGGCCCACGTTTTGGTTGGAGTAGCGCAGGTACACGTCCCCGTGGTTCATCACCATCCACGGGCCGTGGTGGCTCATCCACATGTACATCGGGGTCTGGTCGGGGTTCCAGGCTGTGCCCGAGCCGTTGCGGCCCATCGGCAGGCGGCGCGAGTAGGCGTGCGACATGCCTTCTATGTCCATGCTGCCGGAGTGGCCGGTGGTATCGGCCATATCCATCCCGGCCATCTGTCCGTGGTTCATCTGGCCGTGGTCCGCGGCGGGTGGGGTGGGGCGCCGGCGGGTGGTGTCGGTGGGCGCGGCACTCGGTGGCGCCGGCATGGCGTGCCCCGCGTGCTGACTGTAGCCGAGCGTAGCGGTCAGCGTCAGCAGGCTTAGCAGCAGGAATAGGCGCTTACAAAAGGTCATAAAAAAGCCGTCGGGGTACTAAGAGAAATAACTCCTCTCAATACCCCGACGGGCAACGTTCGGTTATACAGGATTCGGCCGGGCGGTATGCAAGACTCGGGCCGATGCCTGGCGGCTTAGATCAGCTCATCCAGCGACAGGCGCTTGGGCATCAGGTCCCGGCGAAACTCGCTCACCGAGCGGCCCGTGACCTGGCGGAACTGGTTGCTCAGGTGCTGGCCGCTGCTGTAGCGCATCTGGTCGGCAATTTCGCCCAGCGTCATTTCGCCGTAGCTCAGCATCTCCTTCACCCGCTCGATCTTCAGGCGGATCAGGTATTTCTCGATGGTCAGGTTGGCGGTGCGCGAGAATACCTTGCTCAGGTGGGAGTAGGTAGCGGCAAACCGGTCGGTGAGGAAGGCCGAGGTAGTGAGCGGCATGCGGGCGGTGCGCAGGTGCTCCAAGTACTCGGTCAGGGCCCCCTTGATTTGCTCGGTGAGCTGCTCGGCGCGGCCCATCAGCACGTCGAAGCCCGCTTCCTGCAGCATGGGCGCTACGGTAGCCGGATCAACGGGCGTGGCGTGGTCGAGCTGGGCCTGGCCCAGCGTCACCTGGGTGGGGCGGTACCCGGCTTGCTCCAGAAGGCCGCGCACGGCTTCGATGCAGCGGGGGCAAACCATGTTTTTGATGTGCAGGAGCGTAGTTTTCACGGGCGTTTTGTTGAAGAGTCTGTCCGGGCGACGGGGCGCCCGGTTTTCCGGGGAGAAGAGACAGGGACAGGAGCAGAACGGACATTGCGCCGCGCGGGTTCCGGCGGCGCTTCCGCCCAGGCTTTCCCAAACCAATTGACCGCCGCCCAGTTCACGAAAGGCACGACGCCCAGGAACGTAACGGCTAACAGCCAGAATAATACGAAAAAAGCGCCAAACAACCGACCGAAGAAGTGGTCGGAGACGCCAAACAGGTACGCAATCAGCGCCAGGGCCAGAATAAAGCTGACGGCCGCCAGGATGCCGGCCCGGCGCAGCAGCGGAGATTGGGACAGACGAAGGGTACGCGGAACGTTCATGAGCAGCAGCAGAGCGGCAAAGATATCGGCTTACGCGACTTTCGCCACCTGCTGCCAGGCCGGCATCAGCGCCAGCAGCTCCCGCTGCACCGACTGGCCCTGGTCGGCCGCGGCCCAGGCGTTCATCCGCTTGATGAGCTCCATCACGTGCAGGTCCTTGTCGGCGTGGAGCTGCGCGGCCAGCGTCTGGGCGGCGGCCGGGCGCGGGCCCCAGGTGCCCCGCTCGGTGAGCGTAGCCGCGTCGAGGCAAACGAGCTTCGGGATGCTGGCCTTGCCGTCGGTGAGGTGCGCTTCCATCACGGCGGGGTGCTCGGAGCGCAGCAGCACCCGCAGCTCCACCCGCCCCGCCGACTCGGCCGCCAGGTGGGCCAGCACGGGCAAGTGCTGGGAGGTGTCGCCGCACCAGGCCTCGGCCAGCACCACCCAGCGCCAGGGCTGGGGCAGGGCGCGCAGCGCGGCTATCAGCTCGGGTAACAGAGGGTGCTCGTAGGCTTGGTCCAGCAGTTCCTGGTTCAGGTGAGTAAGGCGGATCAGCAGGGGCTTCTGCTCGGGGCCGGAAGTGCGGTGCTCTTGGGCCAGGGTACTTACCAGGGCCCGGTACTGCGGGTAGGTCAGCGCGGCGTCGAGCAGGGCGGGGGTGAGGGTTTGGTTGGGCATACGTGGAGGCGGGTGAAGGGCAGGCTGTATACGGGCTTTGGGAAGAATAACCGGCCCGGCCGGAAATCCGCTAAGCAGGCCCCGCAAAAACCGCGGCGGCGCTCCGCCGTACGATAGACTATAGATACAGGAAGCACCCGCTTCGCTCTTTTCCGTTTCAGCCCCCAACTCCCATGAAAACTGTTTCCTTCCGCCCCCTGGCCGTGGCGCTGCTGCTGGCCTCCGCTTCCCTCGCCGCCTGCAACACCGGCACCAGCTCCGGTGACACCAACGTGGAGCGCGGCGCCGACAAAACCAAGGACCCCGACCCCGGCCAGCAAGCCTCCTCCAACACCAACGGCGCCACCAGCGACACGGCCACGGTAACGACCGGCAAAGACCAGTACGACCACGCCGCCGACGCCAAGGACCGCAACAACGACGGCCTCGAAGACAAGTAGCCCCTGCGCTTCATCCAAACAAGCCAAGCCCTTCCGCTGCCAGTGGAAGGGCTTAGCTTGTTTGGATGAACCCGGAATACGGCGCACTGCGCACCATACTTTAGTAAACGGAGAGCTGTAGGATATTTTATTTGCTGACGTAAAATATCCTACAGCCATAGCCCGGCTTTCGACTATAGAACTGCCTCAATGCTACTGCCAGCGTTGCCCGCAAGCATAAGCAGCCGGTGCTCACAAAAAAGCCCTCCCGCCAGGAGCGGAAGGGCTTTTAGCGTTTTTAGAAACGCTGCACGAAGATCTAGTAGAAGATAAAGCCGTTCGGGCCGATGCCCACGGCGGCTGAGTCGAGGGCTTTGCCGGCCGCGTTGTAGCGGATAAACTTGCCGGGGCCGGAGAAGGTCGGCGCCACGCCCACGTACACGGTGTTGTCGTTGGGGTCAATGTTGAGGCCGTAGATGTCGCTGCTCTTGCGGGTCAGGTAGGGCGTCGTGGGCAGAGTGGCATCGGAGGGCGTGAGGCGCAGGATGGCCCCGTCGGTCTTGACGTAGAGCAGGTCGTGGGTGCCGTTGGTGCGCAGGCGGGCCAGGTAGCCCAGGTCGGTGCCGAAGTCGCGCTTGCGCACGGTGTAGGGAGCCGTCGGGGCGAAGTCCGAGAGGCTGCCCTTGCTGGAAAGCGCGGGGTCGGCGTAGTTGGTCACACCGTTGCCCAGTACCCACACCCGGCCGTTGTTGTCGAGGATGAGGCTGGCGGGTGCCGGGCCCACGGTCAGGGTTGTCTCCACCGCGTCGGTGGTCGTGTTAATCACTGTTACGGTGTTTTCCTCGCTGTTGGTCACGAAGAGCTTGCCGTTGGCGAGCAGCATTTCCTCGGGAGCCTTGCCCACGGCGATGGTGCCCGTCACGGTGTTGGTTTTCAGGTTGATGATGGACACCCGGCCCGGCCCCGGCGTGGGGTAGGTCGGCGTCACCCACTCCGACACGTAGGCCTTGTCGGCGGAGGCGGCCACCAGGTAGCGCGGCAGCTTCAGGCCCGTCGAGATGGTTGCCACCGACTTGAACGAGGGCAGCGCCACCACCTCAATCTTGTTGCTGTTGTTGGCCACGATGTAGCCATGCTCACCCACCACGGTCATCGACTGCGTCACGTCGGACAGCAGCGGCCGGCCATTGGCCGCCTGAAAGATGTCGAGGCCCGTGACCTTGGCCGAGGCAATGTCGAACAGGCTGACGGTGCCCGTAGGCGAGCCGTACGCGCCCTCGTTGATAACGAACACGCTGTTGGTGCGGACTTCCGGGGTGGGCGTTTCCTTGGTGTCCGGGTCGCAGCCCAGCAAAGCCAGGGCGGCGGCTCCGGTCAGGGCCGTGCGGGTGATTAGGGAAGAGTAACGAAGGGTGGTGAGCATAAATGGGGTTAAAAAAGAAATGAAAAAGGTCAGTTAGCGCCAGGCTACCCGCAGGCTCACGGCGCCGGAGCGCAGGGGCATGGCCCGGTAGGCGTAGCTTTGGTAGCTCAGGTTGGTGAGATTGTAGCCCTGGGCCAGCACGGTCAAGGCCCAGGCTTTCGGCAGCCGCAGCGTGTAGCCTGCCGAGGCGTTGAGCAGGGTGTAGGCGGGCAGAAAGTCGGTGGCGGCCGCGTTGATATACCGAAAGCCGGTGAAGGTGAGCGTGGTGCCCGCCTGCCAGTTGCGCCAGGTGTGCTGGGTGGTAAACGCGGCCGAGTGCAGCGGCACGTAGGCCAGCTGCTGCCCCACCGGGTCGGGGTCGGTAGCCGTGCCCCGCACCTTCTGGGATTGGGTATAGGCGTACAGTAGGCCCGTGGTAAGGGCGTAGCGGCTACCCGCGGGCTGCCAGCCCAGCTGGGTGTTGGCTTCCAGGCCCTGGGCGCGCACCTGCCGCAGGTTGCGCGGCGACCAGACGCCGCCCGCCCCCGGCGTCCATTGCACCCAGTCATCGACGAGCTGGTAGTAGGCGGTCAGCTCGGTGTGCAGCGTGAGGTTGTTCGGCGCGGTCAGCTCGTGGCGCAGGCCGGCCTCATAACCCCGGCTGTTTTCGGGGAGCAGGTCGGGCCGGCCGCCGGGGCGCCAGTACCGCTCGTTGAGAGTAGGGGCGCGGTAGCTGCGCGAAAAGCTGGCCTTGGCTATCACCAGCTGCGTGGTGGTATGGGCCAGCTGCCACTCGGCGCCCAGGGTAGGAGTGAGGGGTGGGCGGCGGCCGGGCAGCACGGCCTGGCGCACGTTGGCCGTGAGCCGGAGCGTAGGCAGCGGGTCGTAGCGCAGCAGCCCGAAGCCGGAGAAGCGGTGCTCAACGACTTCGGTACCGTCCAGGTAATCCAGTACGTGGGCCGCGAAGCGCTGGGCTTCGGCCCCGAGGCGCAAGCTCAGGTTGGGCCGGAAGGTGATGGTGTGGTCGGCCTGCACTTGCGTGGTGCGCACCCGCGACTTGCTGGCGTCGGTGTTTTGCAGGCCGTAGTCGAGCACGTCCTCAAACCAGGCCGCCCGCACGCCGGACTCGTGGCGCGGGCTGGCCTGGTGGCGGTAGCCGAGCAGAAAGCGTTGGCTCTGGTCGTACTGCTGGGCCTGGTCGTTGTTGGAGCCGATGCCGGGCTGCAGGTGACGGTGGGAAGTGGTGAGCCACACGGCAGCCTGCACCTCGCCGGCGGTGCCCACGCGTAGGGTGGCATCCTGGGCGAAGCTGCTCTGGCGCAGTGCGCTGTTTGGGTTGCGCTGCCACGTCGTGCCGCTGCCCTGGGGCAAGGGGTAGCGGAAGTCGTTGCGGGACTCGCGGTAGGAAACGGCGGTACGCACGGCCAGCTGCTGGTTGCTGAAGCTGCCTTCTACGCTTCCCGCACCCAGTCCGAAGCTACCTGCCTCGCCCTGGGCCGCCAGCCGCAGCCCCGCGCCCCAGCGCACCGGCGAGGTCAGCAGCACCGTGCCGCCCACCGCGCCGTTGCCGTAAGTGGCGCTGGCCGGCCCGTGCTGCACGCTCACCTCGGCGGCGCCCGTCACGGGCAGCAGTGCGAAGTCCGACTGGCCCAGCGTGGGCAAACTGATGTTGAAGCCGTTCCAGAGCACGGCCGTGTGCTGGGCCGCCGTGCCCCGAAACGAAACCGTGGCCAGCTGGCCGGGGCCGTAGTTTTTGATGTAGAGCGGCGTGCGGCTGGCCAGCACGTCGGCTAGGGTGCCAGCGCGGTGCTGGGCCAGCGCCGCCGAGTCGAGGGTGGTGACGCGGCTGCCCACGGCGAAGCGGCTGGGCTTGGTGCCCTGCACCCGCACGGCTGGCAGCTGCGCCGCTAGGCGCCGCACCGAGTCGGCGGGCCCGGGCTGCTGGGCCCACGCGCCGGCCGGCCGGCCGAGCAGAGTCAGCAGCGCGAGGCAGAAAAGAAACGGATTTGGCCGCCCGAGGGGCGCAAACCAGCAGGTACGCATCATCCGAACTAAATTTCCGGTTCAGGAAAATTCAGTTCAGAACCTCCCGTCGGCTTGTTCCGAAGAAAAAGCTGCCGCGAAGCCGAGGCCGAAAACAGGGAAATCAGCTGCCCGGGGGCGGCTGCTGCAATCATTCTCCGCCCTTCTCCCGAAGGCGCTGAACCCAAAAACGCGCATAGGCAGGTCTCCTGGCTTGCTTCGGGTGGGCCGCCTTCCCATTTCTCCGGCTTTTGCCGGGGCAAAAACCTTCGCAGAAACAGTGGCTGGAGGATGGGCCCACCGGGTAACGGAAGCGTACAGTTGCGGGGACAGCTCCGGAATTAAACCGGATTCCCTTTTCAGCCTCGCTCCGCATTTAGAGTCCAGCCACCTATAACGAAGGCAAAGATAGGTCTTGATTCGCGGATGTGCGGCTGGGGTACCAAGCTAAGGCGCTGAGGGTTTACCGAATCAGCATTTATGGCCCGGATTTTTAGCGCTGAGTGCAGTCGGCGCCGCGCGTAAAACGTAAGCAACCTGCTCAATCAGCCCATCAACAATCCGTACTCATGAAGCTTGCCGCCGCCTTTTACCAGCGCCCCGACGTGGTGCAGATTGCCCGGGAATTGCTGGGCAAGTACCTGTTTACGCGCATCGACGGCGTACTCACCGGCGGCCGCATCGTCGAAACCGAAGCCTACGCGCATATCAACGACCAGGCCTGCCACTCGCACCTGGGCCGCTACACCAGCCGCACCCGCGTGATGTACGAGGCCGGCGGCGTGGCCTACTGCTACCTGATCTACGGCCGCTACACGCTCTTCAACATCATCACCAACGCAGCTGGCAAGGCCGATGCGGTGCTGATCCGGGGCCTGGAGCCCACCGAGGGAATCCCGGAGATGCTGTTGCGCCGGGGCCTCACCGCGCCAGCCCGCAACCTCAGCGCCGGTCCTGGCCTGCTCACCCAGGCTCTGGGCATCACCACCCAGCACTACGGCACCGACCTGAGCGGCGACCTGATCTGGATAGAAGACCACCAGGAGCCTGTCCCCGACGACCTCATCTTGGCCAGTCCCCGCGTCGGCATCGATTACGCCGGCCTCGACGCTGCCCTGCCCTGGCGCTTCCGCGTGAAAGGCAGCTCCTGGGCAAGCCCGGCGAAGTGAGTTGTGGGTTTAGTGCTGCCAGTGCGAGGCCGAAAGCCGAGGCAAACCGTCCTGGGCAATACAGCAAACAATGTTAAAGCAGAAAGCCCCGACGTATGCTAACGTCGGGGCTTTCTGCTGCAAAGGAGCTTTCCACATTTCAGAGGGCGGATTGCTTCGGCTTTTGGCCTCGCAATGACAGGCCGTTCACCGCTTCACACCTTCTCACAAACCAGCACCACTAGCCGGCCGCGCAGGTCGGTAGTAGCAAACAGATACACGTTGCCGCCCTCCCGGATGCCGGTGTGCTGGCGAAACTCGGCCACGGTATCCGGAAAGTTGCGGGTCGTGACGTGGGCGCGGGCCTCGGGGCCGAGGTGGGTGCGCAGCGTCTTCCGGTCGTATTTCTCGGCGGCCAGAATGCGGAAGATGCGCCCCGGAAAGTCAGCCCGCAGCGTATCCGACATATACAGATGGCTGTGCTGCTGCAGCTTGAGCAACTCGAAGGCCGTGCCCACGCTGCGAAAGCCGCCGGCTTTGAGCACGGCCACGTTGGGCTCGTAGAGGTAGCCCTGCGGTAGCGGCTCGGCGTAGCGGGCCACGGCACGGGTTTCGCGGGCCTTGTTGAGCCGAAACTCCTGCTGCTGCCCGTTGCGGAGCAGGTTCACGGTGTAGCGCTCCGGGTCCACGGCGGGCTCGGGGCCCAGCTCATAGAGCACTTCCTTGCACTCGTTGTCCACGGCCACCACCCAGAGCCGCCGCACGTGCTTGAGCTCCAGCAGCGCCTGCTCGATGTCGAGCATGGGTGAGGTTTTGAGCAGCACCCA
>Ga0247729_10000817_pt1 | contig 12020 bp, 8 predicted proteins | sample UWRJL133311R2_FD_180958 | JGI IMG/M metagenome (GOLD analysis project Ga0247729, IMG submission 180958) | Plant litter microbial communities from Arlington Agricultural Research Station in Wisconsin, United States - UWRJ-L133-311R-2 | ecosystem: Environmental > Terrestrial > Plant litter >... | reverse complement strand
CTCCTATCTGTCGGTGTTCGCCAACCGCCCGATTGACACCATCGCATCGCCCGACATTCAGCGCCGCCAGCAACTCGGCCTCACCAACGTGCTGCTGACCCAGCGCGTCGGCACCGACTATGCCGATGTGGTCGCCACCGACCCGTTCCGCAGCGCCTTCGTGCGGCTGCGCACCGAGCACGGCCTGTACCGCGAGGCGACCTCGGCGGTGACGTTCCTCACGCCGACTTTGTTCCGCACCGGGATTCCGCTGCCCGCGGAAGTGCCGATCGGCACCTACGATATCGAGATCAAGCTGTTCGCCGAGGGCGCGCTGGTGGCGAAAAGCGAGACCGCCTTCGACATCGTCAAGGTCGGCTTCGAACAGTTCATCGCCAACGCCGCGCGCAACCACGGATTCATCTACGGCCTGCTCACGGCCGCGATGGCGCTGATGACGGGGTGGATGGCGTCGGTGGTGTTCAGAAGGGATTAGTCGGTACTTCTCACCGTCATTGCGAGGAGCCCTTGCGACGAAGCAATCCAGTTCTTTCTTCGCTTGTGGCTCTGGATTGCCGCGTCGCTCTGCTCCTCGCAATGACGGAGCGCTACAGAAAATACCCCACGCCCATCGCCACCACACTTAGGGTCATGGCCCCGGTCGAAAGCCAGCCGAGCCAGAACAGCGGGCCCTTGATGACGAACTGCTCCATCACGTCCTTCCGCCGCGACATGATCATCAGCAGCACCATCACCGGCACCGCCAGCACGCCGTTGATCACCGCGCTCCAGTACAGCGCCGAGATCGGATTGATCGAGGTGAAATTCAGGCCGATGCCGATCGCTGCCGACAGCGCCAGCACCGAATAGAATGCCGCCGCCTCGCGCGGCTTGCGGTCGAGCCCGACCATCCAGCGGCGGCCCTCGCCGACCGCGTAGGCCGTCGAGCCCGCCAGCACCGGAATCGCCAGCAGGCCGGTGCCGACGATGCCCAAGGCAAAAATGACCTCCGCGAACGCGCCGGCGATCGGGCGCAGCGCTTCGGCGGCCTGTGCCGAGCTCTCGATATCGGTCTTGCCATTGGCATGCAGCGTCGCCGCGGCGGTGACAATGATCGACAGTGCGATCAGGTTGGAAAACGCCATGCCGATAATGGTATCGGCGCGGATGCGCGAAAATTCCATCGCGGCGTCGAGCGGCTTGTCGATCAGCGGCTCCTTGTCAGGATCGATGCGCTCGTCCTCGGCCTCCTGCGAGGCCTGCCAGAAGAACAGGTAGGGCGAGATCGTGGTGCCGAGAATCGCGACGATGGTGGTGAGGTAGCTCTCGCTCCAGGTCAGCCGCGGCAGCAGGATGCCGGTCATCGCCTCGCCCCAGTTCACCTTGGCCACCGCGAGTGCCGCGACATAGGCGAACAGGCACAGGGTCAGCCATTTCAGCACCGAGACGTAGCGCTTGTAGTCGAAGAAGATCTGCGCTGCGACCGACAGCACGCCGAACGCCACCACATAGAGAATGCCGGGGCCGCCGATCAGCAGCTTGGTGGCGTCCGCCATGGCGCCGAGGTCGGCGGCGATGTTGATGGTGTTGGCAACGAACAGCAGCGCGACGATGACATTGAGCAGCGACTGCGGATAGTGCCGGCAGACATTGCCGGCGATGCCGCGCCCGGTGACGCGGCCGACGCGACCGGAAATTTCCTGGATCGCCACCATCAGCGGAAAGGTCAGCAGCATGGTCCAGCCGATGCCGTAGCCGAGCTGCGCGCCGGCCTGGCTGTAGGTGCCGATGCCCGACGGATCGTCGTCGGACGCGCCGGTGATCAGGCCGGGGCCGAGGGATTTGAAGAAGCCCTTGAAGCGGAATGTTTCCAGACGTTGCTCGTCGAGATTGGTTTTGATGCCGTCTGACTGATCTGACATTGGGTCCCCTGTTCCTTAGCGTGCGGCAACGTGCCTCAGTGGGTAACGTTCCGGATCGGGAACTGGCAAGGGTCTGGATCAATGCCGGCGTCGCCGGCTCACCGCGGCGCGGCGGGCCGGGTCACCAGATAGATGCCGAGCGCCACCGGCACGATGCCCATCAGGTCGCGGGCCTCGACATGCTCGCCGAGCACCAGCCAGGCGAACAGCATGCCGAGCGGCGGCATGACGAAATGCCAGGCGCTGGCGGCGGTGGCGCCGCTCACCTGCAGCATGTGAAACCACAGCCGGTAGGCCAGGATCGAGCCGCCCAGCGTCAGGAAGGCGAAGGCGCCGAGCAGCCGCGCGCTGGGTACGATGGCGCTGACGTCAGACACCGTAACGGCGATCGGGATCAGCACCACGCCGGCCACCAGGTTCTGGATGCCGTTGCCGATCCACAGGCTGCCTTTCGGCGCCAGCAGCTTGAACAGGATGGTGCCGGCGACGATCGAGGCCAGCGACGCCAGCGTGAACATCACACCGTGCAGGCTGTCGGTGCCCACCGCGATGCGGTGCCAGACAATGGAGGCGACCCCGGCGACGCCGAGCAGCAGCCCGGCCACTTTTCGCCCGGTCAACGGCTCCTTGAGCAGCAGCGCCGCGAGCACCGCGGTGAACACCGGATTGGCGCTGACGATCAGGCCGCCGAGGCCGGCGGACACGGTCTGCAGGCCGGTATAGCCGAGCCCGAGATACAGCGCATTGTTGGCAAGGCCGATCACGGCGAACGCCGCAATATCGCGCCACGACATCGACCACCTGTCGCGCCGCAGAGCAGAAATGCCGAGGATCAGCACGCCGGCCAGCGAAAACCGCGCCGCCAGCAGGATCAGCGGCGGACAGTCGGTGACGCCGATCTTGCCGGCGACGAAGGCAAAGCTCCACAGCAGGCAGAAGGCGCCGATGTACAGCGGCATCGGGTCGAAGGTGCGCGGCGGCGCGGCGAGAGCAGGGGCGAGCGACATGAAATTCTCCTTGGCCGCGATATAGGCTCGCGCCTTGTCAGTGGGAAATTAAATGATAAAATGCCAAGCAGTGGAAAAACGAATGATGCCGCCATGTTCGATCTCGAACTGCTGAGGAGCTTTGTGTCGGTGGTGGATTCCGGCGGCTTCACCCGCGCCGGCGAGCGCGTCCACCGCACCCAGTCCACCGTCAGCCAGCAGATTAAGCGGCTGGAGGATGACATCGGCCGTCCCTTGTTGAACCGCAGCGGCAGGCAGGTGGTGCCCACCGAATGCGGCGAGCGGCTGCTGTCCTATGCGCGGCGGCTGCTGGCGCTGGCCGAGGAAGCGCGCGACGTGCTGGCGCAGCCGGAGCACGAGGGCGCGGTGCGGCTCGGCATACCCGAGGATTTTGCCGCCTATCGGCTGACCAAACTGCTGGCGAGTTTTTCACGCTCGCGGCCGGGACTGCGGCTCGACGTACGCGCCGACCAGAGCGTCTATCTGCGCCGCGACCTGGAGCGCGGCGACCTCGACCTGGCGCTGCTGAAGCGCGCCGCCGGCGGCAAGGACGGCATCGCCACCTGGCCGGAGCGCGTGCACTGGGTCACCAGCAAGGCGCAGCCGGCGCATGCCAAGGCGGAGTCCGTGCCGCTGATCTTCTTTCCCGCCGGCTGCCTGTATCGCCAGCGCGCCATCCACGGCATCGAGGCCGCCGGCCGGCGCTGGCACATGGCCTACACCAGCTCCAGCCTGTCCGGCATCCAGGCCGCGGTGGCCGCCGGCCTCGGCCTCAGCATCCTGCCGGAAATCGCGATCCAGTCCGACCACAGGGTGCTGACCAAGAAGGATGGCTTCGCCCCCATCGACAAGACCGAAGTGGCGCTGGTCGCCGCCCCCGGCGCCAGCCCCGCGACCCTGCGGCTGGCGGACAAGCTCGCCGAATTCTGCAACACCGTGCAGGCGAAGGCGGCGTAATCGTTGCGCTATCGATCCGTCATTACGAGGAGCGAAGCGACGCGGCAATCCAGAAAGCCACAAGCGAAGACTGGATTGCTTCGTCGCAAGGGCTCCTCGCAATGACGACCGCGGGCCGCCGGATTCATCTCACTGGAAATTACTAGTAACAGCGCGACGCGGCGATGGCGTGCAGCTTGCGGTCGCCGAGCACATGGGCGACGAAGCCGAGGGTCTGGAAGATTTTGGCGAATGCCGCGTCGCGGATGTTGAGGCCGCCGGTGTAGGCGCCGAACGCCGGCATGACCGCGCGCGCGCCGTCGCTGGCAAAGCAGCGCCGCTCCACCGAACGCCCCCGCGTGGTCACCCGCGCCTTGGGATGCAGATGGCCGGCGATCTCGCCATGGGCGCCGGTCGGCTCATGGCGAAACACGATGGGGCCGATGGCGACTTCCTGCGCCACCGTGCCGCCGATGTCGGATGGCAGTTCCGGATCGTGGTTGCCGGAAATCCAGATCCAGTCGCGGCGTAACTGCAGCGCGGCGACCACTTCGCGATTCGGCTGCGACAGCCGGTCGTGCGCATGGCGGTCGTGAAACGAATCGCCAAGCGCGATCACCGTGCGCGGGTCGTGTCGCGCGATCACGGCGCCGAGCCGGCCCAGCGTGGCGATGGTATCGTAAGGCGGCAGCAGCGTGCCGCGCATGGCGTAGCTCGAGCCTTTTTCGAGATGCAGGTCGGAGACGACGAGCAGGCGTTGTTCTTCCCAATACAATGCACCGGACAGGTCGGCATGCAGCGTGACGCCGGCAATGGCGACGGTGCTGGTATCGGCGATGGTCGATTCGGCGTGCATGGCAACTCTTGTAGGGTGGGTTGAGCCCTTGCGAAACCCACCGACTGCTGCTGGTGGGTTTCGCAAAGACGCTCAACCCACCCTACGATTCCAGCGACGGCATTACGACATCGCTTCCTTCACGAGTTCCTCGGCGGCTTCCGCCAAGAGCTCGTCGGAGGCTTCGCCGTACACCTGTTCGCGGCCGATTTCCAGCATCACCGGCACCGCCAATGGCGACACGCGCTCGAGTTCCCGATGCACCACGCGGCCCTGGATGCGCACCAGCATGTCGCTGAGGCGGCGGATGTCGAGCAGCCCGGTGGCGGCATCGGCGCGCGCGGCGCGCAGCAGTACATGGTCCGGCTGATGCTTGCGCAGCACGTCGTAGATCAGGTCGGTGGAGAACAGCACCTGGCGCTTGGTTTTCTCCGCGCCGGTAAAGCGGGTGTGGATCAGCCCAGAGATCACCGCGGCGGTGCGGAAGGTGCGTTTCATCAGTGCGGATTCCGCGAGCCACGCTTCGAGGTCGTCGCCCAGCATGTCGGGATCGAACAAAGCGTCGAGGTCCAGCTTGCCGTGCTTGATCATGTGCGACATGTCACCGAGCCCCCATACCGCCAGCGCATATTCATTGGCGACGAAGCCGAGCGGCCGCGCCCGGCCGCGCTCCAGCCGCCGCGTCAGCAGCATGCCCAGGGTCTGGTGCGCAAGGCGGCCTTCAAAGGGATAGCAGACGAGGTAGTGCTTGTCGGCGCGCGGAAAGGTCTCGACCAGCAGTTCGCGCACGCCCGGCACCTGCGAGGCATGGGCCTGCAGCGACAGCCATTCGCGGACCTGGTCGGGCAACACCTTCCACGCGCGCTTGTCGTCGAGCAGTTTTCGCACCCGCTCGGCGAGATAGGTGGAGAGCGGAAACTTGCCGCCCATGTAGGACGGCACGCGGGCGTCCTTGTCGTTGGCGCGCGACACATAGACCTGGTCTTCCACCAGCGATTCGTAGCGCACCACCTCGCCGCCGAACACGAAGGTGTCGCCGACCACCAGGTTTTCTACGAAGTACTCCTCGATCTGGCCGAGCATCCGCCCACCACGGGCCAGCGCGCCGGTGGCGCGGCGGCCCTTGCCGTTGCCGCCGCGGACGAGGCGCACCTTCAGCATGGTGTCTTCAACAATGGTGCCGACATTCATGCGGTACATCTGCCGCACCTTGGGATTGGTGACGCGCCAGCGGCCGGCCTTGTCCTGCTTGATGCGGGCGAAGCGCTCGTAGGTCTTCAGCGCGTAGCCGCCGGAGGCGACGAAATCGAGCGTGTCGTCGAAATCGGTGCGGCTCATTTCGGTGTAGGTCGCGGCCGTGCGGACTTCGTCGAACAGTTCGTCGGCGAGAAACGGCGCGCCGCAGGCGCGGCCCAGGATGTGTTGCGCCAGCACGTCGAGCGCGCCGGTGCGCAGCGGCGGGGTGTCCTGCGCATTCTCCGAAACCGCATCGATGGCCACGGCGCATTCCAGCACCTCGAAGCGATTGGCCGGCACCAGCACGGCGCGCGACGCCTCGTCGATGCGGTGGTTGGCGCGGCCGATCCGCTGCATCAGCCGCGAGGCGCCCTTGGGCGCACCGACATTGATCACCAGGTCGACGTCGCCCCAATCGACGCCGAGGTCCAGCGACGAGGTACACACCACGCCCTGCAGTTTCCCCGCCGCCATGGCGTCTTCCACCTTGCGGCGCTGCGCCACATCGAGCGAGCCGTGATGGAGGGCGATGGCGAGGTTGTCGTCGTTCATCCGCCACAGATCCTGGAACAGCATCTCGGCCTGGCTGCGGGTGTTGACGAAAGCCAGCGTGGTCTTGTTGGCCTTGATGAGGTCGTAAATCTCGCCCAGCGCATGGCGCGCCGAATGGCCGGCCCACGGCAGCCGCTCCTTGGTGTCGAGCATCTCCACCACCGGCGCCGTCGCACCGCCGGCGATCACGATGTCGGCGGCGAGCACTTCGCCGTCGAGCTGCGGCACCAGGAACCGCGCCAGCGATTCCGGCTCCGCCACGGTGGCCGACAGGCCGATCATCCGCATCTCCGGTGCCAGCTTCCACAGCCGCGCCAGACCAAGCGCCAGCAGGTCGCCGCGCTTCGAGGTCACCAGCGCGTGCAACTCGTCGAGCACCACGCGCTTCAGCGACGAGAACAGGAACGGCGCGTCGTCGGACGACAGCAGCAGCGCGAGCTGTTCCGGCGTGGTGAGCAATATGTCCGGCGGATAGCGCCGCTGCCGCGCCCGCCGCGACACCGGCGTATCGCCGGTGCGGGTCTCGACCTTGATCGGCAGGTTCATCTGCGCGATCGGCGCCTCGAGATTGCGCGCGATATCGACGGCCAGCGCTTTCAGCGGTGAGATGTACAGCGTGTGCAGCCCGCCCGTGCGCGCGACGCCGCGGCCGGTGGAGGCGAGTTTGCTGCTCTGCTTCAGCGCGGCGGCACTTTTTTTCCCCTCCCCCCTCGTGGGGGAGGGTGGCTCGGACGCACGAAGTGCGTTCGAGACGGGAGAGGGGGCCGCAAGCTCGGTACCAGCCTGAGACACCCCCCTCTCCCGTCGCGCCGCCTGCGGCGGCCCGCCACCCTCTCCCACCCCGCGAAGCTGCGCTTCGCCGGGGGGAGAGGGGAAAGAAAGCGCGGGGTTCGCTGCGCTCAATTCCACCAGCGTCGGCAAGAACCCTGCCAGCGTCTTACCGGCGCCGGTGGGGGCGATCAGCAACGCCGAGCGGTTGTCGCGGGCCTTGCGCAGCAGTTCCAACTGATGCTCGCGCGGCGACCAGCCCCGCGCGGCGAACCAGCGCGTGAACAGGTCGGGCAGCAGAGTGGGTTGAGCTATGGGTTTACGCGGCGGCACCGAGTTCAGCTAGTCATTCGGGCGCTTGAGTTCGAGGCTTGGCGCCGTTCTTTTCCCTCCCCACCGCGAAGACGCGAGGGGAGGGAAAACGCCCCGCGCGCGCTACTCCGTCACCGGCTTGTCGGAAATATCCCAGTCCTTGCCGTTGAAGATCGAGATGAACAGCGTCTTCATCGGCGTGTAGTCGTCCGGCGTGAAACTGTAGGTGACGCCGTCCAGCATGTAGGGCGAGTGAAAGCCCTTCAGCGAGGTCGCCTGTTTCAGCACATTGGCGCGGGTCAGGTCGTCGCCGCAGCGTCGCAAAATTTCCGCCATGGTCACCGCCTGGCCGTAGCCGGCATAGGCGATGGTGTTGTCGGGGTCGACATTCGGAAGGTACTTCTTGCGCAGTTCCTCGAAGCCCATCACGTCGGGATCCTTCTCCCAGCGCGGCACGCCGACTTCCTTGGAATAGCGGATCGCGACAATGCCGGTGGCGTTCTCCAGCCCCGCGGCGTTGAGGATCGAGCGCCCGGTGGAGCCCGCCGACAACAGTTGCAGCGGCTTCCAGCCGAGTTCGACCACCTTGCGGATCGACTGCGACGTCGCCTTGCCGGTGGTGATGTTGTAAAATACGTCGGCGCCGGATTTCGACAGGTTGATGAGCTGCGAATCCACCGTCGGCTCGGTGAGGTCGTAGCTGGCTTCCGCGATCACCTTGGCGGTGCCGCCGGCCTTCGCCAGTTCATCCTTGAACGGTCCCAGAAAGTCGCGGCCAAAATCGTCGTTCTGGTAGAGGATCGCGACCTTGGCGTTGGGCTTTACGCTGACCACGTGCTTGGCGAGAATTCGCGCCTCCGTCGGGTACAGCGGCAGGCCGGCCATGGTCCATTTGTTGGTCTTCGGGTCATTCCACTTCGAGGCGCCGGTGTTCAGCAGCAATTGCGGCACGCCCTTGCTGTTGAGATATTTGTGCACGGCGGTCTGCGGCGCGGTGCCCAGGGATCCGAACAGCGCCAGCACTTCCTCCTGCTCGACCAGCCGGCGGGTCGCCTCCACCGCCTTTGGCGCGCTGTAGGAGTCGTCCATGGTGAAGAACTTGATCTTGCGGCCGTTGATGCCGCCCTTTTCGTTCAGCATCTGGAAATAGGCCTCGCCGACCCGGCCGAGCACGCCATAGAGCGAGCCGGGGCCGGAATGCGGCACGGTCTGGCCGAGCTTGATCTCGGTATCGGTAGCGCCGGGGTCGTATTTCTTGTCGGCGGCGGAGGCGGAACCGGCCGGGACGGCCAGGGCAGCAGCGATCACCGCGGCCGCATAGACGGAACTATGACGCGAAGGCATCTGGTTTCTCCCTGATCGCTGGCGCCGCTGTTGCGGGCCGCGTTACCGGCCGCCGCGTTGATCGCGGCTGGCCTTGCTGCATCCTGTGCGGGCATCGCGGGGTTGGCAATCGATTCTCGCCATTGCGACGTCCTGACGCCGGCTGGCTGTCTCCCGGGGCGACCGATTCGATCACGGCTTCGGGAGCGACAGAACGGGGCGGCCCCGGCACTGCGCAAAAGATCAGTAAACAGGGTCCAAATGCCGAGAAATGGCGGGTTTCTTGAAATCCCGCCGCCGCGCAATGTCAGAGAGTGTGGCCCCCCGGATACAGCCAATCGGAACCGATTCCCGTAGTCTGACGGCTCAATTCGAATTTGGGGTCCCCTATGAAACGTATTCTTGCAGCCGGCGCGATGCTCGTTGGAACCGCGATGAGCGCGCAGGCCGCCGATATGGCCGCCAAGGCGCCCTACATGAAGGCTCCGATCCTGGCCGTTTACAACTGGACCGGCTTCTACATGGGCGTCAACGCCGGCGTCGGCATCAGCCGTGACCGCGTCACCCACAGCTTCACCGGCGATTCGCTCTACATGTCGCCCCAGGGCGGCTTCGGCGGCGGCCAGATCGGTTACAACTGGCAGGCCGACTCCCTGCTCGGCCCGATCGTTTACGGTGTCGAGGCTGACATCCAGGGCGGCGACCTCAGCGGCGGCGGCGCCAACGTGTTTGGCCCGGCGCAGACCGTCTATGGCACGAAGTCGGATTGGTTCGGCACCGTGCGTGGCCGCGTCGGTCTCGCGAGCGGTCCGGTCATGAGCTATGTCACCGGCGGTTTCGCCTACGGCAACATCAAGACGACGATCACTGAAGGCCCTGTGACGGCATTCTCGAGCAACCGCACCGCCACCGGCTGGACCGTCGGCAGTGGCGTCGAAGCGGCGCTCGGCGGCAACTGGACCGGCAAGATCGAATATCTCTACCTGAACCTCGGCAACAAGGCCGACGCATTCGGCCCGCCCGCCCAGTTCACCAACACCGAACTGCGTGAGAACCTGTTCCGCGTCGGTCTGAACTACCGCATCGGCGGCAACAGCCTGTACACCCCGGTCGTCGCGGCGAACTGGACCGGCTGGTACTTCGGCGGCAACGTCGGTTCCGGCACCGGCCGCGATCGCACCACGCTCACCGGCCTGACCCCGGCGCCCGAGCAGTTCAACCTGAACCCGGATGGCGTCAACGGCGGCGTCCAGCTCGGTTACAACTGGCAGGCAGCCAACTGGGTTTACGGTCTCGAAGCCGATATCCAGGCATCCAGCCAGCGCGACAACAAGACCGCCGTCGTTCTCGGCCTGGTCAGCTACGATCACAAGCTGCCCTGGTTCGGCACCGTTCGCGGCCGCGTCGGCTACTCGGTCGGCTCGACCCTGTTCTATGCCACCGGCGGTTACGCTTATGGCGGTGTGAAGACCAAGATCAACGCCGGCGGCGTCGAACTGGCCAACGCCACCACCACCAAGAGCGGCTGGACCGCAGGCGCCGGCATCGAGACCCCGTTCAAGCTGCTCGGCCTGTTCGGACCGAACTGGACCAGCAAGACCGAATACCTCTATGTGGATCTCGGTTCGACTTCGACCGTCATCGTTCCGGGCGTTGTCAGCGACAGCAAGGTTACGGAGCACATCTTCCGCACCGGCCTGAACTACCACTTCAACACCCCGATCGTCGCCAAGTACTGAGACTTGCGGCATCGCTGAAAACGAAAACCCCGGCCTCGCGGCCGGGGTTTTTGTTTGTGAAATGTTCAGGTCCCTCAGCCGTCATTGCGAGGAGCCCTTGCGACGAAGCAATCCAGTCTTTCTTTGTTAAAGCCAAGAACTGGATTGCCGCGTCGCTTCGCTCCTCGCAATGACGGGGGATGGCTGTTTGCGTCCCTCGCCGACGTTTGAATCAGTCCCTGATCGCCACGCCCACCAGTCCCGGCACCGGCACATGGCCTTCGTTGCGCGCCGAGACGGGGTCGAGCAGGCTGAGCGTCAGTCCCGCCGCCGCGATCGACGCGCGCACGTAATCTTCGCTGTAGGCGTAGCGCAGGCCGGCGCCGAGGATCACGCCGGCGCCGCCATGGCTTTCCGCGGTGAAGGCGAACAGCCCGCCGGGGGCCAGCACGCGCACCACCTCGGCCAGAACGGGTGCCAGGTCGTGCAGATAGATCAGTACATCGGCGGCGAGGATCAGGTCGGCGCTGGCATCGGGCCGGCGCTGCAGGCCGTCGACGATTTCAGCCACTTCCAGCTCGGCATAGAAGCCGCCGGCGCGGGCTCGTTCGATCATCCGCGGCGACAGGTCGATGCCGATCATCTCGGCCGTACAGGCGGCAAACGCCGCGCCGGCCAGGCCGGTGCCGCAGCCGAGATCGATGCCGCGCCTGAAACGCATCGCCCGCTCGTTCGCGGCGCACACCGAAAGCACCGCCTGGAATAGCGCCGCGGGGCCGCGATAGCCCAGCGTCTCCACCAGCGCGGTCTCGAACTTCGGCGCATACTGGTCGAACAGGGCCGTGACATAGGTCGCCGGCATCATTGTCAGCCGGGTTGCGCCGAGCCGCATCAGCCGCAGCCCGGCGCCGTTGCGGTCGCCGGCATCGTTCTGCTGCGCCTTCTCGAACGCGGCGATGGCGCCGGGAAGGTCGCCGAGCTGCTCGCGGACCTCGCCGAGGGTGAACCACGCCGTGGCGAAGCCGGGCGCCAGATCCGTGGCCTGCACGAACAGGTCTTCCGCGGCCACGAGATCGCCCTGCACCTGCAGGTCGCGGGCGTAATCGAAGCGCCGGTCGGCGTTCATATCGCCGGAAGACATGAACAAGCGCGCGGGCATGGGGGAACCGATCGGAAGGCGGGGCATTCGTCAGATCAGCCGACTCGAATGAACCCCGCAAAAACCTATATAGGCCAGATGCGCCCGCAAGACATTCTAATCCCCGTGCCCGCCGGCCTGTGCTGCAAGCCCGGCGGTTTCCATATCGATCCGGTCCGCCCGGTGGAGCGCGCCGTGATCACCCACGGCCATTCCGACCATGCGCGCCCCGGCCACGGCCATGTGCTGGCGACGCAGGAAACCCTCGACATGATGGCGCTGCGCTACGGCGAG
>Ga0247729_10000815_pt1 | contig 12052 bp, 13 predicted proteins | sample UWRJL133311R2_FD_180958 | JGI IMG/M metagenome (GOLD analysis project Ga0247729, IMG submission 180958) | Plant litter microbial communities from Arlington Agricultural Research Station in Wisconsin, United States - UWRJ-L133-311R-2 | ecosystem: Environmental > Terrestrial > Plant litter >... | reverse complement strand
AGCGTCACTATCGACGCGACACTCATTGACGATGCCGGCGACACGGTTATCGCCGGGGCCGATGCCGCGATCGATCAGGGTGTTGACCGACCGGCGGGCGCGTCGAAGCCGGTTGTCGACGCAGAGGATTTCGCCCGGCGAAATCTTTTCCCATTCGGCCTGGATCGATGCCCGTCGGGGCTGCCCCATGCGGCCGATGCCGTTGAAAAACTGTTCGAGGTTTTGCGCTGCAGCGCCGGCCACGCCGCCAAGGCTGAAGGCCCCGATGAAAAGCAGTCTCGCAGCAAGGCGCATCATGGGCTCCTGGCCACCGTGCAACCGAAATGGTCTGTCGGGGCCAATAGCTCGAACGCGCCAGCCGTGGCGCGGGTTCCGCTTTTCAGACTACAGCGGCCGCAGGATCTTCGTCAGTTCACCGTTCACGTATTCATTGCCGCACACCACGTTGCCAGTCTTCAGCACGTCGCCGCCATGAATGTCACCGACGGTGCCGCCGGCTTCCTTGATCAGCACAATGCCGGCCGCGATGTCCCACGGCTGCAGGTTGCGCTCCCAATAGCCGTCGAGGCGGCCCGCCGCGACGAAAGCCAGGTCGAGCGACGCAGCACCAAAACGGCGGAGGCCGGCGACCTTGGGCTGCAATGCGGTCATTTCCCTGCGCGACAGCTCGTGGTCGCCGCGGCCGATATGCGGCAAGCCGCAGGCGACCACGCATTCGTTGAGCTGCTTGCGTCCGGCGACGCGCAGGCGGGTGTCGTTGAGAAACGCGCCGCCGCCTTTTTCCGCCATGTAAAGTTCGTCATTGGCAGGGTTGTAGATCAAGCCGGCGATGGCGACGCCTTCGCGCAACAGGCCGATCGACACCGCAAAATGCGGAATGCCGTGCAGGAAGTTGGTGGTGCCGTCCAGGGGATCGACCACCCACATGTGGCTCTTGTCGGTGCCTTCGCGGTTGCCGCCTTCCTCGCCAAGGAAGCCATAGCCGGGACGCGCCTTGTTGAGGTCGGTGTAGAGCATCTCCTCGGCGCGCTTGTCGGCGAGGCTGACGAAATTCGCCGGGCCCTTCATCGAGACCTGCAGGTTCTCGACTTCGCCGAGGTCGCGCTTGAGGCTGCGGCCGGCGCGGCGCGCGGCTTTCACCATGACGTTCATCAGGGCCGAATTGATCATGATTTCGCTCAAGACGACCTGGACGTCAGGTCTCAATGGAAGGAGAGGGATTTGCTGGGCGATGGGTGCCCTGCAAGCGACAGAACGTCAAGGGCCGATCATTTCGGCGAGCCGAGCCATTTTCGCGCGGCGTCCTGGGCCTTGGTACGGTCTTCCGGCGAAGCCTTGGCGAGCAGCTCGTCCAGCATCAGATCGCCCTTGCCGGCGGTTTTCGCCACAATGTGCCATTTCAGGCCTTCGAGGCGGTCCGCCGGCACGTCGGTGCGCAGCGCCAGCACCCGGGCCAGGCGGTTCTGCGCGATCGGGCTGTTCTGCCGGGACGCCTTGCGCAGCAATGCCACCGCCGCGGCTTCGTTCTTCGGTGTCCCGGTGCCGTTATACAGCGCGATGGCGTATTCCACTTCGGCATCGACATTATCGGCCAGTGCGGCCGCCTGCAGCAGCCGCACCGCCTTGTCGACGTTCTTCTCAACGCCGGTGCCTTCCTTGTAGAACGTGGCGAGGGCGTATTGCGCTTCTGGATTGCCGGCGTCCGCTGCCACCCGCAGCAGTTCGGCGGCGCGCTTGAGGTCCTGCGGAAAGGTCTGGCCGTCGAGATACAGCAGCGCCAGGTTGTACGCCGCCTTGGGATTGCCGAGCTTGGCGGAGGAGGCCAACCATTTGGCGCCTTCCTCGCGATTGGCGGTGACGCCGCGGCCCGACAGCCGCAGCATCGCCAGCGCGAACATGCCCTCGCGGTCGCCACGCTCGGCGGCGCGCTGATACCACTCGGCGGCCTTGGCATAGTCGCGCTTGACGCCCATGGCATTGGCGTAGAGTTCGCCGAGCATGGTCATCGCCTTGGGGTCGTTGTTGTCCTGCGCGCGCTTGGTGGCGAGGTCGAATGCGGTCTTGTACTCGCCACGCTGATACGCGCCGTAGACCAGATCGGCGTTGGGATCGACCGGCGCCGCAGCAGCGGGCTCGGCGGGCTTGGTCGCCGGGGCAGGCGGCTTTTTCGCCGCCGCGGGCGCCTTCCTGGCCTCGGCAGGCGCCTTGGCGGTTGCCTTCGGCGGTGCGGGCTTGCTGGCCTTCGGCGGCGCTGCGGGTGCCGCCTGCGGCGTCAGCTGGAGCTGCGCCGAAGCGCTGCCCGCCCATATCGCGCAACCGGCAAAAAGGGTGAGAAAACGCAGAATTCTCATTCCGGCGTCATTCCTGTTCGGCTTTGGCTTGTTCCGACATGTCGGCATAACCCTGCCTGATCGCCTGCTCCGCGTCCATCAGCGCCGCGGCCGGGCCGCGCGGATCGGCCCAGATGAGGTCGCCGACCAGCACGAAGTCGGCGCCGGCGGCGGCGAACTCGCGGGCCTCGTCCAGCGAGGCGGCATAGCCGACGCAAGGCGGCTCGAACAGTTCGGCCCACCATTGCAGGCGCTCGGCGATGGCGTCCACCGAGGGCCGCTCGCCCTTGGCATCGGGCTCGCCGAACAGGACGTAATCGACGCCGGCTTCGCCGGCCGCCATGGAATCGTGCCGGGTCGGCAACCCGCCGACGCCAGCGATCCAGTCCGGCTTCAGGCTTTCCATCGCATCTTCGACGGCCTCGATGCCGATCATGTGCGCGCCATCGGCGCCGCCGCGCGCCACCAATTCGGCGTGGCCCTCGATCAGCACCGCCGCGCCGCTCGGCGCAATCGCCGGCACCAGCGCCTTGATGCGCGAGATCAGGGTGCGCTGGTCGGTCATCTTCAGCCGCACCAGCACCGCAGCGACATCGGCCTTCGCCAGCAGCGCCGGCAGGCTGGCCACCAACGCGGCAGGATCCTCGATCACCGGGGTGGCGAGATAGAGCCGCGGCGCCGGCGGCGGTGGAACGGGTTTGGCCAAGACTATGCCGCCTTCTGTGGTTCTTGATCCGCGCTCCACTCGCCCTTGCTTGCGAGCGAATTCATGCGGGCGCGATGGGTGAAGGCGTGCTGCCCGGCAGCGACGTTGTCGGCCTTGCCGGCCCACGCCTGCTGCGGCGCCGCCTGCAGCGCGCGGCCATAGGAGAATGTCAACGGCCAGGGCAATCCGCCGATCTTGTTCATGGCGTCGAGATGCGTGGTAGCATCCTCGTCGGACTGGCCTCCGGACAAAAAGGCGATGCCGGGCACTGCAGCCGGCACGCAGGCCTTCAGCATCCGCACCGTCTTCTCCGCGACCTCTTCGACGCTCGCTTGTGTCTTCGATTTCTTGCCGGAGATCGCCATGTTCGGCTTCAGGATCATGCCTTCCAGCGCGACGCGCTGGATGCGTAATTCCTGAAAGGTCTTGTTGAGCACGCGCGTGGTGACCTCGACGCAGCGGTCGATGTCGTGGTCGCCGTCCATCAGCACTTCGGGCTCGACGATCGGCACGATCTGCGCCTGCTGGCACAGCGCGGCATAACGCGCCAGCGCATGCGCGTTAACATGGATCGCGGTCATGCTGGGGATATGGGAGGCCTGATCGATATCGATCACCGCGCGCCATTTCGCAAACCGCGCGCCGCGCTCGTAATATTTCGCCAGCCGCCCGGCCAGCTTGTCGAGGCCGACGGTGACCAGTTCGCCCGGGCAACCCGGCAGCGGCTGGGTGCCTTCGTCGACCTTGATGCCGGGGATCGCGCCGGCCTGCTCGATGAGCTTGAGCAGAGGTGTGCCGTCGGCAGCATCCTGCCAGATCGTCTCGTCGTAAAGGATCACGCCGGAGATGTAGCTCGCCATCGCTTCCCTGGATCGAAACATCATCTCGCGGTAGTCGCGGCGGGAGTTCTCGGTAGACTCCACGCCGATCGCATCGAAGCGTTTCTTGATGGTGCCGCCGGATTCATCGGCTGCCAGCAGCCCCTTGCCGGGGGCGACCATGGCGCAGGCGATTGTGTTGAGATCGGCGAGGTTCATGGATGTGTCCTGCATGGCGGCGTCATGACGGCAAAAGGTGACGGATGTCAGGCAAAGCCAAGGAAAGCCGCAAGTGCGCGGTCCACGGCTGCCATTCCTTCATTGGAAAGCTGACCGATCGTTTGACCGATCCTATTTTCACCAACGGTAACGATCTTATCCACCATGATCTGGGACGGAAGCAGAAGCCCATTGGCAGCGTCTGGTTCAACGTCGATACGCACTGCCGGTACATTGCGTAAATCGCTGGTGAGCGGCAGGACCGACAGCGAGGGAATGTCCGAGAATCGATCAGCTTGAACGACCAGCGCAGGCCGGGGCTTGCCAAAGCCGCCGGGAATAACGACGGAGACTATCACGCCCCGCCTCACTTCCAGCCTTCAGGTTCAAACCACTGCTCGATCTCCGCCAGAATACCTTGCTCCTGCGGGTCATTCTTCAAGATCAAGCACTGCCGGCGAATATCTTCCTTATATCCGGGCGCATTCACGTCCGGCACCCAGATGGTCACCGGCTTGAGGCCGGCGGCCTTCATCTTCTCCCGGTGCTTGCGTACGCGCTTGGCTCCATCGGTCATGACGGCCTCCATATGTTACATGTAACATATGGCAGGCCGCCGATTTCCTCAAGAAGCTTGCGCCTCGAGAACCAGCCGCCCGGTCAGGCGATCTTGGCGGCCAGTTCGCCGGAGGCATAGCGCTTGGCCATTTCCGCCGTCGTGTAGACCGTCTTGAACTTGCCGGCCTGGCCGGCGGTATTGAACTCCTGCAAGCGCTGCTTGCAGAGCTTGACCATCGCCTCCATCGCCGGCTTGAGATATTTGCGCGGGTCGAATTCGCTGGGGTTTTCGCTGAGGATTTTGCGGATCTGGCCGGTCATGGCCATGCGGTTGTCGGTGTCGATGTTGATCTTGCGGACGCCGTGCTTGATGCCGCGCTGGATCTCCGAGACCGGCACGCCCCAGGTCGGCTTCATCTCGCCGCCATAGGCGTTGATGATGTCTTGCAGGTCCTGCGGCACCGAGGAGGAGCCGTGCATCACAAGATGGGTGTTGGGCAGCTTGCGGTGGATTTCCTCGATCACGTTCATGGCGAGGATGTCGCCGTCCGGCTTGCGGGTGAATTTGTAGGCGCCGTGCGAGGTGCCCATGGCGATCGCCAGCGCGTCGACCTGGGTTTCCTGGACGAACTTCACGGCCTCGTCGGGATTGGTCAGCAACTGGTCGTGCGAGAGCTGGCCTTCGGCACCATGGCCGTCCTCGGCCTCGCCCATGCCGCTCTCCAGCGAACCGAGCACGCCGAGCTCGCCTTCGACCGAAATGCCGCCGAGATGCGCCATGTCGGTCACGGTCTTGGTGACGCCGACATTGTAGTCCCAGTCGGCGGCGGTCTTGCCGTCGGCCTTCAGTGAGCCGTCCATCATCACGGAGGTGAAGCCAGCCTGGATCGCGGTCATGCAGGTTGCAGGTCCATTGCCGTGGTCGAGATGCACGCAGACCGGGATCTGCGGATAGATTTCCGTGACCGCGTCCATCATGTGCTTGAGCATGATGTCGTTGGCGTAGGAGCGGGCGCCGCGCGAGGCCTGGATGATCACCGGCGCATCGACGCTCGACGCGGCCTCCATGATCGCCAGCGCCTGTTCCATGTTGTTGATGTTGAAGGCCGGCACGCCGTAATCGTGTTCCGCGGCATGATCGAGCAATTGACGCAACGTGATGCGGGCCATGGGAGCTCCTTGCGAGGGTGGGGACGGCGCGGTCTGCGTGACCGCACGGGAAATGCAGTCCCGCTATTAACGCGCGGAGCGGCAGAATCCAAGGCATCGAAGGTCGCGGACGCTGCGGGGGTTAATGGCGGCGGCTAGGCACGTGAAACCGAGGCAGCTTTAGCTGGTTTTCGCTTCCAGCGCGGCCATGCGTGCCTCGACCTCGCTCACGCGCTCGTCGAAATCACCAGCCGTGGCCCGCATCATGATCAGCATCGCCGCGCTGTCCCGACGATACTTTCTGAGCAGCCCATCGATGTGGTCAAGGCTACCCTCTACCGCTTCAAAGCGGCTTTCGACAGAGCTTCGGAAAGACGCGATGTCTTCCCTGATCGCGATCAGGATTTCCGTCGTGATGTTGATCGGTTGATCGTTCATGGCAAGAACATAGCATAAACACCCTCGCCTGAAAAGGGTATTATCAGCCCTTTGCCACCTTCAAAACATCGACGCCCGGCAATGGCTTGCCTTCCATCCATTCCAGGAAAGCGCCGCCCGCCGTTGAGATGTAGGAGAACTCATCCGCCACGCCGGCATGGTTGAGTGCCGCCACCGTGTCGCCGCCGCCGGCTACCGAAATAAGCTTCTTCGCGCCGGTGCGCGCGGCCGCGTGCTTGGCTGCGCCAACCGTGCCGGTGTCGAACGGCGTCATCTCGAATGCGCCGACCGGACCGTTCCACACCAGTGTCGCGGCATCGTCGATCGCGGCGTTGATGCGCACGATCGACTGCGGGCCGACGTCGAGGATCATGCCGTCTTCGGGAATCGCATCCAGCCCATAGGCGTGCGACGGCGCATTGGCGGCGAACTGAAACGCCACCACCGCATCGACCGGCAGGATGATGGCGCAACCGGCAGCTTCCGCCTTGTCGATGATGCGCAAGGCAGTAGCCGCAAGGTCCTTCTCGCACAGCGACTTGCCGACGCCGATGCCCTGCGCGTGCAGGAACGTATTGGCCATGCCGCCGCCGATCACCAGCGCGTCAACCTTGGTGACGAGGTTTTCCAGCAGGTCGATCTTCGACGACACTTTTGCGCCGCCGACGATGGCGATCACCGGCCGGGTCGGGGCATCCAGCGCCTTGCCGAGCGCGTCGAGTTCGGCCTGCATGGTGCGGCCCGCATAGGCCGGCAGTACATGGCCGAGGCCTTCGGTCGAGGCATGCGCGCGGTGCGCCGCGGAGAACGCGTCGTTGACCCAGATGTCGCCGAGTTTCGCGAGTTCGGCGACGAAGGCCGGATCGTTCTTTTCCTCGCCGGGATGGAAGCGGGTGTTCTCCAGGCACAGGACGTCGCCGTCCTTCATGGCGGCGACGGCCTTCGCGGCAACGTCGCCGACGCAGTCATCGGCGAAAGCCACCGGCTTGCCGATCACGTCCGCCAAGGCGGCAGCGACGGGCTTCAGCGATTGCTTTGGATCGACGCCCTTGGGCCGGCCGAAATGCGCCAGCAGGATCACGCGGCCGCCCTTGCCGGCGATCTCGGTCACGGTCGGCGCAATGCGCTCCAGCCGGGTCGCGTCGGTGACGCGGCCGTTGTCCATGGGGACGTTAAGATCGACGCGCACAAGCACGCGCTTGCCGGAGACGTTGACGTCATCGAGGGTGCGAAAAGAGTTGGTCATGTATTTGTCCCGGACGCGGCGCATCGCGAAGCGGTGCACCGCAGAGCCGGGACCGCCACAAATTGAACAGTCCCGTCAGCGGTGCACCTTTGCATGATGCACCGCTCCGGGACACGTGGCCTTAGATCAGCTTGCCCATCACCACGGCCGTATCGGCCATGCGGTTGGAGAAGCCCCATTCGTTGTCGTACCAGGACAGCACGCGCACCAGCGTGCCGTTCTGCACCTTGGTCTGGTCGAACGCGAAGGTCGACGAATGCGAGTCGTGGTTGAAGTCGATCGAGACGTTCTGGAACGCGGTAGTGCCGAGAATTCCCTTCAGTTCGTTGCCTTCGGCAGCGGCCTTGAACGCGGCGTTGATCTCTTCCTTGGTCACCGACTTCTTGGCGACGATCTTCAGGTCGATCACCGAAACATTCGGGGTCGGCACGCGGATCGATACGCCATCGAGCTTGCCGGCTAGTTCCGGCATCACCAGGCCGATTGCCTTGGCGGCGCCCGTCGAAGTCGGGATCATCGACATCGCCGCGGCGCGGCCGCGGTAGAGGTCGCTGTGCAGCGTGTCCAGCGTCGGCTGGTCGCCGGTATAGGCGTGGATCGTGGTCATGAAGCCGGTCTCGATGCCGACCAGGTCGTGCAGCACCTTAGCGACGGGCGCCAGAGCGTTGGTGGTGCAGGATCCGTTGGAGACGACGAGATGGTCCTTGGTCAGCGTCTTGTGGTTGACGCCGTACACGATGGTCGCATCGGCGCCGTCGGACGGCGCGGACACCAGCACGCGCTTGGCGCCGGCGGTGAGATGAGACGTCGCCTTCGCCTTGGCGCTGAAGATGCCGGTGCATTCCAGCGCGATGTCGATGCCCAGGTCCTTCCAAGGAAGGGTGTTGGGATCGCGCACCGCGGTGACCTTGATCTTGCCGTGGCCGATATCGATGGTGTCGCCGTCGACCTTCACTTCGCCGGGAAAGCGGCCGTGCACCGAGTCGAAGCGCAGCAGATGCGCGTTGCTCTCGACCGAGCCGAGATCGTTGATGGCGACGACTTCGATGTCGGTGCGCTTGGACTCATAGATCGCCCGCAGGACGTTGCGGCCGATGCGGCCAAACCCGTTGATCGAAACCCGGACTGCCATTCAACTTCTCCCTTAGCTCAAGACCTTGGTGTTGCTCGTATATAGTAATGTTTCACGGTCGTTCCATGCCCTGAATGGCACGCCGGCGCAATGCGTCTCATGCGCCGGCGTGCCGTCAGGGTTAAGCCGCGTTGTGGCGCTTGGTAGCGGCGTCCACCACGGCTTCCGCCGTGATGCCGAAATGCTTGTAAAGGTCCTTGGCCGGCGCGCTGGCGCCGAAGGTCGACATGCCGATGAACACGCCATCGTGGCCGATCACCGCATCCCAGCCGAACCGCACCGCCGCCTCGATGGCGATCTTGATCGGCGCCTTACCGATGATGCCGTCCTGCTTCTCCGCCGGCTGCTGAAGCAGCAGTTCGAGCGAGGGCACAGATACCACCCGGGTCGCGATGCCCTTCTCGGCCAATTGCTTCTGCGCGGCGACGGCGATCTCCACTTCCGAGCCGGAGGCGAACAGCGTCACCTTAGCCTCGCCCTCGGCGGCAATCAGCTCGTAGCCGCCGGTGGCGCACAGATTGTCGTCGTGATGCACGGTGCGTGCGGGGGGCAGGTTCTGCCGCGACAGCGCCAGCACCGTGGGGCCGGTGGTGTTTTCCAGCGCCAGCTGCCAGCACTCCGCAGTCTCGACGGTATCCGCCGGGCGGAAGGTGCACATGTTCGGCATGCAGCGCAGCGAGGCGAGGTGCTCAACGGGCTGGTGGGTCGGGCCGTCCTCACCGAGGCCGATGGAATCGTGGGTCATGATGTAGACCACCGGCACATGCGACAAAGCTGCGATGCGCATCGAGGGCCGCGCATAATCGGTGAAGCACATGAAGGTGCCGCCGGCCGGGGCAAAGCCGCCATGGCTGGCGATGCCGTTCATCGCCGCGGCCATGCCCATCTCGCGGATGCCGTAGTGAATGTACCGGCCGCTGAAATCGCCGGGCTTCACGTCCTTGGCGTTCTTGGTGCGGGTGTTGTTGGACGGCGTCAGGTCCGCCGAGCCGAGCAGCAGTTCCGGCATCACGCCGACCAGCACTTCGAGCGCGATCTCGCTGGCCTTGCGGGTCGCGACCGTCTGCGGCTCGTCGACCAGCTTCTTCTTCAGGGTGCGGATCGCTTCGCCGAGTGCCGCCGGGCGCTTGTGGTCGACGCGGCGGGTGAATTCGCTGCGCTCGGCGTCCGGCCGCGCGTCAAAACGCTTTTTCCAGTCGGCATGGGCGCCGGCGCCCTGCTTGCCGACGGCGCGCCAGGCCTGGAGAATGTCGTCCGGCACTTCGAACGGGCCGTAGTCCCAGCCCAGCGCCTTCTTGGCGCCGGCCAGTTCCTCGGCGCCGAGCGGCTCGCCATGGGCCTTGGAGGTGCCCGCGCGGGTCGGCGCGCCGAAACCGATGGTCGTCTTGCAGGCGATAAAGGACGGACGGTCCGAGCTCTGCGCCGCCTTGATCGCGGCAGCGATGGCGGCCTGGTCGTGGCCGTCCACATGCACCGCGTTCCAGCCATGGGCCTGGAAGCGCGCCACCTGGTCGACGCTGTCCGACAGGGTCAGCGGGCCGTCGATGGAGATGCCGTTATTGTCCCACAGGAAAATCAGCTTCGACAGCTTGAGATGGCCGGCGAGTGCTGCGGCCTCATGGCTGACGCCTTCCATCAGGTCGCCGTCGGAGCACAGTACATAGGTGTAGTGGTCGACGATGTCGCCATATTCGGCGGCGAGCAGCCGTTCCGCCAGCGCCATGCCGACCGAGTTCGCCACGCCCTGGCCGAGCGGGCCGGTGGTGGTCTCGATGCCGGCGGTGATGAAGTTCTCGGGATGACCCGGGGTTTTGGAACCGAGCTGGCGGAAATGCTTGAGCTGGTCGAGAGTGACGTCCTCGTTCCCGGTCAGATACAGCAGCGCATAGAGCAGCATGGAGCCGTGGCCGGCCGACAGGATGAAGCGGTCGCGGTCCGGCCAGCGCGGGTCGGCGGCATCGAATTTCAGGAACTGGGTCCACAGCACCGTGGCCACGTCGGCGGCGCCCATCGGCAGGCCCGGGTGGCCGGATTTGGCCTTTTCGACGCCATCCATGGCGAGCGCGCGAATCGCGTTAGCCATCTTCGAGTGATCAACCTGCGCCATATTCATTCCGCCTGAAGTGAGGTGATGGGGACGTTCCGCGGCCGCGGGAGATACGGCCTGCGGTAAAGTCGTGGCATACCAGTGGAGAACGCGCTGGATAGCATTTGGTAGACCGGGAGTCCAAGCCGGTTGGGCTTTACCGGCCCATTTTGTGGCCTTTGCGGTGCATAGCTTCTGTGCGGCGTTGCGCCGGGCTCGCTTGCCACGTAAATTTCACCGCCTAAAGGCTTGCCGAGCCGCCACTTTTGCGACTTTGGCCGGTTCGCACCCAAGGTCCACCTAGTCCGTATGATCGAACGTCCTGCCCATCGCGCTGTCAGTCCGGATCCCGCCCCCAGCGGGGCTGCGGAAATCGACGCGGCGACGCGCCGGCTGATGGCGGCGCTGGATGCGCTGGAAAGCGCCGCGGAGCGCCGTCGCGAGGCGGATCGCGACGAGGACGAACTGGCCACACGTATCCAGGCGCTCGGGGCCGACCGCTCGCGGCTGGCCGACGAACTCGACGGCAGCCTGGTGAAATCGCGCCGACTAGAGCGCGCCAACCGCGAGATCACTGACCGGCTCGACGTGGCGATCGGCACCATCCGTGCCGTGCTGGACACCGACACGGACGACGCGTCATGAGTCACGTCAACGTCACCATCAATGGCCGGCAGTACCGCATGGCCTGCGAGGAGGGCCAGGAAACCCGGCTGCTGCGGCTCGCCGAAAGCCTGGAATCCCGGGTGGAAAATCTGCGCGGCAAATTCGGCGAGATCGGCGACGCCCGCCTGACAGTGATGGCGGCGCTGACCGTGGCCGATGAATTGCAAGATGCCCACCAGCAGGTCCGCGCGTTGCAGGAAGAGCTGGCCGCCTTGCGCGACGTCCGCGTCGCCGCCGCGGACCGCGCCCGCGCCACCCAGAGTGCCGTCGCCGCCGCCCTGAACTCGGCCGCCGACCGCATCGAGAAAACCACCCAGGTGCTCAACCGTACCATTGGCGGCGGCATCGCCATCGGGTAGGGGCTGGCGGCGAACCTTCGCTGTGTCGTCCCGGACCAGTGAGCGCAGCGAACGCCGATCCGGGACCTATAAACTCCGAGTGAGTGACTTCACGCCGGCGACGCCAGAGCCTGTAGACGATAAAACGGAGGTTATGGATCCCGGCTTGCGCTCGCCGGGACGACAGAGGGAAAGCATCTCATACCTCTGGCATCCCCGCCCCATAACCCCTACATTGCCCAAGCGAGGCTGCGTCGCGCGTCAGAAGCCATAATATCCCCGGGGCCTTATCGATCCTCACGGGAACTGTCCCTGGCCGGATCCGTGGATCCGGTCACATGGTGCCCACCTACTTTCGTAGGTGCT
>Ga0247729_10000814_pt1 | contig 12059 bp, 11 predicted proteins | sample UWRJL133311R2_FD_180958 | JGI IMG/M metagenome (GOLD analysis project Ga0247729, IMG submission 180958) | Plant litter microbial communities from Arlington Agricultural Research Station in Wisconsin, United States - UWRJ-L133-311R-2 | ecosystem: Environmental > Terrestrial > Plant litter >... | reverse complement strand
GCTCCCCACCGGCGTGAAGCTCGGTCCGGGGGTCGATCGCGATCTCATCCCCGCTGACGCTGAGGCCCAGTGGGTTTCGGTGGACCACGATGTCGTCGAACTCGGGGTCTGGACGGGCGCGCTCGCTCGCGACGGCATCCGTCGTTCCGCACTCGTCATCGGCGCCCACGGCACCGCGGAGTTGACCGCGACGGCCGACAGCGAAGACGCCCCGACCGGCACCCTCGGGGAGTTCCTCTATGAGCCCGACGGCTCCGTCATCCGGGCACGCCTGATCGGCGACCTGGCGCGCTCGCTCGACGCCCGGATGCTGCACCCCCAGATCGCCTACCTCACGTCAGACTCGGCGCAGGCCACACCCTTCGCCAACTGTTTCCGGGTCGCAACGACGCTCGCCCTCGACGAGAAGGCGATCAAGCGCGAGCTCAAGACGCGCGACATCGGCACGCTGGAGATCAAGAAGCGCGGCGTCGACATCGACCCGGCGGAGTTCCGCAAGCGGCTGTCGCTGAAGGGCACACGCAGTGCGACGCTACTGCTTACCCGCCTCGGCGAGCGCCGGGTCGCGATCCTCGCAGACCGGATCGCGTAGCCCGCACGATTGCTTAGGAGGTGGCTCCGTAAATGACGAACCAGATGATCAGGCCGATCAGAAAGATCACGCTGAGGCCGACGGTGACGAACCCGGTGATGATTCCGGTGAGCCAGAAACCCTTGGCGTAGGGCTGGTTCTTCTTTGCCACGAAGCCGAGGATCACCGCCGCGAGACCGGCCAGGAAGCCGAGCGGCGTGAGCACGCCGATAGTGACCACAGCTCCGATTCCACAGATGAGAGACGCGATCGACAGGCCTTTCGGCGGAGCCGCCGCGTAGGCACCGTAGGGCGCTGGCTGTCCGTAGGGCGCTGGCTGCCCGTAGGGCTGCTGGCCATACGGCTGCTGCGCGTACGGCTGCTGGCCATACGCGGCAGGCTGTTGCTGCTGTGCGTACGGGTTCTGCGCGGGGGGCGGCGGCTGCGTTCCGTATGCAGCCGGCGGCGCGTAGGAGTTCACCGGCGCAGTGGCATCGGGCTGCACATATTCGCCGCCGGAGGTCGCGGTTGGCGGCTCAGGAGCGCTCGCCCCGGGAACCGGCGGGATGGGGGGAACGGTGCTGTCAGTCACGAAGACTCCTCAGTTGTGCGACAAGAATTCACCTACGTTACCGCGGGTGACGAGCGGTGAGTGGCAGATAGCCGACGAGACAGAGAGCCGAAGCGGTCGTGCGGCTAGTTGTAGACCGAGCCGGCCCCCGCGCCGACGACGACAAGCGCGATGATCGCGTAGATCACGATGAAGATCAGGGTGAATGCAATGTAGGCATAGCCGACGATCAGGCCAGCGAGGGCGATCCCCCGGCCGGGGGCTCCGGTCGTCTTGATCTGGCCGAGCGCGATGTGACCGAGGATGACGCCGACCAGCGAGACTCCGATAATCGACAGCACGAGTGACACGATTGCGAGGGTGTTGGTCGGCTGGGCCGGTGCGTAGTAGCCGCCGGGCTGCTGCTGCGCGTACGGCTGCTGGGGCTGCTGGTAGGACTGCGCGCCGTCGGGCTGCGGTGAGTACGCCGGTGGAACGGTCTGGGCGTCCGGAGGGGTCGGGGCGGCAGTCTCCGCGGCGGCAGTCTCGGGGGCTGGAGCCTCGGGCACCGGAGTCTCGGGGACGACCGGGACGTCTCCCGACGCGGGCGTTGCGGGCGGAGTGTTCTTGTCGTTTTCTGAAGTCATGCTGGCTCCTCGTCCTGGGCTGCGAAGCTGACGCGCGCAATCGGTGCACTGCCCAACCTATGAGGTATCCGCAACCAGTGCCATAGTGTCACCACCCCCATTCGGGTGTCAAACGACCGGTAACGGCGCGTCAGGCCTGGATGCTGGTGACCGGCAGGGTGGAATCGGCGCCGAAACCGAGAGACGACGGCGCGTGTCCGGCACTGATGAGCTGGCTCGCGATCGCGGCGATCATCGCGCCGTTGTCCGTGCACAGCGAGAGCGGCGGGATCCGCAGTTCGACCCCGGCTTTCGCACAGCGCTCCGCGGCGAGCTCGCGGATGCGGGCGTTGGCGACAACGCCGCCTCCGAGCAGCAGGCGGGGCACCCCGTAGTCGGCGCAGGCGGCAAGGGCCTTGGTCAGAAGGATGTCGGCTACCGATTCGCGAAAACTGGCGGCGACGTCGGCGATGGGAAGCTCGTTACCGGCGTCGGCCGACTGTTCGACCCAGCGCGCGACCGCGGTCTTGAGCCCGGAGAACGAGAAGTCGTACCGGTGCTTCTCCTGGTCTTTCTGATGGCTGAGCCCCCGCGGAAAGCGAATGGCCTTGGGGTTTCCGCCGATCGCGGCACGGTCGATCTCCGGCCCGCCGGGGTAGGGAAGCCCGAGCAGCCGGGCGACCTTGTCGAAGGCCTCGCCCGCTGCGTCGTCGATGGTCTCGCCGAGGAGTTCGACGTCGGAGATGAGATCCCGCACGAGCAGAAGCGACGTGTGCCCGCCGCTGACCAGAAGGGCGATAGTCGGGTATTCGAGCGGCTCGTGGGGCGCGTCGGGAGCGTGGAGTACATCGGCACCGACATGCCCGACGAGGTGGTTGATCGCATACAGCGGAAGATCGCGCGACACGGCCAGCGCTTTGGCTGCGCCGACCCCGACCATGAGTGCGCCCGACAGCCCCGGCCCGCTGGTGACGGCTATCGCGTCGAGGTCGTCGAGGGTGACATCCGCCTCGGCGAGCGCGGCCGTGAGCGTCGGCACGAGTGCCTCGAGGTGCGCCCGCGCGGCGATTTCGGGCACGACGCCGCCGAAGCGTGCGTGTTCGTCCATCGACGACGCGATGACGTTGGCGAGCAGGGTCGTGCCGCGCACGATGCCGATACCGGTCTCGTCGCAGCTGGTCTCGATGCCGAGGACGAGGGGTTCGTTGATGGTCATGCTCCCACCGCCGTCGAGGTGCGGGCGAGGGTGAGGCGCATGATGAGCGCGTCCACACCGTCGGGTTGGTAGTACTTCGGGCGCACCGCGAGCTGCTCGAAGCCCAGTGAGACGTAGAGCGCCTGGGCGCCGGGATTGTCGGCGCGCACCTCGAGAAAGACCTCGCCGGCACCACGCTCGACCGCTTCGGCGATGAGGGCCTGCATGAGTGTGCGGCCGAGGCCGCGGCGCCGTGCGGTCTCGGCTACCGCGATGGTCTGGATATCGGCTTGCGCGGACGCCCGCGGTGCGAGTAGTCCGGCGTACCCCGCGGTGGCTCCTGGTTCGGCCGGGTCGGTCGCCACAAGGTACCGGGTGTGCGGGCTCGCCAGCTCGGCGCGCATACTGGCCTTGGACCAGGCATCCGAACCGAAAGTCGTCGACTCGATGGCCATGATCGCGTCGAGGTCGGTCATGGTCGCGGTGCGCAGTTCGAAGGTCCCTGCGTTTTCGGTCACTGGGTTATCGGTCACTGGGTCACCCGCTTCGAGCCGGTCGGCACGACGGCGTCCGGCTGGCGAAGGTAGACGGCTTCGTCGGCGGCGAAGGCGCGCTTGTGCAGGAAGAGGGTCTCGGCGAGCAGGCCGACGGATGACGCAGACACCGTCGCCGCGTCGAACCGGCGGTAGTTGTCGAAGCCGGGCACGACGTCGGCAAGGTCATCGGGACGCACGAGGTTCGGGCCGTGCTCGGTGACGGGCAAGCCGGCGGCGTCGAGGCCGGAGTACGCGGTCCAGTAGACCTCGCGACGGCGGGCGTCGGTGACCACGAGAAGCGGTTCGTTCGTTGTGGCGAGCTGGTCGAAGACGATGGCGTCGTGGCTTACCACCGGAACGACCGGCTTGCCCGCACCGAACGCGAAAGCCCGGCCGGCGGCAATACCGACGCGCAGGCCGGTAAAGGGGCCGGGGCCCATCCCGATGGCGACACCGGATAAGGCGGTTACGGCGACTCCCGCGTCGTCGAGGGCGAGGCGGATGAGGTTGCCGACCACTTCGGCGTGACGGCGAGTGTCGTCAGACGAGTGCTCGGCCAGCACGCCAGCGTCACGATCGACGACTGCGACGCTCGTTCCGGCAGAGGTATCGATGGCAAGGAGCACTCCCCCAGCCTAAGACCCCAGCCTTGCTCGCGTGGATCGGGACCTCACGGTCAGGCGGTGAAGTCGGGCAGCTCTGCCCACCGCGGCCCGTGCGGTGTGATCGTCACGCGGCGGGGCTCGACGCCGTCGTCGGCCGGGGTTCCGCCGACCGGGCGCTCGAGGTCGATCTCGAGCCAGGAGTCGGTGATGCCGTCGAGCTTGCCCGCGCCCCACTCGATCACCACGATCGACCCGGCGAAGTCCAGGTCGAGGTCGTCGAGATCCGCGGCGGTCGGCAACCGGTAGGCGTCGACGTGTACGAGTGGCGCCCCGCCTTCGTCAGCACCGACCCGCGGATGCGTCCGTGCGAGCACAAAAGTCGGGCTCGTCACGGCTCCGCGTACGCCGAGTGCCTCACCCAGGCCGCGGGTGAGGGTGGTCTTGCCGGCTCCGAGCTCGCCGTTGAGCGCGACCAGGTCGCCGGCGCGGAGCACCCGTGCGAGCTGGGCACCCAGGCGCTCCATGGCGTCGGGGGTCGGGATTCGCAGTTCGATCATGAGGAGTAGGTGCGGGTGACCCGGCCGCCGATGCGGGTCACGATCTCGTAGTTGATGGTGTCGGCGGCAACCGCCCAGTCCTGAGCCGACGGCACGCCCGCTGCCGGGTCGCCGAACAACACTGCCCGGTCTCCGACCGACACGTCGGCATCTCCGACATCGACGACGAACTGGTCCATCGCGATGGTGCCGCAGACCCGGTACCGCTCGCCGTTGATGACCACGGGGGCGCGGTTGGACGCCTGGCGTGGGATCCCGTCGGCGTACCCGAGGGGAACCAGCGCAAGGGTCGTCTCGCTGTCGGTTTCGTAGCGGTAGCCGTACGACACCCCGCTGCCGGCGGGCACGCGCTTGACCGACGCGATCGCGCCGCTCAGGGTCATCGCCGGTTCGAGGCCGAGCGCTGCAGAATCGCCATCGTCGAAGGGCGACAGCCCGTAGGCCGCAACGCCGATCCGCACCAGGTCGAAGCGGGCGTGCGGCATGCTGATCGCGCCCGCGGATGCCGCGAGGTGCCTGATCTCCGGGTCGAGCCCGGCATCACGCGCCTGCTCGACGGCGGCGGTGAACCGGGTGACCTGTGCTTCGTCCTCGTCGGCCCCGGCGTTCGCCAGGTGGCTGAAGATTCCGCGCACGTGCACCGAACCGCGGCGCTCGAGCTCGACGGCACGCGCGAAGACAGCAGCCCAGTCGGCCTCGGTCACACCGTTACGGCTGAGCCCGGTGTCGACCTTGAGGTGCACTTCGGCGACCTGGCCGGCGGATGCCGCACCCACGGCCTCCAGCTGATCCAGCGAGTTGACGCCGAGGTCGATTCGCGAACGGATGGCGTCGTCGAAACGTGCGTGGGGGTCGTGCAGCCACGACAGCACGGGCGCGTCGATGCCGGCCGCGCGCAGCTCACCCGCTTCGGCGAGGTCCACAACCCCGAGCCAGCGGGCACCACCCGCAAGGGCGGCGCGAGCGGCGGGCACGGCGCCGTGTCCGTAGCCTGCGGCCTTGACGACGACCATGACATCCGTGTTGTCGACGGTGCGCCGAATCGTCTCGACATTGCGTGAGATCGCCGCGAGGTCGATGCGCGCTTCGCGCAGTGGCCCGGTCACGATTCGGCAATCACGTAGGCGATGGCAATGCCGGCGTCATGCGACATCGACAGGTGCACTGACGCAACCCCGCGGGCAGCGGCGATGCCGGCGGCGGCACCGGAGAGATCCAGCGAGGGGTTGCCGTGCTCGTCCGAGACCACCTGCATGTCATGCCACTGCACGCCCGTCGAATCGCCGAGCGCCTTGATCAGCGCTTCTTTCGCGGCGAACCTGCCGCCGAGCGAGCGCAGCGGGCGATCCTTGCCGTCTTTGACGAGTTCGGCATCCGTGAACAACCGGGACCGCAGCGCAGGAGTGCGTGCCAGCGCACGCTCGAATCGCGCGAGATCGACGACGTCGACCCCGATGCCGACGATCACGGGTGCACCATGCGACTATTCGACCGTGACGGACTTGGCGAGGTTGCGCGGCTGGTCGACGTCGAGGCCCTTGGCGGCGGCCAGTTCCATGCCGAAGATGTGCAGTGGCACGACCGAGAGCAGCGGCTCGAACAGCGAACCGGCCAGCGGGATCGGGATGACCTCGTCGGCGAACGGCAGAACGGCAGCGTCACCCTTCTCGGCGATCGCGATCACCCGGGCACCGCGGGCGCGGATCTCCTGGATGTTCGAGACGACCTTCGGATGCAGCGACAGCGGGTCACGCGGGCTCGGAATGATGACGAAGACGACCTGGCCCGGCTCGATCAGCGCGATCGGTCCGTGCTTGAGTTCGCCGGCCGCGAAGCCCTCGGCGTGGATGTAGGCGAGTTCCTTGAGCTTCAGGGCACCCTCGAGGGCCACCGGGTAGCCGACGTTGCGACCGAGGAAGAGCACCGACTGGGTGTCGGTCATCCAGTGGGCGAGCTGGCCGATTGCCTGCGATGCAACGAGAACTTCGCCGATCTTGTCGGGGATCGCGACGAGCTCAGCCACGTTCGCGGAGATCTCGGCGTCGGTGAGCGTGCCCCGGACCGCACCGAGGTGCAGGCCGAGCAGGTAGAGCGCGGTGACCTGGGCGACGAATGCCTTAGTCGATGCGACCGCGACCTCCGGACCGGCGTGGGTGTAGATCACGGCGTGCGATTCGCGCGGGATGGTCGCACCCTGCGTGTTGCAGACCGAGAGCACCTTGGCGCCTGACGCCATCGCGTACTTGACAGCCATGAGCGTGTCCATGGTCTCCCCGGACTGGCTGATCGATACGACCAGCGTACGGTCGGTGAGGATCGGGTCGCGGTAGCGGAACTCGTGCGAGAGCTCGACGCTCACCGGGATGCGCGACCACTTCTCGATCGCGTACTGGCCGAGCATGCCGGCGTAGGCTGCGGTGCCACAAGCGATGATGACGATGCGGTCGATGTTCGAAAGCGCCTCATCACCGATCGAGTCGAGCTCGGGCAGGCGAACGGTCTCACCGACGACGCGGCCGAGCAGGGTGTTCGCGACGGCCTCGGGCTCTTCGCTGATCTCCTTGGCCATGAAGCTCGACCAACCGCCCTTTTCAGACGCCGAAGCATCCCAGGCGATGTCGAATTCCTCGGTCTCGACGTCGTTGCCGTCGAAGTCGGTGACGGTCACGGAATCGGGGCGAAGGGTGACGATCTGGTCCTGGCCGATCGCGACGGCGCGACGGGTGAATTCGACGAATGCAGCGACATCCGACCCGAGGAAGTTCTCTCCGTCGCCGAGGCCGATGACGAGCGGCGAATTGCGGCGAGCGCCGACGACGACGCCGGGCGAGTCTTCGTGGATGACGAGAAGTGTGAATGCACCGTGAAGGCGCGCCACGACGCGGCGCAGCGACTCGGTGAGGTCGCCGGTCTCCTGGTAGGCCTTTCCGACGAGCAGCGCAGCGACTTCGGAGTCGGTGTCGCTGGTGAAGGTCGCGCCCTCGGCCTCGAGCTCCTGCTTGAGCTCGTAGAAGTTCTCGATGATGCCGTTGTGGATGAGGGCGAGCTTGCCGTTGTCGCCGAGCTGCGGATGCGCGTTGCGGTCGGTCGGTCCACCGTGCGTCGCCCAGCGGGTGTGCCCGATCCCGGTTGCACCGTTGGAGAGCGGGTTGGCCTCGAGGTCGTCGGCGAGCACCTGCAGCTTGCCCGAGCGCTTGCGCACTCCGATGGCTCCAGCCTCGTCGATCACCGCCACGCCGGCGGAGTCATACCCGCGGTATTCAAGCCTCTTCAGACCACCCATGAGCACAGCAAGGCTCTTGTTGTCTCCGACATAACCGACGATTCCGCACATGCGCTTGATTTTACGGTACGCGGGCCTTGGAGGCCGCCGAGAGCGAATAAGCTTTGGCGATGCCTGACTCGAATGGTGCGAACGGGAACGTCTCCCCCTTTCTGGAGATCGACCGCCAGGACTGGGCGGCTCTCGCACCGACCATGGAACTGCCGCTCACTGAACTGGAGATCGTGCAGTTGCGCGGCCTGGGCGATGTGCTCGACCTGCAGGAAGTGGCCGAGGTCTACCTGCCACTCAGCCGGTTGCTCACCCTGTACGCGACAGCGGCACGAGACCTGCACCGCTCGACGACGTCGTTTCTCGGAAACAAGTCGGCGAGCACCCCGTTCGTGATCGGCGTCGCTGGCTCGGTGGCTGTCGGCAAGTCGTCGATCGCGCGGCTGCTGCGCGAACTGCTCGCCCGCTGGGTAGACACCCCGCGCGTCGAGCTGATCACCACCGACGGGTTCCTGCTTCCGAACGCCGAACTCGAGCGCCGCGGCATCATGGACCGCAAGGGGTTTCCCGAGTCGTACGACCGCCGCGCACTGCTGCGCTTCGTCAGCAAGGTCAAGAGCGGGGCATCCGAGGTGCGTGCGCCGTTCTACTCGCACCTGCACTACGACATCGTCCCGGATGCCGAGGTCGTCATCCGCCAGCCCGACGTCCTCATCGTCGAGGGCCTCAATGTTCTGCAGCCGGCGACCGCGGGTCACCGTCTTGCAGTGAGCGACCTGTTCGACTTCACGATCTACGTCGACGCCCGCACGAGCGACATCGCGCACTGGTACGAAGAGCGCTTCCTCAACCTGCAGCAGGGCGCATTCGCCAACCCGCGCTCGTACTTCCACCGGTTCGCCGACCTGACCGAAGAGGAGGCCCGCACTCGTGCCCGCTTCATCTGGTCGACGATCAACGAGCCGAACCTGGTGCAGAACATCCTGCCCACCCGCGCCCGGGCATCCCTCGTGCTGCGCAAGGGCTCCAACCACGCCGTCAACAGCGTGCTGCTGCGCAAGATCTAGGCTGCCGCCGCGACACGCCCGACCCTGCCCACGGGTCTGTCAGTTTTTGCGGGTTGCAGTCGCCCTAACCCACAAATAAGCACAAACCCGGGAGGGACAGGGTTATTTTCCTGAGGTTTTCGACGACCAGACGGTCTTGCCCTTTTTCGTGGTGAGCGTGAGCACGCCCTTGTCGCTGAGCACCACGCGTACAGCCTTCTTGCCGGTGGTCTTCGACGACCACTTGATGCTCTTCGAGTTGCGCGTGACCAGGCTGCCGTTCACCGACAGCGTCGTGTAGAGGTACTTGCCGGAGACGGCAGTCGACCAGAGCGGGATGCCGCTGAGCCGGTCGTAGATGCGGGCGTCGCCCTCTTTCAACTGCACGAACCGGTAGCGGCCGTTCTTCGACACGATATCCAGCTCGGTCTTCAACTTCACGCCCGGACGCAACACGTTGCTCGTCAGTGACCTGACGACACCTGAGCTTGTCGACGTCTGCACCGACGCGATGTAGCCGCTCTTTTTGCCGGTGACCGTTGCCGACACCCGCGTTCCGACATCCGCGTCAGTGAGCGTGTACGTCTTCGACCGGGCACCGCTGATCGCGACCCCGTTGCGGTTCCACTGGAAGCTGAACGCGGCATCCGCCGGAAGCCACGGCCCGGTCTTCGCCGTGAGGGTCGTGCCCTCGCGCGCGGTGCCGAAGATGCGCGGGCGCGTCGGCGTTATCGCCGTGCCGGTATCCGCGACGACGACGAGCGAGGTCGGCGAGGTGGTCATCCACGCCGCCGCTCCGGATCTTGTGGTTGCGACGGGCGCGAACCGCTCGACCCAGCGCTGGCTGTCGGCCGCGGTGGCCGGAACGGTGACGTGGAACCTGAAAGTCGCGACCGCCCCCGGTTTCACCACTTTCTCGCGCTGGATCGCCGCACGGTTGGCAGCCTTCCACCCGGAGGCCAGCGCAGACGTGCGGTCGGCTGGCTCCTGCGTGCCGAGCTGCACCTTGCTCCAGGTTCCACGCCCGGTGTTGCGGTAGCGCAACTCGACGAGGGCCGTCTGCCCCGGGCGCATGGCCGACGGCGTGACAGCGATGTTCTGGGCCGAGTTGGTCCAGAACGTCTGGCTGATCTTCGTCGCCGAGTACACCGGAAGGGCCGGGGTGCGCGAGTCGTGCAGGTGCACAAAACCGCTCGGCCAGCCGGTGCCCGACTTCGTGATGCGCTTGTAGAAGAAATTGCCCTGCCAGTTGTCTTCCGAGACGATGATCTCGGTCGACGAGATGACTTTCTCGACGTAGGCCACGTGGCCGGAGCTTCCGTGCCCGTTGGCGTTCGAATCCCACCACGCGACGGCGCCCTTCACGGGAACCTTGTCGGTGATCGCCTTGTTCGCGCCACCCCAGTAACGCCCGTCAGCGCCGCCGGTCCAGGGGCGCACGTTCGGCATCCCGGCCTGCACGAGGCGGTAGGCGACGTAGTTCGTGCAGTTGTGCCCACCGAACATGCGCCAGTAGAGATTGTCGGATGCCGCCTCATAGCCGTGGTTCGATTTGTCGCGTTTCGCACACTGGTCGTAGCCGGTGCACAGCACCGTGACCGCGGCGGATGCCGGCGCAGCCCCCAGGGTGAGCAAGCCACCGACGAGCGCGAGGGTCAGGGCGATCGCGAGGGTCATCCGTCGTGGTTTCATTCCGCGGGCGCGCATCATCGGAACAGCCTCATCTACTCGGGAGAACGCGTCTACTCGGGGGAACACGGACGGGTCAGTGGTCGACCGACGACCACACGACTTTGCCAGCAGCCGTGTACAGAACCAGGCGACCACCAGACGTGACGGTCGCACGGGAGACCTTCTTGCCGCTGGTCTTCGAAGTCCAGACGATCTTCTTGTTCTTGTTGTAGCCGACCAGCGAGCCGTTGGGCTTGAGCGTCGTACGCGCGATCTTGCGCGAGCCCGGCGTGTGCCACACGGTCTTCCCCGTGAAACGGTCCTGCACGTAGAGCATGCCGTTCTTCTTCTGCAGCAGGCGGTACCGCCCGTTGCTCGACACCAGCTGGTTGCCGTTAGTGAACGACGCTCCGAGCGCCAGGGTCGTCGCGTGCTTGCTCTTGACGACCGGTGTGGCCGACGACTTCTTCGACGCGGGGATGAAACCCTCGGCGCGACCGCTCACGCTCACCGTGACCGTGCGCCCGACATCCGCGGACCCGAGTGCGTACGTCTGCTTGGTTGCGCCGGGAATAGCCAGCCCGTTGCGCAGCCAGCGGTAGGTGATCGCCGGTTCCCCGGGCTTCCAGCTACCAGCGGATGCCGTGAGCAGTTTGCCCTCGGCGGCGCTTCCGGCGATCTTCGGCGTCGGCTGCGCGGTGAAGACTTCGCGGGTATCCGAACGGAAGGAGAGCGCGACGCTGCTGCCGGGAATGGCCTTGCCGGTAGAGGTGCGAATCGCCGCGAAGGTCTGGGTGAAGACGTCGCCGTCTTCGGCGTCGGCCGGGATCTGCACCTGGAAACCGTAGGTCGCGTACTGGCCGAGAGCGACGGAGGCCTGGGTCTGCACGGGCGCGGTGCCTGGCTCGTCCCAGTCGAATCCGAGCTGAGACGTGGAGTCGAGGGCTCCGAGTGCGATCTTCGACCACTTGGTGAGGCCGGTGTTCTGCACCGACAGGGTCACCCAGGCTGTGCTGCCCGGCTCCATCGTTCCGGTGGCCGCCGGGGTCTTGGCGCTGGCGCTGGTCCAGACGTTGGCGACCGCTCGGCCCGCGCGCCAGGATGGCACATCTCCTGCGTTCGTCTCGTCCTTGAAGTGGATGAAGCCCTTCGGCCATCCGCTGTCCTTGGTGATGACGCGCCAGTCGAAGTCGCCGCCCCAGTTGTCTTCGGAGACCACGATCTCGGTGGGCGAGATGACCGCTTCGACGTAGGCGACGTGCCCGGCCGAGCCGGTGTCCCACCAGGCGATCGAGCCCACGGCCGGCGTCTTGTCGGTCGACTTCTTCATGCCGACGCCCCAGCCATTGGCGTTACCGTTGCCGGTCCAGGGGCGTTCGCTCGACCGTCCAGCCTTGATCATCAGGTACGCGGCGTAGTTGGTGCAGT